>SESF01027994.1_pt1 | contig 19631 bp, 11 predicted proteins | sample 3171521 | NCBI WGS metagenome assembly SESF01 (sample SAMN10866945, study PRJNA518727) | freshwater metagenome | biome: subpolar coniferous forest; feature: holomictic lake; material: water; isolation source: holomictic Lake 227, 6 m and 8 m depth | place: Canada: near Kenora, Ontario | collected...
CATGGAGAGTTTGGGAACGAGAAAATCCTCGTCGCACCTCGACGTCGCACAGCGACCTGGCTACACCCGCTGCCGGCCTCGCTTGGCCCCTATTGCCGCTTCGATTTTCCCCAGCGGCAGGCAGTTGATGACGTCCTTCCGGCTCAACCATCCTTTTCGCGCCATCGCCACGCCAAACCACAAATGTTGGAAACCGCTGGTGTGGTGCGCGTCCGGATTGATAACACACCGCACCCCTTTTTCCTTGGCCAGCGGCCACCAGCGCCAATCCATGTCCAGGCGGGCCGGATTCGCGTTAAGCTCGATGATCGTCCCGGTTGCCGCCGCAGCTTCGATGACCGCCGGCACATCCAGCGCATACGGCTTGCGGTTGAGGAGCAGCCGCCCCGTCATGTGCCCCAGAAACGTCACATACCGATTCGACATCGCCCGGATGATCCGTTTGGTCATCTCCGCTTCCGGGAGATTGAACGACGCATGCACGCTGGCGACCACGTAGTCGAGCCGGGCGAGCAGTTCGTTGGGAAAATCGAGCGAGCCGTCCTTAAGGACGTCGCACTCGACCCCCGAAAACAGCCGGAAGCCGTCGTAAGTCGTATTGAGCCGCTCGATTTCCTCGACCTGTGCCAGGAGCCGCGCCTCATCGAGCCCGTGGGCTTGCACCGAGCTCTTCGAGTGATCCGCGATGCCCAAATACTCAAGGCCGTGGCCTTGGGCGGCATCGGCCATTTCCTCCAGGGTGCTCCGGCCATCGCTGGCGGTCGTATGGCAGTGAAAAGTCCCCCGAAGATTTGCGAGTTCAACCAGAGTGGGCAGATGGTGCGACTCGGCCGCGGCAAACTCCCCGAGATTCTCCCGCAACTCGGGTTCCACATAGTCGAGCCCCAGCGCCCGGTACAGATCGCTTTCCTGACGGATCGCGGGAATGGGCTCCACCGCCACCTTCGCATTCTCAACCGGTCCGAGCCGGTATTCATTGAGCGTCCAGCCGTGCTGTAACGCGCGTCCGCGCATGACGATATTGTGCTCCTTGCTCCCGGTGAAATAGTTGAGCGCAAACGGAAACTGGTCGTTCGTCACCACCCGGAGATCGGCCTGCGGACCCTTTTTGAGACGCACGCTCGACTTGGTCGGCCCGGCCACCAGCACCGCATCCACCAGCCGATGGCCGGTGAAAAACTGCATCACCCGTTCGGGAGCCGAGGAGGCCACGAGGAAATCGAGATCATGCACCACTTCCTTGCGCCGCCGATAGCTGCCCGCGATGGCCACTTGCGCCACTTCCGGGAGGGCCCGCAATTCCTCGTAAATCGTTTCCGCAGCGTTTGCCACCTGGCCCAGGAGGAAGCTGTCCTCGTAGCTGCGCCGATTCTCAATCGCCTGGCAAATGTTCAAGGCCGTTTTGTCGCCGAACCCGGTGAGGGCCGCCACCTTGCCGTTTTTGCAGGCCGCCTCCAATTGCTCCAGCGAGCAGACCCCGAGCTTCTCATAAAGCGCGCCGATCTTCTTCGCGCCGAGCCCCTGAAGCTCAAACAACTCGAACAGCGTCGCCGGGAATTCGGCCTTCAACTCTTCGTAATAGGGGAGTCGGCCCGTATCGACCAACTCCGTGATTTTCTCCGCGAGCGCTTTCCCGATCCCGGGAACCTCCGTGAGGGTTGCCTCCTTGCAAGCGCGTTCGAGATTGCCGGAAAAAGTCTCAAGCGCCCGGGCGGCACTCAAGTAGGCGCGTACCTTGAACGGATTTTCGCCCTTCAACTCCAGGAGTTGGGCGATCGATTCCAAGGTGGCAGCTATCTCGTCCTTCGTGATGCTCATTGTTCCCACCCTAGAATCCCGAGACCGGTTGTGCAAGTGCTGTGGATGCGGTGGCCTCATGGGAAGTATGGGAGGAATGGGAAGAATGGGACTAATCCCATCATTCCCATGCTTCCCATTCCTCCCATTCCCAGCCCCAGCGCCCCTACGCCAGCTTCTTCGCCAGCACGTCTCCCACCACCGCCGGGTTCGCTTTGCCTTGGGAAAGCTTCATCACCTGGCCTTTAAGGAAATTGATCGAGCCAAGCTTGCCGCTCTTGTATTCGTCCACGGCCTTCGGATTCGCCGCAATGGCTTGATCGCAGAGCGCTTCGATGGCTCCCAAATCGCTTTCCTGTTTGAGGCCTTTCTCTTCCACAATGACCGCAGCCTGTTTGCCCGTGGCAAACATCTCCGCGAAAACCTCTTTGCCCTGTTTGCCGCTGATCTTTCCGTCGTCGATCAGGTTGACGAGTTCATCGAGATTGTCCGATGAAATCGGGCACGTATCGATGCTCAGGTTGGCGTTGCTCATCGCGCTCAGCAGATCGTTCAAAATCCAGTTGGCCACGTTCTTGGGCTTGCGGGCGTGGGCGGCGGCCGCCTCGAAGTAAGCCGCCAGGGGCAGGTCGTCCGCCAGCACCCCGGCATCATAGGAACTCACCCCGTATTGCGCGACGAACCGCGCCCGCTTCTGCGTGGGGAGTTCGGGGACGCGCGGTTGGACTTCGGCCACGATCGCCTCGGTTTGCACCGGGAGCAGGTCGGGATCGGGGAAATAGCGGTAATCGTGGGCGTGCTCCTTGGTCCGCATGAGGAACGTCTGGCCCGTGGCGTCGTCCCAGCGGCGGGTCTGCTGCACCATCGTCTCGCCCCGATCGTAAGCTTCGATCTGCCGCTCGATTTCAAAGGCGAGCGCGCGACGCACCCCGGAGATCGTGTTCATGTTCTTAATCTCGATCTTCGTGCCGAATTCCTCCTGGCCTTCCGGACGCACCGAAACGTTGCAGTCGCACCGGAGTTGGCCCTTTTCCATATCGGCATCGCTCACCCCGCCATAGCTGAGGATCTGCTTGAGGGAGGTCAGATACGCAAACGCCTCCTCGGGCGACTCGATCTCCGGTTCGCTCACGATCTCCATCAGCGGAGTGCCCGCGCGGTTGAAGTCGATCCCGGTGTTGGTTTCGAAATGGAAGCTCTTCGCCACGTCCTCCTCCAGGTGAATGCGGGTGAGATGCACCACCTTGTCGGGATGGGCGATGCTCTTCTGGGCGTCTTTTGGATACGCGAGATCGTGCAGCGGCACGCCGCCCCCGAGACAGAGCGGCAGGTCATATTGCGAAATCTGGTAGTTCTTGGGCATGTCCGGATAGAAATAATGTTTCCGGTCGAACTTGCAGACGGGCGGGATCGTGCAGCCGAGCATCAGCCCCGTGAGCGCCGTCATCTTGAGCGCCTCGTGATTCATCACCGGCAGCGCGCCCGGCATTCCCAGGCAGACCGGGCAGGTGTGCGCATTGGGCTCCGCGCCGAATTCGACCGGGCAGCCGCAGAACATTTTGCTCCGTGTCTTGAGCTGGACGTGGACTTCGAGGCCGATGGTGACGAGATAATTTTTCATGGTGCTAACTAGGTTCCGGCAATGTGGGCTTTTCAATAAGCCGTCCGGGCAGGGGATTTCCATCCAAAACGCGGCAAACCGGCAAAATTGTCTGAAAATGGGTGATGGAGGGTCTTTTATTAGTTCACGCGAAGTCGACCGGATTAAGGCTCCGAGTTTTCTGCGCGAAGCGCCTTGGTGCGGCAGTCCTCTGTCGCGTTCCAGGGAAAGACTTCGGTGGGGCTCCGATTCCATTCGACCGGGAGAGCCCCTCGCTCAACACTTCGAGCACTTCCACCGCCATTCCGCCAATGCCGTCAAACTCATACTGCAAGGAAAGCCGTTACCACGACTCCGCCAGCCAAACGCCCTGGGGACGGATAGGACAGATGGGACTTATGTGGGATACATCCGTCCTATAAGTCCCATCCGTCTCATTTTCCCCCACCGGAAAAACGTGACATCGTGCCCCTCAGAACCTAGACCTTCTCCATCATCTTATGCGCTCCGACATCATCAAAAAAGGCCCCGAACGCGCCCCGCACCGCAGCCTGCTCCGCGCCACCGGTTGCATCGAATCCGAAAGCGACTTCGATAAGCCGTTCATCGCCATCGCCAACAGCTACATCGATTGCATTCCCGGCCACGCCCACTTGAACGAGGTCGGAATGCTGGTGAAACGCCTGGTGCGCGAAGCCGGTGGCGTGCCGTTTATTTTCAACACGATCGGCGTGGACGACGGCATCGCGATGGGTCACGGCGGCATGAAATTCTCGCTCCCGTCGCGGGAACTGATCGCCGATTCGGTCGAAACCATGCTCCGGGCGCACTGCTTCGATGGTATGGTCTGCATTCCGAACTGCGACAAAATTGTTCCCGGCATGTTGATGGCGGCCATGCGGGTGAACATCCCGACGGTGTTTGTCAGCGGGGGGCCGATGGCGGCGGGAATCGCCGCGCAGGAACCCGGCGAGTTGGCACCGCAACTGCGACCCGCGACGGAATCCTCCGACTTGATTTCGGTCTTCAAGGGCGTGGGCGAACTCCAGAGCGGCAAGATCACGGAAGCCCAGCTGAAGACGCTCGAAATGTCGGCGTGCCCGACCTGCGGGTCCTGTTCCGGCATGTTCACGGCCAATTCGATGAATTGCCTTTGCGAGGCGCTCGGAATCGCGCTGCCGGGCAACGGCACCGTTCTCGCCGTTTCCAAGGAACGCGAGGCGCTCTACGCCGGCGCGGCTCGCGCCATCCTGAAGCTGGTCGAACTCGACATCAAACCGCGCGACATTGCGACGCTCGAAGCATTCGACAACTCGATCATGCTCGACGTCGCCATGGGCGGTTCGACCAACACCATTCTCCACACGCTGGCCATTGCCCGCGAGGCTGGCATCCCTTACGACATCGCTCGTATTGATGAGATTTCGCGCCGGATTCCGTGCCTGTGCAAAATCGCGCCGTCCTCGAAATACCACATGCAGGACGTGCATAGGGCAGGGGGCATTCACACGATTCTTGGCGAGTTGAAGCGGATGAACGTGCTGAACACGTCATGCATCACCGTCACCGGGAAAACGTTGGGCGAGAACATCGACCAGTGGGACGCCCGCTCGGAGCAATGCACCGCCTGGGCCAAAACGGCCCGCGTTTCCGGAGCCTCCGCGATTGTCGTTGATCCCAAAGACCCGATGGGCAACGTCGGTCGGACCGCCGGCGGAAATCTCGCTCCCAAGCCGCTGCTCTTTTTGGCTGCCGATCCGCAGGCGATTACCCTTTGGCGGCTGGCGTGCGCTTTCAATACCAGTGACGCCGCCACCGCTGCCGCGCTGTTTACCGAAGACGCCGCGTTCCACGTCAACGACACGCTCACCTGGCAAGGCGCTGCGGCGATCCAAGCCGGATTGGGCCAGAAGTTCAAAGAGTTCGGCGGATTCGTCCGGGCCGAACTGGGGCTCTTCAAAGAGGCGCCGGTGCTGCTGATTTGGCAGTATGCAAAGAGCGGGGAACGCAAGGTTGTCGCCTTGGTTTGCGTCGGGGAATCGCGCGCCTGGCAGATTGCTAAAGCGTATCACGAATATTGCCCCACCCTGATTGCCGAGGCGAAACAGAGTGGCCTCATGCCGTTCGATCCCGCGTTCATGTTCAACGCGCTCGATTGCATTCGCACCAAGGAGACGGCCTACACTCCCGATGGCGGGCTCTCCATCCTTTATGGGCAGCTTGCGCCAGCCGGCAGCGTCGTGAAGACCGCCGGAATCAGTGACGCGTTCAAGGCGGGTTGCGGACCGGCGTTTGTTTTCGAAGGGCCGTGTGTGATTTTCGAAAGTCAGGATGAAGCCTGCGAGGGAATCCTGGCGGGAAAAGCGAAAGAGGGCGACGTCGTGGTCATCCGCAACGAAGGGCCGCGTGGCGGTCCCGGCATGCAAGAGATGCTCTCGCCCACCAGCTATATTGTCGGGATGGGGTTGGGCGACAAATGCGTGCTGATCACGGACGGCCGGTTCAGTGGCGGAACGGCGGGCGCCTGCATCGGGCACGTCTCGCCGGAAGCGGCCGAGGGCGGCCCGATCGGTCTATTAAAAGAGGGCGACCGCATTCGCATCGACTTCCCGAACCGCCGGATGGACATCCTCGTTTCGGAATCCGAACTGGCGAAGCGCAAGGAAACGTGGCAGCCCGTGAAGCGTCAGCTCACCGGCTGGCTTGCGCGGTACCAGAAACTGGTAACCAACGCCAGCCAGGGCGGCGTGCTGGCGTAGAAATTTAGCCCGAGTTCCGCGGCAGGCGCCCAGCGCCTTGCCGCTGTCCACCGGTTATAACTGCGGATTACGTTATGGCAAACAAAGCGACCGAAACACCACAAACGCCCGCCGCCCTCGGGTTCTCCATGCCGGCGGAATGGGAGAAACACGAGGCAACGTGGCTGGCCTGGCCCCATAATCCAACGGATTGGCCGGGCAAGGTGGACACGATCCGCTGGGTTTACGGCGAAATGATTCGCAAGATCGGGGCCGGGGAACTGGTGCGCTTGCTCGTTCGGAGCAAGACCGAGGAAGGAATCGCTCGGGGTTGGCTGGAATGCGCAGGAGCGGATTTAACCCGCGTGGAGTTTATTGTTTACCCGACCAATCGCGGCTGGATGCGCGACAGCGGCCCGGTTTTCGTCAAGCGCGCCGGGCAGAACCCCGAGACGGCGATTGTGCATTTTCATTTCAATGCCTGGGCGAAGTATGATGACTGGAAGAAGGATCGCAAAGTTCCCGAGCGGATGGCCAAGCGGCTTGGCAAGCGCCTGTTCGACGCGGAATTCGGCGGCAAAGAGTTCGTCATTGAAGGCGGCGGAATCGACGTAAACGGGCGTGGCACGGTGCTGACCACCGAGGAATGTTATCTCGATCCGAAAGTTCAGGTGCGCAATCCCGGCTTGGGCAAAGGGGAAATGGACGAGGCGCTCAAGACCTGGCTGGGCGTTAAGAATGTGCTCTGGCTGGTGGCCGGCCCGGTGGGCGACGACACCCACGGGCATATCGACGACATCTCCCGGTTTGTGAACGCCAACACTCTCGTCCTCATCAAGGAGAACAATCCTAACGATATCAATCATCGCGCGCTCGCCGAGAACTGGGATCGTGTTCAGGATTTCCGGTTGGAGGACGGGTCCAAACCCGAGGTGGTCGCCCTGCCCATGCCGAGTCCGCTCTTTTTCGACGGCATGCGGCTGCCTGCCAGCTACGCCAATTTCTACATCTCAAATGCGGCGGTCATCGTGCCGACCTTTAACGATCCGAATGACCGGGTCGCCCTCGGGATACTGGGCGAGCTTTTCAAAGATCGGCCCGTGATCGGCATCCACGCAGTGGACCTGGTGCTCGGGTTCGGCACGCTTCATTGCCTGACCCAGCAGCAGCCAGAGGCCACGCAATCTTAGATCTGGCAGAAGAGTCTCGCGCTGTAGCCACGTCGCTGGCCGGCGTCGGGTGAGATCATGATTCCAGAATGCGCCTTACGCTGCGTCGTGGGCTTTCCCCCGATGGTCCATAGGGCTGTGGCTAGAATGCGCCACGGGGGCGTGGTTACCGACGCGGATGGATCGGGGTGATCTTGGAGCCTTGCAGGGTGAGTCCAGCCATCAGGCCCTTCTGATTGAAAAAGAAGGTGTAGATTCCCCGGTGCAGGCTGGTGGTCGTCAACGCCTCTCCGGCGCCCACATCGACGATCACAATGTTGGGATCGGTGCCGATTGCCCATCCCTGGCTGCGGCGCAAATACGACAGGGCGCGATCATCCATGAAAAACATGGCAAAACTGAATTTTTGGACACCGGCTTGCAGGCCGTATGAGGCGGCTGCGGTATTGTAGAATCCGATGGTTTTACCGCCCGAGATCAGCGCTCCATCGCCGTATTGCCCGCCAAAAAGGAAACCCGCCTTCACGATGTGCGGAAACACGAGGACGGCTCGGGCTCGATGCCCGAGATGCCGCGCTGCCGGACTGACGGCATAGAGCTGGTTTAAAGCGACTCGCGAATCGGCATCGATCCGCGCCGCGCTGGCGGCAACGGAGCCGGCAGGAAGAATGGTCAGGGCTAAAACAACCAACACCAGTTCGGCAAATATTCGCTTGAGCTTCATAAATGGATCCTCCCAGTTTGTTCTTCTAAGGAATCGTTTGTTGTTCCTCGGTCGGGCGTAAGGGGGACCGGGACGCGCCGTCCAAAGCGGATTGCTTTTACTCTTGGGCGTCGCGTCCGGTCGAAGCGCATGAGCTTGTCGCGGGCCATGGCTGCGCACGAAAGCTGCGGAGCACCGCAGCACTACAAGACGCTGTCGCGCATCAGATGACGCATTCAGAACGCGACAGCGCCTTGTAGCCGTTACCCCAGATTTGGCGCGAGCCATTTCTCCACCCAGTCGATCCCCATCCCCTTCCGGCTGGCGTAGTCTTCAACCTGGTCATTCTCGATCTTGCCGACCGCGAAATATTTCGCCGCAGGGTGCGAAAAATAAAGTCCGCTGACTGCAGCCCCCGGATGCATGGCGCACGATTCCGTGAGCCGAATCCCGGCGCTGCGTTCGGCGTCGAGCAGCGTGAAAAGAACCCTCTTTTCGGTGTGATCGGGACAAGCCGGGTACCCGGCTGCGGGGCGGATGCCTTGATAGCGTTCTTTGATCAGATCTTCGTTTTCGAGTTGCTCGTCCTTACCATATCCCCACGCGATGCGGGCCTGTTTGTGCAGGTATTCCGCGAACGCCTCGGCGAGACGGTCGGCAAGGGCCTTGGCCATGATGGCGTTATAGTCGTCATGCGACGCCTCAAACGATTTCGCCAGTTCGTCACCCCCATGAATCGATACGGCAAAGCCGCCGAGGTAGTCGGCCACTCCGCTTTCCTTGGGCGCGACGAAATCGCTGAGAGCCTGATTGTGCTGCCCCTCCGGCTTCTGCATCTGTTGGCGCAAGAAACGGAACGTGGCAAACGGAACGGCGCGCTTTTCGTTGGAGAATAGCTCTATGTCGTCCCCGTCGGTGTTCGCAGGCCAGAAGCCGTAAACGCCGCGGGCGGTGAACCGCTTGGCGGAGGCGATCCGTTTCAGGAGATCCTGAGCGTCCTCAAACAAATCCTGCGCCTGCTGGCCAACGGTCGCATCGTCGAAGATGGCCGGGTAACGCCCGCGTAATTCCCAAGTGTGAAAGAACGGCGACCAATCGATATAAGGAATCAATTCGGACAGCGATGGCTCCACCACCCGCACGCCGATGAACTCAGGTTTTGGAGGGATGTAACTGGACCAATCCATTGCGGTGCGATTGGCTCGCGCGGCTTCGAGCGTGAGCATCTTCTTTTCCTTCGAACGGCTGGCGTGTTCTTCACGGAGACGATGGTAATCCGCCCGGGTGGCGGCCTCGAAATCGGGACGCTGTTCGTCGCTCAGCAACGCGCTGACGACGCCGACAGCCCGCGAGGCATCGAGGACATGGACGATTGGTTGACTATAGTGCTGCGCAATTTTGATGGCGGTATGGGCGCGGCTGGTCGTCGCGCCGCCGATCAACAGCGGGATCGTGAAGCCCTGGCGCTGCATCTCCTGGGCGACATGCACCATTTCATCGAGCGATGGAGTGATGAGTCCGCTGAGGCCGATCGCGTCGGCCTTCCGTTCGATCGCAGCTTCCAGAATCTTCTCAGCCGGGCACATGACGCCGAGATCGATCACTTCGTAGTTGTTGCACTGGAGCACCACGCTGACGATGTTCTTGCCGATGTCGTGGACGTCCCCTTTGACCGTGGCGATGACGATCTTCCCCTGCGCTTTGGAGTCAGCCGTCTTTTCGGCTTCCATGAAGGGCATTAGGTAAGCGACCGCTTTTTTCATGACACGGGCGCTCTTGACGACTTGAGGCAGGAACATTTTCCCGGCGCCAAAAAGATCGCCGACGATGCTCATGCCGGCCATGAGCGGGCCTTCGATCACATCCAATGGTCGGGGCAATTTGAGTCGCGCCTCTTCGGTGTCCTGGTCGATGTATTCGACAATGCCTTTGACCAGCGCATGCGAAAGCCGCTCTTCCACCGGGGCGCTGCGCCACGCCTCGTCCTTGACAGCCACCGTGCCGGCGCTCTTCACGGTCTCGGCAAATTCCACCAGCCGTTCGGTGGCGTCGGGGCGGCGATTGAGGAGGACGTCTTCCACGAGTTCGAGCAAGTCCTTTGGAATTTCTTCATACACCGCGAGCATTCCGGCGTTGACGATCCCCATGTCGAGTCCGGCCCGGATCGCATGGTACATAAAAGCCGCGTGCATCGCCTCGCGCACAGGATTGTTGCCCCGGAACGAGAACGAGACGTTGGAGATGCCGCCGCTGACTTTCGCCCCGGGCAGATTGGCTTTGATCCAGCGCGTCGCCTCAATGAATGAAACGCCGTAGTTGTTGTGCTCCTCGATGCCCGTCGCGACGGTGAGGACGTTCGGGTCGAAAATGATGTCCTCCGGCGGAAACCCTACTTCTTCAATCAGGATTCGATAGGCGCGCCCGCAAATCTCGATGCGCCGCTCGGTGCTATCGGCCTGGCCTTGCTCGTCAAACGCCATGACCACCGCCGCCGCGCCATACCGGCGCAAGGCGCGCGCCTGCCGTTTGAACTCATCCTCGCCCGCCTTGAGCGAGATCGAATTGACCACGCATTTGCCCTGAACGCATTTCAAGCCCGCCTCGAGCACGCTCCACTTGGAACTGTCGATCATGATCGGGATGCGCGAGATGTCCGGCTCGCTGGCGATCAGGTTCAGGAACCGCGTCATGGCGGCCTCGGAGTCGATCATCCCTTCGTCCATGTTGATGTCCAGGATGTTCGCCCCGCCTTCCACCTGCTGCCGCGCCACGGCCAGCGCACCTTCGAAGTCGCCCGCCAAAATGAGTTTCGAGAACTTCGGCGAACCGGTGATGTTCGTCCGCTCGCCCACCATGAGAAATCCGCTTTCGGGCGTGATGACCAATGGCTCCAAGCCACTCAAGCGCGTGAACGGCTGAACGAGCGGCTTCGGGCGCGGAGCGCATTCGCTCATAGCCTGTGCGATCATCCGGATGTGGTCCGGCGTGGTGCCGCAGCAACCGCCCACGAGATTGAGCCAACCCTGCTCGGCCCACTCCCGGAGTTGGGGGGCCAGCGTTTCCGGCGTTTCCGGAAATCCGGTGGGCGACAGCGGATCGGGCAATCCGGCGTTCGGGTAACAACTCACATACACCGGCGCGATCCGCGAAAGTTCTTCGATATAGGGGCGCATCTCCTTGGGCCCGAGAGCGCAGTTGAGGCCGATGCTCAGGATGGGCGCGTGCGACACGGAAATATAGAACGCTTCCACCGTCTGGCCGGTGAGCGTGCGTCCGCTCAGATCGGTGATGGTTCCGGAAATCATGATCGGGATCTTCCCGTAAGGAATGCCGAGCGCGTCGAACGCTTCCAGGATCGCCAGGATCGCGGCCTTGGAATTGAGCGTGTCGAAAATCGTCTCGACCAGCAGCACGTCCACGCCGCCTTCGATCAGCGCCTCGGCTTGCTCCCGGTAGGCCATTTTCACCTGGTCGAAGGTCACTTCGCGCTTGGCCGGATCATTCACATCCCGCGAGATGGAGAGCGTTTTGCTCATCGGGCCCACGGCCCCGGCGACGAACGCCGTTCGCCCACACTTTTCAACCGCCCGGCGCGCACAAGCCACCGCCGCGAGGTTTAGGTCCCGCACGATTGATTCCAACCCGTAGTCGGCCTGAGAGATCGACTGCGCGTTGAAGGTGTTGGTTTCGATGATATCCGCCCCCGCCGCGAGGTATTGGGAGTGAATCGATTCGATGACTTCGGGCTTCGTGAGGGAAAGCAGATCATTGTTTCCCTTCAGATCGCTCGGGTGACTGGCAAAGCGCTCCCCACGATAATCGGCTTCGGCCAGCTTGAACTGCTGCACCATCGTGCCCATCGCCCCGTCGAGGATGGCGATGCGCTGGCTGAGGAGTTGGGCGAGTGGATGACTGGCTAAAACGGACTGCATGATGCCCTAGAAACTACGAGGGCAACGGGAGGCAATCAACAACGAATTAACGCATCATGATTGATGGATGGATTCCCGGCATGCACTACGCGGCAACCGTGATACTCTGCGTGCCGACAAATTCGGCCGCGCTTGCACGTTTCCAAGCCGCTGCCGCCGGTCGTTTTCAATACGCCGCATCTCGCCGATCGCGTGCCGACGATTTCGATTCACGCAAAATACGCCCTCAAGACATACTGCTGGATCATTCGGTGGGTGTTGAAAAATGACCCGTTGAGCGCGATGGCGTGCCGCATCATCTCCAGAAAGCGGTCGGGCTCGATGTAGAACATGGGAACGATAATGCTCTCCAGCTTTTCGTAAATGGAGGGGGCATCGAGGGAGGCGTCGTGAGTTACGATGATGCCGCCATCCGTTCCGACGCCCCACCCGGTCACCCCTTCGATGCACCCTTCGATCCACCAGCCGTCGAGCACGCTCAGGCTCGGGACGCCGTTGAGCGCAGCCTTCATGCCGCTGGTTCCCGAGGCTTCAAGGGGCGGTTCGGGAGTGTTCAGCCAGAGATCCACCCCGCTGGTGATTAATTTGCCTAGCTCCATGTTGTAGTTCTCCAGGTAAACCACAGGAACCGTACCCCTCAATGCATTCATCGCGTCGAAAACATGCTTGATCGTTTCCTTGCCCGGTTGATCCTGCGGATGGGCTTTTCCGGCATAGATCACTTGAATCCTCCCGGTGTGCGTGGCGATTTTGCGGAGGCGTTCGAGGTCGGAAAACAGAAGGTCCGCGCGCTTATAGGTCGCAGCGCGGCGGGCAAAACCGATGGTGAGGACGTTCTCGTCCAACGCGACATGAGCCTCGCGATTGACCCGTTCGAGCAGCGCACGCTTGGCTTCGAGGTGGGCGAACCGGATATCCTGGGCCGGAATGCCAAGAGCATATCTCAGATTGAAGTTATCCTGTTTCCAGCCGGGGATGTATTGGTCGAAGATCCGGGCGAACGGCTCGGAAACCCAGGTCGCGGCGTGGACCCCGTTGGTGATGGAATCGATCACATAATCGCCGAACATGTGCCGGGAGACTTCCCCGTGCCGCTTCGCCACCCCGTTGATGTAATGGCTGAGATTCAGCGCAAGGTAGGTCATGTTCAGGCCCGGCACGTTTCGAAAGGCCTCGTCAATGTTACGGAATGCCGTGCGGTGGCCGGGGATCTGGCCCGCCAGGTCGAACGAGAAAATGCCTTTCAAATCAAGGAACCCCGGCCGATGGCGCATGACGCTGCACACGAGGTCCATCGGGAACTTGTCATGCCCGGCTGGCACCGGCGTATGCGTGGTGAACACGCATTTTTTCCGGACCGCCTCAATGTCCTCCTCGGTGATCGCCTCCCGCCCGGCTTTCTCGGCCTCGTCGGCAAGCAAGCGGACGGTGAGCAAAGCGGCATGCCCTTCGTTCAGGTGATATCGCTCAATGCCGTCGCAACCGAGAGCCCGCAACATCTTGACTCCGCCAACCCCCAGCACGACTTCCTGGCAGAGCCGGTACCGCAAGTCGCCGCCGTAAAGGTAATGCGTGAGCGTCCGGTCCCATTCCTCGTTCTCCGGCAGATCGGAGTCCAAAAAATAGACAGGCACCACCGAGCCGCTCACGCCCGTCACCTCGTAGCGCCATGCCCGGAGTTGCACCACTCGTCCTTCGATGGTCACGGTCGACCGTTGTGGCATTTCGATAAGGAATTTGGCAACAGGCCAGGCATCGGGCTCCTCCGTCTGCCATCCGCTCGCGTCGAGATGCTGGCGAAAATACCCTTTGCGGTGCAGCAGCGTCACCGCGACTATCGGCACACTCAGATCCGCTGCGGAACGGATGGTGTCCCCGGCCAGAATCCCCAAGCCCCCGGAGTAGGTCGGCATCCGCGGTTCAAGGCCGACTTCCATCGAAAAATAGGCGATTTTTGGCGAGCTACTCATAGGGAAAAAGAGTTCTTCGAGTTTACCGTTCCATCGAAGGGCGAGAATACACAGGCGGGGAGCATTTCACAATACCCGCTCTGTTCGTGGCTTGCCAGGGCGGCGCGCCTGGGGGAATAATTCCTTCGGGACAAAAACAAAAAACAGCCGGGCCCCAAGTTTCCTTGAGACCCGACCGTTGAATAGTTCAGCTCTGGTGAGCGTGAACGGTCGGACTTAGCTTCGGTAGCCCGTTGCTTAGTAGTCCATTCCGCCCATGCCGCCCATTCCGCCGCCGCCCTGAGGCATTGCCGGCTTTTCCTTCTCTGGCAGCTCGGTGACGACGCATTCGGTCGTCAGCAACAGGCCCGAGATGGAGGCTGCGTTCTGGAGCGCGCTGCGGGTGACCTTGGTCGGATCGACCACACCGGCCTTCACGAGGTCCACGTATTCGCCGGTGGCGACATTGTAGCCTTCGTTGCCCTTGCGCTTCTTGACTTCCTGCACGATGAGCGCGCCTTCCTGGCCGGCGTTGTCGGCCAACTGGCGGAGAGGCGCTTCGATCGCGCGGCGCACGATCAGCATGCCGATCTTCTCGTCGCCTTCGAGGGTGAGGCTGTCGAGAGCCTTCTGGGCGCGGATGAGGGCGGTGCCGCCGCCGGGGACGATTCCTTCCTCGACCGCTGCGCGGGTCGCATGGAGGGCGTCTTCAACGCGGGCCTTCTTTTCCTTCATCTCGGTTTCGGTCGCGGCGCCGACATTGATGACGGCAACGCCACCGGCCAACTTGGCGAGGCGCTCCTGGAGCTTCTCGCGGTCGTAGTCGGAGGTGGTGTCTTCGATCTGGCGGCGGATCTGGTTCACGCGGCCCTGGATGTCGGCCTGCTTGCCTTCGCCTTCCACGATCGTGGTGTTTTCCTTGTCAACGGTAACGCGCTTGGCCTTGCCGAGGTCTTCCAAGGTGATGTTCTCGAGCTTGATGCCGAGGTCTTCGGTGATGCAACGGCCGCCGGTGAGGACCGCGATGTCTTCCATCATGGCCTTGCGGCGATCGCCAAAGCCAGGGGCCTTGACTGCGCAGATTTGCAGAGTGCCGCGGAGCTTGTTCACCACGAGGGTCGCGAGGGCTTCGCCTTCGACGTCTTCGGCGATGATCAACAGCGGACGGCCGCTCTTGGCCACCTTTTCGAGAAGCGGGAGCAGATCCTTGAGGCTGCTGATCTTCTTCTCGAAGATGAGGATGTAAGCGTTGTCGAGGAGCACTTCCATCGACTCGGCGTTGGTCACGAAGTAAGGGGAGAGATAGCCCTTGTCGAACTGCATGCCTTCGACCACGTCGAGGCTGGTTTCGATCGACTTGGCTTCTTCCACCGTGATGGTGCCGTCTTTGCCGACTTTGTCCATCGCTTCGGCAATGATGTTGCCGATCGCGGTGTCCCAGTTTGCGGAGACGGTGGCGACCTGGGCGATCTCCGTGCGGTCCTTGACCTTCTTGGAGATGCGGGACAGTTCGTCAACGATCGCCGCGACAGCCTTCATGATGCCGCGCTGGAGTGAGGTCGGGTTGGCGCCGGCGGTGACGTTCTTGAGGCCTTCTTTGTAGATGGCTTCGGCGAGAACGGTCGCCGTCGTGGTGCCGTCGCCGGCGATGTCGCTGGTCTTGCTGGCGACTTCGCGGACGAGTTGGGCGCCCATGTTCTCGTAAGGGCATTCGAGCTCGATTTCCTTGGCGACGGTGACGCCGTCCTTGGTGATTGTCGGGCTGCCGAATTTCTTGTCGAGGATCACGTTGCGACCGGCTGGTCCGAGCGTGGCCTTGACGGCGCGGGCGAGTTTCTCGACGCCGCGCAGGAGCGCGTGACGCGCCGCTTCATCAAACTGGAGTTGTTTAGCTGCCATAATGGTATGGGTGAATCAGTGAGTGGTTTGGTTTAGCCGAGGATGCCGAGGATGTCGTCCTCGCGCATGATGAGGTAGCTTTCGCCGCCGATCTTGATCTCGGTGCCACCGTATTTGGAAATGAGGACGCGGTCGCCCACCTTCACGGTGAACGCAACCTTCTTGCCTTCGTCGTCCACCTTGCCGGTGCCGAGCGCGACAACTTCGCCTTCCTGCGGCTTCTCTTTCGCCGTGTCAGGGATGATGATGCCGCCCTTTTTGACTTCTTTCTCTTCGAGCGCCTGAACGAGCACGCGATCGCCGAGAGGTTTGACATTAACTGCCATAACTTAGGGTTCTTCTATTTGGTTTCTGTTGGTTTGTTTACTGAGCCGCCGGTCCTGCCAACAGGCAGAGGGCGAAATCGGTAAAGTTTTGGTTTAGTGAGTGGTTGGGATTCCCGGCGTTGCCAAGAGGCTGACGGGCGAAAAGGTCAATTTTGTGAGTAGGTCAATTTTGTGAGTAGTTGAAAGTTTGGAGACTCGGTTCCGGAGCGCCAAAGGCGCGGCAGCATACCAGCCTGGGGCAACGCCCCAGGTATCGTGAAAAGAGGACATCAGGGCTGAAAGCCCGACGCATGATTTAGTCCCAAACATAGCGTTCATCGTAGGCGACCTCGTATTTTTTTAGGAAGCTCCGAACCTCCTCCTGAAAAGTCCGGGTGCGATGATGTTCCTCTTGGTTGTCGATATAGTCTAAGAGAGCTTGCTTGTCTCCCGGTCCGACCGAAAACACGGCATATCCGCGTTGCCACGCAAAGCCCGCCAAGTCAGGCGATTGGGCTTTTGTCCATTTTGATGATGCCGTTTTGATGTCCTCCACCAATTCGGCGATTGTTTTCGTGCGGGAAAAACGGATCGCGAAATGAACGTGATCAGCCGGGCCACCCACGCGAAGGCATTCGCATCCCGCAGCCCGGATGGTTCCCGCCAAAAAAGCATGGAGTTCCGACCGCACGGAAGGTCCAATCAATGTAAGCCTGTCTTTGGTGCTAAACACCAAATGCAGAATTACGTTTGAAAGGGATTGCGGCATGGTCGGTTGCGGTGGATGCGTCGGGCTTTCAGCCCTGAATCTCGGGGAGGCGGGTTACCTGGGGCGTTGCCCCAGGCTGGAATGCTGGCGCGCCTTTGGCGCTCCCGGAAGGCGTCTGCGCATCAGTCACGCTTGGAATTTCATGATCGATCAATTTCCCAATGCTTCCCGATCCCCCAGTTCGCATCGGGCAGACCCGGCAGACTTGTGGTTTCCAATTCGATTCAGCGCGCTGCACCGCGCGGGCCGGTGTCGGCACGCTTGCTGCGGTCAGCGCACACGCGGTGAATGAGAGCCAGGAGGATTTGCGTTTCATTGCTTTCGCTAGGGGGGAAGACGAGGAGCGCCGCACGGCGGCGCTCCTCATTGGAATTCCTACTTCTTCTTATCGTCGTCCACGACTTCGAAGTCGGCATCGACGACATCGCCGTCTTTCTTGCCTTTTCCTGCTCCGCCTTCGGCTTCCGGACCGGCGTGGCCCGCGTGCTCGGCTCCACCGGCGGCGCCCGCTTGCGCGGCGGCTGCCTTGTAGAGCTCTTCGCTCACGGCCTGGAACTTGTTTTGCAACGTGTCGTAGGCGCTCTTAATCGCGTCGGTGTCGGTGCCTTTGAGGGCTTCGCGAACCGCGGTGATGGCGCTCTCGATCTCGGTCTTCTTGTCGGCGGGAATCTTGTCGCCGAGTTCCTTCAACTGCTTCTCGCACTGGTAGGCCAGGGTGTCGGCGTTGTTGCGGATCTCGATGGCTTCCTTCGCCTTCTTGTCTTCGTCGGCGTGGAGTTCGGCCTCACGCTGCATTCTCTCGATCTCGTCCTTGCTCAAGCCTGAGGAACCGGTGATGGAAATCTTCTGTTCCTTGCTGGTGCCAAGGTCTTTGGCTCCAACGTGCAGGATCCCGTTGGCGTCGATGTCGAAGCTGACTTCGATCTGCGGCACGCCGCGCGGAGCGAGCGGGATGCCGTCCAAGTGAAACACGCCGAGCTGTTTGTTGTCGCGGGACAACGGACGTTCGCCCTGAAGCACTTTGACTTCCACGCCGGGCTGGTTGTCGCTGTAGGTCGAGAAAATCTGCGATTTGCGGGTTGGGATCGTGGTGTTGCGCGGGATCATCGGGGTGGCCACGCCGCCAGCCGTTTCGATGGCCAGGGTGAGCGGGGTCACGTCGAGCAGCAACACGTCTTTCGCGTCGCCCTTGAGCACGCCGCCCTGGATCGCCGCGCCGATGGCCACGACTTCGTCCGGGTTGACGCCCTTGTGCGGTTCTTTGCCGATGAGCTGGCGGGCGGTGTCGATCACGCGGGGCATACGGGTCATGCCGCCGACGAGCACCAACTCGTCCACCTCGCGCTCGCTGAGCCGGGCATCTTTGAGGCAATTCTTGACCGGAGGCAGCGTCCGCTGGAAGAGGTCGTCGGTCAGTTGCTCGAGCTTGGAGCGGGTGAGCTTCTGGACGATGTGCTTGGGTCCGGTCTGATCGGCCGTGATGAACGGCAGATTGAGATCGTATTCCTGGGTCGAAGAGAGGGCGATCTTTGCTTTTTCTGCCTCTTCCTTAATGCGCTGCACCGCGTCGGGCTGCTTGTTGAGATCGATGCCGCTCTCGCGTTTGAACTCGTCGATGATCCAGTCCATGATGCGGTGATCCCAGTCGTCGCCGCCCAGGTGGGTGTCGCCGTTGGTGGCGCGCACTTCGAAAACGCCGTCGCCGATTTCCAGCACGGAAATGTCGAACGTGCCGCCGCCCAAGTCATACACGGCGATCTTCTCGTCCTTCTTCTTGTCGAGGCCGTAAGCCAGCGATGCGGCGGTCGGTTCGTTAATAATGCGGAGCACTTCGAGGCCGGCGATCTTGCCCGCGTCTTTGGTTGCGTTGCGTTGCGAGTCGTTGAAGTAAGCCGGCACGGTAATGACCGCCTGGGTGATCTTCTCGCCCAGCTTCGCTTCGGCGTCGGCCTTGAGCTTCGCGAGGATCATCGCGGAAATCTCCGGCGGGGAATAAGTCTTCACTTCGCCCCCGACGTTCACCTGAACGTGGACGTCGCCGTTGGCCGCCTTGACGACCTTGTAGGGAACCCGGTGCAGTTCCTCCTGCACTTCGTCGAACTTGCGCCCCATGAAGCGCTTGATCGAGAAGACCGTGTTCGCGGCGTTGGTCACCGCCTGGCGCTTCGCGGCCTGGCCGACGATGCGTTCTCCGCTCTTGGTAAACGCGACCACTGATGGAGTGGTGCGTGCGCCTTCCGAGTTTTCCAATACCACTGGTTCCCCGCCTTCCATCACAGACATGCAGGAGTTAGTGGTGCCCAAATCGATTCCGAGGATCTTTGCCATAAAAAAGGTTGTTGCGTTCGTGTTCTCCCTTAGCAATCGCCGGGCCTGATATTTGTAATTGTGTAAATGTTTCCAAGAGAAGGAGTTGCGATAGCTTTAAACTTTGCTGGGTCTGCGTTCTGTGTCAGAATGGCGCATGTGTGCCACGCATTCGCCCGAAATCGCGTCTCAATGGCGCACCGGGAACGCGTGCGCGCCATAACAAGCGCCATAACAATTCGGCGTGAGGTCGTCGAGGTCGCCGGGCGGACGGCGCGGAGTGCCGCCCCTATCGTGGGGAGATATAGCGCACCGGCCTTTTATCCTAGAAAAAGCGAAATTGGATTTCGCGCCAAGGACATAGCGCGAGGCTCTTCTGCCGGATCTAGGTTTATACAAACGTCGATGACCGCCGCTTAATCCCGAACTCCGAAACCTTCTCTGAAAACAACACACGGTGCAG
>SESF01026130.1_pt1 | contig 19622 bp, 10 predicted proteins | sample 3171521 | NCBI WGS metagenome assembly SESF01 (sample SAMN10866945, study PRJNA518727) | freshwater metagenome | biome: subpolar coniferous forest; feature: holomictic lake; material: water; isolation source: holomictic Lake 227, 6 m and 8 m depth | place: Canada: near Kenora, Ontario | collected...
TTCCAGCATAGTTTCAGAAGCAGGCTTTTATTTGTTTTAGCCACTTCCAGTAATTTATTGGCATCTCCTTTTGTAATTTCAAACATGGGGTTGCGGTTAAATTTCGAAATAGTTCTTTTCAAAACCCTGTCGGCATAGAGTACACCGGAGCGGTAAAAAAGATAAACTACCGGTATAAAAGCGGTTAGGAAGAGAAACAGGCGTTGTGTCAAATCAGAGGGAATAATAGCCGGATACAACACAGTCATAAAACTGAACAGAAAATTACATAGTATAATTCCTGCCGTGATAAAGGATAATTCAATAGTGTTCTGAAGCTTGACAATATGCCTTAGAATAAACTTGATAATTTTATGATCTTCGCTGTTACGGGGCAAAGCTTCATACCAATCACAGACCACAGCTTTTAATTCCGTACAAATTTGCGCGTTGACAAAGTCTATTTTACAAACCATCTGCGACTGAATTTCTTCCAGTTCGTATTCTTCGCCATCCTGAAAAACCATTTGAATCATTTCGCTGGGACGGATATTATTGCCCATCCGTACACGGAGCGTATGGGTTTGAGGAACTTTATGGCTTTGATTGGGCAGAATAATATTGAAATCCCATTCAATGCTTACATACTTGGTTTTGGGTGCCATATTCCAGTCGGTATTTATAAATTCGTACCAACTACCAAATGTTTTGATTTCCCGGTTATCCAGACCAACTGTTACACTGATTACATCGGTTACTTTTTCGTGAAGTGCCAGTTTCTTGTAGATTTTTTTATTCAGTTCTACGATATCGCAATAAGAGAACTGCCTGTAATCATCAAACAGTTTGATATCTGTGTCACGCTTTCCCTTAAATAAATAATAGAGTGACTGAAACTGCTTCAGTTGATTTTCATCAATTACCGCAATCGGTTCTTCTATTTCGTCCTTATGTATTGATTTGTTCATTCTTCTGTAATTGACAATGGATAATTGATAATTATGAATTAAAAATTAGTATAGCTTTTCTTTCCTCCCACCATTTTCATCCTCAGCACCTGTTTTCGGTTTCCGCTTGCTTTGTAGCTTATATGTACCCAGCTTGGTTGGTGGTCGTCGCCTCCTTCCCATATAAGTTGATCAAAGTCAAGTTGATGACGAACCAGGTTGAAAAGTGCAGCATTATCGAATGTTTCGAGGTCAGCAGCTTCTCCTTTGCAGTGTTGCGATAGTGGTTTCATCGATCCACCTTTTTCTTTATTTACAGCCAAAGATCGGAAACCTGAACTAACGTGAATGGGATTTCCCAGTAGGTCACGGGCTGGTTGTAACAGATCTGTGGCCAGTGCCTTTAGACTGTCAATCTGCTTTTCTTCCGGTAAATTGGGAAGTTGAGAATCCGTAATGCAAAGCTCGGTTAGGCTGAAATTTTTGCTTAATTGAAAATTCATGGTTGATAATTGATAATTAAAAATTGATAATTAAAAATTGATAATTGATAATTAAAAATTGATAATTGTTTTACTTCATTTTAGAAGACTTGATGATGCTGACAAGTATTTTTATTAATTCCCTACAATCAATGATAATTGACTGAAATGATTTTTTGTCCAGATAGTCTGTATCGTGGAGTAACATAAGCCAATATTCTGTTTCATTGGCTTCCTTAAGTGCTATACTTAGTTTATGAATAAAGTCGGCTTTTGATTCTGCATGTTCCGCTTCCCTGAATAATGCCCCTATAGCAGTTCCACTTCGTAACATCTGTTTCGATAAGACAAATTCCTTCTGCTCATTGCTCAAAAACTTATATGCCTTCACTATTCGGATAGCAAATTGATAAGACTTGAATTTAATTACATTTTCCATTTTTAATTGTCAATTATCAATTGTCTTAAAATCCAAAAATCGTATAATCCACTTTCATATTTCCGGTGGCATCGGGTACGTCCTGTGCATCCCGTTTTCCAAATGGATAGTGCTCTTGTCGGGTGAAGGAGGTGAGTAATATGCCCAATTGACGGTCATGCCTATTAGCACAAAGCTTCAGAACAGATTGAGCCACCATAGTAGTCAGCGTACTCACCGCAGCAGTAACCGGACTGGCTGCACCGGCTAACATACCAATGGTATCAACCAGTGTATTGAGATTGCTATCGGTCAGTATTTGTGCAAGCAAGGCACTGTTATCAATCAGTTGCTGATTGGACTTTAGGGCCAGCAGCATCCAGTTCAGGTTTTCAGGAATAGTATCTGCCACAAAAACATTGTAGCCCGTATCGCCAAAAAATATCAGCTGATTGTCTTTGACACGCTGTATTTCTGGCATTATCCGGGAGCTAATGACATGACTCACTGCCTGTGCCACAAGTTGTCGTTTTTGGTTACTATCGCTGGTTCGATAAAAGTCGTTCAGCATAGGAAAATCGGTTTCGCCCAGCGTAACGAAACTCATTAGTTGTACTTCGGTCATACCCAACAGGGCACCGTTGCTGTAAATGCGGAGTTTGTTTAGTCGTAAGTAGAACATATTTTTTTTAATTGAAAGTTGACAATTGACAATTGAAAGTTGACAATTGAAAGTTGATAATTGACAATTGATAATTGATATTGCGTATTCTAGTCATTTTTTATTTTTGTTGAATTGATTATTTTGTAAATCTAACAGGTGGGCTGTAAAAAATATCGATTTCATATTTCAAAAACATCGTACTACTTAAGAAGTCATTGCTACGCACCTTATTAAATTATGTGATTCCATTTTACTGGGAAGATTTTACAACTACGTTGCTAAAAGGGGCATAGCCCTGATTTCTTCGTAGAACAAACATAAAATATTAAATAAGGGGCGTAGCCCTGACATAAAAAAAAACGAAGATTATTTTACTTGGCACATTTTTTTTACACGCCACCTGTTAGGTTTTTCTTTATCTTTAGGTATGCGACGATCAATTAGCCTCGTATGCAACAATCAATTAGCCTCGTATGCAATGTTAGATTAGCCTCGTATGTGACAAGTGCATAGCCCCGTATGCGATGATCTATTACGAGGCTATGCGATAGTCGATGCTTACACGTTCAAAACATAATCAAACATAAAGATCCGGGGCTCTTTCAAATTCTGGATTGAATTTGAAAACTGCGTGGCTATACTCAATTTATAATCACCTTTAGGCAAAGTGGCAGGCACAACAAAACTTACCTTCGAAGGATCGTTTGTAAGAATCGAATTCAGAGCTATTACAGTGGTTTCGCTGGTTGCCTGATTTGTCAGAATAATACCATTCGCCACATTGTCGCCGGTAATCCTTATTTTACTTCCAACCAAATTGACCCCTCCACCCGGAGTCAAACGGGTATTTACTTCGCCAGTAGTTACATCGGTTACAGAGTTGATTACGGTTCCGGCTTCAGCCATACCACGTACATCTACTGTAGCTGCATTAACCGAAGCACGTAAATCGGCAGTGGGTGTAACCCGTACCGACAGACTGTGTTTGCTGCTATCCCAGTGATCGTTATCACCTACAAATACACCATTAACAGCCATATTGAAATACCCCAACCCGAATGCTACCGAAGCACCGTTGGCTATTTGTTCCCTGGCTATCTCTTTGAGAAGTTCCATAGAAGATCGTAAACTCGACGGATTCAAATCTGTTCGTCGGGAAACTGCAATGTTAATCAAATCGTCTTCATTCAACGATTTGATAGTTACTACGCGACCAAAGCGGTCGTCTTTACGTTCAGTAAGCGTTAAGTCATACAGCTCAACGATTACACTGTTTTTGTCATTTGTAGCCATTTTTGATTGTTTTTAAGATTAATAAAATTGTGTGATTAAATCCTACTCTATTGTGAAATTACCTATCAGGTCGGTACTACCATATTTTATGGTAATAGTATAGTTTCCTGCATTCCAGGAGTCCGACGGTATAAACATGCTCAGGTCACTATCCGTATCTGTCACAGTTTGACAAACCACATTCAGGTATTCATCATACACTGTGATAGTTGCATCGCCTACCGACCATTCAAAATAAACTGCCAGACTGTTATTATCCACCGTAGCAGTTAGCGGAATAGTTGTTTCGGTAATTATACCGTTTGGCATGGGTTGAGGTGGAGGTGATTGATCATCCTTTCGGATAATTATATCAGTTGCAAAACTGAATTGTGAGCATACAATAAAACCTGCCACTATACAGATTCTTGAAAACATTGATTTTGAAATTTTCATGAGATACTAATTTTTAAAGACATAGTTTGAAAGTCATTTAAGATTCATTGAGGGTCATGAATTCTTTTTGTTTCTTAAATTACTTCAGACCTGCCTTCTGGTTTTTAATTGATTTATACTTGAAAATATTTCAATCGATTGTGTGACAAAATTAGGGTAGGATAGAAGGAAGTTCCAAATTTTAAGCTCTTTTTCGACTGGACATGACAAAATTAAGCTGCACTGAATATCAGATAGTTATGCTGGTAAATTTGGGTATTTACTGGACATGGATATTTTTTGGTTATTTATGCGAAAAAAGAGGCTGAAAAAGCAGGGTGGTTTGGGTTATAATATACTATCTACCCCGTCGCTCGAAGAGACGGGGTAGGTACTATCAATTTGTATCGGTGAGTTTGGTCTAGTAGTTTTCTGAAAGTATTCCCTGAAGAAAGATACTAAGTTCGGTTGCCGATTGGAGTTGTAGTTTTGCTGCCAGACGGGTCTTCATTTTATTCAGGGCTTCCAGTTTATAATCCAAAACATTTAATATGTCGGTCACTGGTATCTCCAGCAATGTAAGGCAACACCATTTGATTTCCCGATCGGAAACTTCTTCGTAACGTTCTTTTAGTTTACCGGGTAAGTTATTCATGTTGGCATCCATCAATTTCAAGAAATAGCTAGTATCTTGCAAGTGCAGGATGTCATTATAAATTTTTTTATCAAGCAATTCTTTTTCGGCAAAGCTCAACTTCTTTCTTATTGCTGTCTGTGAATCTTTCGTATTTTTTATTTTTTGAATCAGGGCTTCTCGGTGTTTCAGCATCAGCTCCTTATGCTTTTCTGTGCTTTGATTTAGTTCCCTGCTCTTTCGCTTATGCAGTTGCAGATATAGCAGTACACTTAAAATCAGTATAAGTATAATTCCCAGGCTAAGATACCCAAGCCATTTCCGGGTTTTTACTGCCTCCCGTTTGCTGTGATGCATGGTTTCAATATAGCTCCCTTTTGGCTGAGCATCAATTTTACGGATGGAATCAATGCAGTTTTGATAAGCCACCATCGCTTCCTTTAACCCGCTAACATCTTTTTTAGCATTGCTGGTATTTACCAGAATACGATAACATTCACGTCGGGTAACAATATCGGACTTATAACTGAATGATTTTTTGGCATAATATCCGGCTGAATCATATTGATGTAAATCAAAATACAAATCCGCCAGATAATAAACACGGACAGCCATATTGGTTTGTATATAGGGATAGGATAATGATTTTCTAAGATAAAACAGCGCAGAATCATATTGTTTCAGTGCGTAATAGTTTATGCCTAAGTTCTGTATGGCTAATCCTTTGCTGAGTGAATCATTGCTATTCAAATAGAACCTGTAAAAATACTGCTGAGCATCTTTATACTTTTTTTCATAACAATAGCTTATTCCGATGGAGAGTAAAGTGGTATTGGCAAAATAAATGGACTTTGCTTTCAGATACAAATAATAGGCTTCACTATATTTTTGTCTTGCTTTGTCAAATTCCTTTTGATAAAGGCTTATATCAGCCAGATCAAAGTTTAACCTTGCCGACAACAGGTATTCTTCACTGTTTTCAATTAGTTCCAGACCTTGTACAAACGAACTGCTGGCTTTATCAAGCTGGAAGCTATATTTATATTTTCGTCCTTCGTATAAATAGCAGTTGGCTAATCGTACCGGATCAGGGTACTTCTGATAATAATGCATCGAAAAATCAAGTAACGAATCCGGCAGCATCGGGAGTTTTCGCCTATCCAGGGCTTCTGTCATTAGCAGCAAATACAGCGCTTTATTTTCGGTAGATTTATATTTGTTCGACGAAAGATGTCTGAGAATTTGCAGGGCTGAATCGGGTTTGGTTTCAACCAGCGATTCTGCTTTTTGGAGTTCATTGGGTGGGTTTGTACAACAAGCAAGAACAAGGCTAAGAAATAGAAAAACAGAGATATAGCTGGATATTTTCATCGGAATACTAGTTTGGTTAACTAAAAATTCAGACAAAAATAGGGAAAAAATTTGTAAGTTAAAAATGGGTTATTGATCTCTATTAAAGAAAGAATATCTGACTCATTACGGAGTGCAAATACTCTTTGACATAAAATTTAGTAAAGCTGCTAAACCTAAGACATAAAATCATTGAACATATTACTAGTTCTTATCGTAGTACCCCTTCATAACAAACCACGCTTTCTTCCGTTGTCCTTTGTCGGAAATTAAGCCTTTACGATTCCAACCATCCTGATTGAGTGGATGGCAACGAGTAGGTGAACGGAAATCGAAAAGCACCCAAGGGCTTGTACCACGTAAATTGGGGATGTTTTTGAACATTATCAGGTTTTTGCGATACAACTCTTCTTGATATTCCTCACTCCATGAATGTGCCACATCCAACTCTCCATGCTGTCCGTAAAGGGCTTCGCAACCAAACTCTGACATAATGAGTGGTTTGTTCAATGCGACTTCCCATTTGATTAGCTCGGGCGAAACCGGAAAGGGCATATACCAGCCCATGTATTTGTTGATTCCCACTATATCCATAAGGTTGGTCAAACTATCATTGAGCGTAAAGGTATTGGTAGCTTTATCGTATTTTGCATTGTCGAATGCACCGGCAATAAGTCGCGTGCTATCCAAATTATGCGTCATTTTTGCCAGACCTGTCAGCATTTTATCCCTACTTGCCGATGGTGCAGTTTCATTTTGAATACTCCAAATAATGATGGCAGCACGGTTTTTATCCCTGTAAATCATCTCTTTGAGCATATTCTGAGCTTTTTTCATTACAACCTCATTGGTAAATTTGATACCTTGCCAAACAGGGATTTCTTCCCAAATTAGAATACCCATTTTTTCTGCCATACGCAAAATGCGTTCGTTTTGAGAATAGTGAGCCGTACGCGCGAAGTTACAACCCAAGGCTTTTACTTCATTCAAAATCATGGATGCATCAGCATCTGAATAGGCGCGCCCCATGCGTTGAGGAATTTCCTCGTGAAAGTTTACGCCTTTCAAGAATATCGCTTTGCCGTTCAGCAAAATATTGCAGCCTTTGGTTTCTATTGTTCTAAAACCAATCTCATCGGTTACAGTCTCATTATTTGCGCTAAACCTTACATCGTACAATTTCGGCGAAGCAGGTTCCCAAAGTTGTGGTTTTGCCGCAATTTCGAAAACTGCTAAACCCTCATTATCAGTCATTATTAGCTTGTTGATTTTCAACTCCGGAATTGAAACTTCTACTTGTTGAGCGGAAGTTACGCCACTCAATTTCACTTTACCCTGTAATTGATTTCGACTTCCCTTTTTTAGTTGAAGAACGTAATCTGTGATAAATGTTTTGGGTGTTTCAATAAAAAAAACATCTCGGGTGATACCGCCATAATTCCACCAATCGAAATTCATTGCAGGAATCCCATCTTCGTGGCGATTGTTATTGACCATCACTATCAGGTCGTTGTCACCCTCTTTCAAAGCATTGCTCACTTCGAACTGAAAGGGTGTAAAACCGCCTTCGTGGCGACCAATTTCAACACCATTAAGCCAAACGGCAGCTTGATAATTTACCGCTGCAAAGTAGATAAACTGGCGACTATCATTATTCCTTTTAACATTAAAATTCCGTTGATACCACACATTACCTTCGTAGTATTTAAGCTCGGGAATTTGTGAATTAAAATCACCCGGTACATCTAATCGTAGACCGTTTTGAAATGAATATTCAATAAAATCGGTTTTCAACTTGGGTTGCCTGTTTTGGTAAAATTTGGCAGACTCTCCTCTACTATAGAGATCAATGATTGCATTCCACTTTCCATTAAGTAACTGAACATGCTGACGACCGGAAGGATTTTGCATAAACGATTGTCCAACAACGGTTACTGTTAGACTTAAAATTGCAATCAATAATATGTTTTTTTTCATTTGCAAATACAATTATTTTTAGATTTAATACCATTATTAAAAACTTCTTTTTAGTAAGAAAAATATAGAATGAAGAAATGAAGCCTGAATCTCTTCATTCTTACATTTCTTCATTCTCTCACTGCAACAAAACAACCTTTCGTGCTTAACTATATAAAATTAAAGTAATCGAAAAATATCCTTTAACCAAATGTGAAATTTCGTTTCAATTATAGTTATTGATTTATTGAATACCGATCAATTTTTCAAATAGTCTTCTCCTTTACAAAACAAACAAAATTATTTTTTTTTACAATACTTGTTTAAACGGATCATTGTTCATATATTCCAGTGCCATTGATAAACTCTCTCCCGGACCTGCTGGTGGCTCTGATTCCAACGCCAACGAGATTTCGTTATCTAACTCGATCAATTCTATTTCAGGACTTAAGTACATCCGTTTTTCTGTCATTTTTTCTTTGATTTTCATATAATTAGATATTATCGGATAATTACTTTTTGAATTTCACTCTGACCATTTATTGATAAGGCTACAAAATAAACTCCAGCACTAAAAGTTTTCTGAATAGTTTGCTTTGTTGAAGTAAGCAAATTTTCATATTGGTTTTGACCTAAGGCATTGTAAATGCATATCTTAGTTGATTCAGAAGCATTAACTACAATCTGATTCGCTATATTTACATATACCTGAGCATTGAGTTTTGAGGCATTATTCAAACCGTTAGGTGACGACGGTGAACGGAATAACAAACTGAAACGATTGGTTGTTGGAGTTGTAATTTGAGAACTAAAATTGTAAGCTACTCCTTTAGCAAGTTCAGTTTCGGTATTCAGCAATTTGTCTTTCAGTACAATGCTCGTTCCAACTTCAAAATTAGTCATTTCTGCGCTTGAAATACTAAAGTTGTTTGCCTGTCCTGTTGTGAAACCAAGTGGAATTTCGACTTCGTATTTTACTTCATTCATGCCGTTGATTACCAGTTTTTCATTTCCAATTTGAGTGTAAATTTCAGGTATCGAAACAGAGTTATTACTCATTTTTGGTGAATCGAACATATCTAACCCATCATTTGCTTTCGCATTGAAAAGAATAACAGCTTCATCAATGTTTATACCGTTCGAAACTTGCAAACGAACTAATTGTTGAGTGTTTAGTTTTGGTGCCTTAAACTTATTTCCTGTATCATCTACATGTTTACGCATTGAATTGTCAACCACATAATTAGTGCTTCCAGTTAAAACCCGTACCCAATAAGCCTGCATAGGAGGAATGAGTGTAGAAATCGTTGTATTTGGATTCACAGCCACAATAGTTGGATTTCCAGGATCAGCCACATTTACAGTTGCAAAAATGTAACCTTCTGAAACATCTTTGGTACGAAACCATGCTGTAGTAAGTAAACCGGTATTAGCGGCAGAAACCATTTTCCAGTCGAGGTATGAAGGATACGGATTGGCTACCAAGTTAAAACCCTCACTTGTTTTTCCGGTAGTACGTGCCAACGACAATGATTTGCTTCCTGTATTTAGTGTGCCAGTAAAGTTCAAAGTTGATACTCCTGTTGCTGGTACAATGTATCCCTTTCTTGAATCTAAGGCTTCCCCTGCTGCTTCTGGTTTCCAATAAGCAGTACCTAATGCTGAAAGGTCAGTATTAGTGCCTGCTTCTACGTATGAATAATATAATTTACCCACAGGGACAGTAGCTCCTGCAACAGGAGAAGTAATATACCAATTACGGGCAGAACCAAAGTACTGCTCCACAGTGGCAGTAACAGCCTGTGGGCTACTTGTGGTATTATCTACCAAAGTTCCGGTTCCGGTTGGACCGCTTTGCAGGGTTAGTGCACCTGAGGTAGAAAATATCTGATCGGAGGAATTAAGAGTCAGATTTCCTCCGGGAACAACGGTTACTGTTTTAAAGGCTTTAGTTGCATTTATATTCAGGTTTCCACCTGCAGCAACTGTTACATCACAGTCAGTACAGTTATTAAGCAAGCTATTATTAGCATTAATTAAACTGCTTATATTCAATGTGTTTGAAGCAAAATTAGCAACCAATGTTCTGTTTGCTGAAACTGTAAATCCATACGAGGTATTTGGTGATACTTCTGTACCATTTTCAGTCCAGTTAATAAAGCGATACCCTGCATCAGGGGAAGATGCCACCAATGTTGCACTATTTGTTGGAGATTCATAATTACCGGCACCAGATGTAACAGTACCACCTGTAGTAGCTGAGGCAGCAACAGTAAATCGTTTAATCGGATATTCCCAAGCACCCACATCGAAATAACCAAGCCTTGTTGTCCCAAGTTGATCGGTGGTCAAAACTGGTGATAATAAATTGGAAGTAACATAGCACCTTGCAATACTAGACGAACCTATTTTCAATACCGGAGTAGCATCAGTAGATAATGAACCGGCAAAAGCAAGATCACCAACAGCAGCGGTTAGATTATTGTGCGTTGTTGCGGCAGTAGCCCAAACTCCATCTGCTATAATACCCGTAATTACGTTGTTAATACCAGCATTTGAGACGTTTGTTTGAAGAGCAGCATTTACACCAACTTGCGATTGATTTGAAGTAGAACCGCTGTTTCCGATTACAATACTGTTGTTCATTACCAATGAAGTAGGATATCCACCGGCAGCATCAAAACAAACACCATCAGCACCTGTTCCTGCATTTGTAGTGTTGCCTACAATGGTGCAATGATTCAGTGTTACTGTTTGTGTTGGAGCAACTCCTTGTCCGGCAGTTGTAGTCGAAAAGTAAATACCACCACCCACTTTAGCAGAATTTTGGGTGCTGTTTCCATAAATGGTTGAATTTTCAATCCATAATTTGTGATCTACTGATGTTGAGGCATTTAAACCACATTGTACACTAATACCGCCACCATTATTTTGAGCAGTTGAAGCTACAGTATTGTTGGATATTGTACTATTTCTAATAGTTACATTTGCTGCTGCAGTCGTTTGAGGGTTAATGGCAATTCCACCACCACCTGTTGTGTTTGGACCAATGTCAGTAGCAGTATTACCTGTGATATTACAACCTGTAACATTAAGCACTACCGGACCTTGAATATAAACTCCACCACCTTTGGTTGCTGTATTGTTGTAAATCTTCAAATTTACAAGATTAATAGTTGGTGCAGAAGTGCCTGAATTAACTACTCTGACACCACCTGCACTTACGCCATTATAACCGTTGCGTATGGTCAAATCCTGCAAAGTGATAATTGGCGATGTGGTATAAGCGGCATCAAAAGTGAATGCAACACCACTTCCTGTTGAGGCATTTGCTGTTGGTTGTACAATTGTACTTCCCATTCCGGCTCCCTTAATTATTAGTCCTTTAGTGAGTGTCGTTACTTTCTCGGTAAGGATTCCTGCCGAAATATTGATAATATCACTGGCACTTGCTGAAGCAGCTATTGCTAATGCAATGGTTGTATAAGATGTTCCACCATTTAAAGTAATAGTGGCAGTAGGAGCAAAATTTGCTACCAATGTACGGGCTGCGGATACCATAAAAGTATAAGCAGCACTTGTTGAAACTTCTACACCGCTTTCTGTCCAGTTTAAGAAACTATAGCCCGCAATTGGAGTGGCGATTAAAGTAATGGGGTCTCCATCAATTACGGTTGTTGAAGATGCTGAAACAGTTCCGTTGGCATCGGCTGATGATGCAGCAATAACATATTGCGTTGCAAAATTGGCAACCAATGCAATGGGGTTTGAAGCATTGAATGTAAAAGAGGATGTTGTTGATACAACTTTTCCTCCAACTGTCCAGTTTTTAAATGCATTTGATCCACTTGCAGTTGCAACGGCTATTACGGAAGTACCCGAAGCATAATTTCCATTTGGACTTGTGGTAATTGTTCCACCAGCACCAGCTGTAGCAGAAATGGCAATACTTGATTGATATTCATACGCTCCAGCATCAGTAACACCTTCTCTTGTATTACCCAATTGGTCAGCGTAAAGGGTTGGAATTAAAGCATTTGTTCCAACATATTCTTTTGCAATACTACCAGAACCAATCAATAATACAGGAGTTGCATCGCTCGTTAATGCAACTGGACTCGGAAAGGCAAGAGTAGAAACTCCTGCAACATCATTTTGTGTAAAAGTTCCAGTATTTTGCCAGGTTACCCCACTTGCTAAAGTCAATATGCTGTTTGTTACACCACCATTTACAATGTTTCCATGAAGGTTACTTGCATTCGAAGCTGCTCCGGTATTATCTCTGATAATGGTATTATTCATTTTAAATGTAGTAGTAGTATTTGCACCAGCTACAGCAACACCATCTCCTCCTGTTCCATTTAGAGTTGTATTCTTGGCAATTGTACAATGATTAAGTGTAATAGTTCCTGATGGTGAAGTTCCAGTTCCTGAGATATAATAAATACCGCCACCATTTTTGGTTGTAGCTGAAGTACTATTCCCATAAATAGTTGAGTTTTCAACAAACAATGCATTTGAACTGGAAGAGTTTGAACATATCACTCCTATACCACCACCATTATCAGTTGTTGTATTACCTGAAATTGTGCTGTTTTTTATAGTAACGTTGGCTGCATTAGTACCAACAGGTTTAACGCCTATGCCGGAACCTAGACCAGTCCCTGTATTTCCAATGATATTACAACCGGTTACATTTAGTATTACCGGTCCTTCAATATATACCCCAGCACCATTGGTAGCTTTATTAGCGGTAATTTTTAAATTTGTAAGATTCAACGTAGTAATAACTCCTGTATTAACAAGACGAATACCACCTGCACTTGCGTTATTAAAACCATTTTGAATGGTCATATCTTGTAAGGTGATGCTAACTCCAGCTGTATAAGCTGCATCTAATTTAAATACAGGACCATTGGAGTTACTTGAGTTGTTGAGAGCCGGTTGCACAATGGTACGCCCCATACCTGCACCTTTAATTGTCAGTGGTTTTGAAAGTAATATTCCTTTCTCTGTAATTGTACCTTCAGAAATATTAATTACATCACTGGCACTTGTTGACGCTGTAATAGCTGCTGTAATGGTTGCATAAGTGGTTCCACCATTAAGATTAATGGTAACAGCCGAAAACAATTGAGCTGAGCAGAACAAAGCTACAGCCATAATAAGTGTGAGTTTTTTCATTTTCTTAAATAATTATAGGATTGCTCCTTGTTAATTTTGATTTAAAGTAAACTGAATATAAGATTATGTCTTTTAAGTATTGAATTTCAATATAATAGTAAATATTTGTATAGATAAAGTACAGATATCGGATGGAGATTGCTCTCCATCCATCTACTAAACAACACATTATTTCACAATTACTTTTTGAATCCTTTTTCCTTGATTTGTAGTTATTTTTAAGATATACACGCCAGCAGAATTTAATGAAATGCTAGAGTTCATAGGCAATTGTGCAATAACTAAACCTCCCAGTAAATTATAAACTTCTACTACTCCAGCTGTTTCTGAAAATTGTAGGTTTCTATCTTTTACTATTACAAAGTTGGCTTCCTTTGTTTGTTCAATAGAAGTTGTCAGTGAGGATTCATAAGCACCGGCATCTCTGATTTGAACTTTTGTATTACCAAGTTGGTCGTTATCCAATACAGGTGACAAATAATTGGTTGTCACATAGTTTCTGGCAATACTGGCAGAACCGATTTTCAACACTGGAGTTGCATCAGTTGACAATGCACTTTCAAAGGCAAGGTCAGTAACTAGAGCATCCAATTTATTGTTTGTTGTTGCGCCTATAATCCATGTTCCGCTAATACCCAAAATGCTGTTGGTAACGCCAGCATTTGAAACGTTGGTTTGATCGGCGGCATTAACACCAACTTGCGATTGATTTGAAGTAGAACCACTGTTACCCATTACAATACTATTATTCATTACCAATGAAGTAGGATATCCGCCTGCAGCATCAAAACAAACTCCATCGCCACCAGTTCCAGCATTTGTGGTATTGCCAGCTATTGTACAATGATTCAGCGTTACCGTTTGAGTTGGAGCAACTCCTTGTCCGGCAGTTGTAGTCTTAAAGAAAATACCAGCTCCAACTTTCCCTGCATAAACTGTACTGTTTCCATAAATGGTTGAGTTTTCAATCCATAACGAATGGTTTACAGCTGTAGATGCATTTGCACCACAATTCACACTTATACCACCGCCATTATTTGCCGAAGTTGAAGCTACAGTATTATTGGATATTGTACTGTTTTTTATTGTGGTATTTATTGCAGAAGCTCCGATAGCTACAATAGAAATTCCACCACCACCAGCTGCCGTAGCAATATTTGTAGCTGTATTTGCAGTGATATTACAACCGGTCACATTCAGTGTTGCAGGACCTTGAACCCATACTCCACCGCCATTACCTCCAATATTATTGTATATTTTCAGATTTGTTAGTTTCAAAGTAGGCAATGTAGCTCCTGAATTGTTTAAGCGAACACCACCAGCACTAAACGTATTAAAGCAATTCCGAATGGTCAAATCCTCAATATTAATGGTCGTTTCTAATGCATAAGCAGCATCCAACGTGAATGCAACCCCACTTCCTCTTACCGGTGAAGCGGCAGCTTGAACAATGGTAGAATGCATACCGGCTCCTTTGATTGTAAGTGATTTGGTAAGTGTAGTCACTTTTTCTGTAACAATACCTGCAGTAATATTGATAATATCGGTAGGACTTGTTGAAGCAGCAATTGCTTCAGCAATAGTATTATATGCAGTAGTTCCATTCAGCAGAATAGTGGCTGTTGGTGCAAAGTTGGCTACCAAGGTGCACGCTGTTGATACCGTAAAAGTATAAGCTGCACTTGTTGATACTTCTACACCACCTTCAGTCCAGTTCAGAAAGCTATAACCAATAGCTGGCGTGGCAGTTAATGTAACAGGAGATCCATTATTGACAGCCGTTGATGCTGCTGATACTGATCCGTTTAAATCGGCTGCTGATGCTGAGATAACAGATTGTGCCACAAAATTGGCAACCAAGCTAACCGCTCTCGAAACAGTAAATGCGTATGTTGCAGATGTAGAAACAACCGTTGCACCTTCTGTCCAGTTAAGGAAACCATAACCAGCCGAAGGAGTTGCAACTAAAGTAGCTGTCGTTCCTGTATCATAACTTCCTGTACCAGAAGTTACAACACCATTTGCACCAGCTGTAGCTGCAATGGTGTAGGAAGCAGCCTGATATTCATAAGCCCCTGCATCGGGATTGCCAACTCTTGGATTACCCAGTTGGTCAGTAGCAAGTGCAGGTACTAATGAATTTGTCACTACATAATCTTTTGCAATACTAGTTGGTCCAATCAATAACACAGGTGTAGCATCGCTCGATAATGAACCGGCAAAAGCAAGGTTTCCTGTTCCATCAATTATATTATTGTTAGAAAGTGTGGCTGTAACCCAAAGTCCGCCAGTGATAATACCAGTAATGATGTTTTTGACACCACCATCAGTGATTTTTGCTTGTGAAACAGCATTGGTTCCAACTTGTGACTGATTGCTTGTTGAACCGCTGTTATTCATCACAATGCTGTTATTCATCACCAATGTAGTGATATAACCACCTGCATCATCAATACAAACACCGTCACCACCTGTTCCGGCATTTGTTGTGTTGTTAGCAATTGTACAATGATTCAGTGTTATCGTTTGAGTTGGAGCAACTGCTTGCCCAGTTGGGGCAGTTATAAAGTAAATACCACCGCCACTTTTACCGGCAAAACCGGTACTGTTTCCATAAATGGTAGAATTTTCAATCCACAATGAGTTATTAATACCTGATGCTGTAGAACCACATTGTACACTAATACCACCACCATTATTTTTAGCAGTTGCAGCCACCACATTATTGGATATTGTACTGTTTTTTATCGTAACATTTGCAGCAGCAGTAGTTTGAGGGTTAATGGCAATTCCGCCACCACCTGTTGTATTTGGACCTATGTCCGTGGCCGTATTTCCAGTGATATTACAAGCTGTAACATTAAGGACTACCGGACCTTGAATATAAATTCCGCCGCCTTTGGTTGCTTTATTAGTGGTAATTTTCAAATTTGTAAGATTCAACGTTGTAGAAGTACCTGAACCAATAACGCGGACTCCACCTCCACTTGCAGTATTAAAACCATTTTGAATGGTCATATCTTGCAAGGTGATTGTATTTCCATTTGTAGTTAAAGCAAATGCTACATTACCACTACCACTTATCGGTGTGGCAAGTGGCTGCAAAATCGTACTCCCCATGCCGGCTCCTTTAATTGTAAGCGATTTTGTAAGAAGTACTTTTTCAGTAATCGTTCCTGCCGAAATGGTAATTACATCGCTAGAGCTTGTTGAAGCTGCAATTGCTAAATTTATAGTTGTATACGTTGTTGTTCCATTAAGCGTAATGGTAGGTCCAGTCACCGAGAATACCTGAACTGAGCAAAACAAGGCTACAGCGACAAAAGATATTAGTTTTTTCATATTGTAAAAATATTGGATTTGATAAATACTGTATATTTTATAATTTGTTGGAATCACGTCTGACCGTTTTGAGTGGTCAGACGATTTTCATTCTCCTAATTTACATTTAAAACTAACTTCTTAGTCCAACTTTTAGCAGCTGATTCAATCTGAACAGCATAAATACCTGATTTCGAAATTTGAATTTCCATTGAACCGTTGTTTGCCTCTTTTGTAACTATCATTCGACCAATGGTATCAAACACACGAATTGACGAAAATTCATTAATATTGCTCACCAATACTTTTCCATTCATCACCGATACAATTGGATCATAAATAGATATAGATTGTACTGCCGATGGTAAATGATATTCATAAGCTCCTGCATCAGTAGAGCCAACTCTTGCACCACCAAGTTGGTCAAAATTTAAAGCAGGAGATAAATAATTGGTTGCAACATAGTTTCGGGCAATACTTGTAGCACCAATTTTCAACACCGGGGTAGCATCTGATGATAATGAACTTTCAAATGCAAGATTAGCGACAACAGCATCCAATTTATTATTCGTTGGTGTGGCAAAAACCCATTGTGTATCCAAATTTCCTGAAATTCCTAAAATACTGTTGGCAATACCACCATCCTCGACATTGTATTGAAAGAAACTATTAACGCCTACTTGCGAAGCGTTAGAGCTAGAGCCACTGTTCCCCATTACAATACTGTTGTTCATCACCAATTTGGTAGCATATCCGCCCACAACATCAAAGCAAACTCCATCAGCACCTGTTCCTCCATTAGTAGTATTGTTTGCAATTGTACAATGGTTCAGTGTTACTGTTTGTGTTGGAGGCGTTGTAACATCTATAAAAGTTGTAGTTTTAAAGCAAATTCCAGCACCCACTTTACCGGGATAACCAGTGCTGTTTCCGTAAATGCTAGAGTTTTCAATCCACAATTTGTGATCTACCGCTGTAGTAGCATTTGCACCACATTGTACACTTATACCTCCGCCATTATTGGCTGAAGTTGAAGCTACGGTATTGTATGATATTGTACTGTTTTTTATCGTAGTATTTATGGCAGAAGCTCCGATAGCTACTACAGAAATTCCGCCACCACCTGCGGCTGCGGCTGGATTTGTAGCTGTATTTGCAGTGATATTACAACCAGTTACATTGAAAGTTGCTGGTCCCTGAACCCAAACACCACCACCATTAACACCAATATTATTGTATATTTTCAGCTTGGTAAGATTCAACGTAGGCGCTGTGGCTCCAGTGTTATTTAAACGAATTCCACCTGCACTGAATGCATTATAACAATTCCGAATAGTCAGATCCTCAATATTGATGGTAGTTTCTGATGCATAAGCTGCATCTAAAGTGAATGCAACACCACTACCACTTACCGGTGAAGCAGCTGCTTGAACAATGGTAGCACCCATACCGGCTCCTTTAATAGTCAGGGATTTGGTGAGTGTGGTCACTTTTTCAGTAACAATACCTGCCGAAATATTAATCACATCACCAGGACTTGAAGCTGCTATTGCCAAAGCAACAGTTCCATAAGATGTTCCACCATTAAGCGAGATAGTAGCTATAGGAGCAAAGTGTGCCACCAAGGTACGTGCTGCAGTTACCGTAAAAGTATAAGCTGCACTTGTTGATACTTCTGCGCCAGCATCTGTCCAATTTAAGAAACTATAACCCGTATTTGGAGTGGCGGTTATTGTAAACGGAGCTCCATTAACTACAGTTGTTGATGCTGCTGATACAGATCCGTTGGCATCAGCCGACGATGCTAAAATATCAGACAGCAATGCAAAATTAGCAACCAAGGTAACCGCTCTGGAAACCGTAAAAGTGTAGGTAGCAGATGTTGAAACGACCGTTCCATTTTCTGTCCAGCTTGATAAACCATAAGCACTTGCAGGAGTTGCAACCAAGGTAGCATTAGTTCCGTTTGCATAAGTTCCAGTTCCAGAAGTTATTGAACCATTTGCACCAGCTGAAGCAGCAATGACGTAAGAGGTAGGTTGATATTCATAAGCCCCTGCATCAGTAGAGCCAACTCTTGGATTACCAATTTGGTCCGTGCTAAGTGCTGGAGATAATACATTTGACATTATATAATCTTTTGCAATGCTGGTTGGCCCAATCAATAATACAGGAGTAGGATCGCTCGTTAATGAACTTGCAAAGGCAAGATCTGAAACTGCTGCTGTTAAATTGTTATGCGTTGTCGCTGCTGTTACCCATGTTTCAGCTGCTAAAATTCCGAAAATACTATTGGAAATACCACCATTCGTTATTTGTGCTTGCAACGCAGCATTAGTTCCAACTTGCGACTGATTGCTTGTTGAACCACTGTTTCCCATTACTATACTGTTGTTCATTACCAATTTAGTTGGATAACCACCTACTACTGCTGTTCCCCCAGTTGCAAAAAGAGTACTAACATCAAAACACACTCCATCGCCACCTGTACCGCCATTAGTAGTATTGTTGGCAATTGTGCAATGATTCAGTGTTACCGTTTGTGTTGGAGCAATTGCTTGCCCGGCAGGTGCAGATGCAAAATAAACACCACCACCGCTTTTACCTGCATAACCGGTACTGTTTCCATAAATAGTAGAGTTTTCAATCCACAATTTGTGATCTACTGCTGTTGAACCATTTGCACCACATTGTACACTAATACCACCACCATTATTTTTAGCAGTTGCAATTACCATATTATTGGATATTGTACTGTTTTTAATCGTGACATTCGCTGCAGCAGTCGTTTGAGGGTTAATAGCAATTCCACCACCACCTGATGTAATCCCTGTATCCGTAACAGAATTTCCTGTGATATTACAAGTTGTAACGTTTAGGACTACAGGACCTTGAATATAGACTCCACCACCTCTTGTGGCTCTATTATTGTAAATTTTTAAATTTTTTAGATTCACCGTTGAAGCAGTACCTGAACCAA
>SESF01019828.1_pt1 | contig 19614 bp, 15 predicted proteins | sample 3171521 | NCBI WGS metagenome assembly SESF01 (sample SAMN10866945, study PRJNA518727) | freshwater metagenome | biome: subpolar coniferous forest; feature: holomictic lake; material: water; isolation source: holomictic Lake 227, 6 m and 8 m depth | place: Canada: near Kenora, Ontario | collected...
AATGCCACTGCTTCAAGCAATGCAACAATCTCGAGAGGTTTGAGAACAGGCAAATGTCCCATGTTCAGGCCACAACAATATTTTGGGTGCCCATAAATTCTGCTTCAAGCACTGGATTTCCATCCTCCAGCAGCATTTCGATGACTTTCTGAAGGTTTTGATGCAGTTTATCCAGGGTTTCCCCTTGCGTGTGTGCTCCCTGAAACCCGGGGATGAAACCTGTAAAAAGAGCAGTCTCCGTACAGCGTTCAACAATTGCCGTGCAATTTCTCATTGCAATCTTTCTCCTGTACCTGTAAATTAGAAGTGATAAATTATACTCTTCAGTGGGTGAAGCGGCAAAATTTTCTTTTCTTCAAGGTCAATAATTGATACTGATTCCCAAATGACAAGGCAAAAAAAGGTTATGAGCCTTTATCGCTTTATGCCTTGTAGCACCAGGCTTCATGCCACGTCCGTTTTTCAAGCCTCTTGCAGAGCGTCAGTCCCGCGTTGCTGGCCAGCATCTGCATGACCGTCGGGGTTTCGGGAAAATCGCAGTTCCTTATATGTTCCTGTACCTGTTTGCGTTCGTGAGGTGTTATGGCCTTCCAATGCGTTGCCACTACTCCGTTGTAACTGTCGAGATATGCCGGCTGGCTCTCTCCCTCTTCGCGCATCACATCAACGACAATGACGTATCCATTTTCACGAAGGGTACGTCGGCATTCTGTGAAAAAAGTCTGTTTTTTCTCGGTTGAGAGGTGGTGCAAGGCATAACCGGAGTAGACCACGTCGAAATGGTTTTCGGGAGCCTCCTTCAGCACCTCGACCATGTCCCTGCAGAGCAGATTAACCGTTATTCCGAAAGGCTCAAGGTTTATTCGGGCAACATCGAGAGCGTACGGAGACAGATCGCATCCGCAGTACTCCGCCACTTGACCGGGGTTCAGTACTTTGCCGATATGAGTGGCATCTCCGCATCCCAGGTCGAGGAGATTGAGCGCTTCCGGGCGGTTTTCGAGCAGTGTCCTGACAGAATCGAGGATTTCCCGGTGAAACATGAGGTTGTTGCTGATGACCTTCTGGTAGGTAGCCCAGGTTTTGCGAAAGATGTAGATAGGGTCTGTTTTCATATCCAAAGATATTTTTCCGTTTGTCGACCAGGATGCTGTTCGGAGGTACTTGCGCGAAAGTGGTAATCGGGTGATTCAGGCTGCTTTCAGGAGGTTCCTCAAACCTGAAACCATAGAACAGCTCTCTCAGTTCTCGAAAAAGAGTCTTGCCAGCTCTCTCCGGGCGGTTCCGAGCAGCTCACGGACGGCGGACTCTTCACGATGGGTCAGTTCGGCTATCTCGCTGATGGCTCTCTTCTCCTGCTCCACCATCCGGTAGATCTCCTGCGCTTCCGGGGCGAGCTGTGCAATGCAGCGGATCATCTTCAGGTCGTCACCTCCCGTTGTGCTGTTTTCGGCGACTGCCGACTCAACCGGGGAGTTTTTCTGCCGTCCAAAAAGCTCGTCGGCGGTTGCTGCTACAGGCGCATCGTTGCTGACCTCGCCAAAGAGGCGGACAAAGCCCATAAAATCAAGGCCGACAGCCTCGCAGGGGGTGATGCGCTCCTCAACAATATCCTGCGCAAGCTTCTGAAACTTATCCCGTATCTCAGGCAGACGGATGGCAAAGTCGAAGCTGTCGTCCTTATCGCGGGCATCGGCATTGTAGGGTACCTTCATGAGCACCGTTATCCCTGCGGCCTCGGCATATCGTTCGGCAACACCGCTGCCGTCGTCGCGGTTGATGATGAGCCCAAGCAGGCGCGACTCTCCGCCAATAGTTCGGAAATAGTTGTTGGCCTGGCAGATATTGTTGGCGGTAAAGATCGACTGCCGGTCATTGTTGGTGACCAGAATGACCTCCTCGCTGAGCGAGCGGGCGAGTGGCGTGGCAAATCCTCCGCAGACGACGTCGCCGAGAAAGTCCATCAGAATGATGTCGATCTCCCAGTTGAAGATGCCGAGCTTTTCGAGCACGTCAAACCCCGAGATGATGCCTCTGCCGCCACACCCGCGTCCAACCTGCGGGCCGCCGAGTTCGATGCCGTAGATGGGTTGCGGAAAGTCCGCTATGTCGCGGCGGAAGACGATGTCGCTGATTGTGACCGGTTCGTTGCGTGCGTTTTTTTCGGCGAAGAGGTCGGTCACGGTGGGCAGTGAAATGCCGCCGAAGAGGGAGGTCGTTGAGTCGTGCTTGGGGTCGCAGCCGAGCTGGAGCACCCGCTTGTTCATCAGGGCAAAGGTGGCGCTGAGGTTGGTGGTCGTAAAGCTCTTGCCTATGCCACCCTTGCCGTATATCGCTATGGTTCTTGCTGCCATCGTGCGCCGCTTATGGTTGTGCAGTGACAGGGGATGTTGTTTCCTCCTGCTCTGTGCCGGTTTTCCAGAGCAGGATCATTTTCAGGCAGTCGGGATCGGTGAATGCCTGTTGGTAGGCATCGGTGATCTTCTCCTCAACCCTGTGCTGATGGGTAAAAATTCGCTCCGCATTGAGTTTGTGCTTGGCAATCAGCTCCCGTACCCGCTCCAGATCGCCCTTGGCCCACTGTTTTGCCGCAATAAAGGAGAGCTCTTTTTGGAAGGGCTGGGAGTAGTCGATGGTGATTCGCTGGTAGTAGCCTCCGAGAATCACGCTTCCCTGAAATTTCAAAAAGCGCAGGCCCGTCTCGATGGCGCTCATGATGCCGGTGCTGTCGATTAGAATATCGAACTCATGGCCGGCAAGGGCTGCGGCAACATCTTCCGTGTCGGGATTGACCTTGAGGTCGGCAGTTGAGAGGCGCAACCTCTTTTTGTTGGGTTCGGTGACTGCGACCAGTTTGGCACCCATGAGTTGAGCCAGTTCGGCGGCAAGAATACCCACAGCACCCTGGCCAAGCACCAGTACCTTCTTGTTTTTAACATGCGCCAGATCAACAATATGGAGGGCTGTTGCGCCAAGGGGCAGGGCAATGCCCGACTGGGGATTGGCCATGTTGTCGAGCACGGTGATTGCCTCGACCGGGCAGACAATGTACTCCGAAGCGCCTCCAAAAGCGGCATTGACCCCCTCATACCCGAAGGAGCCTGCAACGTAGGCGAATTTGCCAATCAAACTCTGGTTGACATGGTCGCCTGCCTGAATAATCTTTCCCACTGTTTCGTAGCCTGGAATAAAGGGAAAGATAAAGGGCCAGGAGGGAATGAGGCCATTCCAGGCCATTTTTTCCGTGCCGGTGCTGATTGATGACCACCAGGTTTCAACCAGCACGTCGGTTGAGGAGAGGGGTTTCAGTGTCACCTCAGAGAGCTCAATCTGGCGTACACCGCTGAAGACAATGGCTTTTGCTTTCATAATAGGGTTTGGGTGGTCAGGCCGATTGCCGCCTGAGCTTTTTTTCATTGTGCTTTTCAAGGAGCAGGCGGATGACAAATTGTGCAGCATTGACAAGATAACTGAGATAGGCGAGTAGCGCAGTCCAGATAAGTGTGGTTTCATCATGCACTATAAAGAACAAAACAAAGTATGACAGGTGTACGATCATTGCTATGGCGCTGCCGAAATCTTCCCAGAAGAATTCATGGGCAAAGGCAAATTGACCGAAAACCTCAAGTTCAAAAAAGCCGCCTGTCACAAAAATCAGGGCAAGCATGAGGGTTTTCAGGGTGACAAAAAAGGTGATCCAGGCGAAGTTATCGATCCCGTTGGATGGGTAGAGCAAGGTGACCGTCAGGCCAGCAAGAAACATGATAAACTGGATGGGGGCGAGGATTCCCTGCACTTTTGTCCAGACGGAGGCATTTCTCCGTTCAAGTTGTTCGGGTGTGTAACGAGGCATAAAACAATAAGTTTCACTGGTGGTGGCGGAAATTCTTTAACTGCTTTGCAAAAAAGTAGTTGAATATAGTAAAATTCGGCATGGGTGGCAAATGGTGCCGAACTCTCTTTTATCTTGGACGATACCTGCTGACGCACCGTAAGTCTTGATTTGTTCGTCAAAATGCTTCTTCGCATTAGAGGAATTAATTACTATAATGGATTGTTTATATAAAGGTTCATTAATTTTTTGGTGTCAGGTTCTTGCTTTGAAGTATAAGAAGGGGCGTGTGTTGGTCTTTTTTTACAGATGTTTGTCAACACAACCCTGAATCGGTGATGTGGTGGCATAGTTTTTTTAACAATAACCGCAAAAGGAGCGAACGAGAGTGTTTTTAAAAATGGGGACATTACTCGCTGTTGGGAGTCTGCTTTCGGCGGCTTCTCTTCATGCTGAAATTATTCCTGATGCTGGCAGTATTCTTCGTCAGCAGCAGTCGCAGATGCAACTCCCAAACAATTTGGCGGTTCCTGAAAAAGAGAAAGCTCCGCTTCCGCCAGACAATAACGGCATTCGGGTAACGGTCAAAAGTTTCACGTTCAGTGGCTATGAGGCTCTTGCCACAGAGATGGAACTTCAGGCTATCGTGGCTGGTTCCGTCGGCAAAAACCTCTCTTACGGCGAGCTGCAGGCACAGGCTGACAAGGTGAGTGCATACCTCAGGCAGAAAGGATGGTTTCTTGCCCACGCTTACCTGCCCAAACAGGACGTGACTGCCGGTACCATCGAAATCATTGTGACCCAGGGAAAATGCGACGGCGCTATATCCATTAAAGCCGATGAAACAGTCAGAATAAACCAGTGCATCCTGCGGTGTATTGGCAAGAATGCAACTCATCTCAATCAGCCGATCAATAAACGGGATCTTGAGCGTGCAGTTCTTCTCATGAATGATCTGCCCGGAATCACCGCCCGTTCTTTTGTAGCACCCGGAAGCCAGGCTGGCAGCAGTAGTGTGCAAATTACCGTCAGCGAAGGACCACTGCTTAGCGGCATAGTATGGGGCGACAATTATGGAAACCGCTATACTGGTGCATTGAGAGGCAACGCCATGCTTTCATTCAATGACCCGCTCCACATTGGTGACAAGATGTCGCTGATGCTCATCGAATCCGATGAGATGTCTCTTGGCCGTTTTGATTACAGTTTTCCCATCGCCAGCAACGGAATGAGTGGCACTCTCTCCTATACCGGTATGCGCTACAGGCTGATCGGCGATCTGGCTTCACTTGATTACAAAGGACACAGTAACAGTATTGAAGCCGGTCTGAGTTATCCACTGCGCCGCAGTCGTACATCCAACATTACAACGGCCCTTACCTATGGCTACCAGGCACTGATCGACAACCAGTTTTCTGTTGACATTAACGACAGGAAACTCAACACGGTTACCTTCTGCGGCAAGGGCGACAGCTACGATACCATGCTTGGAGGTGGTTTTAATAAATGGAATATCAGCGCTACAACTGGTGATTTTCATGAATCCATTGCTGATATAAGTGCCACCAAAAAAGAGGGGCAATTTACCCGTTTCAATTTCGGACTCTCCCGCCTGCAACGTCTTACAAAGCGCGCCACACTTGATCTTTCCTGGAATTCCCAGATGGCGCTCAATAACCTCGACAGCAGCGAAGAGTTTTCGCTCGGAGGCCCAAATGGTGTACGCGCCTATCCTGTTGGCGAGGCATCCGGTGACGCAGGCCATATCATCACAACGGAGCTGCGCTATAATCTTCCTGTTGCTGCTGAACAGGGCTCTTTGCAGCTTTTCGGTTTTTATGATGCTGGCCATACCACGATCAACAAGGAGGCTACCGGCATTCCCCCTGGTACGGCTACAAACCTCAACAGTTACTGGTTGCAGGGCATCGGGGCAGGAGTCAACTATACCTCTGCTCCCGGAAAATTAACGGTTCGCCTAACCTGGGCACATGTAGTTGGCAACAATTCTGGACGAAGCGTAGCAGACAAAAACTCGGATGGCCTGAGCATCGATGACCGCTTATGGCTGGAGTCAAGGATATACTTCTAAGAGGCATTTCTTTTCGGGCGACAACAAGAAATTTCGATCTTATTTTTTTTCAAGGTATAACAGTAGGGGAAAATATCATGAACAGGATATTCAATATCATCTGGTCAAAATCAAAAGAGAGATGGATCGTTGTCTCCGAAAAGGTCAAGTCGAACGGAAGGGTACCCAAGTCTTTGCTGCTCAGTTTTGCCTTGCTTTCCGCCATGATTGCGGAAGGCGTTCCTCTCTACGCCCTTGACCCAGGGGCACTTCCTGTCGGAGGTGAGGTAACCGCAGGGAGCGCCACTATCGCCACCAGCGGCAACCAGATGACCATCAATCAATCGACCCAGTCGATGATTGCCAACTGGCAGAGCTTCAACATTGGAACCGATGCTGCGGTACGCTTTAACCAGCCCAACAGCTCATCCACCGCCCTTAACCGCATAACTGACCAGAATCCGACCCAGATCCTCGGATCGCTCTCAGCCAACGGTAAAATCTTTTTGATCAATCCCTCGGGTATTCTTTTTGGCCGTGATGCACGGGTTGATGTGGGCGGCCTTGTTGCTTCCTCACTCGACATGCTCGACCATGACTTTTTGAATGGAAAATACAGCTTCCAGAGCTCAGGAAACGCAGGAGCCATTCTTAACCAGGGAACCATTAATGCGTTTCAGGGAGGAGTGGTAGCTCTCATCGCTCCACAAGCAACAAATGAGGGAACGATTACGACACCCGGCGGCAGCACCGCCCTTGGCGCAGGAAAGCAGGTATCGCTTGATTTCAATGGAGACGGTCTTGTCAGCCTGACCGTCGATGCGGGAGCAGTCGATGCCCTGGCAGAGAACAAGGGGCTCATCAAGGCTGAGGGTGGCCTTGTCATGATGACCGCCAAAGCTGCCGATGCACTGATACAGTCCGCCGTCAATAACAGCGGTATCATTGAGGCAAACAGCTTTCAACAGAGAGCCGGTCGCATTATCCTTGATACGGCAGGGGGAATGACAACCATCTCCGGCACGCTTGATGCCTCTTCATCCGAAAGCAAGGGTGGAGAGGTTATTGCAACGGGCGACAGGGTGATGGTGACCTCCGGCGCACACCTTACCGCATCCGGAGCAACAGGCGGGGGTGAGGTACTGGTTGGCGGCAGTTGGCAGGGAAAGGATAGTTCCATCCACCAGGCTACCGGTACCATCATTGAATCGGGCGCACTGCTCGAAGCCAACGCTACCGACAACGGAAACGGTGGTACGGTGGTTGCCTGGTCAGATGTAACCAACCCGCTCTCTGTCACCCGTGCCTACGGAACCTTTGAAGCGCAAGGCGGCCCGAACGGCGGTGACGGCGGAAGAATTGAGACATCCGGACACTGGATTGATGTTGAAGGATCACAGGGAGGCGCGTCCGCGACGATGGGAGAGGCTGGCCTCTGGCTGTTTGATCCCTATGATGTTACGATTTCAAATTCCACAAGTGGCGGTGGATGGAGTGTCACCACTCCCTTTATCTGGACTCCTACCGGCACATCCACAATTCTCAATACAGATATAAGTAATAAACTTAGATTTAACAATGTTACCATTACTACCACGCCTTTAAGTGGCACAAGCACAGACCCAGGGAACATCACGGTGTCAAGTGCTATTGTAAAGGCATTAAACGATAATTCACGTACATTGACGCTGACCGCTGATGGCAATATATTCGTTAATGCCCCAATCGGTAACACCATCGGCACACTGAAGCTGATACTGAAAGCTGGCGGTAGTATCAGTGGTAATAGTAGTGGCACTATCAGTGTCAACGGAACGACAACCTTTAACGTCGGCAGTGGCAGCGGCACCTTTCAGGGAGTCATCAGCAGGCCTGCAGACCTTGTCTGCGATCCTACAGCTCTTATCAAATTGGGTGAAGGTACGCTGATATTATCTGGCGCAAACACCTATACCGAGTTAACCAAAATCAGTAATGGCATATTAGCTTATGGTGCAGATAACGTCCTATCCAGTGGAGCGGTGACACTTAATGGCGGTTATTTTGATATAGGCACGTATTCAGACTCCGTGGGTGCTGTCACGGTGAATAGTGGCCATATAACGGGTACCACTGGCGTATTGACCGGCACCAGCTATACGGTCGATACAATCTATTCCCCATTAATCTCAGCTATTCTGGGCGGGACAGGGGGACTGACAAAATTGGGCATTGGTACGCTGACGCTTTCGGGCGACAACATCTATACTGGAGTCACCACGATTAACGAAGGAATACTGAGGATTTCCAAAATCACCAATGGTGGTGTTGCAGGAAATCTTGGAGCTTCCACCTCTGCAGCCTCAAACCTTGTGCTTGCTGGAGGTACGTTAAAATACATCGGCACAAAGGCTTCGACCGACCGAGCCTTCACGTTGACGGATGGAACGACATCGACCATTGATGTCACCAATAACCTGACAATTTCCGGAGCGGCTGTAAATACTACCGGTGCTTTAACCAAAGCCGGTGGCGGAAACCTGACGCTGTCTGGCGCAAACAGTTATAGCGGACTCACCACAATCAGCGCAGGAACATTGCTGCTTGGCTCGGCGGGTGCATTGGGTACCATGGATTCTGGAACAATTGTCAATGACGGTGCAACTCTCGACTTGCATGGATTCACACTGGGTACGGCTGAGGTTTTGACACTCAACGGAACAGGCGATACCGGTGCAGGAGCTTTGACCAACAGCTCTGCGAAAGCGGCAACCTGGAGCGGATTGATCACCCTTGGCAGTGACAGCAGCATTCTTGCCAGCAGTGGCAACATTATACTGTCCAACACGATCAATGGCAAGTTTGGACTCAGTGTCAATGGCTCTGGCAGCGTTACTTTGGGAGGTGCTTTGGGTGATTCGACTCCGCTGGCATCATTCATCGGCGATGCGGCAACAACACTTGTTGTCAATGGTGGTTCCATAGTCACCACAGGGTCGCAGAGCTATAGCGGTTTAACTACTTTCGGCGCGGGAACAACACTAACGACCACCAACAGCGATATTACTGCGGCTGGAGCGGTAACAGCAACAGGCACACTGACACTTGATGCTGGCTCCGGTGATGTGATGTTCAGTAACGACTCTAACGATTTTTCAACGGTTCATGTGACCACGGCTGCTGATGTTTCGCTTACTGACAAGAATGAACTTGTTGTTTCTGGAATTACTGCAACAGGCTTGATTAATGTGGCCACACTGAGCGGCGACTTAACCATTTCCGGCGATGTTTCAACGACGTATTCCCCTCTGATAACGTTCATTGCCACCAAGCCATCAATCATTTTCAATGCTGACAAAAATGCTGCGGCAGGTAATAACGATGGAGGGAACATCATTGTTTCTTGTGCTCCGTCAATCACTGCTGAAAATGGTGGAATTGCAGTTTTCTACACAGGGAGTGTCGCGGGAAGTTCTGGTTTGACCGATCTCATTGGAGTTGGTTCTGGCCACTTCCGGTACAATAGCGATGAAGCAGAAATGAAGTACACGACTGAGTTGTCGGCAGGCCTGAATGCCATCTATCGCGAGCAACCAACCATAACCGTTACAGGCACTTCAGAGACTATTACCTATGGTGAAGAACCAGAGATTAAGAGCACTTCAATTGGCGTTAAAAATGGTGACACATCTGAACAAATATTTTCAGAGAGTGTTAACGTAACGGTTGATGGCCAAAAATCATCGTCTGGCCACTACACGGCAGGTGAGCATACCCTGACTCCATCAGAGCCGACAAGTCTGCTTGGCTACCGACTCTCCTTTTCAACCGACGGAAAACTGACGGTCAAGGCGAAAGCAATCACTGTTTCAGGCATCACAGCCAGCGACAAGAGCTACGACGGCAACAAGAGCGCTACAATCAATGATGCGTCTGCAATCTTCACCGGTATCGTGAGCGGTGATGAGCTGAGTGTATTGGCTACTGGTGAGTTTATTGATCCAAATATCGGTGCAGGCAAGACCGTCACTCTCAGCAGCAGTTATGACGGGGCCGACAGGAATAACTACAAGATTACCGATCAGGCAACTACCACCGCAAGTATCCTGGATACGCCACCTGTTACATTCAGAGTCGAGCAACTGCCACTCATATCATTTCCCGTGCCTCTTGTAGAGTATATCGCACCTTCGGCAGATCAAAGTTCAGGAGTGATTGTTGTCACTCTTCCTCAGGGCATACTTACTTTTGGTGGCACGTTCACCATTCCGCTTCCTGCAGAGGTACAGGAGGTGATCGCTGGAACAGCCGGTTCCGAAGTAAGATGTACCCTTGAGGGTGACTTTCCGCTGCCAAACTGGTTGCGGTATGATTCCGTATCAAGGAGTTTCATCGTGAACGGTACCCCTGAGTCGCTCCCTGTTAAAGTTTTGTTGCACGTGGGTGACAGGAGCTTTACAATGGAGATTACCTCATAAAGTTACCCCCGACGACCTCCCATACCGCCGGACGCAGTGTACCATATCCGGCGGTTCATCGAACGATAGGTGCAGGCAAATGCCGTGTTATTGAACACTCCACTCAAAGGCGTTGTAGAGTGTGGAGAGAAGGTTGACATCGCTTTTTTTGATGCGACTATTGAATCCTTCAAGCTCATCGTAGTAATAGAGGAAGCTTCTCGGCTGCTCATCATGCAAGATGTTCTGGTAACTTTTCCAAAGCACAATGCTGCGCTCCGGTGGGAGAGGGCGGCTCAGCTCTGCAATGATGGTGTCGAGTTCCCTGTTTTGAAAGGCTGAGGAGTTGAAGGGGCGACGGGCAAAGTCGGAGCCCCAGATGATGAGCTGGAAGGGGAGTGTTTCGGCGGCCATCCCTGAAAGTGCGGCATCGTAGCGGAACTCATTCTGGTTTTTATTGAAGATGAGGCTCTCATCAAATTTCAGGCGGCACTCAATGCCGATGTCGCGGAGGTTCTGCTGGACAATGGTTGCCGCATAGTTGCGCCGGGGGTTGCCGACCGGGGCCGCAAGTTCAAAAGAGAACTTTTTGCCGTTTTTTTGCAAAATACCGTCAGGGCCGGGTGCCCATCCGGCAGAGCGCAAGAGAGCGGTAGCCTTCTGCGGATCATACTGGTAGGGGTCGAGCGAGCTGTCGGCAATTTCGCGGTAGGCCGGTGAAAGCGAGGTGTTGACAATGGTGGCGTGTTCAGGCCCCATGAAGCCGTCAATGATTGATTGGCGATCAATGGCGAGTGTCAGCGCCTGGCGTACCACTCTGTCACCAAAGAGGGCGTTCGGCACCACCTTGCGCCCTTTACGCCACGCTTCACCATCAATGTTGAGCCAGACGATGCTGTCGAAGAAGCGGTTTTTGACCGGTTTGATGACAATTGAGGGAGAGCTTTGGGCAAGCTCTTTGATATCCTTGGGATTAATTCCGCCAGCCGAGATCATGGCGTCAATTTGCCCGGACTTCAGCATGGCAAGACGGGTGGTGTATTCGGGCACTACCACAAAAACCATCGTTTTGATGGTGGCAGGCCGTGGAAGGTGGGAGGTGGGGCTGGTGACAAGCTCCAGCTTTTCCTGGCGAGCCCACCGTTTTACCTTGAAGGGCCCTGCGCCGAGTACCGGTATTTCAGCCGCCCTGGAGCGGATATCATCGGCGGCATAGTTTTTGAAGAGATGCTCGGCTACCGGCATGAGGTCGTTGAAATGGTCGAGCACAATTTCCTGGGCCATCGGTTTGCTGAAGTGGAGCACAAGCGTTGAGTCGGTTGGGGTCTCTACGGCGTGCTCAATATCCGCAGTTCCATCCGCAAGCAGGAGCAGGTCACCAAGGTAGTGCTGCCGTGAGCTCGCAATTTTTGGGTTTTTGTAGAGTTCGTAGGAGTATTTGAAGTCGTGCGAGGTCACCCGCTTGCCATCTTCCCACAGGGCGTCGCCTCGCAAATTGAAGGTGACTTGTTTGCCGTCAACCGAGAACTCCCAGCTTTTGGCCGTACTTGGCAAAAAGCTTATCGCCCCTTTTTTTTCATCGTAGGAGGGTTTGACCAGCGAAGGGTAGAGCAGTGTGCACACCTCACGCGACATGGAGAGCTGGATGAGCAGGGGGTTGAGGTAGTCGAAGTCAGCCGAAACACCAATAACGATCTGTTCCTGGTGGCTCTTGTCGCTCTTTTGCTGGCAGGCGGAGAGTCCGGCAAGCAGCAGGATGAGCGTGGCCGCAGAGAGCATTTTTCGGAAGATGGTTAAGTGCATACCACAGTGGTTGACAGGTTGAAAGGATGAGTACAAGGTAGGGAAAACAATGGACAATTGACAATGGACAGTGGAGAATGGTGGCGGGGCTGGATGTTGGTTAGATGCAATTGGGATTTGATTTTTTTGAAAATATATGTAAAATATTTGCAAATTGATTATTGTTTATACGATATTATTTTTCGGGTAGTTGCAAGTCTTGTGTTTTGACGTTGGTTTTCCAGATTTTAACTAAAAGTGGAGAAAAAGCTATGGGTCAGATTTTGGAGACGGGAATGGGATGGTTGCCGGATTATCCTGATTTCAAGGATTATACGGCAGATCGTAGTGAAGTTTCACCAAAGCATAAGCAGTTGGGGCAGGGTGACTCCATCAAGGCGATGCTTGTAAAGTCGGGGGTGGCCAAACCGGCAAAGTTGACCGTGCCCGCTTCCGTCGATTTAAGGGCTTGGTGCTCCCCGATTGAAAATCAGGAGACGATTGGATCGTGTACGGCCCATGCAGGCGTCGGGATTGTCGAGTATTTTGAAAGGAAGGCATTTGGCACCTATGTTGATGCATCACGCCTCTTTCTCTACAAAACGACGAGAAACCTGTTGCATTGGACGGGTGACACCGGCGCGTTTTTGCGCTCAACTATGGGTGCGCTTGTCCTTTTTGGTGTGCCGCCCGAAGAGTATCTCCCTTATGTGGTTGCAAATTTCGACAATGAGCCATCAGCATTCTGTTACGCTTTTGCCCAGAGCTTTCAGGCGATAAGTTATTTCCGTCTTGATCCCACAGGGACGGCCAAGGATGCACTGCTGACACAAATCAAGGCAAATCTCTCGGCAGGCATTCCTGCGATGTTTGGTTTTACCGTCTATAACTCAATATCGCAGGCGGCCAAAACTGGCGCAATTCCTTATCCGACCGCCGGAGAAAAAATTCTTGGTGGTCATGCCATCGCGGCTGTCGGGTATGACGACAACATGAAGATCAAGAATACCAATCCTGGTGGAGTCGAAACCAAAGGAGCCCTGCTTATCCGTAACTCATGGGGTACAGGATGGGGCAGTGCCGGTTATGGCTGGTTGCCTTACGATTATGTGCTCAAAGGATTGGCTGTAGACTGGTGGGTGCTGCTCAAAAACGAGTGGATTAATACCGGCGAATTCAAGGCCTGAGCGTGCTTTTCCTCATAACGTTTGCCCCTCTTCCAGCTTTCAGTCGGAGGAGGGGTTGTAGTGCCGGGCGCGACACTTTTTTCAAACGATCAATCTTCCCGATAGCTCTCTTTTGAGCGAAGCCCTCCTGTTTTCAGAAATATTCACGGCTATGGTTATCCGCTGCATCTGTTTTATACCATTCTTTTGCAAGACTGGCGGAATGGCGTTTTGCTTTTTTCGCAGAATTATCATGTTCTGATCGAATCTGTTTTGTTTTTTATAGAACTGATACTATATTGATATCAATTAAATGAATCAGAATGAAGGTACTGACTAAAAAAACAGATTATGCTATACGGGCGCTCTTGATGCTTGGGGCAAAGAGAGGTGAGTATGTGTCGGCAAAAACCATATCGACCGATCAGGATATCCCTTACCAGTTTTTGCGAGGCTTGTTGCAGGAGATGATTCGCCATGACCTGATTGTGTCGAAAGAGGGTGCGCAGGGAGGCTTTATGATGAATAAAGAGCCTGATGAGATTCCTATAGCGCAGTTGATTGAAATTTTTCAGGGAAAGGTGCAGGTGTCGGAGTGCATGTTTCGCAAGCAGATTTGCGCAAACCGTTCAAGGTGTGTGCTCCGTCATGAAATTATGCGCATTGAGCAGCTTGTCAATCGTGAATTTGACAATCTCACCATTGGCAAGTTGATTCGGGCTCTTGAGGCGGCAAGTGGCGTTACGAAAGGGTGTGGTGAAAGAAAAGATAAGGCGATTGTCAATTAACAATATAATGGTGGAGGATAGAGCGATGGGAATGTCTTGTAATCAATGTCAGGAGAGTGTTCATGGTACAGGCTGTATGGTGCGCGGGGTATGCGGAAAAGATGAACCTACCGCTCAACTGCAGGATGTGCTGGTCTATGCAACCGAAGGTGTTGCATTGGCGGCAGAGGGTAGGGCGGAAAGCGTGTCGAGAAGTGTTGGGCAATTGATGAGCGAGTCGCTCTTTGTGACGGTGACCAATACCAATTTTGATGAGGATGCCATTGTCGCCCAAATCCGCAAAACGCTTGCGGTGCGTGATGAGCTGAATGCTTTGCTTGATCAATGCCCTGATCATGATGCGGCTCGCTGGAATGGCAGCTCCAAAGAGGATTTTATGCTCAAGGCACCAACGGTGAGCATCAAAGGCCTCAGCGAGAATGAAGATCTGCGCTCACTGAAAAGTCTGGTACTCTACGGCCTGAAGGGGCTTGCCGCCTACACCGATCATGCAGCGGTGCTTGGCTATCATGATGACACGATCTATGCGTTTTATGTCAAGGCTCTTGCTGCGCTCACCAAAGAGTTGTCAGCGGACGAACTGACCGGACTGGTGCTCGAAACCGGTGGTGTCGCCGTCAGGGCAATGGCCCTGCTCGACCAGGCAAATACAACAAGCTACGGTCATCCCGAAATCACTTCGGTGAGCACCGGTGTGGGCAAAAATCCCGGAATCCTCATTTCCGGCCACGACTTGCGCGATCTGGAAGAGCTGCTGACGCAGACCGAGGGCACAGGCGTTGATGTTTATACCCATTGCGAGATGCTGCCAGCCCACTACTATCCTGCATTCAAGAAGTACTCCCATTTTGTGGGTAATTATGGTGGTGCCTGGTGGTCGCAAGACAAGGAGTTCGACACCTTCCACGGCCCCATTCTGATGACGACGAACTGCATCGTCCCCGTCCGCGAAGCATACCGCAACCGGATGTTTACAACCGGCATGGCGGGTTACCCTGGGCTGAAGCATATCGCCGCACGGGCTGAGGGTGGAACCAAGGACTTTTCGGTACTGGTAGAGCTTGCAAAAACTTGTCAGCCACCAAAAGAGCTTGAAAATGGCACCATCGTCGGTGGATTTGCCCACAATCAGGTGCTTGCCCTGGCCGACAAGGTGGTCGATGCTGTCAAGAGTGGCGCCATCAAACGCTTTGTGGTGATGGCGGGCTGTGATGGCCGTCATGCCTCACGTCAGTACTATACCGATGTTGCTGCGGCCTTGCCGGAGGGTACCATCATTTTGACCGCAGGATGTGCAAAGTACCGCTACAACAAGCTTGAGCTTGGTGATATTGGCGGCATTCCCCGCGTGCTCGATGCCGGTCAGTGCAACGACTCCTACTCGCTTGCGCTGATTGCCCTGAAACTCAAGGAGGTTTTTGAACTCGATGATATCAACGATCTGCCAATCTCCTTCGACATTGCCTGGTACGAGCAGAAAGCCGTTACCGTGCTTCTCGCATTGCTCTTTCTTGGTGTAAAAGGGATTCGCCTTGGACCAACACTGCCTGAGTTCCTGACCCCCAATGTTGCGGCTGTTCTGGTCGAAAAATTCGGGATCAAGCCAATCGGAACCGTCAATGCCGACATCGAAGCGATGATGGCCGGTGCATAAGTTGAGCTTTATTTGAAAAAGAACAAACGGCTGCTCTCTGCGGCCTTTTGTTTTTGCTTGACGATGCACGTCACAGCCAGCTCTCACAGGGTACGTAAGAGCCTGATTAATACGGGATACTTCACAGCCAGTCCCCATACGGACGCTAAACGTGTAATTGGCATCTGCCACCGCGCACCCTCATGCAAATGGGAACGGTAGATAATGGAAAAAACAGCCTAATCCGTTATCAGTGCTGAAAAAATAACCCGCCAAACCGCTGTAAGTAAAAGATCATTATGTACATTAACAGTAAAATAACGCAGTATCCCCCCTGTCATTTCGACGAACGCAGTGAGGAGAAATCTTACATGACAATACTCAAGATTTCTCGCTAACGCTCGAAATGACAAAAACAGAGATGCTGATGAAAAACAGAGATGCTGATGAAAAACAGGGATGCTGATGAAAGACTACAATTTCTATGTCTATATTCTTACCAATTGGAATAATGAAGTCATGTACATTGGTATGACCAACAATCTCGAAAGGCGGCTTTACGAGCACAAAAATAAACTTATTGAAGGCTTTACAAAGAAATACAACGTTAACAAATTGGTTTATTATGAAAATGTCGCAGAGGTTAATGCGGCAATTAACAGAGAAAAAGAAATTAAAAAATGGCGTCGAGAAAAAAAGAACAATCTGGTTATTTCGACGAATCCGACTTGGAAAGATTTAAGTGTTGAATGGGAAGCAGAAAGGATTTCTCGCTGACGCTCGAAATGACAGGGTAGCGTAACCTATAAGAGGAAAACGGATGAGTACACAGTATCACGACAGATACGGGTCTTTTTATTATGGTGCGTATTCGTGTTGAGTACGTATTCGTGTTGAGTGCGTATTCGTGTTGAGTGCGTATTCGTGTTGAGTGCGTATTCGTGTTGAGTGCGTATTCGTGTTGAGTGCGTATTCGTGTTGAGTACGTATTCGTGTTGAGTACGTATTCGTGTTGAGTACGTATTCGTGTTAGGCGCGTATTCGTGTTGAGTGCTTATAACGTTACAGCCCATTTCATTACAGTCTCTTTCGTTTCAGCCGCAGCGAATTGCTGACCACTGAGACGCTACTGCCTGCCATTGCCAGCCCTGAAAAGACGGGGTTGAGGAAGATGCCCCAGAGAGGGAAGAGCGCTCCGGCAGCCAGGGGAATGCCGATGATGTTGTAGATGAAGGCCCAGAAGAGGTTCTGGCGAATCGCCCTCATGGTGGCGCGTGAGAGGGTGATGGCCTGGGTAACCTTGTTGAGGTCACCCCTGAGCAGGGTAATGCCAGCCGATTCGATGGCAATATCAGTTCCCGTAGCCATCGCGATACCAACATCGGCCTGTGCCAGTGCGGGGGCGTCGTTGATGCCATCTCCGGCCATCACCACTTTGCGGCCCTCTGCCTGCAACTCCCTGATTTTGAGGGCTTTTTCATGTGGCAGCACTTCGGCGATCACCTTGTCAATGCCTGCCTGTTCGGCCATAAAGCGTGCGGCAAGAGGGTTGTCGCCAGTCAGCATGATCACCTTGAGCCCTTTGCGATGCAGTGCCGCCACGACCTCTTTTGCCTCTTTTTTGAGGGTGTCGCTCAGGGCTATCAACCCGATGCAGGCGCTCTTCTCCTCAATCAGCACGACGGTTTTTCCCTCTCGCTCAAGTCTGGCAAGTTCAGGGATCACTTTTTCATGAAGAGCCGGTTTGCGGACGCTGACGGGGAGCTCTCCAATGAGCGCTGAAACGCCGATGCCTTCGAGAGCCCTGAAGTCAGTGATTTCATCCAGAATGAGCCCCCGTTTTTTGGCGGCATCAACAATTGCTTGTGCCAGCGGGTGTTCAGAGCGGCTCTCAATGGTTGCAGCGAGTTGCAGCAGGGAGGTGATGCTGCTTTCATGGTCGAGCGAAATGATATCGGTAACTTCCGGTTTTCCGGTGGTGATGGTGCCGGTTTTGTCGAAAACGATGGTATCGACGGAGCTGAGTTTTTCGAGGCTTTCAGCATTGCGGATGAGGATGCCGTATTCAGCCCCCTTGCCGATGCCGACAATGATGGCGGTGGGTGTTGCGAGGCCGAGCGCACAGGGACAGGCAATGACCAGAATGCCCACCAGCCCCATGACGCCGTAGGAGAGGGCGGCAGAAAAGCCAAGGTAGGAGGAGCCGACTGTTAGCCAGAGCACAAAGGTGAGGAGGGCAAGAGTGAGCACCACCGGCACAAAAATCCCTGCTACCTTGTCGGCAATCTGCTGTATGGGTGCCTTTGACCCTTGAGCCTCTTCGACCATTCTGATAATGCGGGCCAGCACGCTCTGAGGGCCGACGTTTGATGCGGTGAAGGTGAAGGCTCCCTGTCGGTTGATGGTGCCCCCGATCACCTTGTCGCCAGCTTTTTTATCCACAGGGATTGCCTCACCGGTCACCATCGACTCATCAATGGAGGAGGAGCCTGTGGTAATGGTGCCGTCAACGGGGAGCTTTTCGCCGGGTTTGACAATAACGAGGTCGCCACTTTTGACCTCTTCAACGGCAATGGTGACCTCTTTTCCTCCTCGCTCAACAAGGGCTGTTTTTGCCTGGAGGCCCATCAGCTTTTCGACGGCCTCTCCGGTCTTCATTTTTGAGCGTGCTTCCAGATATTTGCCGAGCAGCACAAAGCCTATGACCACAATGGTTACGTCGAAGTAGGTGGAGTCAGGCGCGTGGAGAAAGGCTTTTACCGCAGGGATGAGCGTAATGAGTGCGCTGTAGAACCAGGCAGTTACGGTTCCGATACCGATCAGCGTATCCATGCTGGCCGCCCCGCTTCTGACAAACATCACAATCCCGTGCAGGAAGGGTTTTCCTGTGCGGAAGACCATCCATGTTGAAACAAACAGAAGGAGGATGTTCAGCCGCTCCATCGAGATCGGCAGGTGCGGGAGAGCATGGAAAACCATTGAGCCGATATCCCACATCATGAGCAGAAAAACCACGAGAGCAACGGGCAGGGCAAACTGCACCTTACGGAGCTGGTCGCGCAGTTCGCCCTCTTTTTCTGCCCTCTTGCTGGTTGTATCAGGGAGAGCACTTTGCATCGCCAGAGGGGGTGGCTCAAGCTCAAGGAAGTAGCCGTATTTGTTGAGAAGCTCATTGAGTGCTTCAGGTGTGGGGCCGTTGCCGTCACATTCGAGGGTTGCCTTCTCGGTTGCCAGATTGACATTGACCTGACTGATGCCCTCAACTTTGGAGAGCTTTTTGGTGACGATGGCCGAGCAGCTTGCGCAGTGCATCCCCTTGACGTTGTATCTTTGGGTTGTCATGGTAAATGGCTACCGGACGTTGATGACGCCACGCACGACACCCATGGCGCAGGTTATCTTGTAGGCACCCGGCTTTTGCGGTGTGAACTCCATCACAATCTTTTTGCCCTTTACCAGAGGCAGCGGTTTATCCCACAGGCCAGGAATCATGATATCGCTCATGCAGCCGGTAGCGGTATCGGTGGGGTTAATTTCAAGGCGCACCTTCTCTCCTTTTTTTACGGTAAAGCTTTTCGGCTCAATATCATGCGCTTTTGTATAGCCAACCGCAAAAGTTTCAGTAATTGCTGTAGCAAAAGAGGCGGCTGGCGAAGCAAGAGTGATGAGCGTTATTGCAAGCAACGTTATTCGTTTCATTTTCATAGGGTTTCGTTTGATTACTCTGGTGATATTCATCGCGCCGTCCCACAACCCGAATTTTTTCGGGTTTCATGCACGCAACAGCTCTCCATAACACCCTTTTTGCTATTGCCGTTCGATGTGAGAGAGAAAAAGCCAGCCATTGTACCAGCCTCTTTTGACGCACTCAGCCGTCAGTAATCAGTACTGATATCACCTTGTCAT
>SESF01031018.1_pt1 | contig 19590 bp, 17 predicted proteins | sample 3171521 | NCBI WGS metagenome assembly SESF01 (sample SAMN10866945, study PRJNA518727) | freshwater metagenome | biome: subpolar coniferous forest; feature: holomictic lake; material: water; isolation source: holomictic Lake 227, 6 m and 8 m depth | place: Canada: near Kenora, Ontario | collected...
CAGGCGCGTGCGCTGACGCTGGTGTGGGAGCCTCCCCGGTCTCGGCCTTGCGGCCTGGTTTTTCCGCCTCACCCTCTTCCCGCTCGCCTAGGTCGTGAAGGAGACCCGCAATGACCGAATCGGCATCCATGCCCAGCTCAAGGAGGATGGAGGCGACCCGGAGCTCGTGCATCCACGCGGGTTCGCCCGAGGCGCGTGTACGGCCGGCACTCCGCTCGATGGCAAAGGCCAGGGCATCGAGGACGCGGGCCACCGACTCAGGAGCGAGGCCGTGCCGGAGCGCCTCGTCGAAATCGCGGCGCGGATCGAGGGTCCCCGTCATCGCAGCCTCCCCCAGGTTACCCGTTCGAGGCCTGCGAGGTCCCGCCCGGTCCCGATTCCGGAAAAACCCGTAGAATTGAACATATCCCGCAAACGGGCTGCCTGCGTGGCGTCGGATTCCACCATGAGGCAGCCGCCTGGAGCCAGGGCGCAGGCGGCAGCGGGGATGAGGCGGAGGAGGAGGTCGAGGCCGTCGATGCCGCCGTCCAGGGCCAGGAGGGGCTCGCCCCAGGAGGCTGCAAGTTCCCTCGCCAGGGGGCTTTCGACATAGGGGGGATTGGCCAGGATGAGATCGAAGGGACCGGCGGTTCCGGCCAGGAGGTCCTGTTCCACGAAGGACACATCTCCTCCCGGGCGTCCCGCAGGCACAAGTCGCTCTGCGTTGGCCCGGGCGACTGCAAGGGCCGCCGGACTCAGGTCTCCAGCAGAAAGCGTCCAAAGAGGACGATCGAGGGCCAGGCTCAGGATGATGGCACCAGAGCCTGTACAACACTCGTGGACCAAGGGAGGTCTTCCCAGTCTGCCGGCTCTTGAGTCTCCCTCCGCGATCGCCAGCTCGACCAGGAGTTCGCTGTCTGGCCTCGGCACGAGTACCGAGGCATCGACCTGGAAATCGCGGCCCCAGAATTCCTTGGTTCCCGTGACATAGGCGACAGGCGAACCCCGGAGGCGGCAGTCGAGACCCTTGTGGTATCGCCCCTCCGAGGCAGCATCGAGCTCGGTCCTGAGGTCCGAGAGCAGGGCGCTCCGCGTGGCGCCCACTGACCAGGCGAGGATCAGCGAAGCGTCGAGGGCTGGGCTGGCTGTGGCCCTGGAGCCTCCGCTGGGCTGGCCGAGAAGGGCTATGCCTTCGCGGAGGGCAGCTTCGCGGTTCATGGGGTCAGAGACCGGCTTCGCCCGATTTGAGAAGGGCCTCGCGCGCATGGAGGGCCAGGGCATCCACGAGTTCGTCGATGTCCCCTTCCATGCAGAGCTCGAGCTTGTAGAGCGTGAGGTCGATCCGGTGGTCTGTCAGGCGGTTCTGGGGAAAATTGTAGGTGCGGATGCGTTCCGAGCGGTCGCCCGAGCCGACCATGGTCTTCCGCTCAGCTGCGCGCTCAGCCTGGCGCTTCCCGTCCTCAAGTTCAAAGATCCTGGCGCGGAGGATGCGCATCGCCTTGGCCTTGTTCTTGATCTGGCTCTTCTCGTCCTGGCAGTGAACGACAAGGCCCGAGGGGATATGGGTAATACGGACAGCCGAGTCCGTAGTGTTGACGCTCTGTCCCCCAGGTCCGCCCGCGCGCATCACGTCGATGCGAAGGTCCTGGTCGCGGATGTCAAGCTCAGTTTCCTCCATCTCCGGAAGCACAGCGACGGTGACCGCACTCGTGTGCGTCCTCCCTGAGGCCTCGGTCGCAGGCACGCGCTGCACACGGTGCACTCCCGACTCCCAGCGCATCCGTTCGAAGACTGAATCTCCGCTCATGGAAAAGACGATCTCGCGGAAGCCGCCGAGCTCAGTCTGGCTCGAGTCCATGACCTCGACCTTCCAGCCCCTGCGATCGGCATAGCGCGAGTACATGCGGAAGAGGTCTGAGGCAAAAAGGGCAGCCTCCTCCCCTCCCGTGCCCGCACGAATCTCGACGATGGCCGGCTTGTCAGCGAGGGGATCGCGGGGAACCAGGAGTTCCCGGATACGGGCTTCGAGAAGATCCTTCCTGGCCTCAAGCTCCCTGAGTTCATCGCGCGCCAGGTCACGCATCGCGACATCCGACTCGTCGCGGACAAGGAGCCTGGACTCCTCGATGCCGGCAAGGACCGAACGATACCCGCCATAGGCCTCATCGATGACGGAAAGACGCGAGCGCTCCCGCATGAGGTCCCGAAAGCGGGCCTGGTCGCGAGCCACCCCGGGATCGGCCAGGGAAAGCTCCACTTCACGAAACCGGGCTCCGAGGGTTTCGAGCCTGTCGATCACCGTGCCTTCCCCTCAACGAAGGAGGGACAGGTGTACAGCGCTATCTCCATCCCCTGATCTTCTGGATCTGAGATTTCAGCGACGGATTCCTTGAGGATTTCGCGTATCGAGCAGTCGTCGATTCGGATACAGAGGGGACAGGCGCCGTTTCCGCGCGGGTTGATACCGAGTTTCATACGCCGATGCTACATCGAAGGGAAAGGCGTGGGCAAGCGCGCATCGTATTGACCCTCCCCTCCGCCCCCCATTACGCTTCTGCGATCGACAAGGGAGCGATAGTCGTGAAAGTCCTTAAATTCGGCGGAACATCGGTTGGCAGTCCGGAGGCCATCAAGCGAATGGTCGATATCGTCCTCGGCTATCCGGGAGCGGTCCTCGTCGTATCAGCCTTTTCTGGCGTCACCGACAAGATCATAGCGACAGCGCGCACGGCAGCCAAGGCGGACAGCCCCTCCGGAGTCTACCCCGCCTGGCTCGAGGGCTACCAGGCAATCGTGAACCGCCACCGCGCTGCCCTGGGCGAGCTCTGCTCGGGTCCCCGGCTCGAAGCGCTGCGTCCGGAGCTTGAAAGCCTCTTGAATGAATTCCGCGAGCTGCTTTCGGGGGTCGGACTCCTCCGTGAACTGTCGCCGCGCAGCCTCGACCTCCTCATGAGCTTTGGCGAGCGCCTTTCGGCGGTAGTTGTCGCCGCTGCCTTCAGGGAACTCGGCGTGCCCGCCGTCCCCGTCGACGCGCGCGGCCTCATCGTTGCCTCTGGTCCCTTCGGCAACGCGCGCCCCGTCCGCAGGGCCACCGACAACGCTGTACTGACAAGGCTCGGACCCCTCCTGGCCGGAGCCGGCAAGGCCCTCCCCGTCGTGACGGGCTTCATCGCGGCCACCGACAAGGGGGAAACCGTAACCCTCGGGCGCGGAGGCTCGGACTTCAGCGCCGCTGTCATCGCGGCTGCCCTCGATGCCGAGGAGCTCGAGATCTGGACCGACGTCGACGGCATCATGACCGCCGACCCCCGGAAGGTTCCGGACGCCTTCCCCATAGACGCTCTTAATTATGACGAAGCGATGGAGCTTTCCCACTTTGGCGCCAGGGTCATCTATCCTCCGACCATCCAGCCGGCCCTCGACCGGGGCATACCGATCAGGATCAGGAACAGTTTCAACCCGGCCTTCAAGGGCACGGTCATAACCTTCGACGCGGCACCCTCCAAGTATCCCGTGCGTGGGATCACTTCGATCTCGCCCACAAGCCTCATTCTCGTGCAGGGCCCGGGCATGGTCGGCGTCACCGGCATCGCGGGGCGTCTCTTCGGCTGCCTCGCCCGCAAGGCGATCAACATAATTCTTATATCCCAGGCCTCGAGCGAGCGTTCCATCTGCTTCGCCGTGATGCCGAACGACCGTGACCCGGCCATCGAAGCCATCTCGGATGAATTCACCGCGGAAATGGCCGACGGCCGCATCGGCAAGGCCATCTGCGAAGAGGGCATGGCCATCCTGGCCGTGGTCGGAGAGCGGATGAAGCACTCCACCGGCATCGCGGGAAGGATCTTCGACGCCCTCGGAAGCTCGGGCGTGAACGTGACGGCGATTGCCCAGGGCTCGAGCGAGCTCAACGTGTCCGCCGTCGTATCCCTTGCCGACGAGGTAAAGGCCCTGCGCGGCGTGCACGACGCCTTCTTCCTGGCCGGAGCAAGGTCGGTGAACGTAGCCATAGTCGGTACGGGTCTTGTCGGAGGCACCCTCCTCGAGCAGCTCAGGCGCAACCAGACTGTCCTCTTCCGCGACCACTCCGTCAGACTCAAGGTCGTCGGCATCTCGAACAGCCGCACCATGCTGCTCGACGAGGGAGGAATTCCGCTCGAAGGCTGGAAGGAAAGGCTCGATGCCTCGGGCGAGGCCGCCGACCTGCAGGCCTTCGTTGCAAAGACCAGGGCTGCCAGCCTTCCCAATGTCGTGTTCGCGGATTGCACCGCCTCGACCGTTCCACCCAATTTCTACGCCTCCCTCCTCAAGGCTTCGGTTGCCGTCGTCACGCCGAACAAGAAGGGGAACTCCGGGCCCAGTGCCTCCTATCAGGCCCTGATGGACGCCGCCCTCGAATCAGGCAGCGCCTATCTCTACGAAACCACGGTCGGGGCGGGACTGCCGGTCATCTCCACCCTCGGTGACCTCATCGTATCGGGCGACCGCGTCATCAGGATGGAGGCGATGCTCTCCGGCACCCTCGGCTACATCCTCACCAATTTCGAGCAATCGGCGGGCTTCGGCCGACTCGTGCGCAAGGCAAGGGACCTCGGCTACACCGAACCTGACCCACGCGAGGACCTCGCCGCCACCGACTTCGCGCGCAAGGCCCTCATCCTCGCCAGGGAGGCGGGATTCTCCTGCGAATTCGGCGACATCGTGATCGAACCAATTGTTTCAGACGCCTGCCTCGCGACCACGAGCCTGGCCGCCCTCTACGCAGCCCTCGACGAGGAGGATGCCGTCCTCCGCTCGCGCTTCCAGGCGGCACGGGCGAGGGGCAAGCAGCTGGTGTACGCCGCCACCATCGACGCCTCGGGCATACGCCTGGGCCTCCGGGAAGTCGGCCCCGACGAGCCGCTCTTTGGCATCCATGACGCGGAGAACGTCGTGGCCTTCACCACCGAGCGCTATTCGACCATGCCCCTGGTGGTGCGCGGACCCGGTGCCGGTGCCGAGGTGACTGCAGGTGGCATCTTCGCGGACATCGTCCGCGTTGCACGCACGAGCTCACGCTGAGATGCTGGTAACACTGGTCCAGTTCGCTCCGGTCTGGGAGGACCGCGCAGGCAGCCGTGCCCGGCTCGAGGTCCTCCTCGGGCCCGACACTGGCAACCCTGCGGGAGCTGGCAGCCCCACAGTAGCTGCGGAACCGGGCTGGATCGTGCTGCCGGAAATGGCGCTGAGCGGATTCACGCCCTCGGTCGCCGCGGCGACCTGGGATAGCGGGGACTACGACTTCTTTTCCACCCTCGCCCGGGCAAAAAAATCATGGATCACGGTGGGGGCGGCCCGCGGGGGCCGGAACGTGGCCCTCCTCTTCGACCCGGAAGGCGAGCTTGTCTCCACCTACGCCAAGCGCCACCTCTTTTCGCACTCGGGGGAGCATCTCCGCTACGAGGCCGGTCAGGAGCGGACAACCTACAGGATAGGCGATCTCAGGGTGGGCCAGGCCGTCTGCTACGACCTCCGCTTTCCCTACCATTTCTGGCCCGACGCGGGTGGAATCGACGTATTCTGCGTGATCGCCGCCTGGCCAGCCCGCCGCTCGGAGCACTGGAAGACCCTGCTCCGGGCACGGGCGATAGAGAACCAGGCATGGGTAGTCGGAGTCAACCGCAGGGGAGTGGAACCCTTGGACGGAGGGACATCCCTCGAGTACTCTGGCGATTCCTGCGTCATCGACCCCCAGGGCCACGTCGTCCTCGACTGCGGCTCAGCCGAAGGTGCCTTTTCCTGCGACATGGATCCCGGGGCCGTCAGCTCCTGGCGCCTCAACTTCCCGGCCCTGAGGGACAGAAGGGAATGAAAGAGATCGCAATTACTACGATATACGGACATTGAGACTGGATCTGCCGGTCGAAAGGATTGATCAGCATGGAAACTGCCAACATGGATTTTGCTACCCTCCCCTTCGGCTACATGAAGACCGACGCCAACATCCGCTACTATTTCCGTAGTGGAACCTGGTCCGCCGGAGAGCTCACGACAGAGGAGACCATCCCCCTCCACATGGCCGCCACCTGCCTCCACTACGGGCAGGAGATATTCGAGGGCCTGAAGATATTCGGCAGGCCAGACGGTCGCATCCAGGCCTTCCGCATCGACGCCAACGCCGGGCGCATCCAGCGCTCTGCCGCGAAGCTCCTCATGGAGCCCGTTCCCACCGGGATCTTCCGTGATGCCGTACAACGCGTCGTCAAGGCCAACCGCCGCTTTGTGCCACCCTACGGCTCTGGTGCGAGCCTCTACGTCCGGCCACTTGAGATCGGCATCTCGGCCGAGGTCGGCGTCAAGCCCAGTCCCGACTACCTCTTCCTCGTCTTCGTGACTCCTGTCGGGCCCTATTACAAGGCCGGCTTTACTCCCGTCAAGCTCAAGGTCGAGGAAGTCATCCACCGCGCAGCACCCGGCGGCGTCGGCGACATCAAATGCGGCGGCAACTACGCAGCCGGCATGCGCGCCACGATCGGGGCCAAACACGATGGCTTCTCCGAGGTGCTCTACCTCGACTCAAGGGAGAACCGCTTCATCGACGAGTCGGGATCGTCCAACTTCTTCGCCATTGCAGGCAACACCTTCGTGACACCCAAGAGCGAGTCCATCCTCGAGTCCATCACCAGGATGAGCGTCATCAGGATAGCCGAGGACCTCGGGATGAAGATCGAGCACCGTCCCATCGACGTCGCCGAGATCACAGCCTTCGACGAGGCCGGCTGCCTCGGTACGGCAGCCGCGATCACCCCCATCGAGTCCATCACCCGGGGCGGCAAGGAACACGTCTATACCAGGGACGGCAAGGCAGGCCCCAAGGTTACGGCGCTCTACAAGCGCCTCCTGGCCATCCAGCTCGGTGAGACCGACGATCCCTACGGATGGACCGAGATCATCGAGTAAGTGGGTCCGGGCAGGTCGCGGGTGGGGAGGGGGAGGGGACTTCCAGAAAAGGCCTTGCGCCTCGCCGCCTCACATCCACACCGCCTTTGGTTTTTTGCCGCCGTCAATCCCAGAACGCCAGCGAGCAATTCTCGCGGATCACGCGATCGCGGGACAGGAGCCGTTGACCTTCGATAAAGGCCTGGGCTGCGATCATGCGGTCGAAGGGATCGCGGGTCCATGAGAACTCTGTCGCCTTCATGCAGACTTCCAGCCAGCGCCGGTCGAGGACACGAAGGCCGAGATCCTGGCGAAGGTCATCGACGATCGCCTTGCCGCCAAAGGCGATCCGGCCGATCTCGTGAAGATAGTGGAGTTCGAGCAGAACCATAGGGCTTATGAAGAGTTCCTCGGAATCGAGGAACTGCCTGGCGGCCGCAGCGAATTGCCCGGTTTCGCCCGCATGAAGGAACACGACACAATGCGTATCAAGGAGCATCTGGCTGCCAGGCCTCCGCCCATCCTGTTTCAGCGATGAGTTCCGGCGCGGCCAGCATGGTCGGCCGCTTAGGTAGCAGCCCAAGCCGGGAAACAGGCTCCTCCCTGATGATCCGAAGGCGTCTGCCCTTGCGTTCGAGCTCGAGAACCTCCCCGGTCTCTGCGACCTGGTCGAGCCAGGAATAGAGGTGGGTCCTAAGGTCCGTCGCCGTGGTTTTCATGACAGCTCCTGTCGAGAGAATAGCACGGAAGCGTACGCACGTCAATGACATACGTACGTTCGCAATTCTTCACCTCATCAAAGATCAGCCTGCTACCGTAAAAAAGCGCTCCCCGAACCGGGGAGCGCCGTGTCGCTGCACTTTCATGGCAGCACCCATCCATCCTGAACCCTGGTCAGCTCAGGATGGTCTCAGGCTCCAGCACCAGCTGCTCGATGGGCTTGCCCGAAGGAACCATGGGCAGGACCGTCTCGTCGATGTCGATCAGGCACTCGACCAGGGCGGGGCCGCCTGAAGCCAGGGCCTTGTCGAAGGCGGCTTCAAAGCCGGGCATGTCAGTAGCCCGCCAGGCGGGGATGCCAAAAGCATCGGCGAGCTTGACGAAGTCAGGGCCACGGTCGAGGGTGGTCTGGGAGTAGCGTCCCTTGTAGAACATGCGCTGCCACTGGCGCACCATGCCGAGGGTCCCGTTGTTCATGATAACTATGATGATCGGGAAGTTGTAGTGCGCGATGGTGGCCAGCTCCGCCAGGTTCATCCTGAAGGAGCCGTCTCCGGCCACATGCACGACCCTCCGCCCGGGCATCCCGACCTGGACTCCCATCGCGGCGCCAGTGCCGAAACCCATCGTGCCGAGGCCGCCGGAAGAGACAAAGGTCCTGGGTTTCTCGAAGGGATAGAACTGGGCAACCCACATCTGGTGCTGACCGACTTCCGTCGTGATCACCGCGTCGTCGCCGACCTTCGCATGGATGGCCTCCATGACAAGCTTGGGCGGCATGGCAGTCTTCCTCGCGTGCGAGGTCGGGCGCTCGGCCTTCCATTCCTTTATGTGTCCTCCCCAGCCCGATCCATCCTTTTTTTGGACGCGGGCGAGGAGCCCGTCGAGGGTCGCCGCGAGGTCGCCGACAAGGGAGATGCTGCTCTGGATGTTCTTGTTCACCTCGGCTGGATCGATGTCGATCTGGACGATGCGCGCGTTCTTGGCGAAGGAGGCGGCGTTGCTGACGACGCGGTCCGAAAAGCGCGCTCCGATGGCAATGAGAAGGTCCGCGCGGTTGACCGCCATGTTCGAGGCCTTGGTTCCGTGCATGCCGATCATTCCCGTGCACAAAGGATGATGCGAGGGGAAGGCACCGTGCCCCATGAGGCTCAGGGCCACAGGCGCCTGTATGCGTTCGGCGAGTTCGCGCAACTTGTCGGAGGCTCCCGCCGCGATGACGCCGCCGCCTGCGTAAATGAGGGGACGCTCTGCTGACGCGATGGCTGCGGCAACGATGTCGAGTTCGGCCTCGCTTGCCTTCGGGATGCTCCGGAGGGAGAGGATGGGGCGCCTGCCCGCCGCACCGGGCGCCTCGGTCTCCCATTCGGTGAATGAAGCCAGGATGTCCTTGGGAATGTCCACGAGGACCGGTCCCTGCCTGCCCTCCATCGCGATCTCGAAGGCAGAGCGTATCGTGCCCGCGAGCTCCTCGATGTCCTTCACGATGAAGTTGTGCTTGGTGATCGGCATCGTCACACCCGTGATGTCCACTTCCTGGAAGCTGTCCTTCCCCAGGAGGCTGAGCGGCACGTTGCCAGTGATCGCCACCATGGGAATCGAGTCCATATAGGCGGTGGCGATCCCCGTGACGAGGTTGGTCGCTCCAGGTCCGCTCGTGGCGAGGACGACGCCGGGCTTGCCGGTCGCCCGGGCGAAACCGTCGGCAGCGTGGGCGGCTCCCTGCTCGTGGGCGGTCAGTATATGCCTGATCCGGCCGGCCTGCCCCTGCAGTTCATCATAGATCCCGATGATCGAACCGCCTGGATAGCCGAAAATTGTTTCGACTCCCCGCTCGATGAGGCACTCGATGAGGATTCTCGCTCCGTTGTACCTCATGCTCGATCCCCTGTTGCGGGCACCAGGCCCTGGGACTCGAAAATCTTTCTTACGGCTGCTCCCATCTCGCGCGTGCCCACAAGCCGCTCGCCAGGGGCAGCTGTCGCGATGTCGGCCGAGCGCAGCCCCGCGTCGAGGGTACGACCCACCGCTTCCTCGACAGCCTGGGCCTCCTTTTCGAGACCGAGCGAGTGCCTGAGCATGAGCGCAACCGAAAGGATGGTGGCGAGGGGGTTGGCCTTGTCCTGGCCGGCGATGTCGGGGGCAGATCCATGGATGGGCTCAAAGAGGCCGGGGCCCCCTGCCCCGACGCTCGCGCTCGCCAGCATGCCGATGGAACCGGTCACCATGCTCGCCTCGTCCGAAAGGATGTCGCCGAACATGTTGCTCGTTGCAATTACATCGAATTGCCGGGGATTGCGTACAAGCTGCATTGCACAATTATCGACGTACATGAAGGACAGCTCGACGTCAGGCCACTCGGCTGCCATGGCCTTGGCAGTCTCGCGCCAGAGCCTGCCCGACTCAAGGACGTTGGCCTTGTCGACGACGCAGAGTTTCTTCGACCTGCCACGCGCGGCATCGAAACCAACACGGACAAGGCGCTCTATCTCGAGGCGGGAGTATCGTTCGGTGTCCCAGGCCTCGTCCCCGGCCGCATTGCGTCCCTTGTCGCCGAAGTACATGCCGCCGGTCAGCTCCCTGACTATGAGCACGTCGAGGCCTCCCTCGATCAGGGCAGGCTTGAGCGGACTCGCTTCCGAAAGCTGGGGAAACATCTTGGCCGGGCGGAGGTTGGCGAAGACCTTGAGGCCGCCCCGCAGCGCCAGGAGCCCTGCCTCGGGCCGCTTCGAACCCGGCAGGTCGTCCCATTTGGGTCCACCCACCGCACCGAGGAGGACGGCGTCCGCTGCCTTGCAGGCTGCGAGGGTCTTCGCCGGCAGTGGCTCCCCGGTGGCATCGAGGGCGACACCCCCCATCAGCTCCTCCGTCACGACGAAGGAATGCCCGAAGCGCACGGCCACCGCGTCGAGGACGCCGAGGGCCTCCCTTATGACATCAGGACCTATCCCGTCGCCGGGTATTGTCACAATATTGAATTTCATTCCCTTTCCTCCAGCCTTTCAGGGCCATTCATACATAGGCCTTCCAGCGTCGTTCTATGTCCTTGATCAGCTTGTACTCTATCGAGTCGACAAGTGCTATCCAGCTCGCCTCGATGATGTCGGTGGACACGCCCACCGTCGTCCATGCGCCGCTTTGGTCCGCGCTCTCGATGAGGACCCTGACAGCCGAGGCAGTGGCACCAGAGTCGATGACACGGACCTTGAAGTCAACCAGCCGCATCGATGCGATATTTGGATAGAAGCGCTCGAGGGCCTTTCGGAGGGCCAGGTCAAGGGCATTCACCGGCCCGTCACCCTCGGCAGCAGAGATCTCCGAAACACCCTCGACCTCCACCTTGACGAGGGCTGTCGCGCAGTGGGCCTTGTCGGCGACGGGCTGCTCACCGATCGTCCGGTAATGTCCCAATTGGAAAAAAGGCTTGTACTTGCCCGTAGCCTTCCTCATGAGGAGTTCGAGGCTGCCGTCCGCGCCCTCGAACTGGTAGCCGTCGCGCTCCATCTCCTTGAGCCGCTCGACGATGAGGGCAACCGAAGGAGAGTCCTTGCCGAGGCTCGGGTCGATCTTCCTGATCTTGTCGAGGATGACAGAGCGCCCGCCCACCTCGCTGGCGAGGAAGCGCCGGTCGTTGCCGACCAGCGGAGGCTCGACATGCTCGAAGGAGACCGGGTCCTTCATCACCGCGTCGATGTGCATGCCGCCCTTGTGCGCGAAGGCCCTGCGGCCGACATAGGGCATTCCCTCGTCGAAGGAGATGTTCGCGATCTCCGCGACCCGGCGCGTGGACACGGTGATCGCGGCAAGGCTCTCCTCCGAAAGGCATTCCTTCCCAAGCTTGATCCTTATATTAGGGACGATCGTGGAGAGGTTGGCGTTCCCGCAGCGCTCGCCGAAACCGGCAAGCGTGCCCTGCACCTGCAGGGCTCCGCCATCCACGGCTGCCAGGGAGTTCGCCACGGCCAGCCCGGAATCGTTGTGGGCATGGATGCCGACGGGAATCCCGAACTCCGCGACAACTTTCTTCGTGAGTTCGCGGACAAGGTCGGGAAGGCTCCCGCCGTTGGTGTCGCAGAGCACCAGGCACTCTGCCCCGCCCTTTGCCGCGGCCGCGACGGTGCGGAGGGCGTACTCCGGGTTGGCCTTGTAGCCGTCGAAGAAATGCTCTGCGTCATAGACAACCCGTCTTCCGGAAGCCTTCATGAAGGCAATGGACTCTTCGATCATAAGGAGGTTCTCGTCGAGGGTCGCACCGAGGATCTTGACCGCGTGGAAGTCCCAGCTCTTCCCGAATATTACGACAGTTCCCGTGTCTGCCGACAAAAGGCTCTTCAGGCCCGAGTCCTCGGAGGCGCGCTCGCCCTTCCTCCTGGTGGAACCAAAGGCTGCGAGGCGCGAGTTCACGAGCTTGAGACCCTTGATCTCGGCAAAGAAGTCGAGGTCCTTGGGATTCGAGGCAGGATTGCCCGCCTCGATGATGTCGACGCACAGGCCATCGAGGGTCCTGACGACCTCAAGCTTGTCGGCGACTGAAAAGCTGATGCCCTCCCCCTGTGCTCCGTCGCGCAGGGTTGAATCAAGAATCTCGATGCGGTCCATCGCTGCCCCCCTCCTCGTGCTCGAGTGCGTTTATGGCGGAGATGTATGCCCTCACGCTGGCTTCCACGATGTCAGTGGACAGGCCCCGACCGTTGTAGCGTCTGCCACCATGCTCGATGCGCACCCGGGCCTCGCCCTGCGCGTCCTTGCCGCCGGTGACGGCGGAGAGGTCGAAATTCTCGAGTACCAGCTTCTTTCCGACGATCTTGTCAATTGCCTTGAACGAGGCATCGATGGGACCATCGCCCACGGCTACGCGCTCTGCATCCCCGCCGTCGCGGTGGATCAGGCGCACGGTACTTGTCGCCGTGATGCTCGACCCCGAATTGATCGTAAAGCGCTCGAGACGGTAGACCTCGGGAACCAGGGTCTGGATGCCGCGTACCATGGCCTCGATGTCCGGGTCGCTCACCGTCTTCTTCTTGTCGGCGAGGTCCTTGAACTCCGCGAAAAGCCGTGTGGCTGACGCTGCATCGATCTGGAAGCCGAGTTCCACAAGCCGGTCGTCGAAGGCGTGCCTGCCGGAATGCTTGCCGAGGACCATCCGGTTGCGCGGCAGCCCGATGGACTCAGGTGTCATGATCTCGTAGGTGGCCCGGTTGGCCAGGACACCGTGCTGGTGGATGCCGGCCTCGTGGGCAAAGGCATTCTCGCCGACGACGGCCTTGTTGGGCTGGACACGCACTCCGGTAACGGTGGAAACGAGGGTGCTGGCCGCGTGGATCTGTGTCGTATCGAGGCCCGTGGTCACGCCGAACTGCTCGGACCGCGTGCGGATAGCCATCGCGATCTCCTCGAGGGCAGCGTTGCCTGCACGCTCGCCTATGCCATTGATCGTGCACTCCACCTGGTCTGCACCGGCACCGATCGCAGCGAGGCTGTTGGCGACTGCCAGACCGAGGTCGTTGTGGCAGTGCACCGAGATCCTGGCCTTCGAGATATTGGGCACGCCCTCCCTGATCCGCCGGATGAGCGCGGCATATTCGTCAGGAATCGCATAACCAACCGTGTCGGGAACGTTGATGGTCGTCGCCCCTGCTTCGATAACCGCCTCGAATACGCGGCAGAGGAAGGCGGGGTCGGAGCGCGAAGCATCCTCGGCGGAGAACTCCACGTCCCCACAGAGCTTCCTGGCGTGGCGCACCATCGCCACGGCCTGCGCGAACACCTCATCGCTTTTCATCTTGAGCTTGTATTCCATATGAACCGCCGAGGTGGCGAGGAAGACATGGATTCTCGGCCGCTCGGCTACCCTGATGGCATCCCAGGCGGCGTCGATATCCTTCTCGAGGGCCCTTGCGAGGCTCGCGATGATCGGCCCGCGCACCGCAGTCGCAATCTCGCGGACCGAAGCGAAATCACCCGGACTCGAGATGGCGAAACCGGCCTCGATGACATCGACACCGAGCCTGGCCAGCTGCCTGGCGAGGTCAAGCTTCTCGGCGAGGTTCATGCTGCAGCCAGGGGCCTGCTCGCCATCGCGCAGCGTCGTGTCGAAAATCGTGATTCTCCGCATGCCATCCTCCCTCGCGGAACCGGCTGGCCCCGCGTCACAGCCGGGGCCTGAAAGTCGCCGCCCCGACTGCGCCGCACCGCGGCGGCGCGGGGAAACACAGACCCCGCAACGCCGTCGATGCTACTAACTATTACTTCTTCTCGTCCTTGTTCCAGCTCATCATCTTCCGGAGCTCGGTGCCGACCTTCTCCACCTGGTGTGCGGCGTTGATCTCGCGCATTCGGTTGAAGTAGGGCCTGTTGGCCTGGTTCTCGAGGATCCAGTTGCGGGCAAAGGTGCCGTCCTGGATTTCGCCCAGGACCTTCTTCATCTCTTTCTTGGTCTCGTCAGTGACGATGCGCTTGCCGACGGAGTAGTCGCCGTACTCGGCGGTGTCGGAGATCGAGTAGCGCATGAAAGAGATACCCTTCTGGACGACCAGGTCGATGATGAGCTTCATCTCGTGGACGCATTCGAAATAGGCGCTCTCCGGCTGGTAGCCTGCCTCGACGAGGGTCTCGAAACCGGCTTTCATGAGGGCAGTCACGCCACCGCAAAGAACTGCCTGCTCGCCGAAGAGGTCAGTCTCGGTCTCTTCCTTGAAGGTCGTCTCGAGGACTCCCGCGCGGGCGCCGCCGATGCCTGCCGCATAGGCTAAGGCCTTCTGTTTCGCCTTGCCGCTCGCATCCTGCTGGACGGCAACGAGGCAGGGCACGCCCTTCCCTTCCTGATACTGGGTCCGGACCGTATGGCCCGGACCCTTGGGGGCGATCATGACCACATCGACTTCGGCTGGAGGCTGGATCTGCCTGAAGTGGATGTTGAAACCGTGTGCGAATGCCAAGGTCTTTCCAGCCTTCATGGCCGGCGCGATGTCCTGGGCGTACATCTTCGCCTGCTTTTCGTCATTGATCAGGATCATGATCATGTCGGCGGCCTTGGCCGCTTCGGCAGCAGTCATGACCTTGAGGCCTGCCTCCTCGGCCTTCTTCCAGCTCGGCGAACCCTCGTAGAGCCCGACGACAACATCGAAGCCGGACTCCTTCAAGTTGAGAGCGTGGGCATGGCCCTGGCTCCCGTAACCGATCACGGCGACCTTGCGTCCAGCCAACGCGGCCCGATCGCAATCCTTCTCGTAGTACATAATTGCCATGGCTATGCCACTCCTTCCGCGAAGCCGTTTTCCCAGCATCGCGCGACCTAAGGTGAGTCTTTTTGCCGCCCCCGCAACCCGCGAACGGGCCGGAGGCGGCTAAATAAGGGAGAGTACGAGGGGGCCGCGGCTAAGGGCCGCAATTCCGGTGCGGGCGAGTTCGAGGATGCCATATGGTTCGAGGAGCTCAATGAGCCCATCGACCTTGGCCTGGTCCCCGGTGACTTCGACAATGAGGCTTTCTGAAGCCACATCGACGACGCGGGCACGGAAGACATCGGCGATCTGTATGATGGAAGCGCGGGTTTCAGAGCTGGCCTTGACCTTTACGAGGGCAATTTCCCTGAACACGGAACGGTTAGGGTCAAGGCGGTGGACCGCTACTACCTCAATAAGCTTGGCAAGCTGTTTCTCGATCTGCTCGAGCCTGGCCTCGTCGGCCTGGGCGACGATCGTCATGCGCGAAAGCGTTGCATCCGAAGTCTCTCCGACGGTGAGGCTGTCGATGTTGAAACCCCGGCGACTGAAAAGCCCCGAAACCCGGCTGAGTACGCCGGCATTGTTTTGGACAAGCGCCGAGAGCACAAAACGATCCATGGACACCTTTCCATCATTACCTGAACCGATTCATGGCCATGCGAGGCATGACCACCCGTCTGACATTTATACCGACGATATTGCTGACCCTAGCATGGACAGGGGTCTTGTCACGAATCCCGCACGAGGAATTCGATTCTATTTTTCAGGAAAATCAGAAAAATCTTCACGTTCGGCCTGATCCTGAAAAGCGATTAGTGAAATGCTGTTTCTTCCAGTGAAACTTTCATGGATTCCTGGAAATTTCGAAGGAATAAAATTGCCTGAAAACCAGTCCTTCATGGAACTGGAAAGCAGAGAGCCGGGCTGGTCCTTCCGAGGTCGCAGATAGGAAAACAACAATAAAGACCGCCTAGAAGGCCAGCAAGCCCGGCGATTGACTCTCCCCATAGTGATGTATACCATCGCCAACCATGATCGACAGCAACATAGTCAGGCATCGCGCGAGCGCGGGCCACACAGGAAAGGTGCCCGAATGAAAGATCTCAGGCTGGCCGGAAACCTGGCGATGGAAGGCCGCAGTGTAGTCGAGGTTGCTGGCATACGTGTCGGTGAGGTATTCACCGTCATCGCTGGTCCCTGCTCCGTCGAGAGCGAGGACCAGACCATCCGGACGGCGGTGGCCGTCAAGGAAGCCGGAGCCACAATGCTCCGAGGCGGTGCCTTCAAGCCACGGACTTCCCCCTATGCCTTCCAGGGCCTTGGACTCAAGGGCCTCAAGATACTCGAGAAGGCGCGCCGTGAGACAGGGCTCCCGATCGTAACCGAGGTCATCGACACCCGCGACGTGTCCTGGGTCGGCGAGTACGCCGACATCCTCCAGATCGGTGCGAGGAACATGCAGAATTTCTCCCTGCTCCGGGAGGCTGGCAAATCCGGGCGGCCGATCCTCCTCAAGCGGGGCATGCACGCGACCTTCGAAGAATGGCTTAATTGTGCTGAGTATATCCTTGCCGAGGGAAACCCCGGCGTCATCCTCTGCGAACGTGGAATCCGCACCTTCGAGACCTACACCCGCAACACCCTCGATCTATCCATGATACCAGCGGTGAAACTCAACAGCCACCTTCCCGTCATCATCGATCCATCGCACGGGACAGGCATCCTCGAGATGATCGAGCCGATGAGCCTTGCGGCCATCGCGGCGGGGGCCGACGGCCTCGAGATCGAGGTCCACATCGACCCTCCCAATGCCATGAGCGACAAGGCCCAGCAACTCACGCCCGAGGCTTTCATGCGGCTCATGGACAAGATCCGGCGGCTGCGCGCCTTCATGGCCGAACTCCATGCCGAGCCTGCACAGGGCGATTCCGCGCCCGGGCAATCCACGACCAGGACAGCGCGTGCCTGATCTGGAGCTCCGCATACCCGGCAGCGCCTCATCCTCGAAGATAAGCATTGGTCCCTTCGAGGCCGGAAAGGCCTTTTCCGGTTCTGCCCCGGCCGCAATAATTGCCGATTCCCTCGTACTCCGCGTTTTTGGGAGCCTCCTGCCCCCCGGTCCCAGGATAGAGGTACCGAGGGGAGAGTCCGCTAAATCCCTCGAAACCCTCGAGGCAGTCTGGGACTCCTTCCTCGAACTGGGACTCGACCGTTCCTCGATGGTGCTGGCCGTGGGAGGCGGCGCGACCTCCGACCTGGCAGGGCTGGCATCCTCGACCTGGATGCGGGGACTTCCCTTCGAGTACGCACCTACAACCCTCCTTGCCATGGTAGACGCATCCGTGGGCGGCAAGACCGGCATCGACTTCCGCGGGCGGAAGAACCTTGTCGGCACCTTTTCCCAGCCCAGGCGCGTGCATTGCGATGTAGCCTTCCTCGACAGCCTCGACGAGCTCCAGTTCGCCTCAGGCATGGCCGAGGCCATCAAGCATGCCGTCCTGGCAGGCGGAGCCTATGCCGCCTTCGTGGAGGGACTCGGGGGGGTCCGGCCCCGCGCCTCCACGGCCAGTGGCAGGGCTGCCCTCGAGGCCCTCGTCCTGGGTTCCATCGAGATCAAGGCTGGCATCGTCTCGAGGGACGAGCGCGAATCCGGCGAGCGCCGTCTCCTCAACCTCGGCCACAGCATCGGGCATGCACTCGAAGCGATCCTCGGCATCCCCCACGGCCACGCCGTCGCTGCGGGACTCGCTTCCGAAGCCCGCCTCGGAATCATCCTCGGGCACGGCGACCGCCCTACACTGGACCGGCTTCTGGGCCTGTTGTCAGCCTGGAAACTGCCCGATTCGATATCCGCAGCCTTTGCCCTCTCCGGAAAACCCGATGACGGACAGGGGCGGGACCTTGCAGGGGAAGCCCTGGCCGCCGACAAAAAGCGCGATGGCGGAGAGCTGCGCATCCCCTTTCCCGCCGGCGCAAGCGCAGGCTTCGGAGCCTGCATCGAGCGGCGGATCACCTTGGGCGAGCTCATGACACAGTTGAAGAGCCTCCCGTGAATGCCTTCGGTACTGCCTTCCGCGTCGAGATCTACGGCGAGTCGCACGGAAGCGCGGTCGGGGTCATCGTGGACGGCTGCCCCCCCGGGCTCCCCCTGTCGGCGGAGGACCTGGAGTCAGACCTCGCGCGGCGACGCGCGGGAGCCGCGGGCACTACGCCACGGCACGAGGCTGACATCCCCGAAATCCTTTCGGGCCTGTATCGCGGCCACACTACCGGCAGTCCCCTCCATATCATGTTCCGCAACTCCGACACGCGCTCTGCCGATTATTCTGCGTTTGCGAAGATGCCGCGCCCTGGCCATGCGGATTTCACCTCGATGATTCGCTACCGCAGCCACAGCGACCCCCGGGGCTCGGGGCATTTTTCCGGACGGATTACAGCAGGCCTTGTAGCGGCGGGAGCGATCGCAAAGCGGCTCCTCTCTGGCGTCACCTTTTCCACTCGGCTCCTGTCCGCAGGCGGTCGCAAGGATGTCGCCCTGGCCGCAGAGGAAGCTGCATTGGCGGGAGACTCCATAGGCGGACTTGTGGAGCTTCGCGTGAAGGGCCTCAAGGCAGGCCTCGGGGATCCCTTCTTCTCTGGCGTCGAGGCCCTCGCAGCCCATGCCCTCTTCTCGGTGCCAGGGGTTCGTGGCGTGGAGTTCGGCGACGGCTTCGAGGCTGCATCCATGCGCGGCAGCCAGCACAACGACCCGATCGTCTCGGTTTCTGGAACAACCTCGAAGAACGGCGCAGGCGGCATGAACGGCGGCATCACCAATGGCAACGAGCTTGTCTGCCGCGTGGCCATGAAGCCTGCCTCCTCCATCGCCCTGCCCCAGAGGACCATCGACCTCGACAGCGGCAACATGGGCACACTGGAAGCCAAGGGCCGCCACGACGCCTGCATCGCCCTCCGCGCCGCAGTGGTCCTCGAGGCGTCCCTCGCCATAGTCCTGGCCGATCTGGCCATTGCCTCGGAGTCATACGATTTCGCACAACCTTCCCGGGAGAGACCATGAACCTCGAAGAACTCCGCAACGACATCGACCGCATCGACGAACGCCTCCTTTCCCTGCTCGAAGAGCGCATGGAAAAGGCCCTCCTGGCCCGCACGTTCAAGCCGGACGGCATCCGCGATCCCGAACGCGAAGAGTCCGTCCTCGAGCGTGCGCGGCGCCCACTCCGGCCCCTGGTTTCCCCCGATTTTGCCGGGGGACTGTGGTCCAGGATCATGGAGGAAAGCCGCTCGATCCAGGCTGAGCGCCTCACCACCATCGGCTTTCAGGGCGCACACGGCGCATGGAGCGAGGTCGCAGCCCGGGCCTGGAGCCCTGCCCTTGCCACGATGCCCTGCCCCGACTTTGCCGACGTCTTCCAGGCAGTGCGTGACGGCCTCTTCGACTATGGGATAGTACCGGTCGAGAACACCCTGGGCGGACTCGTAGGTCAGGTAAATTCCCTCCTGGTCTACGCAGACCTCCGCATCGTCGCGGCGATAGACCTGCCGGTCTCCCACTGCCTCCTCACCCTCCCCGGCACCGACCACCGCGATATCAGGCAGGTGTATTCGCACGAGCAGGCCCTTTCACAGTGCAGGGGCTTCCTCTCCCGCAACCGCCTCGATCCCATGCCCTACTTCGATACCGCAGGCGCAGCGCGCATGATCGCGGAGGAAAGGCCACGGGCCGCTGCAGCCCTCGCCAGCCGCT
>SESF01021993.1_pt1 | contig 19565 bp, 18 predicted proteins | sample 3171521 | NCBI WGS metagenome assembly SESF01 (sample SAMN10866945, study PRJNA518727) | freshwater metagenome | biome: subpolar coniferous forest; feature: holomictic lake; material: water; isolation source: holomictic Lake 227, 6 m and 8 m depth | place: Canada: near Kenora, Ontario | collected...
CACAGGGATGGCTCTCAGAGTAACTTTGACCGCAAATAGAAGGCGATGGCTTCAGCTCTCTCCACTTTGTTTCGGGCGTGCTTGAACGTGTGTGTGAGAGGAAGAAATGATAGTTCTTCGCCTGCTACACATCGCCGATGCATAATTACGCACGGGTGGACATCAACGGACGATCAGGCTATCTCTCACTCTTATCCTTAGGATGAAAAGCACGGAATTACCGGTTCAGGCTCGTGGGCTAGCCGGATTATAGCGGGGGCTCGCAGCGGCTCCAAACCCTCATCCATCTTGTCCACACAGTTTTTTTGAAGACGTGCCGTCGTATCGTCGCGCGTAGACCTGGGCATGAGCATCATACCGGTTTCGCTCTTCACCCGCTGCGTCATCTGCGGGCTGACGAGAGAGGAAATCACAAGGCTGCACCCAGGCAGGAAGGGTGGGGCGTATTACCTGAACAAATTCTGCAACCACATCGCCTCACACGGCATCAAGTTGCAATTTTATTGCGAATTCCATCTCGGCATCCGCTGGCCGCGGTGTCCAGTTTCTCGGAGCCATGTTGGCTTTCGGATTAGCGGCTTGGGCTTGCGACTATCAAAATACAAAAAGGGGGTAGGTATCACGAAAGCGATGAGCCCGGCATTCCGCCGGGCCTGTGAGCGGGCGCGGGTTTCGAGAATGGGCGCGGGCAACCCGATGTTCGGCAAACCTTCGTGGAACAAAGATCTGCCGCCAAGTCATCCATACCGGATCGCAATGGCGGCCCAGAGGCGGGGCGTTGTCGAAGGGCCTGAGACCCGGCTCAAACACAGCCGCAATCGGGCGAAGCATCCCCGCAAAGCAAGGCACACAACTCCTCATACCACAGCGACTAAGGAGATAATCGCACGGCACACGGCGGAAATGCATGAGCATCACGCCTTTGGAAGGGAAAGCTCCCTTAATTGCCGATTGAGGGAGGCGCTCGTTTCGCTGGCGCTCTGTCCTATTGAAGAATATCGAATCGGGCGCTTCTCGATTGATTGTGCATTGCCTCAATGGAAAGTGGCCATCGAAGCCGACGGGGATTTTTTCCACACCAACCCCGCACTCTATCCGACCGGGCCGACCTGCCACATCCAACGCCGTAATTTAATGAACGACCAGGCCAAGAACGCCCACTTGGAACAAGTGGGGTGGATCGTGCTCCGTTTTTGGGAAACAGAAATCCTGAAGGCGGATTTCCCCTCGCAACTCAGATCGGCACTCGTTGGGGCATCGGTACTGGAACCCGTAAATGAGTAGTCATGTGAAAAAAGAAATCGTCATCTTCCTTCCAAAAGTCACGGAGACCTATTTTGAGGTCGAAGGCTACGCCGTCGGAGTTTGCAGGTCCGCACAGGAGTCGGGCGGGCGAGCGGCTGCGTGCTGGGAAGGGACCGGAGTGAAAATCCGAATCCAAGAATTGTCCCGGAAGACAATCCACGAATTTCTCGACGTGCTGATTTACATGGTTTTCGCGGCAAAGGGGACGCTGGTCATTGTTGAGATGGTGGTGGATGCCACCCCGCTTCCGGGTCATCGGGGACAGATTGCGTGGGGAACTGTCTTGCTGCGGCCACAGCGATTAACCAAACGCTTCACCTCCTTGTTGCCTGACGGCGCATACCTTGTCAGTCGCCGGGCACGGAATGGCCGCTCGGTTTTCTCGACGCTGGTGAAAGCAAATCGTGAAGCGTTGTGGCGACGGGCTTTGGCGGCGGGGGCTGCCGGACGGAGCTTTTATCTGGCCTGGTCGGCCCCGCAATACAATGAGCAGAGGAAGCTGTGGATACCGATTCTGGGGCCCAAAACATCGGTGCAATAAACAACAACCAACAGGAAGGGACGGCAGATATGAAAATCGTGATTATACATCCGAAGGCTTGGGTCAGAAAAAGCCTGGTTGAATGGCTGGAAGAAACACGCGGTCACGCTGTGCTTGCGGACGGGGATTGGCCGAACGACCTGCGCACCGTGGTGGCGCAGTATGAACCGGATTTGGTCCTGCTCCCTCCCGCAACGAAGAGTTCGGCCCTCAACCCAGAAATTTTCGTTCCGCTAACCTTCCAAGAATGTCATTTCGAGAACCTCCCAGATGGGCGCATCTTCACCGACGAGACCCCTTCGGTTGAACTCGAAGAGCTGCTAACCGAGCAGGAGCGGATTTATCGGACTAGGCAGTGGAGTGTTCGGGACTATGCCGACGATCAACGCATCATCGTGCATGACGAAAAATACCAGTCGCTTGCTTCCACGCAAAAGCTGCATGTTCCGAGCCATGAACCGGGCTGGGGAGCCGTTGCATCCAACCAGGAAGGCCGATTTCTCCTGCAACTGCAAACCGCGCAGATGGAAGATCGTCATCAGCGTGCCGAACAGTATTACCGGGCGTTACAGTCCTTCGACGAGGGGCTGATGCAGGAGGTGGCCTACCGTCTGGAGCACGGTAGTTATAAAATCGCATGGCTGCGGGAGCATCTTGCACGATGGCTGACCGTACTGAGCCATTACATTCCCGACGCGGAGATTGAGCATTGCCCGGCCCCCCACAACGCTTCGACTCGCGTCGATTTTCTCCATTACGAGATGCCGCCCGTTTTCGGCTACGCGGTTAGCACCGTGTTGATTTACGGAACGAACAAATCGGTTGCGCTGCAAATCAGGGATGCGGCGAGTTGGCGATTCGGAGAACAGTCGGAGACGCAGTTGGTGACCACGGCGTGCTTTCTATACGGACTCAACGCCTACCTCGCACAGGTGGCGCGTGCTCAGATCGAGTCGGTATCCCAGTTTTTGGATCCTGAATCCCCATTCCACCAAACGGGGATGGATACACGAAACTTGCGGCGGACGCTTGGCATCTTTTTCGAGTTCTGGGGTTGGAATTACCTTTGGTCCTTGGGCGACAACATTCAGGAGATTACCCGACGGTTTCATTCAGGCGAAACTCGCGTGGAATGTCCAGCGGGCGCGACTATGACTCCAACCTTCATTCAGTTCCGTCAGATGTTAATGTCGAAAACCCACTCCCTCAATTCATAATCCACACCTATGCGACTACTTTGGGCCACCGACCTGCATCTGGAATTCACCGACGACTTTCTCCTTCAAAGGTTTTTGTCGCTCCTCGCTTCCACCCCGTGCGATGCGATTGTGCTGACCGGCGATATTTCGTCCGGGCGGGCGTTGAAACAGCACATGCTGGGGCTTGCCGCCGCTGGCAAAAGCAAGCCCATTTATGTGGTGCTCGGAAATCATGACTTCTACCACAGTTCCTTCGCGCAAGTCGGGGGGGTAATGGAAGAGGTTTGCGGCACGGCGGAAGCCCCAAATTTGAAAGAACTTGGCCATGGGGAAGTCATTCCGTTGGGCGAGCAGAGTGCGCTGATTGGACACCGCGGATGGGGCGATGGTCGGGGCGGTCTCGGCAGCCGCTCCGATGTCGAACTCAATGACTTCCGGCTAATTACGGATCTACACTCCGACACAAAGCGCCAACTCTTCGCCAAGTTGGCGTCGTTGGGAAAAGCCTCGGCGAATTACTTCCGGGAAACCCTTCCGGTGGCGCTGGCGCAGTATGACCACGTTTGGATTGCCACCCATGTTCCGCCGTTCGAGTGCGCCGCCTGGCATGAGGGTGCCAATTCGGATCCCGAATACCTTCCGCATTTTTCCAACGTGTCCGCCGGGGAAGCCATTCGGGAAATCGCAGAACATTATCCCGCGAAGCGGATCACTGTGCTCTGCGGCCATACCCACAGCAGCGGTACCGCATTTCCCGCACCCAACATTCGCGTGCTGACGGGTGGTGCGGTCTATGGCTCCCCTCGGATTGCCGCTGTATTGAATCCTGATGATTTGGCAGAATGGGACGCTCCTGGAACCCATCGGTGAGCCGACCGAAACCTTGAACATCAAATGAAAGAACACCACGGCCGGTTAATCTACTCACCCAGCGATCTCATTCGCTATCTCGCATCCCCGTTTGCATCGTGGATGGATCACTACTACTTGGAAAACGCTGGCGCTGTCACTCCCGACGAGCCAACGGAGGACGAAGCGCTTATCGCCCAGACCGGCGACCAGCACGAACGCACGGTTTTGGATGAGTTCAAGTCCGCGGTCGCAACCCTGGTCGAAATTCCGAAGAACAATACTGCGGATGCTCAGACAAAGACGCTCGCCGCCCTCAAAGCAAAGGCTCCCATCATTTACCAGGCAGCTTTGCAATGCGGGCAGTTCGCTGGTTTCGCCGACTTTCTCACGCTCGAAGCCTCCTTGCAGTATCAGGTTTGGGACACGAAACTGGCCCGCTCGCCCAAGCCGTATTTCATTATCCAACTTTGCTGCTACTCGGAAATGCTCGCCGCTGTCACCGGCGGTCCGATGCCAGAAAAGTTCGGCATCATCCTTGGGAGCAAAGACAGGGTGGAATTCCGCATCGAGGATTTCATCCACTACTACAATCGCATCAAGGCGGGCTTCCTCGCCATGCACGAGGGGTTCACTGGAAAATTGAAAGACCGACCGGAGCCTCTTCCGCGTGCGGATCATGGCCGCTGGACTTCCCTGGCGGAAAAGTTTTTCGATGACACGGATCACCTCGTGCGGGTCGCTGGAATCAGCGTCGGCCAAATCAAGAAACTCAAAACGGCTGGGATTACCACCATGGCCGACCTCGCCGCCGCATCCGGCAAATCGGTGCGCAAACTCGCCAGCGACACGTTGGAAAAACTCGTCGCCCAGGCCCGCCTCCAGTGCCAGACGCGAACCGATCGGATTAAGAACCCCGCCGCCGCCCCACGCTTCGAGGTGCTGCCCCCCTCAGGCCCCAACGGTGAACCCGTGGGGCTTGTCACCCTTCCTCCCGACCATCCGGCGGATGTCTTTTTCGACATGGAAGGCTACCCGCTGGTTTCTGGCGGACTGGAATACCTGTTTGGCACCTGTTCGCGAACGCGGAAGCCGGGATCATTCGATTTCCATGACTGGTGGGCGCACGACCGTGATGAGGAAAAGGCCGCCCTGGAGGGCTTCGTGGACTGGGTCTTCAAGAGATGGAAGCGCAACCCCGGAATGCACATCTACCATTATGCCGCCTACGAGGTGAGCGCCGTCAGGCGGTTGAGCACCCGCCATGACTCCCGGCAGGACGAGGTGGATCAACTGCTGCGGAATAACGTGTTCGTTGACCTCTACCAGATCGTCCGCCATGGCCTTCGCATCGGCGAGGACAGCTATTCGATCAAGAAGGTCGAGCGGCTCTACCGGCCAAAGCGGGCCACTGAGGTCGCCACCGCCGTTGATTCCATTGTCCAGTATGCCCGCTGGATGGAGAGCAAACAGCCACGTAACTGGAAGAGTAGCGCCATCCTCAAGGATATCCGTGACTACAATGAGGATGACTGCAAATCCACGGCGGAGTTGTTGCAGTGGTTGCGGACGGTTTGCTGTGAGCACAAGACCGTCCCGGCGCACTCGATTCCCGCGTTGGCCCCATCGGATCCCCCTGTTTTGACGCCTGACGTTCTCGCCCGTCTGGAAACAGCCGAGCAACTTCGCAAGCGGGGCGACGCGGTTTCGGTCGTTCTTGCGGATCTGATCGGCTTTCACCGCCGCGAAGAAAAACCAATGTGGTGGCGAATGTTTGACCGCGCCGAGATGACACCGGAAGAACTCCGCGACGACCAGGGCTGCATCGAGGGCCTCCAGGCCGTCGGCACCCCCGTGCCCGAAAAACAATCGCTCGTCCAGAGATACCGGTTCGATCCCGCACAGGAATGCAAACTGGCTGCCGGTGAGCGATCACGGGTGATGTTCACCCATAATCTGGAAGCAAAGCTCACGCTGGCGGAACTCGATACGTCCAAGGGCGAACTGCAGCTCAAACTCGGCATGGGGAGTCTGAACGAAAAGTTCGGCGGCGTATTCCCTGCAGTTGGAGCGGTGCTGTCTGACGAGTATGTATCCTCAACCATCATTCAGAAGGCCCTGACCGAGGTTGCAGCCCAGCACCTGTCCAATGAACTTCATCCATCGGTGTCGGCACTATTGAACCGTGTGCCACCCGCAGCGGTGCTGCAAAAGAAGCGTGAGACCACCACCGATGCCGGTATTCACATCACCGCTGCGATGTCGGGCGGATGCCTTGTGATCCAAGGGCCTCCGGGAACCGGGAAGACCTTCACCGCTTCGCGGCTCATCACGGCGCTTTTGTCCGCGGGCAAGAAGGTCGGGATATCGTCCAACTCCCACAAGGCCGTGGTGAATCTGCTCAATGCCTGCGCAGAGGCGGCGAGTGTGAAAGGGCGTCTCCTCCAGGGAATCAAGGTCGGTGGCGACCACGATGGGGCGCTGTTTTCAACCAACCCCAAGTTACGACATGTCAAAAGCAGTGGGGACGCCTTCGCCGCCTACAAAGGGGGTGTCGTGGGTGGAACTGCCTGGCTCTTTACCCGGCCCGAATGGGAAGACGCTCTCGACTTTCTGTTCATTGATGAGGCCGGGCAGGTTTCCCTAGCCAACGCTGTGGCAATGGCGAGGTGTGCCCGAAACCTTGTTCTCCTCGGCGACCAGATGCAGCTCGAACAGCCCGTTCAAGGCTCGCATCCCGGAGATGCCGGGCTTTCCGCTCTCCAATACGCCCTCAAAGACACGGCCGCCAGCAAGCCTGACGCCCCCGTCTTCCACGCCGTCGTGCCTGCGGACTACGGGCTTTTCCTGGGCGAGACCCGCCGGATGCACCCGTCGGTCTGCCGATTCATCTCGGATAGCATTTACGAAGGACGCCTCGGCTCCCATTCCGCTTGCGCCCGTCAGAAGATTGCTATTCCACGGGGGTCAAAAGGCCTCATCACCTGTGAGAGCGGGATCGTTTTCAGCGGCGTTGAGCACGATGGGAACATCCAGCAGAGCGATGAGGAGGTGAAGAGGGTGAAAAAAAGCTATAAGGAGTTGCTGGGCCACCTCTACACCGACAAGGATGGCAAGAGGAGGCCCTTGGCGCTGGAGGACTTTCTGTTCATTGCCCCCTACAACGCCCAAGTCCGGGCGCTTCAGGCCGCCCTCCCGGATGGCGCCCGCGTCGGTAGCGTGGACAAGTTCCAAGGGCAGGAGGCCCCCGTCTGTATTCTGTCCCTCTGTTCCAGCTACGGCGAATACGGCTCACGCGGGTTGGGCTTCATCCTGGATCGCAATCGGATCAACGTGGCAATCTCCCGCGCCCAATGCCTTGCGGTCGTCGTAGCCGACCCTCGCATCGCCAGCGCTGCCGCCGGTTCCATTGGTGAAATGGCTCTCATCAATCTGTTTTGTAAGCTGGTCGCGGAATAAATCACGCAAAGCCATCAACTTGCGATTGCTGGTGTGGATGGATCGCAAGCCATATACGGAGTTTATTAGAATAAAAACTTGGTAGGACAGCCTTTGTCTTAGGCCCCGTGCGAGAATTCGCATGTTGTCTGGAAGCCCGGCTCCGCACAAAGGAGCGGATTCAGAATCCAAGGACGCCGCCAAAGGAGTTCAGCGGTGGATTACGCACGGATGTGCGGGGTCGGCCTTCCGACAACAGACCCATCTGGGTAGGGAAATGTGGCGAAATGATACACACCAGAGGATCAAGTGAGACGGGTGGGCAGCGTGCAAGTCACCACCGTTCCACGTTTGCCCGCCCTGCAAATGGTAAGCCAGGCACCAATCACTTCGGCGCGATGATTCATGATTTGCATCCCCATGCCTTTGGTTGCGGGCAGTTCACGGGGAATGCCGATGCCGTTATCCCGGATGGAGAGGATCACGCCTTCATCGCTGTTTTTCAGGGTGATGAGCACCTTGCTGGCCTGGCCGTGTTTTATTGCGTTATTCGTGGCCTCTTGCGCAATGCGAAACAGGTGGGTCGCAGTCGCCTGACTATTGACGAGCACGGCTTCATCGCAGCAGAACTTGCATTGGATATGAAAAAGATTGGTCACCTTTTTGGCCAAACCCGTGAGCGACTCCATCAACCCCTCCCCCTTGTCTTTGACCGGGTGCAACCCGTGGGAGAGGTTGCGCGCTTCGAGGACGCCTGTGTTGAGCAGTTCGCAAATCTCTTTGGCCTGATCCGCTTCTGGTGCCTTCCGGGCGGCCAAAGATCGGTGAAGCAGGCTGGTCATCATCGCTGTTCCCGCAAAGTGCTGGCAAAGCCCATCGTGCATTTCCTGGGCGATAAGTTGCTTTTCGCGTTCACTGATTTTGAGCAGTTCCTCCTGCAACTTATCTCGTTCGGCGGTTTGCTCCCATAGCTTGGCGGTGCGCTCGGCGACGGTCTTTTCCAGATTCTCTGCGTGGGCTTTGAGTTTCTCCTGGGCTTCTTGCAGGGTTTCCTTGGCCTTTTTGAGTCTGCTGATGTCGAGGTTAATGCCCGCCCATTCGGTAATCTGGCCTTGCTCGTCACGTATCGGCACACCGCGAGCCAATATCGGATGCCACTGTCCGTCCACGCCTCGGAAACGATGCTCAATGTCCCAAGTTCCGCCGGTACGCACGCACTCTTTCCATGCGGCGATCGTATGCTCGGCGTCGTCGGGGTGCAGGATGTCGCCCCAGCCGAAATCGGAGCACTGCTCTTGGGTAATCCCAACCAAGTTGAGGAAAGAGGGGCTGACGTAGATATTGTGCCCGTCTGCGGCGCAGACCCAGACGCCGTAGTCAATGGACTCCCCGATAGCCCGGTAGCGCTGCTCGCTTTCCCGGAGCGCTTCCTCAGCCTTCTTGCGCTCGGTGACATCTCGCAACACACCAACACTACCGGTCATTTTTCCCTGAGCGTTCTTTAGCAGAGTCACGTTCCCACGAACGAAGAGTTTGAGTCCGTGCCGATCCTGATGAACGGTTTCCGTTTTGACGAATCCCTCGGCTAAGAGCCGTTCAGCGGCTTCTCTCTTGCTTGGGTTGACAAACTCGGTGCAAAAGAGTTCATCGGCGTTTTTTCCAAGCACCTCTTCGGCCTTCCATCCGTAAATTTTCTCCGCAGCCTTGTTCCAAGTCTGGATTCGGAAGGCATCATCGGTGGAAACGATCGCATCAGATACCCTATCAAGCAGATCGGCCTGATGGAGTAGTGCTTCCTCCGCCCGCTGGCGCTCGGCCAGTTCGACCTGAAGCTGCTCATTGGCTTTTTGAAGTTCGTTGGTTCGTTTCTCCACCTTCCGATCCACTTCAGCCTTGGCTTTGTGCAGTTCATCGGCAGTTTTTTGAATCTGCAGCTTGTGTAATCCCTCCTCTGCAATTTGAACGGCCAGGGTGCTCAGGAAGATGAGCGCGTTCTTTAACTGTTGTTCGGTGACGACCGACACATTGGCCAATGCTGCGAGATATTCGTCGGTGTCGTACCCGTATTTTGCGGCCAGCCCCTCGAAAAAAGCGATGTCAGGAGGGGCCAGCAAAACCTGTCCCGTCGCCAGCGAGGCGAGGTGCATCCCCTGAATGATCACCGGAGTCGCCCCATCGACGAGGCCGTTGCCACACGGTTTGATGCTCAACTCGTTGAGGTCCTTCAAGCAGGCCGTGAGATAGACGTTGCTTTCATGGCAACATTCGGCGGATGCGGGGCAGGCGCGGTGAAACTTTGTGCAGATGTCCCGCCAGCCCGTGGCGATCAGCAATTCCTGCGAGGGGTAGGCGACAAAGCCTGTTGTAAATCCCGTCGCTTTCGAAAAATTCTCAAAGAGCTCACGGAGACGACCAATATCAACCAAATCCTTGATGGAGTATTCGCTCATCCTGAGGGTTTCACCAAATAAAGAATAAATCCCTATATCACCCATCTTGGTATTGGCAAGGTATTTCACGCACCTTCAGGGTTGATAACCCAGTCCCAATTATCGCAATTTGGTCAGGGTTCACCAGAAAGAAGCCAACTCCAGAAGAGGAGCACGATGAGTCCCCAGATCGGTGGGCCGATCACAAACCACCCCAGCAGAACTCCGCAAAGGAAACGCACCTCAATACGGATTGAGGGAGGGGTTCGTTGCTTTTCTACCTGGGGACAAGCATAACTCGGTTTGCACGTGGACGATAGGGTAGGGACGGGAGCCATGGAGGCGGCGCAGCAAGCGGAGGAAGGAGTGGAAGCATTTCATAGGGTTTTCTGGTGATGTGGCTATTCCAGCACGCCCCGTAGGACAAAAGCAGTCCCACCCACGATGTTTCCCGCTTGCCACCCGGATATTATAAAGAGTATCCGGTAGGGCATGGCAGCAAAGCGTTCGGCAATTCAGCGGGTTCCAAAAACTAAAACAGTACGGCCAACTGCGGCGCAAGCGCCCCGGATCGACTCCCGCGGCTTCTCGCGGCCTCCTTTGGAGCGGATGCTGCAGTTGCACCGGGAGATTCAGGCGGGCCGGTTCCCGAATTGCCGCAAGCTGTCGGAATCCCTGGAGGTTTCCGCCAAAACCATCCAGCGGGACATCGAGTTCATGCGCAGCCGCCTGAACCTGCCCATTGAATACGACCAGCTTCAATTCGGCTTCTATTACACCGAGCCGGTCACCAACTTCCCCAGCATCGAGGTCACGGAGGGGGAGATCGTCGCCCTGTTCGTGGCCCAGAAGGCGCTGGAACAATACAAGGGGACTTCGTTTGAGAAACCGCTCCATGCCGCCTTTCGGAAAATCACGGAAGGTCTGCGCGAAACCGTCACTTTTCCTTGGGACGATCTGGATGCGGTGATTTCGTTTCGAGGCATCGGCAAGACCGTCGGTGATGTGGACCTGTTCGAGACCCTCAGCAAGGCGGTGTTGCGCTCCCAGGAGGTCGTCTTCGAATACAAAAAGCTCGGCGGAGCGCGCCACGAAGGTCGCCGGGTGCAGCCCTACCATCTCGGGTGCGTGGAGAACCAATGGTATCTCTTCGGCTTCGACCTGGCCCGCAAGCAACTGCGCACCTTCGCGCTGCCCCGGATGCGGAAGGTCCAGGCCACGGCGCTGAAATTCAAGCGTCCGGCGGATTTCACCATCGCCAGCCACCTCGGCGGGGCATTCGGCGTCTTTACCGGCACGGGAAAACACCGCATCCGCATCCGTTTCGACGCCTTTGCGACGCAGTTGGTCGGGGAGCGCCAGTGGCATGCGTCCCAGAAAATCCGGCCCGTAGGCAAGAACGGCGACGAAGGGATCGAGCTGACCCTGGAACTGGGGAGCCTCGAAGAGGTTAAGCGTTGGGTCTTGAGCTGGGGCGGCCACGCCCGCGTTGTGGAACCGAAGGAACTGGCCGAGCAGGTGAAGGCATCAGCGCAGGCAATTTTGGAAGGGGCTGTTTTTTAGGCGAGCTGCCGACGGTATGTGGTCACGATTTCCTGATTCCGGGCGGCGATGGTTCGGAAGGAGGCGGAAATGTCTGCGGTCTGCGAGACCATAGTCCAGTAAATCTCTGCCAACTCCACCGCTGCCGACCACGCATACAAAGCTTCGGGAAGCGGCGGAGGCGGATTGAACGCACTCGCAGGGAGCGCACCTTCGGGATCAGGACGGTATACGTTTCTTTATTTCAGCCTCCCTTAGTAGCCTTTGTATTTGAGCTTTTTTATGGTCGTCGATTTGGCGTCTATCCCTCGCCTCGTCCTCTTCCTCCTCTTCGTCTCGATAGTCGACATCTTCCACAATCTTGAAGCCGTCAGCGCAAGCCAACTCAATTTGGGAGAGTGCCAAAAATGCAGGCTCCCCTCTTTTGACTTTAAATCCATTGTCTTTGCTCCACGCCAGTCCAGCTTTGTACAGGGCCCTTTGCCAATCCCTTTCGATTTTTTTACGAGCAGTCGGCGGTGGGACCAAACCCAGCGTTTCGCAATCATCAAATTGAGGGCAGTTCACTGCATAGGTTTCCAATGCAGAAGATTCCGCCGCATCCCAAAAATCTAATCTGGCTTCAACCAGATAGTCCTCATTGATGATAACTTCGGGGACTTCGCCGTCTCCCAGACAGTCAAATATTCTGATCAGTGTGAATGTTTTCATTTGGTTTTAATTTTTTTGCTACGCCCAACTGCTCACTCACTCCTTCAAAGTATGTTGCTCCAGCCACTGTGTCGTGCACATGGTTTGGATTTCTTTTGCGGTGATGACAGCGGCTCCGCCTCCGTAGGCATCCAGCCTTGGCTTGCTGCAGTCATTCGACCACTCGAAGGTCAGGCGATCCTCGGGAGCGAAGGTGAGCAGCAAATGCTGGATGAAGGCGCAAACCGCATCCAAGCCGCCGGATTCCGAGTGCAGCCAGATTTCCCAGTTATCGGGGGAACTCTCAGCGTCGGTCTCGAACGACCAGTCTTCCACCGCTTCCACGAGGGAAGCTGGGAAGTCATTGGGGGGTTCGTCTTCCAATCGAATGCGACGGGCTTGACTGTCCAGATCCAGCGCGTGTTTTTGTGCTGCTTCGTCGGGAAGGCTCAGGATGAAACTAAATTTTGTGTAATAATCAGCCATTTGGTTTCCTTTCGTTTGTTTAATGTGGAGAGCGTCAGGATTACATTTTGCCGGGAGCGGGCCGTTTGGGCGGCTCAACTTTTTCCTTTGCAACTCCGAGTTCTGCCTCAGCCCGTGCGCATTTGATTTCCAGTTCACGATTCCGCTCCCGCTCAGATTTCAGATCATCCTGAAGTTTTGCGCCTTCGCTCTCGTGCGCCTCCCGGAGGGCTTCCATCTTTTCCTGCGTCGCGGCCAATTGCTGGACATACTGATCCGCATTCGCACGCGTCGCAGAGAGTTCAAGCATGAGGGAGTCCCGTTGATCCGCCACTTTACGGATCGCATCCTCGTGGACGGACGCCGCTCCTTCCATTGCCTCATTCTCGTTTGCAAGCGCCTGGATAGTGCTCCTCATATCTTCAATTTCTGCGGTGCACTCCTGCCGTGCTTCATCGAGCGCCAGAGGCCATAATTGATGGAAAACCTCGAGAACCTTTGCTTTGTCCTTTTCGAGGTTCCTGTCCGCACCAATCTCGTTCTTCAGTTTGAGAATCGTGGTGAGAGACCCCCGTCCACCCACGCTTGCGTAGATGGAAGCGATGGTGGCCTTCTTTCCTGCTTTTGTAAGTTCGTCGATCGCTCTCTCGACGTCTTTTCGGCTCACTAGCTGTTTCATATTATCATTTTTTGGGTTTTTTCCGGGGGTAGATCGTAATAGTGTATTATCCTTTTCTTGGGGAACTGTGGGATGCTCCGGTATTTTGGCTGGCAATTCCTGGCTCACCGGCTCCGGTGCCGGGGTGATGGGACTGGGTGCCTTCCGTTTTTGACTTGGATCGGCAAGGACGGCCTTCATAAAGGGAACCAAATCGGCCTTGCGGCAGTGCAGATGCTTTTGCATTGCCGAATAGGTGGGGACTTGGCCCAAGTTCCGAATGGCCGATGCTGCTTCATTGACGAGTGCCTGTGTAATTCTTGGCATAAGCATTATTTAGTAAGACAGGGTGTATTTTTGGACCTTCATCGGTTTCCTTCCAGCCGATCCGCCCGTGGCCAGAACCCGTGCGCAGTTGCTACGCACGACTGCCGAGGCTGGATTGAATGCCCCGAAGTCGGAGGCCAGCGTTTTCACGGCATCGAGAACTCGCTGTATCATCCGTTGATGAGCCGGAGGGCGACGGGTTGGGTTGATGGGTTCATTTTTGGGGTCGTGGCCGAAAAACGATGATTGCGGAGTCGAATGGTGCCGAAGTGGTCGCGCCCCCGAATTGGAGCCGACCTATGGGGAAGCGGATTTCTCCCTTCGCGGCATAATTGTGCCACCAACGACTGCCTGTCCTCACTGGAACAAGGCAGACCACAAGCGCGCCGTTATCCCTGGCCTCCTCGTAGGATTTTTGCATCCAAAGTGAAATCGCCCGACCATAGGGCGGGTTAACGAACACACGTTCATCCTTCCAGCTTTGCAGCAACCCATTTTCCTCCGGAGTGTAGTACCGTCGGCATTTCGCCGTGTTGCTCTCGGCGCATGGATCCAGGGTGAACCCGAATTCCAGATTAAGATAATCGAACCAATGTGGTGGGGTCGTCCAAATCATTGATTTTGATGATGTTAAAATTCGAAACGAATGTTTTTTTGCATCCATTTCCTTTTGCTGTCGTTGAAACGATTTGCTCATGGGGGTTTGGCTTTCGAAGAACTCAATTTGCGCCTCCGGCCTCATGCCGCCAAGTCGCTTGAATGGCTGCCCATGTCCATTCTTTGCGTTTGACTATCCACAAATTTCACGCCGTGGAGCGTGACTGCTGCTGCGGCAACCCGCAGTAGACCTGCGGAATGTGTCGGAATTGGCGCAATCTAAAATGCGCCCTGCCGAGAGTCGCAGCACGATAAGGGAGTGCGGCTGCGTAAATGTGGCTCCGTAATCGGACTGAAGTGTCCGTTTTTGTGCGCTTAGCAGATCGTGAAAACCAGAAATTCCGCCTCCGAAGATTTCTGTGAAACCGGCATCCGTGCGGTGAAGAAGACGTGTGGACTGTCAGCAAAAGAAATGGCCATGGAGCTCGGCGATAAATTTTCCCTGACAGCAATGCAGGGAATACTAAAACGAAATGCCCCGTTGAAGGACGACCTGAAAATTAGCGTATGTCCGAATTTCTACCTCATACGCGAGTTCGGAGTAGATCCTGATAGTTGCAGAGATGGTGTGGAACCAATAACCCTTGATGGTAGTTTCTTACGTGCCGAGTGGCGGGACGTTTGGACGGTTTCGGACCCAGGGGGATTTGCCCATCCGTGCGAACAGCTAGTAGCCAAGTACCTTTGGACCTTGGACTGGTATTGGTTTTGGGGAAAATGCCCGCTCCGGGCCGACGACGAAGAGACGAAAAGCATGTGCAGCCTCTTGGGATTGTCACCCGATAACCTTCATGAACGCGGCAATGCCCCCCTTCGTGTCCTCACCCATGAAAAGTTGCGATACTTTTTGCGCCTCAGTGAAAATTACCTCAAGGACAAGTCTCTGAGCGGTTGCAAAAAAAGCAACCCCGAAGAGGTCAAACGAGAGAGAAAGAGGCGCGACGACGAAAAACTCTTCTATAAAAAGATAAGATTTAATCTGCTCACGCATCGAACATGGAGCAAGCAATCGCCAGCAGCTTATCCTTCAACGAACGACTACTTCCACAGCATCCCACTTGCTGTCCGTGGATCGGACACGGCAGTGAATATTTTGCCGACGGGGTTTTCGCCGTTCTCCCACACCTGAAAACGCGCCGCAAACCGAGCGAGGTCATTTCCGTCCAGTCGATCCGCCCGCTCCCAGAGCCCGCACGCAGTTGCGACGCACAACCGGGAGGGCCTGATTGGCTGCGCCGAAGTCGGGAACCAGCGTTTCGAGGGCATCGAGCACTCGCTGCGCCAAGGCTTGGATGCGCCGGAGGGCGAGGGGTTGGCCAAGGCCCGCTTCGTCGGCGAACTTGCTCCAGTTTTTCGGGCCGACGCTTTCCGGATCGCGCTCGCCGCCGAGTTTCATCGCCATTGTCCTAGACAGTTCGGGATAGGCTTGCGTGCAAACCAGGTCGTAGAGCGGCGCAAGCCGGATTTCCCGCCCGTCGTAGAGCAGCGAGAAGTTTTTCCCGTGGGCATCGCTGTTGCCGATAAGGTAGTTGAACACCACCGCGTCAAATAGCCGAAGCAGATCGATTGCAGGAACGGAGGAGACCGAGCGCACCAGTTCGAAGCAACGCTTCAACCCCGGTCCGCCCTCCGCCTGATATTTCAACTCCGGAACCACGCCGAGGGCCTGGCAAAAGTCCTCCTGGTGGAGGCGTTCCACGCTGCCATCGGGCAGAGTCCGCCGGTCATACCGCTCGATTTCCAGGAACGGGGAATCCTGAGCCTGGGCGATGCGCACCGCGGCGACGTTCAACCCGACGGCGGCGGCGAGCTTCATGCAGAAGCACTCATTCTCGATGAGGCCCGCAAAGTGGGAACTCGGCGGTTTCAGGATGTGCGTGCTCGGCGCGCCATTGAGGGAAAGCGCATAGCCGCTCTCGGTGCGAGCGACGGCCATTTTGTTTTGAGCGCCCGCAATCGAAAGCCGCAACCCCTGTTCCCCGGCCAGCAAGGGGCGCTTGGGGAGTTCGGCCAACAATCGGGCGAGGGTCGCTTCATCGAGAGGTTCGTAAGAGCCCGGCTCCGACCCGGTGGGCGGCGCGCCTTCGGGCATCAGGCTGACCGCCCCGGCGCACTCGCCCCCGATCCGGTCGAGGAGCGCGAAGTCGTTATTCTCGCTGATTCCGAAGCTCTTGGCGATGAGGGCGCGATTGGCCTCCTCCGGCAGGAGCCCCGCAAAGAATGGACGGCATTGCTTGCGCGGGAAAACCTCTGGGCGAAGCGGAAGGGAAACGGAAAGCGGAACGGCGTCCGGCAGGGCCAGCCATTCCGGCGCGTAACGGAAACGGAGTTGCCCGGAATCGTCCTGCTGCAACTCGCCGACGAGCCTGTCCCGCAGCCAGACATGGAGAATGCGCGCCATAAAACCTACGCCCGCTCCTTCCCGTTACCGAGCAAGCAGCGGAGCCCCAGCGTGCGCAGAACCAGCAACACCTTGCCGATCTGGCAGGTATTCTTGCCGTTTTCCAGGTCGCTGATGAAGCGAATGCCGGTGCCGGACGTCATCGCCAGTTCGGCCTGGGTGATGCCCAACGCCTTACGGTGCACCCGAACGCGTTCGCCCAGGGCTTTGGCTGTCTGTATGCTGTTCATATTCCCGTTCAGGAATAATTAGAGGATTTGCGCGCTGGAATCAACAAGAAATTCCCGTTCGGGAAAAATACCTTGAATCCAAGGCTCAACTTCCGGAGATGTTCCCGTTCGGGAGCATCGGATCCGTTTGGCGGCGGGTGATCGGTTCATGATGGGTTTTATCATTAGTGCTGGCTCTGAAGATTTAGCTCGCCATTGCGAGTAATTTAACTCAGTATAGTGAGTAAATCGTAAATCATGATCAGAAAAGCCCTTCACGCCCGTCTTCTCCGTCGTTTGCAGGAACCTCGCCGCTTTCTCCAAGTCCTGGCCGGACCGCGCCAGGTCGGCAAAACCACACTGGCCTTACAGGTGATGGAAAACACGGATTTCATCTCCCATTACGCTTCGGCTGACGAACCGGCGTTGAAAGGGCGAGAGTGGATTGCCCAGCAGTGGGAAATCGGTCGCCTCAACGCACGGAAAGGCAACGCCCTGCTCATTCTGGACGAAATCCAAAAGCTGACAGGCTGGTCGGAAACAGTGAAGCAACTTTGGGATGACGACACCCATAGCAAAACGCCGCTTCGGGTCTTGTTGCTGGGTTCCTCGCCCCTTCTCATCCAGAGCGGACTGACGGAGAGTCTGGCGGGCCGGTTCGAGATTATTCCCGCCCCCCATTGGTCGTTCCCCGAAATCCACGAAGCATTCGGATGGAATATCGAGCAGTTTATCTACTTCGGCGCGTATCCGGGCGCTGCTCCCTTGATCGAAGAACCCGAACGCTGGCAGCGATATGTGGTCGACTCGCTCATCGAAACGAGCATCTCCCGCGACATCCTTCTCATGACGCGGGTGGACAAGCCCGCCCTCTTGCGTCGGCTTTTCCAGCTTGCGTGCGACTATTCCGGGCAGATTTTGTCCTACCAAAAAATGACCGGACAACTCACCGATGCGGGAAACACGGTCACGTTGGCCCATTATCTGCAACTCTTGCAAGGCGCGGGGATGGTGGCCGGGTTGTCAAAGTTCTCCGGCGGCAAGATCCGCCAGCGCGGGTCCAGTCCCAAGTTGCAGGTCTTGAATACCGCCCTGATGACCGCATCAACGGGAATGGGGTTTGAAGAAACGCGCAGGGAATCGGACCGATGGGGACGTTTGGTGGAGTCCGCTGTGGGCGCTCACTTGCTTAACAGCACCCTTGGCTCAACCATCGAGGTGACCTACTGGAGGGAGCGAAACCACGAGGTCGATTTTGTGCTCCAACGCGGACGCAGCGTGGTGGGCATCGAGGTAAAGAGCGCCGGTCGTTACGAGACCCCTGGCGGTATGGAAGTGTTCCACAAGGAGTTCAATCCATTGCGGACCCTGCTCGTCGGCACCGGAGGCATCTCGCTGGAAGAGTTCCTGTCAACGCCCGCGTCCCACTGGCTGGAGAAATAGGTCCATACCGGGCTTGAACCCGAAAACCGCCGACGGTCTTCTTCATCGGTTGCGGGATACTCCTCTCTTGCGGCTGGGGCCGGACAAGGGTATTTTGAACCATGTGCATCACCGTTAAACAAGCCGACCTCGGAGGGTTGCGTGTGGCGAAGGTGCGCGGGGTGTCTGTCGAGGGGAGGGGATGCGAGCCGCGACCTGATATTACCGCATCATTCCCTGACCCAAGCGGGACCTTGCCTGAAATACCCCAATCTTGGGGGCGGTGACGCCTGAAGACTGCATAGAACGTGCATAAACTTTTGAAAACCAGCGGATAAGGGGATGAATGCTGCTTTTGGCGGTGGGTTCAACTCCCCTCGCCTCCACCTCTTTGATTATCAGGGACTTACAGAATAAAATCGCCGGAGTAATACTTCCGGTAATACAATGTCGGCCGTGGGTCGCCGTAGTCACCACGCCCTGATCCGCTTACGAATTAGCAGGCAATCTTTGCCACCAACCACCCTCGCCATTTTCAGGCAAGATAAAAGAGATAACAGTGAGAAGAGGTTCTTGCCGTATTGGTTTTTGAAAGAGCCATGCGCGACACCGGACAAAAACTGAAAAAGACTCCGACGCCAAAAAAAGAAGCCAACCACAATGAAAAAGCCCGCATGACACGGTTCTCTTTCGCATGGGCGCTTTTTACTGGTACTCTGTAAAAAGGCATGATTTAAAGTAGGGATGCAAGAGCAAGCATCCCGAAAAATGATCACCAACGCTTACTGGAAACAACTCCAAGAAGTTCTCGGAAAAGCCAAGCATTCCAAGGCAGGAGCACCTCCGAGCCAAAACGACCGCGAATTTTTGGAAGCGGTTTTATGGCTTGCCCGCACGGGAAGTCCGTGGCGTGACCTTCCGCCGGAACTAGGCTATTGGCACGCCGTCTATATGCGCTTCCGGCGCTGGGAAACCTGCGGAGTTTGGAAAAAACTATGGGAGGCGTTACAAACAAAAGAGTTCGCCGGAGCGCGGCATCTCTTTATCGACAGCACTACCGTTCGGGCGCACCAGCACGCCGCTGGAGCCCCTAAAAAAAGGGCTCAAATCAGGCTCTGGGACGCTCTCGCGGGGGGCTGACCACCAAAATCCACGCGGCCTGCCTGGACGAAAACCGCAGTGCCGCCCTGATTTTGAGTGCTGGCAATATCGCCGATTGCAGTGCTTTCGAGCCCCTTTACGAGGAGCTTGATCCCGAAAACGTGCTCGAAGCGGCTGCCCTGGACAAGGGCTACGACGCCGATGCCATCCGTGACCAGCTTGCCAAGGATGGTATTGAACCTGTCATCCCGCCCAAATCAAACCGCAAAGTGCCGCTCCCCTACGACCTGGAAGTTTACAAGGAGCGCAACCGCGTGGAACGCTTTTTCAAC
>SESF01005425.1_pt1 | contig 19558 bp, 9 predicted proteins | sample 3171521 | NCBI WGS metagenome assembly SESF01 (sample SAMN10866945, study PRJNA518727) | freshwater metagenome | biome: subpolar coniferous forest; feature: holomictic lake; material: water; isolation source: holomictic Lake 227, 6 m and 8 m depth | place: Canada: near Kenora, Ontario | collected...
TCCTCTTCTCCGGCAGTCCGGCAGACTCCAGTGGAAACGCACTGGCCGTCACGCTCAGCTCGGCACCTCCGCTCCTGGGCAAGGATCGTTTCAGTGCCGCGAATTCTGCCTACGCCTTCAGCGCCTCGACGCAGTCGATCACGGTCAGCCAAAGTGCCAAGCTCACGCCGGCGAACTTCACCTGGTCGGTATGGATCAAGCCGACGGTGGATCCCACGACTACCACCAAATCCATCATGTCGATGGGCACGGTGGGCAGCACAAGACTTGACCTTCACATCTATAACAATTACCGCATCCAGTTCGGGATGAATTCGAGCACCTGGTACGCCGACAATGCATTCTTCGCCAAGGATGTCTGGACCAACATAGCGGTCAGCTATGACGGTACTACCCTGCGTTTCTACCAGGACGGTGTCTTCAAGACCCAGGTGGCGACTACGGTTGCAGTTCCGACCACCATGACTTCTGGGCTTGTCTTCGGGAACGACTCATCGAGCCAGGCCTTCACGGGAGCGATTGACGATGCCCGCATCCATAATCGTGCGCTGACCGATGGCGAAGTGCTCGGTCTCTTCAAGGAGGGTGGCTATGGTAGCCCGGTCTCGGGAGCCTTCCAGCGCACCGGGGCAGCTGCTCCCGTGTATAGCTCATCCTATTATAGTTCCGACCATGTTCTCGACGTTGGAGCGTCCACTGCCTGGGACAAGACCAATATCCAGGGCAGCTCAGTCGTCTATGATAGCCAGTTCAAGATGTGGTACTCGGGTTCTGACGGAACAAACTGGCGGATAGGCTATGCGACCTCGCCGGACGGTGTGAGCTGGACCAAATACGCGGGTACGAAAACCACGACGACCACGGCCACGACCACGACGCCGAGTACAACGACCACCGCCACCGTGGGGTATATCTTCGACATACCGGCCACTTCAGCGACTCCCGCCTATTTCGACAAGAACCATGTCATGTACCCCTCTGTCATCCTTGATGCTGCGACCTACAAGATGTGGTACACCGGCTATGACGGGTCCAAGTATCGTATCGGCTACGCCACATCGACCGATGGGATCGCCTGGACGCGGGGCAATTCAGGCAATGCCGTGCTCGATGCATCGCCAACAGCCGGAGCATTTGACGCAGGTGGCGTGGAAGCCTGCAGCGTCTTCAAGTCCGGCAGTACCTATACTATGTATTTCACGGGAATCAATGGAGCGTCTACCAAGATCGGCCGTGCGACCTCATCGGATGGTATCACCTGGACCAAGGCTACCAGCGCCGTGCTCGCCAATCAGTCTTCCTCAACGACAGCCTTTGACAGGACCAATGTCGCCTTTCCCAGCGTGATGCTGGATGGCAGTACCTACAGGATGTGGTATGCGGGCTACAATGGCTCGATCAACCAGATCGGATATGCGGAATCCACCGATGGCTTGACCTGGACGCGGGGAGCTAGTCCCGTACTGCCTGTGGGGCCTTCAGGCTTCTTTGATGCAAGCCAGACCCAGGAACCCTGCGTCATATACAGCAATAACCAATACTGGATGTGGTACTCAGGAAAAGATTCCACCACCTATCGCTTTGGCCTGGCGAGGCTCCAGCCATGAGGAACACGATGATGCGCTTTCGGACAAGGGCCTTTTTGCTGTCTGTCGTGGCAATGGTTACCATGCTTGGCGGCTGCGACTTCATGTCACTGTCAACCCGGACAAAGGCAAGGGGTTCACTGTCCATCACCATCTCGAGCGGCCTTGAAAATGCTTCCCGGACTGTTGCACCGACCTTCAACATGGCCATCGCTACCTATACCATCACCGGTACCGGACCCATTGGATCCACGGCCTTCACGACAGCGAATCTGAGTGCGACACCAGCTGCGGGGGCCAGCGCGGTCATCGTGACAAAGACCAACCTGGAGCTCGGCACCTGGACCGTCAAGGTGCAGGCTTTCAACGGCGACAGCACTCCCGTCCAGATCGGCGAAGGGACCCTGGATATAGTCGTCGCCGGCTCCGATGCGACAGGAACGGTCATAGTTACTCCAATGACGGGCACCGGGAGCGTTTCCCTCACCGTCAGCTGGCCCTATGCGGCGAACATCAGCAGTCCCCAGATCAGTGCCAGCCTCGTAGACTCAAGCGGCAAGGTTACGACTTCGATTGCCTTTACTGTGGCGAGCAACAAGGTTTCTGCCACTGCAACCAGCAGCACAGTGCCCATTGGCTACCAGACCCTCAACCTTACATTGAAGGATGGCACGGTGGACAAGGCTGTTCTTCCGCCTGATTCCATACGCATAATCAAGGACACCACCACTACGGCAAGCTTCGCGTTTGCTGCAGAGTTGTTCCAGGACACGGTGGCCAAACCGGTCATCAGCCTTGCTGCCGGTGAATATGCCAGCAGCCAAAGCGGAATCACCTTGAGTTGTTCGACCAGCGGTGCATCCATTTACTATACGAACAACGGCTCCCGTCCCAGCCAGGCCAACGGCACCCTCTATGCTTCTGCGAGCCCTGTAGCTGTTTCATCGACGCAGGTTTTGCAGGCTGTGGCCATAAAGACCGGCTGCAATGATTCAAGCCTCGCCCGGGCCAGCTACACCATCACGGGATCCGTGCCCGTCCCCTCCTTTGATCCGCCGCCGGGTATCTATTTCAGCTCGCCGGTATCGGTAAAGTTCTACTGCGCGGCTCCAGGCAATGCCACTGTCTATACTTCAGGTACACTTGGGTCCAGCATCGCAAATCCGACTGCGTCCAGTGGCAATATGGCTTCGACTGTCAGTATTACTGCGGACACGACCATCAACCTTATTGCTAAAGTCACGACGACCAGCCAGATATCGCAGGTGACCAGCGGCACCTACAGGATCACTGGCACAATCATGAATCCCGTTCCTTCGGTCCAGGCTGGAACCTTCACTTCGACCCAGACCCTGAGCCTGAGCAGCTCGACCGGCGCAAGCATCTACTACACTACGGATGGCTCGACTCCATCGGCGATAAACGGCATCCTGTACAGTAGCGCGATTAGCATAGATCGTACAATAACCATCAAGGCCATCGGCGTCATGACGGACTGGGCTTCATCGGAAGTGGTTACCCTGGCATACATCATTTCAGTCCCCGTCCCCAGTTTTTCAATCCCTGCAGGTACCTACAATGTCGCCCATGAAGTGGCCCTCGACTGCGCGCTCTCCGGTTCGGAAATCCGCTACACGACAGATAGCAGCACGCCGAGCCTGACAAGCGGGACACTCTATACCGCAGGATCTACCATTGCGATCAGCAAGACCATGACAATACAGATGATTGCCACCAAGACAGGCTGTACCAGTTCTGCCGTACAATCCGCTGCCTATACCATGCAATGCAGCGCGCCTGTCCTGACTCCGGCTGCAGGAAGCTATCCTGGCACGAGCCTGTCTGTAGCCTTGAGTTGCGTTACGCCCGGTGCCTCGGTAGTCTACACCACTGACGGCACGACGACTCCTTCGGAGACGATCGGAAGCATGGGTTCGCCCTATGCGATGATCGCATCAACAGCCTCGAATGCTTCGACGGCCTCTGTTACTATTAAAGCCATTGCGATCAAGACTGGATGGACATCCTCGACGGTAAGCACTGCAACCTTCAGCTTCGGCATCACGCCGACAGATGCCGCGTGGGTCACCTCTTCAACCCCCACAATCAGCTGGCCCGCCATCACGGCGACTGGCGTCAACGGCTACCAGATCCAGTATTCGACGACCAGTCCTGCTACGACAGCCTTTACTGGCAGCTCCCCGGCTCCGGTCACCGTTACTACCAATTCTTATGCCTACCCCTCAACTCTAACCAACGGCACTACAGTCTACTGGCGCTACAGGACCAAGAGCGGTACCAGCACCTACGGAGCTTGGCTGCCTGCTGGTTCCGGAGCGGGCAGCACCTACAGCTTCACAAAGGCAAGCCTGGTTTCACTTACCTCTGGCACGAGCTGGACTCCTCCATTGGCAGCAGCGGGACAGCCCGCAGCCAGCGGCCTCCGCGTCCTCGTTGTCGGTGGTGGCGGTGGCGGCGGCAACGGTGGCAGCTACGGTGGCGGCGGCGGTGGTGGTGGAACGGTATCGTACAACACCACAAGCTATGCCACCGTGACCGCAGGCACCGCGATCAGCTACTCGATCGGAAGCGGTGGTGCCGGGGCGAGCGCAGCGACAGCCAACGGGACTGATGGTTCCAATACTGTGTTTGGCTCGATCACTTCGGCTGGAGGCAAGGGCGGCCTGAGCCTTGCGACAGCAGGTTCTGTCGGCGGGGCAAGCGGTGGCGGCAATTCCGGCGGTTCAGCGACGAATGCCTATGCTGGTGGAGGTGGGGGCGGTGCAGGTACCGCAGGATCTGCTGCCATCGGACCGAACAATGGCTCTGCGATCATTGCTGCCTTCAGTAACCTCGCTGGCGCATCGGTAGCTGGCAACGGTGGCACTGGCTTTAGCTATGCCAGCACCTTCGACAGCAGCTCTGGAGAATCAGGCTGGTTCGGAGGCGGTGGTGCCGGTGCTGACTATGCAGGTAGACCGCAGGCCCTCGGTGGTACAGGCGGCGGTGGAGCAGGAGCAGTGAATGGTTCAACATCCTTGCTTCCCGCCGCAGGAACCGCGAATTCAGGTGGCGGCGGTGGCGGCGGTGCAGGCAGCGGTACTTCAGCCGGTCAGGCCGGTGGTTCCGGCATCATCCTGATTCTGTACAAATAGGACCTTCATCGTCCGCTGCGCGAGGGCGTGCCGGATGGGAGGGGTTTTCTAGGCAGTGCCTGATTATCGAATTGCTTCTGGTGGAGGTAGAGCTGTGTTTGTTTACGGTCGTGTCCGCTCGGTCAGGATCGGATTGATGGGTTTGTTCATTGTCATGGCCCTCACTGGCATGGGCCAGGATGTCAAGGCGGTAAAAGCCGAAATCGAGAAAATCTGGCTCATACCGGACGCGGCCAGGGCGCGGCTCGATTTTATCAAGGTGCAGGCTGAGATTGCCACCATGGAAATGGATAGCAAGATGAGTACCGACGACTTGAGCATCATCAATGCCTCAGCCGCAGTTCTTGATGAATGGATCAAGGCTATGGAGAAAAAGAACAATTCGATCGGCAAGCTCGCACTCTGGAACTGGGGAGGCATGGGCGGAGGTGCCCTGCTCGGTGTAGCTGGTATGTATTTCCTTTTCGCGCAGGTAGGTTCCCTTTCTGCACAATACATGTCGGCAGCCACTACCGCCGAGGCGATTTCGCTGCGGCAGCAGGTCCTGGACGCGCGGAACCTGTCCCTTCTCTTGTTTGGCACTGGGGTCATTGCTGTTGGTCTTGGCTTTGCGATTCCTTTTATCACGGAGGATCAGCAAAAGGTGTTCCTTGCGGAATCCCAGATGCAACAGGCGCGACAAAAAAAGTCTGCGGGCTTTTGAGGCAATCATGGGCGTTAATAGATCAGTGGTTCTGGCGTGGGCGGTTTTCGTATTCCTCCCCCTCGGCGCGCAAGCTTCGGGGGGGCGTGAGTTTGCTGGGGTAACAGCAATATCCCAGTCAGGCATCGGCCGTCAGCTACCCGGATCCAGTGAGCCTTTTCTCGCCCTGCCGGTCCAGCAAAAAACGACCGGCGCCATGAATCCGCAATCGAGCGGACCGGCACCCAATTGGGTGGGAAGGTCCAACTATTCCGAACCCGGGATGCTTGTCGCGGTAGCTCCAGGCGATACCGAAGACCGTTCGCGATCGGCTGCAGTCCAACGACTCGGAGCACAGCTTTCGGTCTCGCTGGTTTCCATGATCACCCGCGACCAGCGCGAGAATACCGGCGGAATGGCCGATGATTTTTCCAGCAAGGTCACCGAATACATCGACATCGACAACCTCTCTGGCATCAGGTTCGAGAGCTACTACGCAGCATCTGGCAGCTATGCCGGCTATTGGACCTTGGCGAGGCTTTCCACTGCCGACGCAGAGAACTGGAGGGCTGATCAGTACCTCTCCTACCGCTGTGATGTACCTGGGGGCAATGGCAGCACCCTCGCCGGATTGGTGGTTTCCTATCTTCTTTCCATCTGGCCACGGGGCTATGCCTTTTCCTTTGACGCCGAGCGCGATCCCTCCAGCGGACAGACGCGGCACATCATTTCGGTGATCCCCAAACCCCAGAGGCCGGATTTTTTTGATGCAGCGATCAAGGATGTCATATCCGTCATGGGCGGTGGCCGAATCGATACAGAGCGGACTGGCCGTGGGCAGCTTCGGGTCATAACCCTCGACCGATCGCTATCAACGGACAAGAGCCAGACCCTCTCTGCCGCCATCGAGTCGCTTTCACGGGCCAGATCGACCCAGGCTGCCATGCTGGAGGGCTTGCCAGAGATCCTCTACCAGGGTGGTGAGATGAGCGAGGTTCTTGCTCCTCTTTACAGGGATTACTTCAGGCGCAGCTTTCTTGGATGGTGTCTCAATGCCGGCATTGCGAGCCTCACTTTCAAGAGCGAGGATCAGGCGGGTGCCCTTTTTGCCGATCGCATCGGAAATGAGCTTGCCGGAAGGCTTCTCCTGGATGCACGCAAGATTTCGGGCGACAAGGTTCCCCTTCGGGCTGTCGTTACCCTCCGCAGGCAGGATCCCACCGACAGGCGTTTTCCGATCGAGATTTCCGTAAACGAGGCCAGCCTTTCCTTTGGTCTCAAGTTCCGTGCACTCGTCGATCCTTCAACCGGCAGCATCTCCGACAAGGAGCAGGCCAGTGTCGCAGCCCAGGAGATCATCACTGCCCTCGGCCAGCGGTTCATGGATACCAACGCAGTTTGTCTGTATTGCGATGACTCGGCCTTTGGGCGGTTTTCATTGGCTTTCGGGCAGGGGCGACTGCTCGCGCTTGCGCCTGCCGAATCCGCCTTGTCGCTGGCTGGCTGGTATGTGTTCCCTGACGCAGGCAGTACCAGCATTGCGCGCCGCCTCCTTGCTTCCATAGCAGAGCCGGTCAAGACCGCCACCGCTACGCGGAAGCTCAAGGTTTTTGGCCTTGGTTCCAATGCCTTTTCGCTTGCAGACCGGCTATCGAGCGTTACCAACACTGCGCGCGCGCCTTCATACTACCTGGCCAAGACCCTTGTCGCTGCCATCCAGACCGATCTGGCTTTGGGTTCCGGCAAGCTTCCGGGCTCCGGAGTAGTGGAAGGCTTTCTGCTCGCTTCGCTCGAGATGAAGAGCGTCATGCGGGGGGAGCTGGGCCCAGCGATCGACACCATGCGGAGCGCCTTTATAGAGGCGCTGCCGGGTGATGTGCGGAGGGCGGCCCAGGTCCATGACGCCTATGGCCGCAAGTACCTCAACCAGAAGGGTGGCGGCCAGCGTGACCTGGCTTCGATAGCAAGCGATGATGTCGCCATGGCCGCACTCGACGCCGACAGCGCGAAATTCTATCGTCTCTACGCACGCTTTGCGGCAGTGCAGGTCCAGGAACGGGCCGGCATAATCGGCGAACTCGGATCGCTTCTTGCCAATTATTCAAATGTCGTACCGGCCTATCCCTTCGCGGAGCACGCGTGGATCGCCGAGGGCTGGGCCATGCTTGGTGCCGATGCCTTTGTCCGCAACCAGAAAGGGCAGGCCTTTTCCGGCATGATGCGCTCGTACATCTGGTCCGGAGCGGAGCAAGGCGATGTCCTTCTCTTGATCTCCAAATATCCTTCGGATTGGGCTAGTTACAGGAACTCGGTCGCCGGAACCGCACTTTTCCGCAGCTTTTATGAGCGGTTCATGGCCATATCGGGCGGGGAGCAGCCTGAAAGGGCCGTCTCACAGTACCGGAAAGAATATGAAGCATGTAGGGGGATGATCAATCCATGAAGCAGTATTCCAGGTTCTTGGTACTTGTCGGGACGATGTTTCTTGTCCTCCAGGCGGCATCGTCGATAGGGGTAAAGGTTTCGATCGCGAACCCGGATGACCTGTTGCTGAATTCCTTTCGTCTTACCAGCGATGACCCAGCTGGCGCCAAGCTCGAATCAAATCCCGATCCCATCTTTACCGGTGCCTTCGGGAAGGCAGTCTTCCTTGATTCAAAAAGCCTTCGCTTCCTGTGGAGGAGTCCCTTTTCGTATACCGTACCAGATGAGTCCATCGGCAACTACGTGACGATGACCGAGATCGACATTGCCCTTGCCCTGGTGCGATCCGAGGACGGGAAGACCCTCTCGTGCTACAACGCGGTCGAGGGCGTCCTGAAATGGACGGTAGACCTTTCGGCTACTCCCATCGTGAGCAATGTCGTCGTCTACGAGGACGGCGAAAAGATGGCCTATGCCGCTCTCTCGGATCGCACGCTCCTTGAAGTACGGGTAAGGACCGGCGCCCGGCGGCAAGGGCCCGTCCTCCGGGACCTTTCTTCAAAGGCTACCCTGCGAATCAAGGACTACATCATGGCCGAGGACCAGAACGGCGGCGTTTTGGTCATTTCGCGGAAGAACCTGTCCCTGGAGGGAGCCCTCCCCCTATCCGGGACACCGACATCGGGCTCCGCCAGCTCAGTTTTCAACATCCTTGTGCCAGGTGCCGTACTTCGCTTTGCCAGTGGGCCTGCAAGCGGTATTTCGACTGCATCTATCACCTTTACGGGTACCAAGGGCTCGCTGAAGGAAAAGCCTCTTGCCTTTGACATGGAGAAACTCAACCTGACGGTACAGCCCTTGGCCGGCAAGATCATCTGCCCTCCGATCGAGTGCATGGACAACAAGATCGCCGTGATGACTGAGCTGGGCGATGGATCCCAGGCTGTGACGCTCTTTACCTATTCTCCCGGTGCGGCCGACAAGGCCCTTGTTCCTTGGCATCTCGTGGCCTTTCCTGCAAGCCTGAAGATCGCAAACCCCGCCCTGTTTCCGCGCGCCCGCAAGGAGACGGTCGGAGACTTTTTCATAGTCGAGTCTACAGGACTTTGGGAAATCGACCTGCCTGCTTCCACGGGGGAAAACTTCAGCACGGAGTTTGCGATCCAGATAGGCGAAAAGGGCTCGAACAGCTACAAGCGCGCCACGATCGCCGCGATCAAGGACAGCAACAAGCAGAAGATCATCGCCGATACTGAGGATGCGCGCTTTTTCCCCTTTCTCCAGGTTTCTGCCGACTCCCAGCGTGTCTTTGTCGGACTGACGCTCAAAGGCATGTTTGGCCAATCAACCGTCCTGGCCGTCATGGATGATCTTTGCGAGGCCAACTGGGGTGACCCCGAAAAGGAAACGATCGGCCCACCTACCACAGCCCGGATCTTCGATAATGGAATTCGTTTCGCGGGAACGCCGGCGGTCATCTCCGACAAGTCAGGGAACCGCCTGGTCTTTGCGACCAGCGATGGCCGCGTCGGCACCTGTATGGTTGGCAACGAGAAGGCCAGTGGCCTCAAAATCCTTACAGAACGACTGGATACACCCGCACTCTGTGTATCGATGACTGATTCTGGTGTTGTGCTCATACTTACCAGTACCAGGCTCTACAGCACAGATACCAAGCTTTCATCGCTTCAGGAAGTGGACACGGGGCGTTCCTCCAGCGATACCTTCCTGCCCTTCATGGCGCTACAGGGCGATTTTGTCTTTATCGTCGATGATCGCAACAATATCTATGCTGCTGCAGTCTCGGGTGCCTTCGCGGGACAGATGACATCCTCTCCCCTGCCCGAGAAGATCTTCAGCCCCAAGGTCAAGACGACAGGAATGGTTTCGCTCAATGGCATCAAGGGCCCGCTTGTTGCGGCCTCATGCAGGGACGGCCTGGCAACCTATCTGCTTGAAACGCCCAAAAACGGCAGCATCGCCTTTGCGATTGTCTGGCAGTGGGCCACGGACCTAAGTTTTCTGGGCATCGCCAGGGCCTCCGCAACGGATAAATCCTCGCAGATCGAGATCCTCATCACGGACGAGCCGGGAACCACCCTCACCTGCATGGATCCTGAAGGGCTTGAGAATGGCAATGCGGGCATCTCCGACCCCCTCGAGGAATCTCCGACAGACAACAACGACATCGTAAAGCGGATCAGGCTTTCAAAGGCAAGCGCAGGCATGATCTCGGGCAACAACATGTTCTATTTCGTGCCAACCAAGGATTCCCTCGAGCTCTATACGCGGCGGGACGGCAAGCGACCCACAGGCTTCCAGGGCTTCCCGCTCCCTGCGCCACTGTTCGCGCCCCCCTTGTTTTTCTCCAACCTCTCGCTCCTGGTGTTCCAGGACCTCAAGGGTTCGATCAGCTTTGCCAAGGTGGACTCGAGCAGCCAGGACCTTCTTAATAGGTACTATCTTGGACGACCTTTCCGGATACCGCCGATCATGCTTCCCGGGCTCGGCCTGATGACGCAGATCGACGATGGAGAAAACGAGATATTCGATGTCGGCAAGGGAGGCACGCGGTGAAGTCCGGCATCCGGACCCTGCTCTTTGCGCTTGTCGCTTCCCTTTCCATCCTTGGCTGCAAGACCATCGCACCGGTCGCAGAGCGGCTTTCGGCGAAGGATTTTCCAGGAGCTTCCCGTGAGGCCAAGGCAATAGGCAACAGCGATGCCCAGACAATCCTGTTGTTTCTGGATTCATTCAATTCCCTCATCGCCAAGAACCTGGAATTCAGGCCAACCCTTGCCAACGATGCAAGCAGGGTTGCCCTTATGATCGCAGCAGAAAAGCTGGCCTCGCAGGCGATGCTCTTCGAAAGCCTGTCTGCTGACGGCCAGGCGCAGATGCTCAAGAACAAGATCGATTTCAAGACCCTGGCAGCGTCGGTAATAGTCGAAAGTGGCCAGAAGTTGATCACATCCTTGTCCGGCGAGGCTTCCAAGGCAGTGGGCAATTCCACCTCCCGACTTGCCGCCGCCATCAAGGGTCTCGAGGACACACGACGGGCGAGGTTCATCAAGGATCCAGGTCTTCGTTCTGCCGTTTCCAGCCAGCTCCTGGCAGGACAGGGCGACCTATCCGCAGCTTCCACGGAGCAGGTGAAGAAGCACCTCGAATACTACTTCGGCGACGCCGATATCAAGCTTGCCGAACTTGATACCAACATCAAGAATTTCGGAGCTGGCAGCCAGAGATACGATCAGCTCAGCGACTTCTCGAAAACCGCCGCGACCAGGCTCGAGGAACTCAACAAGGATCTGTCGCTGCTTGAGGCCACCGAAACCGAGCTGAAAGCGGCAAACATCAGGGGCATCGATGCCCTGTTCGCTGCCCAGGCTGATCGGATCGCACATTTCAAGGGAGCGGCAAGGGATCGCGAGCCAAGGGTTTCCGGCATCGGGCTCCTCTTTGAGCGCATCACCCTGAACAGGGCCTATACGAACCTGAAGGAAAGCCGGCTCGCCATCGATGCGGAGCCAAGCAAGGTCGAGCGCGAAAAGCGGCGGCTTAAATACGACAGCGATACGAATGGCCTTTTCGAACAGGGCAGCCAGCTGCTTGCACGTATCCGTGACCGCAAGGACGGGCTGGACGACATCACCAGATCTGGAGAAGAGCAGCAGGTCAAGGCCATCGTCGACGAGCTTGGTGCAGCCAAGGAAAAGCAGCGCTTCGGACCGATAGTTCTGCATATCCAGGATGCCAAACGGATGCTCGATAGCATTCTCTCTGATGTTTCGCCTTCCCAGTCCCTCAAAATCAAGATTGCCGGTGTAACGACTGAGGTCCGATTCGACTCCCTTACAAGTCCCGAAGACCTTGCCACGGTCAAACTGCTGCGCTATGCCCTGTTCCAGATCACCACGACCGGCAACGTGAGCCTTGAGGAACTGCCACGCTGGATCATCGAGGGAAGCAACTTTGACCCGGTGTTCGCCAAGCTTGCCGAGTCTTCCAGCGCCAAGGATGGAGACAAGTACTTCTCTGACCTCAAGAAGCTTGTAAAAGACTCCTTTTCCTCCTTGGCCGGAAAGAAGGCCCTGACTCTGTTCTATGATGCCAGCAAGTCTGGCAAGCTTGCCCTCGCCAACGCAGCCCTGATCACGCTTTTCGACCTCCATCGAAGTGCACCGTTCAAGGAGTCATGGGGCCTCATGGTCTCGGACCCGCAGAAGGCCGGCCAGAAACTCCGTGACCTCTATGCCTTCGATGAGACCTACGCCGAACTTTATGCAGCGTACAGCGCCGATGATCGGGCCTCCGCCTTTGACTCGCTCATAAACCCTGTTTCACCGGTCGATCCCGATTTTCCGAACGTGAAACCAATTCCGATCGTCCCGAAATTGCCCATGGTTTCCGAACTCGAGTGCCTTCTGGCAACCCTTCACCAGGAACTGCGCTATTCCTCCTTCGAGGAAGGCATCAGCATTGACAGGCCTTCCCGGGATATGGCCATATCCGCAGTCCGCTGGGCCCTTGATCGCTTTGCCCAGACCGAGGATCCCTCCCTCCTCAAGAACGCAACAGACCGGCTCAATTCGGCCATCGCGACGGACCAGCTCAATGCCTCCCTTGGCCTCACGCCCTTCGATGAGCGGCTAGGGGCAATCAAGGATCGCCCTTCAGCTGATTCCGAGATGATCGCCCAGCTGCTAGCCCTCTGCGAAATCGAGACGGGGGATTACCCGGGAGCCCAGGATGTCCTGGACCGGAAGCTTGTCGGCAATGGCGATGCGCGGGACTTCCTGCAAGCCGAGATCAGGGAGGCCCAGGAATTCGAGAAGCGACTTGCCGGGAAGCTGGGCAAACCGGTCAAGGCGGTCGCTGATGCGAAGCTTTCCTATCTCCAGTCGCACCGCCTCGAGGATCTCCGCTTCGCCGATGCCACGCTCAAATCAGTCCTGGTCGCGACAGAGCGGGTCAAGCTTGGCGGAGGTAGCCAGAAAAAACCCGAGGTCATTGTCGATGACAACCTCAGACGCCTCGAAGGCATGCGCTACCTCGATTCCGTCATGAGGCTGCTCCTCCTCCAGAAGACCTTCACAACCAAGGATGCCGGAAGTCCCATCCTCGCCTACGCGAAGGAAGATTCCGACCCGCTCGCCTACGGTGTTGCAGCCCTCTGGAGGATCATCATCTCCAAGGGTGACGAGGGGATTCTCACCGGCGAACGTGAAACGCTGGAATCCAACTATGCAGAGGATTCAATCCCGCCCAAACAGTATTTCGTGGCCCTCGCCCTCTACTATGGCGGGCGCTACAAGGATACCAAAAGCTTGCTCGAGACCATGAAAAACTCACCTGGCATTTCCAACGACTTCCCCCTGTCCAGCCTGTATGCCCTGACGCTCAAGAAGGTCAACGGTCCAGCCAACAGGCAATACATTTTTGAAAGAGACGCTGTCAGTGCCTATCTCAAGAACCCCCAGAGCGGGGTCTGGAAAACCCTGGACTTCAACGACGCCGCCGTAGAAGCGGCGAATGGAATCAAAGAAGAGGAGTTGCAATGAGCCTTCAGAAGAAAGCCAGTTCGGTACGTCCTTGCCTGTTTTTCCTTTTCGCGACCCTGTGCGTGATCTCGGCTCTAGCGGCTCCGACTGACCTCGCCAAGGTCCCCATGGATCCCAGGAAATCGCTTTTTCCCGATGGGGAGCTGCCCAAGACTGTTCAGGGGATGACCCTGAAAATTGCCGAGCCGCTCTGGGCCGTCTCCGATACAGAGGGACAATCACCGGAAATCCTCATTACGGAGCTGATCCCGGGAAACGAGGCAGTCCGTGAAGGCACAACCCTCCTGAGCGGCTATCGCTTCAGGGAAGCGCTCAGGATAAGCGGATCATTCAGGCAAAGCCTTGTTTCCAAGGAGAATCCCGCCCTGATATCCCTGATGCGGTTTTCCAACCTCAATCCAGATGCCAAGGCCGGCCGCGCGGTCCTGCAGACCAGTTCCAGCTCGATAAAAGAAAACGAATGGGTCCTGTTTCCGAAGGACAGCATGAATCTCGTATTCTCTACGCCTGGAGCCTACGCCTTTGGTATCGATGTCCTGGCCCTTCCTCTCGAGGTCGGAGCATCTGCCACTGCAATGAAAACAATCGACAATCAACCTGCACTTCTGGAACGGCTCCAGTACCTTTTCGCTGGCGTTGGCTCTGAAAAGAAAGCCGAGTATGCGGTCCAGAAGGTCTCGGGGATTCCGGAGGGAGCGTCGATCCTTGTGAGCCGCACCCCGATCGTGGATCCCAACAAAGTCAAGCCGGTCCTGCCCTTCAAGCCCGATTCTGATGCAATGTGGTTTGTGGTCAACTCAAGTGGAGGTGGCCCCCCCGATTTCAGACCCGTTCTAATGGCAGGCGATGAAAAGCTGGCCACCACGGGGACCCTTACCTTCCTCGTTATCGGTGCCGGCTACAAAAAGCTCGAGTCTCCCGTCATCCAGAATCTCTCCGTGCTCGTAGTCCCCTCCGTGCCGGCGTTTTCCGACAGCTCGATCGGGCAGCGATCCTTGGGCATGTATGAACCGAGCCTTCGAAGTGTCAGCGTCAGCGATAGCTTTGAGTCGCCGGTCTTTCCGGTTCGCTGGTATGAAATCATCGGGAATGTCGATGCTGCTTCCCTCGTGAAGGACAAGTGCGCGATCGCGATCTATCGCTATGCAGCCAATCCCAAGGCCGCCAAGGACCTCATCCCAGGAAGCGCAAACGATCCCGGGCGCCCGCCTGATACGATCCTCCGCAAGCTTGAGGGCGAGACGAAGAGCCTGGCCTTTGCTTCCGAGAAAACTGCTGCGGGATCCCCCTGCATCACCTTGATCAGGGCCGTGCCTGTCAGCCTCGAATACCGGGGCGCTTTCTCCTTCTCGTTCGGGAAGGCGGCGAACAAGGCCAGTTATGCATTTGGAAAGTAAGGGGGCAGCAATGAAACGATTTGCATTGGCCGGAATGGCTCTTGTCGTCGCCGTGGCCGGGGCATTGGCGCAGATCGCGGCGGGCTCCACGCGCGGCGATCCCTGGCTACAGCCGGAAAAACCCATTTTCGCTGGCCTGACCATCGACGAAAAGCTCTTCGCTGAAGTCTCCAAACCCGCATCCACGGTCGTGAATATCGTGGATCTGGAAGCTGAGGATCCAACCGTGAGCGACCTGCTCTACCCGGTATGGATTGGCAAGAGCTTCATGTTTTTTTCGCTGGACCAGAAAGGCGGCTACCGGTTTCTCGAGCTTGCCATGGGGCAAAGCGGAACGAAGCTCAAGGAAGTGAAGCTCAGTGGCTCCGGCGGTGCTGCCGGTGGCCTTCTTGATGAATCCCTACTGTCGAGCCGCAAGGAAAACGACCCACCTATCAAGAATCCTGTCGCCAATCCCCAGACTGGAGAGCTGGCCTTCCTCCTCGCCGAATCAAGCTCCCAGGGCGACAAGATGACGATCTGCCTCCTGTCGCGGGGCAGCACGGTCGAGGTCAAGCGGCTCTACCAGGCCGCATCCAAGGTCGTGCTCCGTTCCCTGAGCTGGAAAGACAAGGATTCGCTGGTGTACACGGAGAACCTTTCCGGCAAGGAACCCCTCATGTTTGAGGTTTCGGCGCGCCAGTCCGGAAGCCCGCCCAAGCAGATCGGGCAGGGTTACTCGGGGCCGGCAGCCGCCTTCGTAGCGCCGCGCATCGCTGCCCTCCAGGAAGCCAAGGGTGCCGGGCAGAAACTCGTCATAATTGAAAACGGTGTTCCCAAGGATACCGATATTTCAGGCCGCCTCTCCAAGCTGGCCTGGGATGCCAAGGGGCAATTTGTCGCCGTCATCATCGCCAACGGCATGACAAAAACATTGGGAATCTGGGATGCCACCAAGGGTGCACAGGTCAAATTCACCGGTTCCAGCAATGTCTACTTCGAGGAAGTCGGCGCCATCTATTCTGACTACGCTCCTCTGTGGGATTCGACTGGAAAAGTCTATTACACGCAGAAGACGAATGATTTCGTGACCCAGCTCTACCGCTTCGATCCCCTTACGGGAAAGAACACGCTTGTGCATGATTTTGCCGAAAACAAATATACGACCATCTCTGCCATTGGCGTCAGCGAGAATGGCGGCGGATCCACTTCCTCGCAGGTGGTCATCTGTGGCCTCAAGGACCTGTCTTCGCGGAACCGCAGTGCCACGCTCTTCTTTTTCACGGGTCCCGCCGGAGATGCGAAGTGAAGGGAATCCTGTCTGCCACACTCCTGCTCTGCGCGACGACGGCGATCCTGGCCCAGACGGTCCAGGATCTCGTGCGCTCTGCAGAGTCCTACCGTGCGCACGGAGAGCTTGCGGCACGACTGGCAGCCAACGACCTTCTCGGCGTTTTCAAGAGCGCAGAAAAATATTTCAGGAATGAGGCCCCCGATGATGGCGCACGCATGCTCGCCGAAGCGGCCGCGGCTTTCCTGTGGTTCAAGGACACAGGAAGTGCGAAGGGAGTCCTGGCTGACCCGGTGTTCGCTTCGCCTTCCATCAAGGGGGAAACGAAATACTTTCAGACCTGCCTCCTGTGGGCTTGTGGGGCTGCCGCAGAGCCCGCCCGCCAGGCGGGCCGGGAGGCCTTCCTTGGAAGGGTCCTTTTTATCAAGGGCATGGCACTGAGCGATATGAGCGCGCTTCTGCGGCTTGAAGAGATCCTGCCCACACCCAGGCGGGTGCTGCCCACTTCGCCCGCGTCTTCCCTGTTGCTGGCCGCCCTCGGTCGAGTCAGCGCCAAGGAACTTGCGGTCCTCGATGCGGTAGGAACCCAATGGCCCTCAGTAGGCATTCCCCTTTCCGGCGGCGGTTCTGCAACCTTCTATTTCTACGATCCAGCCCTGCTTTTCGCCTATTCCCGCGCATTGCTCATCGAAGCTTCGAAGGCTCCAGCCACCAGGACCTACATCGATGTAACCAGAGCCTTCCTGCTGGGCGACTACGACGGGGCCTCGAAGGCCATCGAGTCGGTCAAGGATGCGGACTACCGCTATCAGGCCCTCGCGATCGCGATTGCCGACCGCCGGAAGAAAGACACCCAAAAGTTGATAGGAGCCTTTGAATCCCGCAATGGCGGCGACCCTGCAGCCATGGCTACCGGAGCCCTGTATCTCACCAAATATGCCGACCTACCCGCCGTATCGGTGCGCTGGCTCGCAAAAGCCCGCATCAAGGCAGGGGAGGACGCTCCCATGTATACGCAGGTAGGTTCCTACCTCTTCCTCAAGGCGGGACAGAATGCCGATTCCTTCGACGCATTCCGCCGCTATATCGACGGCCTGATCAGCCCTCCTGCGGCGCGCTATGAGGAATGGATCTCCTACTACTGCATAAGCCTCTTCGAGAACGGGCGGCATGACGGTTCGAAGGGCAAGGAAATTGTCCATCTTCTGTCGACGCTCGAGGATTTCGACTTCGGGAAGCTCGTTTGGGTGGCGATCAGATGCGCCTCCCAATATTACACAGACAACATCAGTCCGATGGAGTACCACAATGCGAACGGATAACACGTACCTTAGATTCTTGTCCCTCATGCTTGCGGCGGGAATGCTCTCGTCCATCGCGGTCTTCGCGCAGGGGGGGGCGCCGAAAAGCGTCCCCCAGCGTCAGATCTATGAGGGTGGAGAAGGCTTCCTCAAGGATGTCGGCGCCATAGTCGGGAGCGCCGTCTTGCCAGGCAGCACCGTGCTGCTTGACGGCCAACGGCTGTATTATGATGAAGGCCCCGGCGGCAAGAATCCCGCCGTGGTTGTCGTAGACTGGGGTACGAAGGAAGGCGATCTCCGGATAGTGCAGGTCGACCAGGGGGGCAAGCGCTCCTCGGGTCTGGTCAGGATAGCCCCAGGACCCGATGCCCTGGCCGCAGCCATCCCCGATGCTTCGAAGCCATTCGGTCAGGTCGAGACCGAGATCAAGGCCTTGTTCGTCACCATGAAGGACAAGTCGCTCTCATACGATCCGAAGCAGTACTGGACCCAGGGCGACGGCTTTGTTCCAGGCCGCTATCAGACTGTCTCCGGTGCGAAGATCGCATATGGACTCTATCGCATCTGGTATGCACAGAAGGAATACGCCACCGCAGAAGCCTACTTTGCGAGCGTTCTCATGAGGTGCTCGTGGAGTCCGAGTCTCATGCACGAATGGGCCGATTTCCAGCGGACAGCCGAGCGCCCCGACAAGGACAGGTCTGCGGCCCTGGCCCGCTTCCTCGACACCGGCGATTCAGGGGCCGCAGCCAGCGCAGGCCAGGGACTTTCCAGCCTTGTGATCGCGCTTCCGAAGCCTTCGGTCACGATCGCCGTCAAGCCCAATACCGACTATGACAAATATGACAGCCAGAAGATAGAGCGATTCATGACAGACCTTATGAATTATGCCGACCAGGACGCCCGGGGAATCCTGACCTACGACCTTGCCCTGTTCCTCTCGAGGAGGGCCGGAATGGATGCAAAGGCCACCGAGGCCGCAACCACGCTCAAGGGTATTCCTGCCTGGGCGGCGCTTTCCACGAAGCTCCAGAAGCAGGTGATTTCGGACAAGGCGTCCCGGGTTTCGATCGGCGGGGACCCGGCGCTTGCCAAAGGAGTCACTGCGGAAGTCGCCATGTACTTCAAGTATCTGACGGAATAGGCGAAAAATGCGGGCATCTCAAAGGGCATTGGCAGCGACCGCCCTGGCTCTGAGCCTCGTAGGCGCTGCGGCCCAGACCGAAAAGGTCATCCGCTATGGTGATTTCGACCAGATCATTTCAGTGAATCCCATCACGGGTGGCAAGACTTCGGAGCGCCGCATCCAGAAGCTCCTTTTCAACGGGCTTCTCGAGGCGCGGCAGATCAAGGTCGGGAGCGGTAGCTCCACCTCCTACGATCTGGCCTACGTTCCCATCCTCGCAAAGGAATGGCGTTACAATGGGCAGACCGACACCTACGAGTTCGACCTCCGGAGCGGTGTGCGATTCCATGACAACAGGCAATTGGCGACAAACGATGTTGTAACTACCCTAAGGACCATCCTCGATCCACGGACAAGCGTCGGCGACAGTTTTTTCAGAGATTATGTAGATACGGTGAGTGCTGTCGGGAGCAAGATAAACATCAAGCTGAAGCGAACTCCCTGGAACAAGCTCCAGCTCTTCACTTTTGGAGTCGTACAGGATGTCCAGCTTGGCGAGACGGTCAAGAAGGGCTTCTCGAAGCAGACCCTGGGCCCGGGCTGGAACGGCCTCAAGATCATCAGTACACCCCAGGGAACCGGACCCTTCAAGCTCGTGAACCCGGTTCCCACCGGCAGGATCACCGACCTTGCCCTGGTGCGTTTCAGTGACTACTTCGAGTCGAAGCTGCCAGGCGCCATTGTCGGGAATATCCAGGAGATCGACTATCTCAGCTACGAAACATCCGGACTCCAGACAATGATGGAGGACATCCAGAACAACAGGTTCGACATTGCAGTCCAGCAGTTCAAGCTCGACACCAACGACTTCAATGTCGTCGAGTATGGCAATGATTCAATCTATTACCTTGGCTTCAATTTCCGAGGTGACCGGAATGTCAATGTCTGTACGACGCCGTCGAGCGGCCGGGGCCGTGAGTACAAGCCCACTCACCTCAGGTTTGCGGACCTCCTGAGCGCGACGGACGCGGTTAATGGCTACAGCATGGGGCG
>SESF01026025.1_pt1 | contig 19553 bp, 14 predicted proteins | sample 3171521 | NCBI WGS metagenome assembly SESF01 (sample SAMN10866945, study PRJNA518727) | freshwater metagenome | biome: subpolar coniferous forest; feature: holomictic lake; material: water; isolation source: holomictic Lake 227, 6 m and 8 m depth | place: Canada: near Kenora, Ontario | collected...
AACGCGGCATTTCTTTTCCACATCATCGCCGGAAAATCCGAAACAGCCGGCCAGCGCCTTGAGCACGCCCACGCCCGCCTGCGGGAACGCCCCTTCCAGAGCCTCGAACACGGTGGCCTCGCCGTCGAGCAGTTCCATCGCGTGCTGAGAGAAATATCCTATCCGGACGCTGCCGCCGACCGTGACCGTCCCGGTGTCCGGTTCGGTCGAACCCACCACCAACTTCAACAGCGTCGATTTGCCGGCGCCATTGACACCCATGACGCACCAGCGCTCCTTCCGGCGGATCACAAAGTCAAACCCCTGATAGATGGTCCGGCTGCCGTAGCCCTTGTGGACGTTCCGCAGGACCGCCACATCCTCGCCCGAGCGCGGAGCCGGCGGGAAGTCGAACGACACGATGTGACGGCGCTTCGGCGGCTCGATGCGCTCGATCTTGTCGATCTTCTTGACCCGGCTTTGCACCTGGCTGGCGTGCGAGGCGCGGGCCTTGAAGCGCTCGATAAACTTCAGCTCCTTGGCCAGCATGGCTTGCTGGCGTTCGAATTGCGCTTGCTGTTGCTTTTCGTTGACCGCCCGCTGCCGCTCGTAGAAGGCGTAATCGCCGGAATAACTGGTCAGCGAGCCACCGTCGATCTCGATGATCTTCGAGACCACCCGGTTCAGGAACTCGCGGTCATGCGAGGTCATCAACAGAGCACCATCATAGCCTTGCAGAAATTCCTCCAGCCAGATCAGGCTCTCGATATCCAGATGGTTGCTCGGCTCGTCGAGCAGCATCACGTCGGGTCGCATGAGCAGGATGCGGCCGAGCGCAACGCGCATCTTCCAGCCGCCCGATAGCGCCCCCACGTCCATTTCCATCATCTCCTGGCTGAAGCTGAGCCCGGCGAGCACTTCTCGCGCTCGCCCCTCCAGTTCGTAGCCGCCCAACTCTTCGAACCGCGCCTGCACTTCGCCGTAGCGCTCGACGATCACATCCATTTCGTCGGCACGATCGGGATCGCACATGGCGGCTTCGAGATCAGCCAATTCCGCCGCCACGGTGCTGACCGGCCCGGCCCCGTCCATCACTTCCGCGACCGCGCGGCGACCGGACATTTCGCCTACATCTTGATTGAAATAGCCGATCGAGACCTGCTTTTCGATCGTCACCTGACCCTCGTCCGGCAACTCTTCTCCCGTAATCATCCGGAACAGCGTTGTCTTGCCGGCGCCGTTGGGGCCGACGAGGCCGATTTTCTCGCCCCTGTTGAGCGCTGCGGAAGCCTCGAAGAAGAGGATTCGATGACTGTTGTGTTTGCTGATAGTTTCTAAACGAATCATGTGTGGCCGGGTCCCTGTAGCATGGTCGGCCCCTTATGCCATAAAATGCGCGTTGCGATAGAGTCCCGGGCGACATGGCTTGGGACGAATTCGCTAATTAATCTTGGCGTTGCCAACCCGGGGCGCGCTTGCGACATGATCAAACTGGCTAATAAGCGGCATTGATCAGGGGCAAGGTCATACAGCCCGCTTGATATCCCCAGTCAAGAAACCGCGACCAAGGGGGCTGTATAGAGCTCAGGAATTCAGAAGCAGAAATCCGAGATTCAGCAGGGAGGCAAAGGCAACCCACACGGCATAGAGAACCAAAAGCAGAGCCGCGGTCCGGTTGATCGGGCGGAAGGTCCGGACATTGACTACAATTGCGGCCAGCAAGAGCACCACATCCACCATGGCAAACCCGATTTGGTGGAGCCCGAAAAACAGAACCGACCACGCCAGATTCAGGGCAAGCTGCGCGCCGTAGGCCATGAAGGCGGATTTGGCCGAGCGGAAGCCGACCTTTTTCCAAACCAGCCACCCGGAGATGGCGATCATGACGTAGAGCATCGTCCACACCGGGGCGAAGACCCAATCGGGCGGCGTGAACGACGGACGCGTCAGGGTTTGGTACCATGTGTGTACCGATCCAGCTGTGACAACGCCGCCGACCGCCGAGACGGTGGCGACAAGGGTCACAAATCCTGCCAGACCAAGCCAGGAACGCCATCCCTCCGGTTGGTCAGGAATATTCTGAATCTCTGGCTCCATGGTGACGGCCTCTCTGGAGGGGAGGAGAGCAGAAATCATAGGCTTGATGGCGGACAAAGGCAAACATTACAAGCGGTAGATTCAAATGCCAACCTACGCCAGATGATGTTCTAGGTGGCTGAGAGGAAACGGCTCAGCAATCCAGAAACGGACTCATGTCCGTAACGTATCGCCAAATCGATCGGCGTTTCCATTCTATCGTTTCTGGTCAAAATAGATGCCCCACACTCGATAAGAAGACCAACAGTCATCACATTGCCATTGTAAGCGGCCACATGAAGTGGGCTGTCGCCATTCCTGTCCCTGGCGTTGACATCGGCACCTGCTGCAATTAGGGCGACGACAACGGCGGTATGCCCGCGAAGAGCAGCGTCAAAAAGCGGCGTATCGCCGTACTGGGTCACTGCATTCATAACGACGCGCATGCGAGCGAAACCCATTACGATCCTGACTTTTCCGCGTTGTCACTCCCTCGTTCACCCGATTGCCCTGCAACATTTTCAAGTGACTCTTTCGTACTATATTCACTATAATCCAAGCGGTCATTTTGCGTCTTTGGCTTTGTTTTTGTACGTTCTCCAGGCGGTTGAATACTATGTCTACTCGTTCTTCATCCATTAAGTGGGTGCGTGTTGTGATAGTAAACTTTAATGGACAAGCTGTTTTACAAGCTTGTCTTGATGCTTTGGCTGCTCAAACATTATGTGATTTTGAGGTTATCATCGTCGACAACGGTTCAACCGACTCTTCACTGTCAGTCGTTCACTTGCCGGATTCACGATTCAGTTGGTTATTGGCGGATACTAATCTTGGCTTCGCGGCAGCCAATAATCTTGCCGCGCGGGGCTGTCAGGCTCCATGGCTGGTAACGCTCAATCCCGACGCGTTTGCCGAGCCGACCTGGCTTGATCAATTACGTAAGGCAACGGAGCGTTATCCCGATGTTGTTGCTTTCGGATCGACTCAAATCGACGCTGCCAACCGGGACAGACTGGACGGATGCGGAGACATCTTTACAGGCTATGGAATTCCCTGGCGCGGCGGCTATCTGCATCCGATTGATTGCTTGCCACCGGACGGCGAGTGTTTTTCACCCTGCGCGGCGGCGGCAATGTATCGTAGAGATGTATTCGAGGCAGTAGGCGGGTTTGATAAAGATTTCTTCTGCTATGTTGAAGATGTTGATCTTGGATATCGAATCAGATTGAAGGGATATACGTCAGTTCAAGTTTCAAGCGCTATAGTTTTTCATTTATCTTCACATTGTACCGGTCGATACAGTGAATTTACACTATTTCATAGCTACCGGAATCGGGTGCTGCTGGTCTTCAAGAATACTCCCTTTCCTCTGGTCTTATTCTTGTTTCCATTGCATATTATTGCAACTCTTTATCTGCTGGTTCGCACGCGCCGGGATGCAGGTTTCAGGGCGTCTTTTAGCGGCGTGTTGGCGGGTCTGGCCAAGCTGCCAGGATATTTATCGGCACGTGCGCAGGTACAGCGCAGCAGACGGATTTCCAGTTGGCGTATAATCCAAGCGTTAACATGGTCTGTTGCAAAGATGAAAACCCGCGCGATAGATTTACGGGCCCGCTGATTGTTGATTGACGCACAGCCTCGGATAAGGCAAAAAGAAAATATTACTTATAATTAAAAGTGACAAGAATGGGTGGAGAACCTTTCGTGCGCCTGAGCGGGGCGACGATCAAAGTTCCTGATGTGAGAAGAGCTCACACGATTAAGCACTATCTCTTGTCCGCTACGGCGCGTGTCCCACAGTCGGGCACCTCAATTTTGTCGGATGTGACGCTTGAAGCCCGCCCGGGCGACCGAATCGGGGTCATCGGGCGCAATGGTGCCGGAAAAAGCACCCTCATTAAGATGGTCGCCGGCATCTATCCTCTGACATCGGGACTACGCGAGGTTAACGGACACATAACCACCATGCTGGATCGCGGCATCGGCTTGGAAAGCGAGGCGAGCCTCCGCCGCAATGTGAAGATTGGCCTGGCTTACCAGAACATGTTGCACGCTTATTCAGTCGAGCTTGAGAAAGAGATATTGGAATTTGCTGAACTGACGGATCGTGCGAACGATCCATTCAAAGTCTTAAGCTCAGGCATGAAGGCACGGTTCGCCTTCGCCATCTCACTGTTCCAGGCCCCTCAAATCCTTTTGCTTGACGAGGCGTTTGCGACCGGTGATGCCGCTTTTATCCATAAGGCGGTGACCGCCATGCGCCGGCAGGTGTCGGAGGCTCCCATTTCATTTTTGATCAGTCATGATAACAACCTTATTCTTGATATTTGTAATCGTGCTTTGCTGCTTCAGGACGGGCATCTGATTGCCGACGGAACACCGGACGCCATAATTGATCGCTATAATCACAGTTGCCGAGGATAAGTTTCAGATGAACAGCCTTACGGAGTCGGGTTGCTCTATATTTTTTCTTAAACGGGTTCAGCAGATGACGTTAATAATTTTCCTTGCACAGGAACAAATTTATCGAAGATATTGTGGATCCTTATTGGGTATGGCTTGGTCTCTTGTTCATCCTCTATGCTATATTCTAATTTTAACGCTTGTTTTTACCACGATTATCCCGGTGCATATCGACCGGTTTGCAATTTACCTTTCGGCGGGGCTGATGCCATGGAGCTTTTTATCCAATGCACTTGTTGCCGGAACCAGATCCCTGACCGACCGCAGGGGCGTCCTTGAAAGTAGTCCGCTCTGCGGACTTACCTTCATCCTGGCCGATACGACAGCAGAGTTTTTAAGCTTTCTTCCAGGTTATGGCCTGCTGATCGGAATTGTGATCTTGGTACGTCCTGAATTATTTTTTATGATGCTAATACTACCGGTTGCTTTTCTGCCATTCGTGCTGTTTGTCTATTCGATTTCTATTGTTACCGCCTACCTCTCTGCGCGCTTTAATGATATACCGCATCTTCTTCAGATATTTATGACTATCATGTTTTGGATGGTTCCGATTGTTTACCATCCACAGTCAATACCTCAATATCTTGCGCCGTTCCTTCAGATGAACCCGATTTCGGTTTTGATCAGCCCGTCCCAAGTCATGTTGCATGGCGGCATGACGCCGACATTCAAGAATTTAACCCTGTCATATCTAGTCGCCGGCGGGGCGCTTGTTTTTGCCTTTGTTGTACACAGGGTGATGAATCGCCGGATAATTTATTATTTATGATAAGTGACGGTCACCTTGCTCTCAATGAGCTGAGATTAACCCGGAAATATTAACCGGAACAAGTCGCTCCAGTCCATTGGCTTGCGCTCGACGCAGGCGATCCTCACCGAGCCTTACCGTTTCAGGATCATGCTGTCGTATCATCTCCGATCCGGAAGCCCACAGCGCGACGGGATTCTCGGGCGCAATGGCCAGCATTCGTTCGATCATCGCATGCCGTCTGTCGGATTGCCCGGTTTCTGCAAGCCACGACAGCACACCCATGACCATGTCGGTGCGCCGCGGTACCCTTGTCAAATAGTCCAGCGCACGCCGGTCCATATCCTCGGCAATACCGGAAAAACGCTCGCGGTAGGGTGCGCCGACCGGTTTACGAAGAATATCACTCCGCAGAGCCAATACGAACGGTTGTATCCGTGCCGAATCTCGAAAATAAGGCCGATCGGATAAACACAAAAGATTGGATAGCGCCCTCAAGGCCGGTTCCGATAACCGGTCCGGAGCGCGGGTCAGGCGCAAGCGTTGCAGCGATTTACCGAGCAGCAGAGCCAGATTTGCTTCGGCCCGCCATCCTGACAGCCGTTTTTCATCACAGTCTACCGCGGGCGGTACCTGTTGAGCCTCAATATAGTCCGATACCAGTGAGGCGGCGACCAGTCCTTGCCGGGTCAGAACCAAGGCTGTCGTGATCTGAAGACCGGCTAAAGCCAGAACAGCGGGGGCAAGCCCCATCGCCACCTTCCGTCGGAAGGGAGGAAGGGTGGAGCCGGCATTCCCGAAAACAGGGGGGGCCGCCAGGAGTCCTGTCGCGAAGGCGACCGCCGCTACCGTACCGGGTAACTGAAACCACATCGCGCCCAAAGTACTCAACGACAATGCAAAGAGCCCGGCCGCCCTGACCCGGTCATGCCGGCAGACCAGCGGCAGCATCGCCAAACCGGCAAGGCGCAGCGCAAGGCCGGGCAGACCGGCGGCCAAAAATCCTTCGAAGGCGGCATGATGGCTGTTGACGATGTCTCGCCGTGTCATGTCCCATGAGCCGTCCCAGAGGATCACGCCGGCGGCGGTGATGTTACGGCTGAACAGGTCGGCGATCTGGCCCCAGCCGGCCCCGACCAGCCACAATCGGGGCCGGTCGATGAAATCCGCCAGCAAAACCATGTGCAGATGCCCGCGAGACCACAGGCTCTCGACCGCACGCACATCCGGCTTCACGGAGCCGAACACGGCCGCGCACCCCATGGTGAGCAGCCACAGCAAAGCCGGAATAACCACCGCTCCCGTCATAAACAGCAGGGTCACGTGCCGGGACGCCTCCGGTTCACCCCGATTGTTGCTGAGCAACCAAACCGCGGGAATCACCAGCAGGCCGGCAGCGATCGCGGTGTTACTGCCCGAGAGCGCCAATCCCGGAAATCCGGCCAGCCCGGCCAGCAGCAGGCGGTGGCGCCGAGTGGAGTCGGCAAAACAGATCACCACGATCACGGGAGCCGAGATCGCCAGAAACACCATCCACGCCCCGAAAAAATAAATTTCCGTGTGCGGGGACAGGCTTAGCAACGGAATCCCGGCACCTGCCACCAACGCCGCCCACCCGGCCGCCCTTGCCATCAACCGCCCGGGGGACATCAGCATTCCGGCGGCTGTGAACAAGGCGATATCAAAGAACAGCAACGGGCCTTCCGCCGTCTGTGGACTGCCGAGCAGGGCCTGAGCGCCGTCCCCGGCGCCGATGGCCGCCACCAAGCCCCACCCCCCGGCCAAGAGAGGGATGAAAACGAACGGATGCGCGAAAACCGCCAACACCAAAGCACGCTCATGCAGAGCGATGCCGGAAAGGCCCAAGCCGGCCAAGGCAGCGCCCGCATGAACGGCATTGGCGATCGGCTCCGATTCCGGCCACAGCCCCACGGACCAAGGCGACAGGGCCGCAAGCGTGCTGAACAACGCCAGCCCTGTTCCCGCCATCATGATAGCTATTGCCGGCTGTGACAGCTCCGGGGATCGCACCGTGTTTGATCGAACGCTCATGAGGCCTTGTATCCGAAATTCTTGGTCACGATGGTTTCATCGACCCCGCTTAAGCCTGCTCAGCGTGAATACCCGTTTTCCAACGGCACGTGCTCGTGTTCCGATGATGACGGATGATTCCCATCCGTCATCATCGGAACACTAAGAATTTGATTCTAGTGCGATTCAGACCGGGGCGCATGGGAACCCTGCGTTACGGTCATCGCACTAGTGGCGACGAATGCGGCGCATGATGCCGGGTCCGTCCCGAAACAGCAGGCTCGGGACCAGAATAGTCCAGCGCAGCCACAAAACCACCCTTACCGCCAATATCACCGGAAAGGGAGTGCTGCCGGCAAAGTGCTTGCGTATATAGTAGATCATACTGCGGGCTTTATGCCATTCAACGAACACGCGCGAAACATCACTGGTACTCAGATGGTGGGTAAGCGGGATGTGACCACAATACAGCACCCGGCCTCCCCCCTGGCGAACGCGGCGACAGATGTCGGCATCTTCGAAATGCATGAACATGGCCTCATCCATGCCTCCGAGGCTTTCGTAGAGATCACGGGGAATCATCATGAACGCGCCGGAAACGGTAGGAACCTCGCAAACCTGCCGGACCGCCGGCTGTTGGTAACGATGCAGGCGGCGAAAAGTCGGATGGCCGGAAAACAACCGGTCCAATCGGGTCAGTTCGACAAAGCCGCGCCAGGGGGTTAACTCCTCGCGCCGGCCACCGCGTTGTTCGGTGCCGTCGGGATGCTCCAAGCGTCCGCCACAGAGCCAGGCATCCGGCTGATCCCGGAAAACCTCGAGAAAACGGGCGATGGCTCCTGCGGGCAGGACCAAATCGGGATTAACCAGGGCGATGAACGCGCCCGTGGCCCTGGCGGCTCCGTAATTGCAACCCGCTGCAAAGCCGAGGTTGCCTCCGGGATACACCAGCCCGACGCGACTGTCCGTTTCTCGGAACGCCTCCAGCCATGCCTCGGTGTTTCGATCATTGCCATTGTTAACGATGATGATTTCTGCGATTTCGGGTTCAGCGACCAGGGCGGAGAGGCACTCTTTCAGAATCGAGCCGGTCCAAAAGGTAACGACAACGGCGGAAACCGTCGCGACCGTGCGTCGTTCATCATCGAGGCGAACCGGCGGCGGGCCGAGGACCGGTGAAGACACCGAATCGAAAGGATCGGTCATGGGGATCGGCCACACCCTCTCTGTTTCAGGATAAGTCCTTGATATGTCAAGGAACGATGTCGCACCCGCAAGGCGCGTCGTCACGGCGACGTGTTGCGTCCTTGTAGCAGTTAGCACGAAACTATACGAACAAAGCGCGATAAAAGTTTTGCGCGCTTCCCACAAGCCGGCGTGTCGGGTCACAATAAATCAGACGACGAATCGGGGGAATCTGGAAAATGAACATCAGACACATCTTTTTAGTTAAGCTGGTGATCTGCATTCTCGGTTTGCTCCCGCTCGGCTCGGCCCGTGCGGGTACCTATGGTACCGATCCCACTACGCCCACGGCGGCACAAGAGGAAGCCCGAAAGGAATCGACGGCCAGCACACAAACGAGTCGCGCCGCGACCCAGCAAACGGTTAGCATCATCGGCAGCCGTATCACCGCTATTTTGTCTCCTTCCCGCATGGCTCCATCGGGCGGGTCCGGGGGTGGGGCGACCCCGTCGGGCAGCTCTAAAAAATCCACGTCTGTCTTACCCGGCGCCACGCAATCGACAGCGGGAGCGGCGCTGGTTACCAGCGGTTATTCGGCCGGCGATGAAACTCTGTCCAGGGCGGCCTGGGTCAGCTACAATCATAGCTGGGTTCGCTCGGATTGGGACGAAATCAAGTCATCATCCACGATTCATACCGGCGTGTTCGGAGCCGACATGAAACTGGATGATCGGTTTCTCGTCGGTTTGTCGGGTGTGGTGCTGTCCACCGGTTCGAACAACTCATTCAACGACGGGTTCGCCGATGGCAAGGGCTATGCGATCGTGCCTTACGGCGCCCTCAGCCTGCTCGACGGGACCGTGGTCATCGAAGCGATGACCGGTTTTGGTCAAGGCAGTAGCGATGTCCGGCGCAATGTGTCCGTGTTTCCCATTTCATACAAATCAGACAGTGACCGCTGGCTTGCCAGCACCGCCGTTACCTACAATCATGCCCTCGACAAGCTTTCCCTGTCGGCCAAGCTCGGCTGGATGATGGCTTATGAGTGGACGCACGGTTACACCGACAGCCTCGGTAACGCGGTCGGCAGTCAAATCTCCCGGCTTGGCGAGGCCAGCATCGGAGGGCGGGCTGCTTACACGTTCGACGGTTTAGAGCCCTATTTCGGTGTGACCGTGGTTTATGATCCGCTCCTGACCCCGGATGGCGTGGGGTTATCCGGAAACAGGCTGGACCGGAAGGAAGTCACCGGCACCCTCGGTTTCAACTGGATGCCCGATGACGGCATTATAGCCGGAATGGAAGCTTCCAACGGCTTCTTCCGGGAGCGGCAGGGCAACACGACGGTTTCAGCCAGCCTGCGGATCGCGTTTTAATTCATTTTCCGAAACACAAGAAAAGCAAGGCGAACGATCTCATAAGGCTTCAAGTAGCGCAGACTTAAAGTTATCCTTGTCGCAATCGCGGGTGACTCTAAAGAGCGCGGCGTCACGTACCCTTTTCCAAAGGATCGGGTCTGTATAGAGTCGGGCAGACCGGGCGGCGAACCGCTCGGGCGTTGCAGCGGTTAACAACTCGATTTCATTGTGCCAGTTGAGCTGCTTTGCAAGCAAGTCCGTTGCCACCATGGGCAAGCCTCGTGACGCGCACTCATGGACCTTGTGCGGTATCCCGGCGGCATATCGGGTCGGAGCCACGAAAATTCTGGCGCTGTTATAGAGTCCATAAGTATCTTCCACCAAGCCAAGCAGAGACACACGCTCCGATGCAAGGTCTTTCACTCGCTTCGCCTTACAACGACCGAGAACAAGAAACTTGTAGTCTGTGCCGATCCGGATGTCGAGTTCAGGCATCACCTGATGCACAAACCATAGTACTGAATCTGTATTTGGAGAGTCTTCATCATCTAAGGCTCCCACAAACAAAATATCGCGCCGCCGGGTGAACGATTGACTGGTTGGCTGTGGTTCAATCGCGTGCCCGACAACATGAACTTTCTGATGTCCAGCCCCGTAAAACAGGGCAGCCTCGCATTGGTTTACGGTAATAATGCTCTTCGCTGATTTGGCTAAGCTTAATTCTTTGCGCACAAGCGTGTCCGCATCAGCGGCCTTTAAAGGGGTGCCTGCAAGCGCCAATCGTAAAATTTCGCGGTGAGCGAACACGGCCTCAGCGTCGTAAATCACGTCAGAATTACAATACCCTCCGGGTATGCGTTGGGAGCTATTCAAAAAGATATTCATATTATGCGGCCGGCTGACCAGAATTTTACTGTAATATCCGGCTCGATCGCGCAAGAAAGCGGTAAGTCCCGTTTGGCCATGACCAAGCATGAACTCCACTTCGCGCGGGAAGCTCCGGTAAATGGCTCCCCACTCACCATCGGGAGAATTCAGTGGATAAAAGGTGACAAACCAGCCCGCTTCATGAAGTGTCGTAAGGATATGTGCGGTACGCGGATAGCCCGCCCCGAGGGACGGAAATGGCACCTGATCGTCAATCATCAAAATTCGCCCTCGCTTCGGCTCGGCCATGCGGGCGAAAAGTTGTGGTGTCCCCGGTGCTTTCTGATGCTTGGTAAGAAAAATGCCCTGACGGTTTCGGAAAATTAAGTGGTTTCGCTGTTGAATCGTTGCCGCATCCTGCGGCGATGACGAACTTCCGAATTCATAATGAGAGATTTCCACCCGTGGATCGTAAACCACGCGGTAGCCTGCGTGATGGAGGCGAACACAGAAATCGGTTTCCTCATAGTAGGCAGGGGAGAATGAAAGATCAAAACCACCGAGCCTCTCGAAAATGCCCCGCTTCACCAGCAGGAAAGCACCGGAGCAATAATCGACATCGCGTTGAAATTGAAACTCCGCAGCCGCAGGGTTCAGGCCACGACCATAACCAACGCAACTGCCATCGTTCCAGATGATGCTGCCCGCCTCCTGAAGCATTCCGTTGAGCAGCATGACCTTGCCGCCGACGGCCCCCACATCTTCATTTGAGCACAAAGTTTCTTCTGCGGATGCGAGCGCCCCGGGCCGCAAAAAAGCATCATTATTAAGCAGCAGCAAAGAAGCCCCGCGCGCATGATGCGCCGCCTGATTTACCGCGCGTAAATAATGGATATTTTCCGCGTTATGAATGATGTGCACTCCATCCAATCGATCCAGCAATGCTTCGGACTGATCGGTTGAAGCGTTATCCACGACGATGACTTCGACCGGCAAATAGACCGTGTCGATAATGGCCTTCAGGCAACCGAAAGTCAGTGGCGCTTGATTGTGGAGCACCACTATAATTGAGACTCTCGGGTTCTCAACAGTGGCAAATTGAAGGCGTGCTCCCCTTTCAAGGAAGGCGTCGAGTTCGCAAGCCAAACCGTTTTTAAATGAACATTTGGTCAGTGACTCCGACACCCGCACGATCGGCGCCGGGGCAACGGTCCGGGGACTCGGCAGCTTACCATCGATAAGTTTGATGCAAGAATTATCGATAAAGCGATCAAGGGCCGCTGTGCTGTTAATCGGAATGATGGCAGGCGTAGCCGTGAATAAAGCCGGGCACGCGACCTTGATCCAAATGAAACCGGCTTGCTCGCAGATGTGATAATATAAATGCTCAATAGCGTGGGCGATGGTTCCATCAGTCTGCCCGCATTCCCGGTCAAAGTCCTCAAAAGTCATTTCCAGGTCAAGTAAAGGCTTCAACGCAGTGGGCCTGGCCCAAAACATCGAGCCTGACGGGAAATCAAGAACCGCATCCTCAGATAATGAAATCCCCATTCGCTCAGCCAATAGTGCGGCCACATCGTAATTTCTGCCCCAATTGATCCAATGACGGATAGGTTCGAAATGCTGTGAGCCAACCATCCCGAGATCCGGCCGTTGTATAAACAGGCTGATAATACTCTCAACGATTTTCTTCGTTCCGATTAGGTTCTCTAATAGAAAAGTACGCCAGTGGGCCAAGTGTGGTTCATGAGCGGACATTTTAGAGTGTACATGAAGTATTAACTCATATTGTCGGTACACATCACCAAAACCGAACAATTTCGGCGCGATGTCCCGGCCACGGTTCGGAGTTACCCGAACTTCAACCTTGCCATGGCTCCAGTGTGAAAACACCTTTTCAAGTATGGATTGCTTGCGCGGCTCATCGGTCGAGATGAAAAGATCGAATGGCGCGGGAATGTTTAGAAAGTAGCGGCGAAATACACCGGCCAAATCTTCATAATAGATATGGCAGAACACGGCGAGAGACGGCCCAGGCTTAACCGCCGAGACGAAGAACCCGAGGGGAACCGCGACGCTATAGTCGCTGTCAATGTGGCGGGTGACCTCGTGGCTCCCCCTTGACCCGGCGGCCTCGACGTTGTCCCGACCCCCGCTCGCAGGAACTCGGGGGGAACGGCCTTCAAGGCGACCATGAAGCAAATAATGAAGCAGTGGATTAAGGCCGCTGCTTGCAACGTCCGCATTCTGCGCCAGATAGTATTCTTGATCGAATCCGGCTCCCGGGCTTCGATGTTCACGGGTTCCATGTCTTAAGTAATGCAAAACAGGAGAAATATTTGCTGCGGCGACATCCGGGTAGCGGTGTAAATAGCTTTCACTGTCAAAGAACCCACTGTCTTCGATTATCTTTACCCATGATTTCAGCCCCCACGCGGCAAGTCGGTTCGGTGCATAGCGCAGCAGGGCAATACGAACCAGTGCGCCCGGAATGCGTTTTATACGCTTGGTCTGCGCTCGAACCCCGGCGAATGTCTGCCGCAACTGTAGGCTAAGCCAACGCAGCCACGCCGTTGCTCGCCATGAGGTGGAGCTGAAAATATCCGCCGCCTGCGCCTGATGACGGTCCAGTTCGGTCGTTAAGCCGGCAATCAAGCCACGGTGCTCTCTTTCCACCCCCTCGCGCCTTGCGATTTCTTCATCACGAGCGCGCATGCATTCCGATAGCCGCATAATTTCCTGATCATGATCGCGCATGCATTCCGATATCCGCAGAATTTCCTGATTTCTTGTGCGCAAATCTTCACTCAGGCGATAAAGCTCTTGCTCAGACACATCCGCTCTCGTGTGCTGACGTAATATCTCCTCGTCACGCGCGCTTGCCATCTCCGTCAGGCGAGCGATCTCCATCCCCAACAACCGTTGTTCAACCTCACGCCGACCGATTTCCCTGTCACGGATCACAACCGAATGACTCAGGCTGACATGCTCAAATCGTTGCTTTTCTAAATGTTGTGGATCGCTGAGGACGCTGCCGGGATGGTGAGGAACAGGGGCGGCGGAGGCGACCGCGATCAAATACATGGGCCGATCCAGCGTGCGTCGGCGACTGAATTGGGTATCCTGCCGCCGTTCAAGCACGGTTATTCCCTGATCGCCCCCCGGGCGATCTTCATCCGCCATGATCAGAGACGCTGTTGTCGCCACTTGGCCATAAAGTTCATGGTGAGTGAAGTGGCGCCTCAGCGTATGAGTAAACTCATTGCGTGTAAGTTCTTGAACGTGAAAAGGGTTGTGGGTGTCACCTGACGGGGAGTAAACGTCACGATCCGGTGATGAGGCGATGAGCACGCCTCCGGGGCGAAGAACTCTGCATATTTCGCAGAAAAAACGCTCATGGTCTGCAATATGTTCGATGGTCTCAAAACTGACCGCCACGTCGACCGAGCCCGTCCTGATCGGCAGTGCAGTTGCCAGCCCGACACAATAAGAGAGTGTGGAGGAAGCATAAGCCCGATTGGCGAAGGCGACAGCAACAGGGTCCATATCAACGCCGACCAAACTTCGCGCAACAGTGGAAAGGAGATGACTTCCATATCCCTCACCACTTGCAATATCAAGAACGACCTTATCTTTACAAAAATCATATGCAAAAAGGTAGCGATGATAATGTTCGATTTCAATCAGCCCACCAAGGCCCGAGACATACCGTTCACCCGTCGCCGGTAAAATCTCGGCCGGCCGATGAAAGGCAACGATAGAATCGCCAGGCATTTCGCTTGACCTTCCAGTAAGCGGTCCCCGATAACCGTCCGTTCATGTCGCCGGCGCTTTCCGCCGACAACGCCATATTACCGTGAGCACGATTTCGCGTGCACACCTCAAATCAGCGCGAACTTTCCGCGAGTTCCGGCAGTATGCGGAGTGAGCAACTTTCCAGGGGTTCAAGATGCGTTATCAGAGCGACACAGTCTTGCTCGCTGAGCACCAGTCCATACACCGCAAAGGCCGCACGGTCGGGATGCGGAACCGATAAACTGCGCACCGGACCGGCATGCGTCCGAATTCGGGTCAACATGGTGCGCTTGAGAGCATGGGCTTCCTGTGAGATCAACATCTTGTATGGCACCGGTGAAATGGCCACCCCGATACGGGTCGTGCGGCTGAGCGGAACAGAAAACTATCATAAGCGCCTTCGCAAAACTTAAGACATTTGCGAAGCGAAACCTGAAACTGCTATGATAACTCCGCAAGTGTTTTTTCACCACGAACGGCGGCCAACGCCACCTTCGCCTTAAAAGCCGGAGCGTGGTTCCGACGTGTCAGGAGAGCGCGATGAGACGCAACCGGTCGAAATTCGCCCGAGAGGGTCATTCCTATCCTAATAAATAGCAGCGTTCCAGGAAGCACCCCTAGTTAATCGAAATTACCGGCCTAAACGGAGAAGTACGTTGTGGAAGAAAAATATATAATAGAACTCTTGAAGAAAAATCAATGGCATGCTTTGCCAAATATTGAGCATATTACATTACAAGATGCATCACATGAATGTTTATTGATGATTCCACAACTAAAGCGACACTCTGATGGAGTCAGAATAATACATGAAGAGCGAGACCTGGATTCAAACAACATAACAAGAACAGTTGTTTTTGAAAAAATGCTATTACCAATCAATTCTAGTAAAGCTGCCCACAATAAGAAAAGCATACGCAATGAACATTCAATTATACTATATTTGTACAAAAATATATTAACAGTTTCATTGTCGATCATAGCAGCACTTATTACTGTAGCTTATATAAGCTATTATATTATAAACTCAGAAAGGTCAGTTATATTGCCTAAATCCACTGTTAGAAATTCTTACATCAGTCGCGTCGATATTCCAGATTCACTAAAAGATGATAAGTATCGGGCGATGCAAACGAATTACATGAGCAACGATATGATGAAGAGATTTCTCAAAACAAATCCAACGCTAATTGAGCAGTCTAATGATGTTGTCAGTCTTTTTAATGGGTTGAGTTACATGAATTGCGGGCAAAAGAAGACAATAAGAGAAAATTTGTCAGAAGAATTTAGAAATTATGTAAGGCGATCAAAATCAGCAGAAATAGATAAGTTGGCTGCAATTAACAATTTAGAGATCAATTCCAATAATGAAGATGTCGAACTTACTGGAAGGGATATTGTTTTTCGTAATATAGGGTGTGGTGGACTGTATGCTATGTATGAAATTTATCAGAAGTGGTTTCATGAAAAAAGATAATGCGTTACTGTGTTATCGCACAATCATATATTTAATAAGAACATTATTTACCTTATGCGGCGCTGCTATCGCGGCAGATGGCACTCGGTCGGGTTCTGATCGCGGACGACAGCAAGACGATGGTGACTTTCGTCGAATCGGCGCTTGAGCGGATGGTACACTTAGTTACCGACGTGGTAAATGACGGGTCGAAGGCATTGAACGCTGTCTTGAACACGCGCTATTCGCTTGTCATCCTGGATCATGACATGCCCGGCATGACGGGGCTGGACGTCAGACAACACACCAAACACCGCATTCTGGCAGATGTCCACTTTACCAAGGCGACCGCACCATTGTCGGTCCGCGCCGACCGAGTGCTTGCCACTTTTTTGAAGCTACTCTCATTGATGAGGAGGCCGCTGTCCCGCTGCCCACCGACAAGCTGGTCGGCTTGCCGGGCGACATCATCCATTACGGCGCGATGGCTCCAGGGCGATTCCGTCAGGAAATTTTGGAGGCGTTGCTCATCGGTCTCCGGAACCACCTCGGCCATCCGCTCCATGTTCCGCTTGCGCAGCGGCGCCTCTATCAAACCGCGGAGGCACTCTCCGGCCTGACCGTACACGTTTCGGGTCTTGAGCTGGAAGTGTCCGGAAAATCGGGACAGAATAATCGTGAACCGCTCCGCCAGTTCAGAAAGCAGCTCGGGTTGATGGCAAACGGCGCCATGCGGACGGTTTTGGGCTTCGGCGTAAAGTGTTGACCACTTTGCTTCTCCAATAGGCCGTAAATGTCAAGAAGTGGTACAGCATTATCAGGCGCGCGTCAAGTATAGTAATGTGACAAAGTCAAACTACCAACTTGCCGTTCCGATCTTTCAGTTCCATCCTCGCCATCTCCACCCCCTATATATAAGGTAATGACGGCTGATCGGTTCGGCCGTCATCATCGCCAATCACATCACGGTCTTCGACACGGTTTTCACCACGGTTGATCCAACGGTCGAAACCGTCACCGCACCGTTCACCACCTTCTTTGTCCGTTATCGAAATACCGAAACAGTTTTCAGCCACTTGTTGATAGTATCGCTCACAATAGTATCGATCAGTCTATAATAACCGTGTCGAAGATCAAGATAAGATTTTCGATTGTTTTCATCGTGGACCCGCACATTACCAGTCGATCTAAAACCGCGTCTGCTACCGTCTCTGCTGATACTAACTAATTATACAATTTCAGATCGTTCGCGTAATCTTCGCATACGGTGCCCGCTCAGTGCGAAAATCGACTCGGGGCTCTGTCTGTATGCCCTGATGATCGGGGGATATGGTCGGGGCTGGCAGGGATACCCGAATCGATTCTTCGGATCATTGGTGATCTTTCAGACACCGAGGCAGCATTGGTGGGACTGCAATTGAAGAAAAGAGCGGGTCACCCATCACAACCCTTGGGTTAGAGCGGTTTTGCCGGGAACCAGACGCTGACCGTCGTCCCTGCGCCGGGGCTGGAGTCGATAGTCAGGGTGCCACGGTGTAGCACAATCAGGCCCTTGACCAGCGACAAGCCCAGACCGGTGCCGCCCCGCGCGCGACTGTAGCTGTTCTCGATCTGCTCGAACGGCCGCAGCACTCTGGCAAGCTCCTTTTCCGGAATGCCGATACCGCTGTCCACCACCCGGACGACCACCCCGCCGCCCGGCCCTGCTTCCGCCTCCAGTGCGACGCGGCCCTTTTCGGGTGTAAATTTTATGGCGTTCGAGAGAAGATTATAAACGATCTGCTTGACCGCGCGTTCGTCCGCCCACAGGTTTGGAACATCGTCCGGAATGGAAAGACCAAGCCCGAGCTTCTGTCGAAGTGCCCGTTGACTGACCAGACGGTTGATGCCCATCAAAACCGATCGGGTATCGATGGCGGCCGGGTTGATCGTCATCTTCCCGGACTCGATCTTGGCGAGATCGAGAATGTCGTTGATCAGATCAAGAAGATGAAGGCCGCTGTCATTGATATCCTTGGCATATTCGGCATAGGCCGGGGTGCCGACCGGCCCGAAATATTGGTCGCGGATGATTTCGGAAAAACCGATAATCGAGGTCAAGGGGGTGCGCAGCTCGTGGCTCATATTGGCGAGGAACGCCGATTTCGCAAGACTTGCGTCTTCTGCGGCGGCTTTCAAGCGCATGAGTTCGAGTTCGGCCAGTTTCTGCTCGGTGATATCCTGGGTGGCCCCGAGCATGCGAAGCGGCTCATCCTCGGCGGTGCGCAGCATGTGCCGACGCGACAGCACGATTCTTGTCGCGCCGTCGTTGGGCCGGACGACCCGGTATTGAAAATCGAAGCGATCAAGCCCCGACGAGCCGTCGAGGAACATCGCCGACATTTGCTCCCTGTCATCGGGATGAACAAACACCATCATCTTTTCGAAAGAAATTTCCGGATTATCGCAGCCGTGAATGCGCAGCCACTCTTCGGAGAGATGGAAGCGGTCGGCGACAATGTCCCATTCCCAGGCGGCGACATGGGCGAGTTCCTCTGCCTCGATCAAGCGCCGCGCCGTCGCGCTCAGGGCCTCCTCGCTGCGCCGCCGGACCAGATGATTGCGCACCCGTGCCCGGACCACCGCCGGACTGACCGGCTTTGCAATGAAATCGACGGCGCCGCAATCGAGCCCCCAGGTTTCGGACTCGATATCGTCCCGCGCGGTGATGAAAATAATCGGAATGTCCCGCGTTTTCGGCATGCCCTTCAGGCGGGAGCAAACGGCGTAGCCATCCGGGGGCGGCATCATGACATCGAGCAGTATAATATCAGGTAAAAACTCGATGGCGAGTTGGATCGCATTCGCACCATCGGTCGAACAAATCACTTCGTAATCATTGATCAGCATATTGCCCAAATCATGGACAGTGCCCGGGTCGTCATCGACGATCAGGATGACGCTTTTTCGTTCGACCATGCGCCTCCCTCCCGCGCAGCTGCCTAATTTTGCACACGAACGATTAATAAATCGACAACGCCAAGGGCACCATCGAAGTCGAGGCGATTGGCTAGCCTTTCCAGACACTCCCCTTGATCGCTAAGCGGGGTGCCCTTAAGGGACGAGGCGAGCCTTGAGGCAGCCTGCGTGGCAAGAAAGCTGTGCTTCACCAGCAGAGGCCGCAACTCGGCGAGTTGGGCTTTAAGATCGGATATCTGCTCCGGATTCAGTGGCGTCGCATCATCATCGGTTCGTCCGACATTTTCCGCCGGCCCACCCTCGCGGTTCAGGATCACCGCCAAGGAGCGGTGGGTCTCGGCGATCACCCGCTGCAAATCTTCGATATCCTGGGGAGACTGCGTGCCACGCTCGAACGCCCGCACGGTGCGGTCCAGGTCGTGAGCACCGATTTGCAGCGCCGAACCTTTCAAGCTGTGAACGATCCGCAAAATCCGCTCCCGATCCCCCGACCGGGCCGCAGCATCGATATCCTCTGCGGTTGATGCGAAGCTGTCGGCGAAATTCCGCATTAGCCTGACCAGGAGGACCCGGTTGCCCTCAAGCCGCCTCAATGCATAGCCAAGATCGATGGAGAGACCATCGGCGGTCTCCTCCG
>SESF01028467.1_pt1 | contig 19552 bp, 16 predicted proteins | sample 3171521 | NCBI WGS metagenome assembly SESF01 (sample SAMN10866945, study PRJNA518727) | freshwater metagenome | biome: subpolar coniferous forest; feature: holomictic lake; material: water; isolation source: holomictic Lake 227, 6 m and 8 m depth | place: Canada: near Kenora, Ontario | collected...
ACTCGGAGTTATTTTTCATTTTGTAGGAGGTTTCGCTTCTGGAAGTTTCTACATGCCTTATAAAAAAGTGAAGGGTTGGAATTGGGAAAGCTTTTGGATTGTAGGGGGACTTTTTTCTTGGTTAATTGTGCCTCCAATTGCAGCTTGGTTAACTATTCCCGGTTTTGTAGACATCATTAAAGGAGCGGGCTCCAGCACCCTTGGGATTACTTATTTATTCGGTGTGCTTTGGGGAATTGGAGGATTAACTTACGGATTAGGAGTTCGCTATCTTGGGGTTTCTTTGGGTAGCAGTATTATCCTCGGATTGTGTATGGTGTTTGGTGCCATCATACCATCTATTTATTATAATTTTTATCCCGTAGTTGGAAAAGATAGTTTTAATGCAATTGCTTCTAGTCATTGGGGTTTAACAGTATTAGCAGGTTTATTTGTTTGTATTATTGGTATTGTGATCTCTGGCAAAGCTGGTGTAATGAAAGAAAAGGAATTGACAGATGCTAAAGCTTCAGATCCACACGGGATGGAACTGAAAACAGAATACAAATTTGCTCTTGGAATGTTTGTGTCGATTGTATCTGGTGTATTGAGTGCCTGTTTTAATTTTGGATTAGAAGCTGGAAAGCCAATGGCTGATTTGGCTAACGAAATCTGGAAAGCTGCAAACCCCAGTCAAGGAAATTTCTTGTATCAGAATAATGTGATCTATGTGGTTTTATTATGGGGCGGATTAACCACCAACTTTATTTGGTGTATGATTCTGAATGCCCGTAATAAAACTTTTGGTGATTATACTAATAAACAAACTCCTTTATTATCAAACTATATTTTTTCTGCATTAGCAGGTACAACCTGGTTTCTGCAATTCTTCTTTTATGGTATGGGTGAAAGTAAATTAGGCAATGGTCCGAGTTCCTGGATCTTGCACATGGCATTTATTATTTTAACTGCCAATTTATGGGGAATAGTATTGAAGGAATGGAAGGGTGTCAATAAAAAAACAGCAACTACTATTGTTGTAGGTATCCTCACGATCGTAGTATCTGTTTTAATAGTGGGATATGGTAATTCATTAAAGCAATAAATTTAAATAGCGGTAAGATGTCGAACAATCAACAAAATTTTAAACACGTAAGTTATTTATGGGATGATGATGAAGCCGCAGCCATGGCGGGTGATGAAGTAGCATTGCTTGTATATCGCTCTAATTTATTGGGAGCCGATTTGAGACTCACTAATTATGGAGGTGGCAATACTTCGTGTAAAGCAATGGCAAAAGATCCTTTAACAGGTGCGCAAGTTGAAGTAATGTGGGTAAAGGGAAGTGGTGGAGATTTAGGTACTATGAAGCGTAACGGTTTAGCAGCTTTATTCATAGATCGGTTAAGGAGTTTAAAAAATGTTTACCACGGATTAGAGTTTGAAGATGAAATGGTGGAGTTATTTAATCATTGCATTTATGATCTGGCTTCAAAAGCACCATCTATCGATACCCCGTTACATGGCTTTCTTCCATTCAAACATATTGATCACTTACATCCAGATGCTGCTATTGCAATTGCTGCAGCAAAAGATGGTAAGCAGATCACAAAAGATTTATTTAAAGGAACCATCGGATGGGTTCAATGGCAGAAACCCGGATTTGATCTGGGCTTACAATTAAAAGCATGTTTAGATGAGAACCCCGGGATCCGAGGTATCATGTTAGGCTCACATGGGTTATTTACCTGGGGAGATACTGCTTATGAAAGCTATATCAATACTTTGGAAGTGATTGAAATTTGTGCGCAATACCTAGAAGATAATTATGCTAAAAAAGCTGCCATCTTCGGTGGTGAAAAATTAGTATCCCTGGAGAAATCAGCGCGCTTAGATAAAGCAGCTGCACTGGCTCCGATTTTAAGAGGGTTCTGTTCATCACAAACTAAAATGATCGGCCATTTTACTGATGATGATCGAATATTGCAATTCATTAATTCAAATGATCTTTCTCGTTTAGCTCCAATGGGTACGAGTTGTCCGGATCATTTCTTACGTACAAAAATTTCGCCACTGGTATTGAATTTGGCAGCTGACGAATCTTTAGATGATGTTAAATCAATTCAAGATAAAATTGCCCCTTTGTTTGAAGCTTATCGTAAAATGTATGCCGACTATTATACAGCTTGCAAGCATGCGAATAGTCCCTCTATTCGCGATGCCAATCCAGTGATCATTTTGTATCCAGGAGTAGGCATGTTTAGTTTTGCGAAGGATAAGCAAACTGCAAGAGTAGCAGCAGAATTCTATACCAATGCCATCAACGTGATGCGCGGTGCAGAAGCAATTTCAACTTATATTTCATTGCCACACCAGGAAGCTTTCAATATTGAATATTGGTTATTAGAGGAAGCAAAATTACAACGGATGCCAAAGCCAAAATCTTTGAGCGGACGTATCGCATTGGTTACAGGAAGCGCGGGTGGAATTGGAAAAGCAATTGCTAAGAAATTTGCACAAGAGGGCGCTTGTGTGATCTTGAACGATATTAATCAGGAAAGATTAGATGGTGCAGTTGGGGAATTCAAAAAATTATTCGGAAATGATATTGTAGCAGCATCTTTATTAAATGTAACTGATGCAACGTCAATTGAAAAAGCATTTAAAGAAACTGCCTTGGCATTTGGTGGTGTTGATCTGATTGTAAATAATGCGGGGATCAGTATTTCAAAAGCCATTGCAGATCATAGTGAGGAAGAATGGGATAGATTGTATGATATATTGGTGAAAGGACAATTCATTGTTTCTAAAAAAGCAGTTGTGCTCATGCGCAAACAAGGCTTTGGTGGTGATATTGTAAATATTGTTTCAAAGAACTCTGTAGTAGCGGGACCGAATAATGCAGGATACGGTTCTGCAAAAGCAGCACAGGCGCACTTAACAAGATTATTGGCAGCCGAATTGGGGCCTGATAAAATTCGTGTAAATACGGTTAACCCTGATGCTGTAATTTCAGATAGTAATATCTGGGCGGGAGGATGGGCCGAAGGTAGAGCGAAGGCCTATGGTATTACAGTGGAAGAATTACCAGCATATTATGCAAAGAGAACTTTGTTGGGCGAAACAATTTTGCCAGACGATATTGCCAATGCCTGTTTTGCTTTAGTAGGTGGTTTATTGAATAAGTCAACTGGTAATTCCATCAATGTGGATGGAGGAGTTGCAGCAGGTTTTTTACGATAGTATAAATAAATAAATATGGAAAAAGGTTTGCAAAGGATGGCTTTTAAAATGAAGCTGATCAAGGGTTTCGAAGCAGAATACAAGAAAAGGCATGATGAGATCTGGCCTGAATTGCAAACGCTGTTAAAAGATTCAGGAATAAGCGAGTATTCTATTTTTTTAGAGGAAGAAACTGGGAATCTTTTTGGTTTTCTGAAAATGAAAGACCCTTTAAAGCTCGATGGGTTACCATCTTTTCCTGTGATGCAAAAATGGTGGGAATTTATGGGCGATATCATGGAAACCAATCCCGACAATTCGCCAGTAAGTCTACATTTAGAGGAAGTATTTTACCTATTATAAATAAATGATATTATGCGTATAGATAAGTCCAAGATTCAAGAATATAATGATGCGCTTCTTAGTGCTCATAAAAGAAAATTTGATTTTGCTGCTGAGCATATTCCTGATATAAATAATATCATCAATCAATTAATCGAGTTTAATGTGGCCATTCCTAGCTGGGCCCTGGGTACAGGTGGCACAAGGTTTGGACGTTTTCCTGGTGGTGGAGAACCCGGTACATTAGAACAGAAAATGGAAGATGTTGGTTTATTGCATGCATTGAATCAATCCAGTGGAGCAATCTCCTTACATATTCCCTGGGACATCCCAGAAAATTATGCTGAAATTAAAAGTTTGGCAGCTAGTTTTGATTTGAAATTTGATGCAGTTAACTCTAATACATTTCAAGATCAGAAAGATCAGGAACTGAGTTATAAGTTCGGTTCTTTACATCATACTAATAAAGCTGTGCGCAAACAAGCTATTCAGCATAATATCGAAGTAATTAAACACGGAATTGAACTAGGCTCAAAAGCCTTGACAGTCTGGTTGAGCGATGGAAGTTGTTTTCCGGGTCAGTTGAATTTTAGAAAAGCATTTCAGAATACACTCGAAAGTTTAGAAGAAATTTATGCAGCATTACCGGAGGATTGGAAAGTCTTTATTGAATACAAATGTTCTGAGCCTAATTTCTATTCTATGACCGTTGGTGATTGGGGACAATCATTATTGTTTGCCAATAAACTCGGACCCAAAGCTAAAACCCTCGTAGATCTTGGTCACCATTTACCCAATGCCAACATTGAACAAATTGTGGCGCTATTATTAATGGAAGGCAAACTAGCTGGATTTCATTTTAACGATAGTAAATATGGAGATGATGATTTGACTGTTGGGGCTATGAAGCCTTATCAATTGTTCCTCATCTTTAATGAATTGGTTGAAGGGATGGATGCAAGAGGCATGAACCACGCGAAAGATTTGGGATGGATGATCGATGCTAGTCATAATGTTAAAGATCCATTAGAAGATCTTTTGCAATCTGTTGAAGCCATTATGCTGTCTTATGCGCATGCATTATTAGTAGATCGACAAAAACTCAATGCTGCACAGGAATCGAACGATGTAGTTGTTGCGCAGGAGGTTTTACAAAATACATTTAGAACCGATGTTCGTGCCATTGTTGCGGAAGCAAGATTAAGATCTGGCGGCTCATTAGATCCAATCGGATTTTTCAGAGAACAAAAAATAAGAGCGCAACTAATTGCTCAAAGAGGAAAATCATCAATTGCTACAGGATTATAATGGAAGCCCTTTCTGTCATAGCTATTTTTGATATTGGCAAGACCAATAAGAAATTGCTTTTATTTGATGAGCAATATAGATTAGTATGGGAAACGGTAAGTCAGTTTGCAGAATTAACTGATGAAGATGATTTTCCTTGCGAAGATATTGATGCATTGACTTTGTGGATTCATGCTGCTATTGAAACACTTTTAGGGGACAATCGTTTTATAATCAAAGCGATTAATTTTTCTGCGTATGGTGCCAGCTTAGTATACCTTGATTATAATGGAAATATTATTCCGCCGCTGTATAATTATTTAAAGCCCTATCCTTCGGAATTGAGTAAGAAATTTTATATTGATTATGGTGGCGAACAAAATATGTCTAAGGCAACTGCTTCCCCCACTTTAGGCAATCTGAATTCTGGCATGCAGCTATACAGGATCAAAAACCAATTCCCAGAAAAGTATCAGCATATTGAAGTGGCGCTGCATTTGCCACAGTTTTTGAGTTTTGTTTTAACCGGCAATAAGTATAGCGATTATACCAGTATCGGGTGTCACACACAGTTATGGGATTTTACCAAAAACAACTACCACGATTGGGTAATGGAAGAGGGGATTGATCTTCGGTTGGCGCCTATCAGGCAATGCGATAGTCTATGTGGATACTTTAAAGATTCGATACCTGTGGGTATTGGTATGCATGATAGTTCTGCAGCTTTAATACCTTATTTAGTTTCCTTTACGCAACCTTTTATTTTGATCTCAACGGGTACCTGGTGTATCAGTTTAAATCCGTTTAATCATACAGAGCTGACCGAAGAAGAATTGAAACAGGATTGTTTATGTTATATCTCTTATAAAGACAATCCTGTAAAAGCTTCTCGTTTATTTGCAGGTTATGAACATGAGCAAGCGGTAAAAAAATTAGCCATTCAATTCAATAAGCCGCTAGATTATTATGCAACTATTTCATATGATGCAAATATTTTGACTGATCAGGAAACACAAACATATGAATCTGCCTATCATCAGTTGATGGCAGATATCATTGTTCAGCAAGTGAAGAGCACAGATCTTGTATTAAATGGCTCGCAAGTAAAGAAAATATTTGTTGATGGCGGATTTAGTCAAAACAGCATTTACATGCATTTGTTATCGGAATATTATAAAGACAAAGAAGTATATGCCGCTTCCATCCCACAAGCATCTGCGATGGGAGCAGCACTTTCTATACATCAGCATTGGAATCAGAAAAATATACCCACAGATCTTATAGCGCTAAGGTTACATGTATCATGCCTTTAATATTTAGTGTAGTCTGACCTTTTGCAAATTCTTGCGCAAGTGGACTTTGAATATTACCTCCAATACTAATTTTATTGAAGTTAAATTCTAGTCCACCAATTAATGCCAATTCATATCCTCCCGTATGATAAGAACCGGTATTTAATCCATCGCTCAGTATGATTTTATTTCCGTTTAAACTATTGCCTTCAATATTTTCGTACGATAAACCAACATTTGGCATGATCGTGGTAGATTTGCTATTGAATTTATAATAGGCAATACTATTTACTGTTATTTTATTTCCGTATTTGTATCCCTGGTTATTAGCCAATGCAATTTTATAATTCAAAGATGTATTGATACCGAAATTGTTGACTTCCACTGTGTGTCTTGCATTCAAGAAAAGATCTAGACTTCCAGTACCTATCTGGCTATTGATGTCCGCTAATGTTGTTGTACTATCATTGACATTTACTTTGAATGCACCAGTTGGAAGTTTAAAGCCACCACCAATCCATAATTCATGAGAAATGTTTCCAGGAACATGAGATGATAATGGTGTAGAAAAAAGCTTGTAATTGGCTAATAATGTGATATCACCTAAGCCTGTTTTTTTTGTTCTTCCCATATCATCATCATTCTGAATATTGTAATGATAGGGTAGAAAGGCCAATACCTGCCAACGCTTGCCAATATTGAATCCTGACCATACTTCAACTGTATTGTAAAAGTTATGACTAAATTGATCTGGACTATTTAAAAGGGAAGTATGGTATTCGCTATAATTATGTCTGATCCCAAAAAACTTAGATTTAAAATTTGGGAATAAACCCATATATAAATTGCCACCACCACAGCCGCAAATGCTGCATGCATACGAACTTGAAACCACCATCAACAAGATGGCAGCAATGAAATATTTTTTCATGCCTAGAATTTGAATAAATGATTAAAAGAGGATAAATATTGATTGAGAAATCTAGGCAATACTTGGAGGATGAAAAAAATCTGCAGCAATATCTTTTGTAAGCTGATGCTGGAATTCGGAAAAAGCATTTCCGCTTGATCCTAGGCTAAATGTATGAGGTTGTTTTATCTGAGAGAAGAAAAGTAAGTTGATTTTAATTTCATTTTTTCGATCAGGATTTTGGCTGTCTTTATTAGCTTCCTGTTTTAGTTTCTTCATCATTTGGCATTTCCCATTACAATGCATTTGGGTTTTTGCCTTATTGATACAATTCTTCGCGAATGCAGATGTGTTGGTATAATAATTGGCAACAATAAGTCCTTTGCTGAAGGTTTGAGCAAAAAAAGCAAGTACTAAAAAAATAGCAATTAGTTTGATATGTAATGCAGGTGCTCTCAATTACAGTGAAGATAAGAATAATTTAATCTCAAGAAAAATAGAGATTTTTTTATTCTTATCTGTGACAGAAAATATGATCAAAATCATCCTCGCTTAACTAAGAAACGTTTCTTCAACCATTCGCGTACTGGTTCATCATATAATTTCAAGCAAGCATAAGCAAGTGTAATACTTGTTATTACTAGTACTGCACCCCAGGCCAATCCCTTTACACCTAATGGGATCTTATTATTCACTACCCATGCTGTATAAATATAGATCAATGGATAGTGTGTAATGTAAAGCGGATAAGAAAGGTCACCTAGGAATTTGCTGATTTTAGTTGATCGATTATTCTGTAAGCTTCCGCCAGCACCAATGGCAACGATGATCGGGAAGATAATGATTACAACCACTGCATCGTAAATCCCATTCATCCAAACATGTTGTGCATCACCAACTCTTGGGAATGCCAAAACAATAATTAATAACAAACTGCTCCACCAGAATGCATTCTTCACTTTAATGAGTTTGCCTACACGGCATAATAGTACGCCAGCGAAAAATGGATATAACAATCGGGTAAATCCAACGAAGAGTTGTTCTTTAGTTAATGACCATCCCCCAATTAAATCGCCTTGTGGTCCGGTTACCAAATAAGCGATCATCATACAGCCAGCTAATACCACAAAAATCGATAGCAATAATTTTGAAAATTTTCGAACGAATGTTGCGTACAAAATATTTGCGATGTATTCAAAGAATAATGACCAAGCCGGTCCGTTCAAAGGATGCATTTCCTGCCATCCACGGATATCCATTGATAAGGGTACAGGTATTAAAGTAGCACCAATGATCATTATCAAGAGCATTTTCAACACCGGTGTATGGGCAATTGGAGGGAATACTACATCGCTAGCTCCAAAATAAAATAAAGCGGCTCCGATAATAGAACCCATTACTACCATGGGTTGTAAACGAACCAACCTGCGTTTATAAAAATCCCATTGTGTTAATTGGCCCCAACGATCATCATATGCATAAGCAACAACAAATCCCGAAAGCAAAAAGAAAAAATCAACAGCTAAATAACCATGATTCAAAATTTGTATGAAACGATTCCCGCCAGTAAAGGTTTCGAATACATGAAATACAATAACAAAAACGGATGCTACACCACGGAGTCCGTCAAGGATCTGATAGTGGTTTTTTGACTCAAGATACTTAGTTGATTGACTCATATGGTTTGGCTGATTAATCGTAATTTCCGACTAAAATAAGGATATGCGATTGTATTTTGGCTTCTTGTCATTTTTTTTATCAATTATTGGTTTCTCTCAAGCCCCTGTTGTGCAAACTACTTCAGGAAAAGTTGCAGGATATATAGAAGAAAAAGTGGAAGTGTATAAGGGTATTCCTTTTGCTGAGCCTCCAGTGGGTGACTTAAGATGGAAAGCCCCGCAGCCAGTAACAGCTTGGAAAGATGTGAAAACTTGTACAGTATTTAGTGCAAGCCCCATGCAAGCAGATCCAAAGCCCTTCATGGTTTGGAGTAAAGAATATTTAATTCCAGAGAAACCAATTAGTGAAGATTGTTTGTATTTGAATGTGTGGACTTCCAATTCCAAATCCAAAACCAAGAAGCCTGTATTTGTTTATATCTATGGGGGAGGCTTTCAATCGGGTGGTACTGCTTGTCCGATTTATGATGGAGTTGCATCTGCTAAGAAAGATGTTGTTTTTGTGAGCATCAATTACCGAGTAGGTGTATTTGCTTTTTTAGCACATCCTGAATTAACTAAGGAAGCGGCTTATAAAAGTTCAGGTAACTATGGTTTGTTAGATATGGTTGCTGCGCTTAAGTGGGTGAAAGAAAATATTACAGCATTTGGTGGTGATCCGAGTAAAGTAACTATTGGCGGACAATCAGCTGGTGCATTCGCTGTAAATTATTTATGTGCATCACCTTTAGTAAAAGGATTATTCAGAGGAGCTATTGCCGAAAGTGGGGGAAGCATTTTGTCAAGTTCTTTGAGACCATCATTAAAGTTGGCTGATGCAGAAAAAATCGGAATCAAGTTCACGAGTGATTTGCACTGTGCGGATCTTGCTGCACTCAGAAATAAATCTTCCGAAGAAATATTTAAAGCATCTGGTGGATTAAAATCGCCCATTGAAGACGGCTATTTTTTGCCCAGCTCAATTAAGGATATTTATCTGCATGGAAAACAAAATGATGTTGTCTTGTTGATGGGTTGGAATCAGGAGGATATTGTGTCTGGTCCCCCCGTGAGTGCCGCGAACTATATATCCCAGATTAACAAACAATATGGCGCTGATGCTGCGAAACTGTTTGCAGTTTATCCAGCCACTAATGATCAAATAGCTGCTCAATCGCAAAAGGAATTGAGTAGAGATCAAACTTTTGCCATGCAACAATTTTTTTGGGCAAGCGTACAGTTGCATAATGGAAAATCGCCAGTTTATTTGTACAATTTTAATCGACAATTGCCCGGCTATACTCCTGCAACAGAATATGGTGCTTTTCACACTGCAGAAGTGGCATTTGCGTATGATAATTTGAAATTTGTGGAAAGACCTTTTACGGATGTTGATCATCAACTGGCAACAAGGATGTCGAATTATTGGTCCAATTTTATTAAAACAGGAAATCCAAATGGTAATGATCTTACTAAATGGAATAAATTTAATGCCAATGGAAACTGGGTAATGATCCTCGATGAAAATACAGGTAATCAACATCTGCCTAACAAAAAGCAATTAGAAACATTATTGCAACTGTATAAATAATACACTGAGCATGGAATTAGGATTAATGAGTTTTGCGGATATGGAGCCTGAGAAGCAAGCAGGATCTGGCATTAGTGCGCATCAGCGGATCAAAGACTTGATGGAAGAAATTCAATTGGCAGATCAATTGGGTATCGATGTGTTTGGAATTGGTGAACACCATCGGCCTGATTATGCAGTGTCATCGCCTGAAGTAATTCTAGGTGCGGCAGCCATGATCACAAAGAATATTAAATTAACGAGTGCTGTTACGGTGTTGAGCTCTGATGATCCTGTGCGGGTATATCAGGCATTTGCAACAGTTGATCAACTATCAAATGGCAGGGTTGAAATAATGGCAGGAAGGGGCTCATTTATCGAATCATTTCCTTTATTTGGATACGACCTTAATGATTATGAAGGATTATTTACCGATAAGATCGAACTCTTATTGCAAATTAATAAATCAACAAAAGTTAGTTGGAAGGGGAAACATCGTGCAGCTATCAATAATTTAGGGGTATATCCGCGTGCTTATCAAAATGAAATTCCTATCTGGCTTGCAGCAGGAGGAACACCCGCATCAGCCGTGCGTGCTGCGAAATTAAATATGCCATTGATGCTGGCCATCATCGGTGGGATGCCTGAACAGTTTGTACGATTCATTAATTTGTATAAAGACAGTTGTAAAGATTTAGGGAGGTCGCAGGAAGAAATACAATTTGGTGTCAATAATCATTTTTATGTGGGCGATGATGCAGAAATAGCAGCCAATGAATTTTATCCTTACTATGCAACTATGATGGATCGGGTTGGAAGAGAAAGAGGATGGCAGCCACTAACAAAACCGCAGTTTGATTACCTCCGAAATCCAAAAGGGGCATTAATGGTGGGTAGTGTGCAACAAGTGGTTGACAAAATTTTATACGAGCACGAAATTTTCGGAAACACCAGATTCCTTGCTCAAGCTAGTGTGGGTTTTGTGCCGCATCAGAAAGTAATGAAATCAATTGAATTATATGGTACTAAAGTAGTGCCGGAAGTAAGAAAGGCACTGGCATTATCGAAATAAAACCAGTGCCTAAAGATTAAAATAGCTAATGAATAATGTTTAAATGATGGATTAGTTTTCCATCATGTTCATAGCCTTTACAAATAAATGGTTATTCTCTAAGTGAACATGTTTGTGTAAGTCTTCTTCAAACTCTTTTAATTCTGCAAGACTAACTTTAAAAGTTGTGCAAGCACCTATTGGAATTGTGTAATTGTTTGTGAGCTCTCTTATCTTATATAATATATTGCCTGCATGATCATGCTCTGCCATCATTACACTAATAGGTGCTGAAATTGAATTTCTTGCAGTATCATTCAATTGTCCTTCCAAAAACAAAGCTTCTAATTGTTTAATTCTGGGAAACAAAATAACTTCTTCCTTCTGCATATGGTTAGTCATTTCTTCCTGAATCTCTCTAAATAGTTGTAATACTTCTACCATATAAGGAAACCTTTCTCCATGCTTGCTGGCTACTTTTTCAACATGAAAAATTATTTGAGGCATTGATTGCTTTACATAAAAGTGATGGTGTATAAGAATGTAACTGATCATTTGTTCAGCTGTCATTTCTTCAAAAGGAAGTTGATTTGCTGTTCTTGGTTGCATTTGTTTTACCAATTCTGCTGATACAGTGCTAAGCGATAATCCCTTTTCTTTGCAAGCTTCTTCCAGAGTTCTTTTTCCATTGCAACAAAAATCTAAACTGTATTTTTCCAATACAGGTACAGATGAACTACTCTTTGTAACAATTGAAGCCAATGTTTGTGTACTAATATTTTCCATTTCTTTTTAATTTATTCAGCAAAGTTGAACTGATTCAAAAAACTAAATTATGATTCAAATCATTTTCCAATTTTTATTCCCAAATTCAACAATAGCATTCCGGAAAACAAAATCAAAGCGGCGAATAATAATAGCTCATTTATATAGCTAATAGATTGTTCGAGTATGGCAGCAATTCCTTGAGTCATTAATAAACATTCATTAAATATGATCCCAAACACAAAAACTGCAATGCCAGTTAATACTAATTTATTGAATTGGATTAACTTAGAAGAAAGAAAATTCGCCACTAAGAATAAAGTAATTACGCCAAGCAAAATCAAGTGAAGATATGCAATAACAATAGGCCTGAAACCGAATGCTAGTGTGCTTATGGAAGGAATGGTGGAAACTGCTTGCAATACAAACTTAATGGTAAGTGCTACCCCAGCGAATAATAATAATAAGTTAGCAGGTTTGGGATATTGTAAAGACAGGTTTTGGAATTTAGGAGATAATTGATTTAACAATTGTGTCCAAGCAACTAATTGCGCTATAGCTGCAATAACAATAATGGCATAACCCCAACTAGGCATTGAAAGCCAAAGTGCAGATAAGAAATAGGCAGGTATACAGGATCCGGCAAATAGCCAGAATATTTGTTTTTGTTTTTTTATAAAGGGGATTACAATAGTAACTCTCTCAATAAACAAACCCATACAGGTGAAGAAAAACCATCCATTGTATTGAAAGTGTAGAAAAAAGTATACCGCCAACAAATACCAGTTTTGATGTACTATTTTATTTGCCATTAATATGGCCAAGCTAAATGCACCAATGGCAGAAATGGCGTTAAAGAATAAAGCTGCTTTGAACCAATTATTAATAATCCAATTTTTTGAAATACTATTGAGTTCTTTCCAAAAAAGGAAAGTAAAAATCCAACTATTAAAGATCGAGAGTGTTGAAAAACTAATAGAAAACAATCCATAGCCTTCAAAAGGGAAACTAAAAAGCATTCCATATGCTGTTATCAAATTCCCCCATAAAAGCCACCTATATTTTGGAAAGAGGTCTAAGTTTTTATGCCTTGATGCATAATCTACCATAAATGCCATCAAGGCCATACTAATCCATCCTGTAAAAGCAAAATGAGAATGTGCGTGTAATAAATGCTTTTGATCTATAAAGGGTAAGTTAAATGCAATTTTATAACGGAGTATTAAACCTATGGATGCAACCAATAATAAATTTAAAAGCGATATTCTTAACCATTGTAATAAGCGGGAAGACATAATTGCCATTTGAGGCAAAATAAAAGGAAGAAAGACAGTTGATTTATGATTTGAATCACAACTAACAATATACTTTTCCTTTATCCACTAAAACTGTACCATTTTTATGCATGTTTCTAATTGCTCGGATAACGGTTTCTACTCTAAGGCCAGTCATATCTGCAATTTGTTGTCTTGTTAGTTTTACTTTATTGCATTTTGTACAGATATTCTTTTTAGACTCCTTAAAATATTTAAATAGGCTACTAATACTATGCTCTGGGTTATGATTGGCTAATTCCCTTACAATCATAAACTTAAATCGTAATCTTTCTGCCAATAGCTTACTGAATGCAAAATGAATTTCAGCATTTTCATGGATCATTTGATGAAATGTATTCTTGCTTAGTCTTATTAATATAGAATCTTCATTAGCAATCGTGGTGGCAGCATAATCCCCATTATCGAAAAGCGGTAATTCGCCAAAACATTCACCTGGCTCTATCATAACCTGTAATATTTCTTTTCCCTCTTCATTAATATTTGCCCATCTAACACTTCCACTAATTAACTGGTAATAGAATGAGCAAATACCTTCTTCTTGGAATATAATATCACCTTCAGCAACCTTTTTATAGGTAGCTCCCCAAGCTAATAATGTATTGATATCGACTGTCATGTATTAAGGGTACTGTCTAATTCGAGGTGAAAATATCGGTATGTTCAATCCTAAACCATGATATAAATCATGTTTCTATAGTATTTCGGCTTTGGGTTATTTTTTTTTCTCACTTATGATTCAACGCATAAAATAAGGTTTAGGGGCTTTGTACACTTGCATTGTAATTAAAAAATAAACAAATAGAACATGAAAAAATTGATGATTCTCGGAATAGTAGCAGTTTTAATAGCCGCTTGTGGTGAAAATTCAACTGCTTCAAAACAGGAGAGTAATGTTTCAGATGCTACTAATTCTGCAAATCCTTCTTACGACCCTAATCGAGGAGAAGGAAAATTTAAATCAGTTGATATTACTGGAGCTCTTGATGCTACGATGGCGGATAACGGCAATAAGATCTACCTAGTAAAGTGTGGCGCTTGCCATAAAATTACCGAAGAGAAATTAGTTGGTCCAGGTTGGAAAGGTGTAACATCTAGACATCAGGCACCATGGATTTTGAATTTCATTACTAATACAGATGAAATGATCAATAAAGATCCAAAAGCACAAGCCCAGTTAGAAATTTGTTTGGTAAGAATGCCGAACCAAAATCTGGCTGATGCAGATGCTAGGTCGCTTTTAGAGTTCATGCGCAAAAATGATGGCGTTAAATAAATAATACTTCCTATCTATTCAGATAAAAACAAACAAATATGAAAAATAGTCACTTTAAGTTGCTCGCAATGGCTTGTTTCGGTATTGCGATAGGCTTTATTGCCTGTAAACCAAAAAATGTTGGAGATGCTGTTACTTCAGATGCTGCTGCAAAAGCATATGTAGCACCTGGCAAGTACGATCAGTTTTACAATTTTGTATCTGGCGGATTTAGCGGACAGATGAGTGTTTACGGATTGCCATCTGGAAGATTACTTCGTGTAATTCCCGTATTCTCGGTAGACCCTGAAAAAGGATGGGGTTATAGTGAAGAAACTAAACCCATGTTAAACACTTCTCATGGTATAGTGCCCTGGGATGATTTACACCATACAGAGCTTTCACAAACTAATGGTGAAATTGATGGCAGATGGGTTTTCGGTAATGCCAATAATACGCCACGTGTTGCCAGAATTGATTTGAAAACATTTAGAACTGCAGAAATTATAGAATTACCTAATAGTTCTGGTAACCACTCTTCTCCATTTATTACAGAGAATACAGAGTATGTAGTTGCTGGTACACGTTTTAGCGTACCTCCAGATAATGTAAATGGAGATGTGCCTATCAATTCCTATAAAAAGAATTTTAAAGGAACGCTTAGCTTTATTAGTGTTGGAAAAGAAGATGGCAAGATGGATATCGCTTTCCAAATTCAATGTCCAGGAGTGAATTTTGATTTGAGTCACTCTGGTAAAAACGTATCAAGTGGATGGTTCTTCTTTTCTTGTTACAATACAGAGCAAGCAAATACTTTATTAGAAGTGAATGCTTCACAGCGCGACAAAGATTTTATTATGGCGGTTAACTGGAAAAAAGCGGAAGAATATATTAAAGCTGGAAAAGGCAGAAAACAAACTGTAAAATATGCCCATAATAAGTGGAACGAGAAAACGCATAGTGCTACTTCAGAAATTAAAACAGAAGTAACCGTATTGGATGCGAAAGACTTTCAAGACTTATGTTATTTTATCCCTTGTCCGAAATCTCCACATGGTTGCGATGTAGATCCTTCTGGAGAGTATATCGTTGGAAGTGGAAAATTAGCAGCTTTGATTCCTGTGTTTAGTTTTACAAAATTGCAAAAAGCAATTGCGTCGAAAGATTATGCAGGAGTTTATGATGGTATCCCCGTTATTAAATATGAGTCTGCTTTGTATGGTGAAGTAAAAAAACCAGGACTCGGACCTTTGCATACAGAATTTGATGGTAAAGGAAATGCTTATACCACCATGTTTGTATCATCTGAAGTGGTGAAATGGAATATTAAAGATTTGAAAGTATTGGACCGTGCTGCTACTTATTATAGTGTTGGTCACTTGTGTATCCCTGGTGGCGATACCAAAAAACCCAATGCTAAATACTTGATTGCATATAACAAAATTACCAAAGATAGATATTTGCCAACTGGCCCAGAGTTAGCTCAGAGTGCGCAGTTGTTTGATATCTCAGGAGATAAGATGCAATTAATATTGGACTTCCCAACCATTGGTGAACCACACTATGCACAGGCAGTTAGCGCAGATTTAATCAAAAACAATTCAGTGAAGTTCTTCAAAATAGAAGATAACGCAAATCCTTATGTATCAAAAGGAGAAGGCGAAACAAAAGTTGTTAGAAATGGTAATAGAGTAGATATTAATATGACATGTATTCGCTCGCATTTTTCTCCTGATAATATTGAAGGAATTAAAGCAGGCGATGAAGTTTATTTCCATGTTACTAATTTGGAGCAAGACTGGGATGTTCCCCATGGATTTGCTATTAAAGGTGCAAATAATGCAGAATTACTGATCATGCCAGGTGAAACCCAAACACTAAAGTGGGTTGCTGAAAAAGCTGGTATGTTCCCATTCTATTGTACGGATTTCTGTAGTGCATTGCATCAGGAAATGCAAGGATATTTGAGAGTATCACCAGCTGGAAGTAATACACCACTGATGTTTAGTACTGGCAAAAATTTGCCTCCTGTAGAAGCTGCAACAGCTAATGGAAAAAAATAATTTCCTATAAAAACGGGGCAGATTAAACACCTGCCCCGTTTTAAGTTTATCGAAATTGAAATCATACAAATGAAACACAATCAGCTTTCTGGTCTTGTTAGAATACTCCTATTACTTTGTGCAGCCGCACTGGCGTTGGTTTTATTTGTTCCAATGTGGAGAATTGAATTAGATGCGCCACAATATCCCGAAGGACTTACTTTACTTATTTATGCAAATAAATTAGGTGGAAATGTAGACATTGTTAATGGATTGAATCACTATATCGGTATGAAGACTTTACATGCTTCAGACTTTTTGGAGTTTACATTACTTCCTTATTTTATTTCATTTTTTGCTTTATTGGCTTTACTTGTTGCCATTTTCGCAAGGCCAAAATTATTGTATACTTTCTTTATTCTGTTTATGCTTTTTGCCATTATATCGATGGTAGACTTTTGGAGATGGGAATATAATTATGGGCATGAACTAAACCCTGATGCTGCCATTATTGTTCCTGGCATGTCTTATCAACCACCATTAATTGGGTTTAAACAATTGTTGAACTTTGGAGCATACTCTATTCCAGATATTGGAGGATGGATTTTTGTAAGCGTTGGATTAATTGGTTTATACGCAGTGGTGGTTACAAAAAGAAAAAAGTTTTCATCAACTGCAATTGTAACGGTAATCACAATTTTTACTTCCACTTTATTTAGTTCTTGTAATACGGGTCCTGAAGCATTGAAATATGGAACAGATAATTGTTTTTCTTGTAAAATGACAATCAGTGATATACGATATGGCGCTGAGATTGTAACAAAAAAAGGTAGGGTATATAAGTTTGACGATAGTTTCTGCATGTTGGCATATTTAAAAACTAAGGAATTAGCTTCTAGTGAAATTAAAAATATTTATATGACCAATTTCACCGGCAGCCATCAGTTATTAAATGTAGAAGAAGCCGTGATGTTACAAAGCAATGTATTAAGAGGCCCAATGGGTGGAAACATAGCTGCAACTGATCAAATTGATAGTGTCAACAAAATGAAAGACAAATTTCCAGGCAATGATTTGCTTTGGTCAGAAATTATTAAACAGTGAAAAGATATTTATTCATAATCTTTTTTGGACTTGGTTTTATTCTGTCTTCTCAGGCAAAAACTATTACTGTTGGAGTATCTAAGAAATGTAGCACCATTCAACAAGCATTGTTGCTTGCTTCAAAAGGGGATAGTATTGTTGTTTCAAGAGGAAACTATCATGAAAAAAATATCATTGTAAATAAACAGATTACTTTAATCGGGATAGACTATCCCGTATTGGATGGCGAGTTTAAATATGAGATCATTTCTATTAAAGCCTCTGGTACAATTGTACAGGGTTTTAAAATTATCAGGTCGGGCATCTCAAGTATGGAAGACTTTGCAGGGATTAAAATATATGAATGTAGAGATGTGATTATTAGAAATAATATTTTGGAAAACACATTCTTTGGTATTTACTCTCAATATGGTATCAATTGTACTATTGAAGGAAACAAATTATCAGCGTCGAACACAGAAGAACAGCAAAGTGGAAATGGAATACATTGTTGGAAGAGTGATAGTATGCGAATAATTGCAAATAATATAACCGGACATAGAGATGGTATTTATTTTGAGTTTGTAACCAATTCTATTATTTGGAGAAACGATTCCGAAAAAAATCTTCGCTATGGGTTACATTTTATGTTTTCGAGTAACGATTCTTACATCGCAAATATTTTTAAAAATAACGGCGCTGGCGTTTCGGTGATGTTTTCTCACGATGTTAAAATGGTGCATAATTATTTTGAAGAAAATTGGGGAGATGGATCTTATGGCATTTTGCTAAAAGAGATCTCTGACGGGTATATAGAAAATAATCGATTTGTAAAAAATACAGTAGGAATTTACATGGAAGGAACGAGTCGAATAAAAATGAGTGGAAATGTTTTTGAAAAAAATGGATGGGCTATGAAGATTCAAGCAAGTTGCATGGATATTACAGTAACTGGAAATAATTTCATCAGTAATACTTTCGACATGGCTACTAATGGAAGCCTGGTGTTGAATACTTTTAATGGCAATTATTGGGATAAATACGAAGGGTATGACATTAATCGAGATCATATTGGAGATATTCCTTACAGACCAGTAAGTATGTACTCTGTTATCATCGAAAAGAACCCCCCGGCAATGATGTTGTTTAGAAGCTTTATCACAACGCTGCTTGATAAAACAGAAAAAGTATTGCCTTCACTTACTCCTGAAAACTTTAAAGACGCTTTCCCACTCATGAAACCTTTAAGATTATGATTATTGCAAATAATGTATCTAAACAATTTGGAAGCCTTAAGGCACTAAACAATTTTTCTGTTAACTGCAATAAGGGTGAGTGTATAGCACTGATTGGCCCTAATGGTAGTGGTAAAACAACTTTTATTAAAACCATTCTGGGAATGGTAGTTTGCGATAGTGGCTTTGTAACGGTTAATGGTTGTAATATAAAAAACGATTGGCAATACCGTTCTAAAATTGGGTATATGCCACAAACAGGAAGGTACCCAGAAAATATGACCATTGGTCAGGTTCTTGAAATGATGCAAGATATTCGAGGCGAAAAAAATGCGAAAGACCTGGATGAGGACTTAATAAACAGGTTTGAAATTAAATCTCTTTTGAATAAGAGAATGCGTACACTATCTGGCGGAACGCGTCAGAAAATAAGTGCTGCATTAGCTTTTTTATTTAATCCAGAGTTGTTGATTCTTGATGAACCAACGGCAGGACTGGATCCGCTTTCTTCTGAAATTTTAAAAGAA
>SESF01018914.1_pt1 | contig 19534 bp, 17 predicted proteins | sample 3171521 | NCBI WGS metagenome assembly SESF01 (sample SAMN10866945, study PRJNA518727) | freshwater metagenome | biome: subpolar coniferous forest; feature: holomictic lake; material: water; isolation source: holomictic Lake 227, 6 m and 8 m depth | place: Canada: near Kenora, Ontario | collected...
ATTGGCTAGATACCGTCACTTGGCGATCCAAGTTTCGAGCCAGCCAAAGCACGAGCGTGCGGGCCGCCAGGAATCCAATCAAAACCGCTATCAGCCGACTAGCGACTCCCTGCGCAGCCCACCAGAACAAAGCCAGCGCCAGCGCCGTCCGCCCGAGGAAGCTGAAGGCTATAAGCAGGAGGGAATAACGGGCCGACTGGAAATGCGACACCGTCAGCCAAAGCCCGAAAAAGAAAAGCATTCCAGCGACAAAGCCAGCTGCCCCTGCCGCCGTGAGGCCAAGCATTTCATTCATGCTTTGGATCCTCCTGTTCCTGGCTTATCTCGCGATGCTCGCGGTCCATCCAATACCAGACATTTGCACATCCCAGGAGCACTCCGAGGATCATCAGCATGAGCGTCCAGGAATACTGGCCCGGGTAATGCCCATCGATCCATGCGCCCAAAGCCACCCCTAGCATCGCAGGGAGCGCCACAGACCAGCCGACCAGCCCAAATAGACCGAACCCCGCGAGCACGCTCCGCGGCTTTTGCCGGCGCGCTTTCAGTTTACGCGCCTCATTTCGTCCCACCTTTTCCGCAAGGTTCTCCAAGGGACTCGGCAGAGGTTTGGGTTCAGGTTTTTCGCTCATGATGTATTTCCATCAATCGCCGGGCGAGGCGGCTCTCCAGTTTGGCCAGAACCGCGCGCATCCCCTTTTCATATTCGTCCAGATGGAATATCTCGCGCTCAACTGCCTTTCGGACCTGCCCTAAATCCGCCGCTCCAATCGCATTGCGCACCACGACGGTTACTTCAAGATCGGTCTTAACGAGCAGACCCTCATCAACGGCTACAAAGCGTTCTCCTTCAGTCCGGGCCTCATAGAGAAAGACGCCCGGAACCAGCGGTGCCACGCAATCCAGCCGTCGCGGCCAGATCCCGAAGAAGCCGGACGCGGTTTCAGCGACAATACGCTTCACTTCATTGCATTCGAGGAAGAGGCGCGAGGGAAGCAGGATTCTAAGCCGCATGAAGGGATCGATTGGCATCGGGACTCTCCTTCGGCTGAGGCTCCGCCGAGATTGCGGGCGTTTTGGCTTCGGTAATTGAGCCGATCATATAAAGGGCCGATTCGGGATAATCCTTAAATTCGTCCCTTAAGATTCGTTCGCACCCGATAAGCGTCTCCTCAAGGCCAACCAGCTTGCCTCCAATGCCCGTAAACTGCTCCGTGGCAAAGAACGGTTGCGTGAGGAAGCGTTCCAAACGCCGGGCGCGAAACACAATCTTGCGGTCCTCGCTGGAAAGCTGCTCCAGCCCCAGCATGGCAATAATGTCCTTGAGTTCCTCGTATTGGGCCAGGATCCCTCGGACTTCCTGAGCGATGCGGTAGTGCCGTTCCCCTATGATGGCAGGCGAGGACATCCTGGATCGAGATTCGAGCGGATCGACCGCCGGGAACAGCCCTTCGCTCGCGCGTTTTCTCGACAAGACAATCGAAGCCGAGAGATGCGAAAATGTGTGAACCACCGCAGGATCCGTGAAATCATCCGCCGGCACGTAAACGGCTTGAATAGAGGTGATGGCGCCAGTGTCGGTGCTGGCGATGCGCTCCTCCAGGCGCGACAACTCCGTAGCCATTGTCGGCTGATAGCCCATCCGCGAAGGCATTTGCCCCAGCAAGCCCGAGACTTCGGCCCCCGCCTGGATAAAACGGAAGATGTTGTCGATCAGCAGCAGCACGTCGCGATGCTCATCGTCGCGAAAGTATTCGGCCATGGTCAGCGCGACGTGTCCCACCCGGAACCGGTTTCCGGGGGGTTCGTTCATTTGTCCAAAAACCAGCACCGTGTTCGAGAGCACGCCCGCGTCCCTCATCTGCCGGTAAAGTTCTTCTCCTTCCCTGCACCGCTCGCCGATCCCGCAAAAGACGCTGACTCCGGAATGTCTTCCCGCCATATTGTGGATGATCTCGGTCAGGAGGACGGTTTTGCCTACGCCCGCCCCGCCAAAGAGCCCCGCCTTGCCGCCTCGTTCCAATGGCGCAAGCAGATCGATCACCTTGATCCCCGTTTCAAAGATCTCCGATTTTGTGGTTCGACGGGCAAGCGGCGGGGGTTCCTGGTGGATCGACCGCCATTCCACTCCGCGGGCCGGGCCGCCACGATCCACGGTCTTGCCGAAAACGTTGAAGACGCGCGAAAGAATGGCTTTCCCCACCGGCGCCCGTAACGGGGCTCCACTGTCTTCGACCGGATCGCCTCGGGCGAGTCCGTCAGTTGACGTGAGGGCAACGCCGCGGACATGAAGAGCATCAGTCTGAGCGAAGACTTCAATCACTGTATGCGCTCCGCCCCCGGTAAAGAGCAGATTGTTGATCGGGGGCAATCGTGTTTCAAAAAGCGCGTCCACAACGTTCCCTCGTACCGCGACGACCCTGCCGCGATTGCGCCCGCACGACCGAACCATCGGCCTGCGCCCTTGAGGTGCCGGTTGAGTGGCGCTTTTAAGCCGCGGATTCATCTCTTTCTGGAAGGCAGTCATTGACCGTCGGGGAGTCATTCTCCCCTGGGTTTTTCGGGCCTGCCTGATATCAATGCAGGCAGCATATCGTGAAACCGGTCGGCGATTAACTGCGTTTCCGCCTGATGCCAATGCTCCGCTTGCCTGTCGTTTGGGCTGCCCTCATTTAGATAAATGAAGAAAGCGCAGTTAGCGATCTGCTCATGTGTCAGGAAGAAATTTATCATGATGGTTCGAGAAATGTAGGTTTGAGGCATGCTGTGGGAGAAGCCACAGGCGAGTCGCCCTTACTTCTTCCGAGCCTGCCGGAATTGCCGGCAGGCTCGGAGATCATGACCTAATCCGCCAAAAATCATCCCGAGACCCACAGCAACAGCTATTCCACCTTGATCTCGTGTGACTTGGCTATCGCTTGTTCGGTCTTCGGGAGATGGACTGTGAGGAGACCGTCCTTAAATTCGGCTTTTACCTTCCCGGCATCTGCGCCGGGAGGAAGCGAAAAGGTCCGAACGAACGCGCCGTAGCTCCGCTCCATCCGGTGATACCGGCGGCCTTTTTCCTCTTTCTCCTTCTTGCGCTCGCCGGAGATGACGAGTGAGCTATCCTCAACCGAGACTTTTACATCCTCTTTGTTCACTTCTGGCAGTTCGGCTTTTACCAGATATTCCTTGTTGTCCTCGGTAATATCCACCAAGGGCTCCCATACGGCCGTTGTGATCGGTTCACCGATGCTCAGAAGAGGTGAGCGCCCGACGAGGCGTTCCATGCGGTTTTCCATCTCCTCCAGCTCCTTCATGGGATTCCAACGCGCCATGCTAAACGGATTCCATTTTGTAAGTGCATTCATAGTTTTAATTTTCCCGCCACAATCAAAAACGCTCCGTTCCCGCACTAACGCCGTCTTGATTTGCACTACAACTTTCCACTAGCTGAGACTTCCGTGGCGGCGGCCATGCGGAAAAGAGTCGCCAGCATTTTGGAAACAACCTGGAATGCTTAGGCTGAAAGCCCGGCTCAAGTCACGACCCAAATGGCACACAAACGGGTGGCTGGATGTGAACGATTCCTGTTAGCATGGAAGAGTTCACGATTCTGAGCGGAACGGCAAGCGCCCAACTGGCAGCATCCGTTGCGGAAATCCTCCACGCGCGGATGGCTGCCTGCTCCATCAGTCGCTTCCCCGACGGCGAGATTGCCATTCAGCTCAATGAATCAGTGAGGGGTTGCGCAGTCTTTATTATTCAATCCACCTGTCCGCCGGTGGATGAGAATCTCGTCGAGCTGCTCGCCCTCGTGGACGCCTGTCGCCGTGCGGATGCACGAAGGGTCAGCGCCATCGTGCCTTACTTCGGGTACGCACGGGCGGACAAAAGGCGGGGGTGCCGGGAACCGGTTACGGCAAGCATGGTTGCGACCCTTATGGAGGCTGTTGGAGTCGACCGCCTGATCACGGTCGATCTGCATGCGCCGCAGATCGAAGGCTTTTTTCACATCCCAGTCGATAACCTCAGCGCCGTAACTCTCCTTTGCGACGCGTTACAAGCACGCCATCAACTCTCACCGGATACGGTGGTCGTATCTCCCGACGAAGGGCGGGTTAAGACGGCTGCTGAATACGGCCGCAAGTTGGGGTGTCCAGTCGTTGTGCTCCATAAGGAAAGGCACGGCGGGAGCACCACCAGGGTGACGCATGTCGTTGGTGATGTGCGTGATCGCTCCTGCCTCATCATCGATGATATGATCTCCACGGGTGGCACCATCGCAGAAAGCATTCATTCCTTGCTCCAAGCTGGCGCCCGGCCCGAAATAACCATTGCAGCCACTCACTGCCTGAGGCTTCCGGGGGCGCGCAAAAACCTCAGCCACGAGGCCGTTCGTGGCATTCTGGCGACCGACACAGTTCACGTAATTCAGAATGCGTGGCCGGAGTTGCAGGTTATCTCCACCGCTCCGCTGCTCGCCTCAGCCATTAGCCGATGCGGGTGAGCCTGATAAGGGGCTGATGGACGCCGCCGTCACAGGGATCGGATTCGATTTACGTTGTGGTGGAGGGAACACAAAAATTGGATGCCCCCGACGGCGATGCTGCGGCGCTCGAAAAGCCTCGATATACGGGGATTTCACCGAAGTCGTCTGCGAAGATCGAACCGGGGCACGGATGGCACCTTCTGCGGCAGATGTTGCGCATTCGGCGCTTTGAAGAGAAGTGCATTGAGCTTTACAGCGCGATGAAGATCCGGGGATTCCTGCACCTCTACATTGGACAGGAAGCCGTTGCCGTCGGCTCCATCGGGTGTCTTACCACCGAGGATGCCGTTGTCGCGACGTACCGGGAGCACGGCCAGGCGCTGATGCGGGGGTTATCGATGGGCGTTGTCCTTGCCGAAATGTATGGAAAGCAGGAGGGGTGCGCGCGGGGGCGGGGCGGATCAATGCACATGTTCGATGCCAAAGCCCGGCTCTACGGAGGCAATGCAATCGTAGGCGGGTGCATTCCGCTCGCGGTGGGCCTGGCCCTGGCCGACAAGATGCAAAGACGCCCGCGCATCACCTGTTGCGTCTTTGGCGAGGGCGCGATGGCGGAAGGGGAATTTCACGAGTCGATGAACCTCGCTGCCCTTTGGCAATTGCCCGTGCTGTTTCTTTGCGAGAACAACTTGTACGCCATGGGAACCGAGATCTCCCTGGAGCATTCGATTACGGAGCTTTGGAAGAAGGGCGAAAGCTACGGAATCCCCTCGGCACAAGTGGACGGGATGGACGTGCTCGCCGTCGAAGCCGCGATGGGAAAAGCCATGGACCACATCCGCCTCCGCGGAGGCCCCTATTTCCTGGAATGCCTCACCTATCGATTGCGGGGTCATTCAATGTTCGATGCCCAGCTTTACCGGACGAAAGCGGAACTGGAGGAATGGAAAAAGCGCGACCCGATCCTCGGACTAACCACGCGACTGAAAGCCGAAGGGATGATCAACGATGCCGATGTCGAAACGCTGGAACACGAGGTGTCGCAGGAAATTGCGGCGGCCGTGGATTTTGCCGAAGCCGGCACTTGGGAGCCCGTGGAAGATCTCACACGGTATGTCTATTCCGAACGGCGGTAAGAATATGACCGCCCGCCCCATCAGTTACCGCAACGCCGCGAGGGAGGGCATCCGGGACGCGATGCAGCGGGATGCCCGCGTATTCTTGATGGGAGAGGACGTGGGCCGCTACGGGGGGTGTTATGCAGTGAGCAAGGGACTGCTGCAAGAGTTTGGCCCGGAACGCATCCGCGACACCCCTCTTTCGGAATCTGCGTTTGTGGGCGCCGGAATAGGCGCCGCCATGGGCGGGATGCGGCCGATTGTCGAAATTATGACGGTCAACTTCAGCCTCCTGGCTTTGGATCAGATCCTTAACAATGCCGCCACGCTCCTGCACATGTCCGGAGGGCAATTGAACGTTCCGATCGTGATCCGCATGGCCACCGGCGGCGGGAGACAGCTTGCCGCTCAGCATTCCCATAGCCTGGAAGGGTGGTTTGCGCATATCCCGGGCCTTAAGGTTTTAACTCCGGCAACGGTGGAGGATGCCCGCGGCATGCTCTGGACGGCTATTGAGGATCCTGACCCGGTGCTCATCTTCGAAAATCAAAGCCTTTACAACATGCAGGGCGATCTCCCTTTGGATGCCGGCGCTGTGGATATCGAACGCGCGCGGATTCACCGTGCCGGCAAAGACCTGACGATCATCACCTACGGCGCGTCCCTTTGGAAGTCGCTGATAGCCGCGGATACGCTTGCCAAAGACGGCATCGATGTCGAAGTGATGGATCTCCGCACCCTCCGCCCGCTGGACACAAGAAGCTTTCTCGCCTCAGTTTCAAGGACCCATCGTGCTTTGATTGTGGATGAGGGATGGCGGAGCGGCAGCATCTCTGCGGAGATCAGCGCTCGCATCATGGAGAACGTTTTTGACGACCTCGCCAGCCCGGTGGAGCGCCTTTGCAGCGCGGAGGTGCCCATTCCCTATGCGGCCCATTTGGAGCGCGCGGCGCTGCCGCAGCCCGACACCATTGTTTCAACAATCCGCAAAATGATCTATAATCATGGGTGAATTTCGCATGCCTAGTCTCGGTTCTGAAATGGAATCTGGAAAACTGCTCGTATGGCGGGTTCAGCCAAATGACCACGTGAAGCGCGGCGACATCATGGCCGAGATCGAGACCGACAAAAGCGCGATCGAAATCGAGACATTCGAGGACGGCATCGTCGATCGACTCCTTGTGGAGCCGGGTGCAACCGTGCCGGTGGGAACCGTCCTGGCAACCATCCGGCCGGAGAGAGCGCCGTCAGATTGAGAGCGCGATCTCCTGCGCGAAGCGCCTTGGAGTGCGGCAGTCCTCTCTTCCCATTACCCACAAGTTTCTGGCGCGCTGAAAGGGCTTGCGATTGATGCTTTAGATAATCTTTGAACTAAGCGAGCGGCGAGGTACGGGTATTTTTGACAGGATTAACATGATTTCCAAGATTCTCAGGATTTCGAGGGAAGCCTGCAACGTCGGTTAGCATCCGCGGATCTTAATCCTGTAAATCCTGTCAATCTTGTTAATCCTGTCCAAAAGACAAAACGCTACGATGCGCTGACGCGTTCAGAGTTGTGGGTAATGGAAAGAGTCCTCTGCCGCCTTTGGGATTGCGCCCAAATAAGTCAATCAATTCAACTCCTTACCTATCTCGCCTCGGATGCTTTGCAGCACTTCACCGGAAGCCTGAGTGACCTCAGGCGACAGCTCCGTGCCTGCTTCAAAATTCCCCCCTTCAATTCCGTAGATGATGAGCGTCGGGGGGAGTTGGCCCAAGGTCCTCGCCAACTCTACCGCCTCGGCGAGGCTGAAGGCGTGCGTCGAATAGCGAAAGAAGTTCTGCGGGATTTGTTGAGCCCTCGCATCGAATCGATAAATCGTTCCGGGCGGGCCCCCTGAATGTACTGCATCGATGAGGATCACCGTATCCGCACCGCGCCAGGCTTCCATCAAGGCCGCGCCCTCGCCGCTTTCCTCGATGACCCGCACTCGATCGGACATCGGGTATAAGGCGCGGGCCAGTGCCCTGCCAACGCCATCGTCGCAGCGATACTCGTTCCCAATGCCAATCACGAGGATGTTTGGTCCTTGGGCCACGATATTACTCGTTGCCTTGTGAGCTTTGGATGCGAACCGAGAGTAACAGAGGCGTTTCGCCAATTGTGTTCGGCATCGTTATTGCTGAGGACCAAAGGTCCGTTCCATACCAGCCTGGGGCAACGCCCCAGGAAGGGCAAAAAGATAAGTCAGGGCTGAAGGCCCGTGCCATTCTGTGAGCGATGAAATAGTTCGGGCCTTCAGCCCTGGACCCCTTTTTATCGAAAACCTGGGGCGATGCCCCAGGCTGGTATGGGTCCGCGCCGTTGGCGCTGAAACTGCATTTGTACGAACGCTCTTTTTTCACACCGAACACAATTGGCGAAATACCTGTGCCACTCTTAGCTGTCCGCCAGCGGAACACCTATAAGCATCACTCTATATTTCAGCTGAAGAGGCAGTCGACAAAGCCCGCTCTGTTTCGAGGATTGCAAGGGTTGTCTTGATTACTGTATCCGGGTTTAACGAAATGCTATCAATGCCTTGCTCCACGAGAAATTGCGCGAACTCTGGATAATCACTCGGAGCCTGCCCGCAGATCCCGATTTTGCGGCCCTTCTCACGGGCTACAGCAATCACATGGGCGATCATATTCTTAACGGCGGGGTTTCGCTCGTCGAAAATGGTCGCGACAATTTCCGAATCCCGATCCACCCCAAGGATGAGCTGGGTTAAATCGTTGGAGCCGATGGAGAAACCGTCAAAAATCTCGGCGAACTCCGCAGCCAGGATCACGTTGCTGGGGATTTCGCACATGACGTAGAGTTCCAGGCCGTCTTCGCCTCGCCTGAGGCCGTTCTTTTCCATTTCGGCCTGCACCCGGCGGCCTTCTTCCACGGTGCGACAGAACGGAATCATTACCTTCAAATTTTTGAGCCCCATTCCATCCCGCACCTTTTTGACGGCTAGACACTCCAGGGCGAACCCGGCTTGATATCGAGGGTTGTAGTATCGAGACGCGCCGCGAAATCCGATCATCGGATTCTCCTCGCCCGGCTCATACTTTCGCCCGCCAATGAGATTGGCGTATTCGTTGGTCTTGAAATCGCTCAGCCGCAGAATCACATCTTTGGGATAGAACGCGGCGGCGATCATCGCGATTCCTTGCGCGAGCTTATCGACGAAAAATTGCGGCTTGTCCGGATAGCCGACGGTCAAAGCATCGATCTCGGCTTTAACGCCTGGATCATCCAGGCGGTCATAATCGAGCAATGCCAGCGGATGGGCCTTGATGTAGGTCGTAATGATGAACTCCTCGCGCGCCAACCCGACTCCGTCGTTGGGAATGAACGAAAGCGAAAATGCCTCCTCGGGGTTTGCCACGTTCATCATGACCTTCGTCTTTGGACGACCGAGTTCTTTGAGATTCAGCCGTTCGACCTCGAACGGGAGGCAGCCTTCAAAGATGAATCCAGTATCGCCTTCGGCGCAGCAGATGGTGACCTCCTGTCCGTCATTGAGGGCTTCTGTGCCGCGCTCGGTTCCCACGATTGCCGGAACGCCAAGTTCGCGGCTGACAATGGCGGCATGGCACGTGCGCCCACCCCGGTTCGTGACGATGGCCGCGGCCTTTTTCATGATCGGTTCCCAGTCGGGATCCGTTTTGTCGGTCACCAGAATCTCCCCCTCGCGAAATTCATTTAAAAATTGCACGCTCCGGATGACATGCACCCGGCCGGTTGCAATCTTCTCGCCGACACTGCGTCCGGTGGCCAGGACCGGGCCATGGTTGCGTAGATGGTAGGTCTCAAGCGTGGTAATGTCCTTCCGCGCCTGCACCGTCTCGGGGCGCGCCTGGAGGATGAATAACTCTCCGGTGCAGCCGTCCTTTGCCCATTCGAGGTCCATTGGCGTGGGCCGTTTGTTCTTTGCGGTGTAATGATCCTCGACCAGGCAAGCCCAACGAGCCAGCGTCAAAATGTCCTCATCCGTGATCGCAAACCGAGCCCGATCGTCGCCGGGCACCGGGATGTTTTTAACCCTTTTCCCTCCCCCGACATCATAGACGAGTTTGAATTCCTTGCTCCCCAGCATCTTTTGAAGAATCGGCGCAAAACCGTCCTTTAACGTCGGCTTGAAAACATAGTATTCGTCTGGGTTGATTGAGCCTTGCACGATGTTTTCGCCAAGACCGTACCCGGCGTTAATGAGCACGGCGTCTCGAAAGCCGGTTTCCGTATCGAGCGTGAACATAACGCCCGAAGCCGCGAGATCGCTGCGGACCATTCGCTGCACGCCGATGGAGAGGGCTATCTTCTGGTGTTGGTACCCCTTGTCCCTGCGATAGGAGATGGCGCGATCCGTAAACAACGAGGCGAAGCAACGCTTGCAAGTTTCGACAACTGCCAGTGAGCCCTGAATATTGAGATAGGTTTCCTGCTGCCCGGCGAAGCTCGCATCGGGCAGATCCTCTGCTGTGGCGCTGCTTCTCACCGCCACGTCCAGCGGTTCGCCACCAGACAGTTGAGCGTAAGCCGCGGCAATCTCATTTTCCAGTTCGACCGGCAGTCGGGCTCCGAGAATCTCCTGCCTCACCTGGTTTCCACGCTGGCAGAGATCCTCCAGGTCATTGGGAACAAGGGCTCCTAGTATTTCGTCAATCCGGCGATCCAGTCCGGCCTGGCGCAAGAAGGCGCGGTAGGCGTCAGCCGTGACGGCAAAGCCGTTCGGCACTTTGACGCCGGCGGATTCCAGCTCCCGGACCATCTCGCCGAGCGAGGCGTTTTTCCCGCCGACCATCGGAACGTCCTCTATCCCGATTTCATTGAACCAACGAATATAGGGCGAGCGTTCGGGGGACGGTTGTCTTTGAGCCCGAGGTGCTGTGAGCGTTTGTTCCGGCATATAGATCTCCTTACTCGTATTCGATTTCCAGTTTCAAAAAGTGGGTTGCGCAGGAAATGCACGGGTCGTAGTTCCGAATTGCCTGCTCGCACTGCCAGGTGAGTTGCGCGTTGGGAAGGTCAATTCTCGGGGGCACGAAATTCCAGAGATCGTTCTCGATCGTCTTTTGGTTTTGCGAGGTTGGCGGCACGATCTTGGCATCGCGAATCGTGCCTTCATCGTCGATCCGATACCGGTGATAGAGCGTGCCCCGGGGGGCCTCGGTGAAGGCGTAACCGGTCGCGGCCCGAGGGTGGGCCTCGACAACCGGAGAGGCGGGGGGCTCATATTCGGCAATCAAACGCAATGCCTCGTCGCAGGCATGAAGCACCTCGACCGAGCGGACGATGATGCTTTTGAATGGATTGTTGCATCCGGACCCGACTCCCGCCTCTTTCGCCGCCTGCTGTGCGATCGGCCGGAGCCTGCTAAAATTTAGATTCAATCGAGCCATCGGGCCAAGGTAGTAAGGGCCCCGGTCTTTAAGCGTGGCATGAAGCGCATTTGAATACGGCACCTGCTCTTCCACGATCTGCTCGTCGAATTCATGAGCGCCAATATCCAGGCCACGATTTGAGACCAGGCGCCCCTCATTCATCGGGTATTCTTCCGGATGGCGAAGGGCGACAAATTCGTAGTCCCGCTCGAAGTCAGGGAATGGGAACTGCGCGACCCATCGAACGGTTTCCAATGCTGCATCGCGAGCCCATTTAAGTCGTTCCGCCAAGGGCGCCAGCTCCGCCTTTCGCGGCGCCTTGTAGAAGCCCCCCACCCGCACGTTGATGGGGTGGATTTCGCGTCCCCCGAGCAAGGCCATCACCTCGTTGCCGGCCTTCTTTAATTGCAGGCCGCGCTGCACCCATTCGCGGTGATCTTTGGCCATGTGAATGGCGCTCTCGTATCCCAGGAAATCGGGAGCGTGCAGCATGTAGATGTGAAGCGTGTGGCTCTCGATCCATTCGCCGCAGTACATGAGTCGGCGGAGCGCACGCAGCGGCCCGCCCACGCGAACCCCGCAGGCGTCTTCCATGGCGTGGACAGCGCTCATTTGATAGGCCACCGGGCAGATGCCGCAAATGCGCGCGGTGATGTCCGGTGCCTCGGTGAATTTACGCCCGCGAAGGAACGCTTCGAAAAAGCGGGGCGGCTCGAAAATCTTGAGCTTCACCTCGACCACCTGGCGATCCTTGATTTTGACGAGCATCGCTCCCTCGCCTTCCACTCGGGCCAGGTAATCGACCGAGATGACCCGGGGTTTACTCATGCCGGTCGCTCTCTTTGCGAAAGTCCTCCGCGCAAGCGTTGAAGTTGCGAAAGACCCGCAGGATATCAGGCTCACTCACCTCCAACTCATGATCCATCCAGTGGCTCAACGATTTGGTATTGGGGGTCTCTTTCGGTCCGTAACAACCATAGCAGCCGCGATTGTAAGCCGGGCAGAGCGCGCCGCAGCCCGCATGGGTCACCGGTCCAAGGCACGCCGTGCCGTGTGCTACCATCACACAAACCGTCCCGCGCTGTTTGCACTCGATGCAGACGCTGTGGGCGGGGGTGTTTGGCTTTCGGTCGTTCAGGAACGCGCTGATGACTTCCTCAAGTTGGCGCTTGTTGATCGGGCAGCCTTGCAGTTCGAAATCGACCCGCACGTGATCGGAGATCGGCGTGGAGCGGTTGAGGGTTTCCACGTAAGCCGGCGTCGCATAGACGATCTTCATGAAGTCCTGCACGTCCGCAAAATTCCGCAGGGCCTGGATGCCGCCCGCGGTGGCGCAAGCGCCGATGGTGACCAAGTGCCTCGATGAACGGCGGATCCGTTGGATGCGTTCGGCGTCCTGCGCAGTCGTGATCGAGCCTTCGACCAGCGAAAGGTCATAGGGTCCTTTGATCACCGATCGTGACGCTTCCCGGAAATCCGCAATCTCCATCTCCCCGGCGATGGCAAGCAGTGAGTCCTCGCAATCGAGCACGGTCAACTGGCAACCATCACAGGATGCGAACTTCCATACAGCGAGCTTGGGTTTGGGTTTCGTTCGCATACGGGGTTCTATAGTTCCCGGATATTGAGCCAGTTCCGAACGCGGTCATACCTGAAGATCGGGCCATCTTTGCAGATGAACTCGGGGCCGAATTGGCAATGCCCGCAAAAGCCGGTTGCACACTTCATGTTTCTTTCCATGGAAAGAAACAGACTGGCATCCGGAACGCCGTATTTTCTGAATTCGAGCGCCGTAAAGCGCATCATGACTTCCGGGCCGCAGATCATCGCAATGCAGTTGCTCGGGTCAAATGCGATTTGCGGAATCAGGGTAGTGACAAGGCCGACATTGCCACTCCAGGCGCTGGTTCCACGGTCCACGGTGACCAAAAGTTCCAGACCGCGCTTGCTCCAGCGGTCAAACTCGCGCCGGTACAAAATATCCCTGGGCGTTCTGGAACCGTAGAGAAGCGCGACGTTGTTGTAATGCTTTCGCCGCGAGAGAATTGTCCAAATGGCGCTATAAACCGCTGCGATTCCGAAGCCTCCAGCGACAATGATGATGTCCTTTCCAACGGCTTCCTCCAGAGGCCAACTGCTCCCAAATGGACCCCGGATACCGACTTGATCTCCCCGCCTCAGCCGGTTCAACCCTCGCGTAACCATGCCGACGCTACGAATGGTGTGAGCCAGGCGGTTGGACGCCCCCGCGATTGAGATCGGGACGTCGCCGGTGCCGAAGAGATAAATCATGTTGAACTGGCCGGGCAAAAACGTCGGCCTGGGGCTTCCTTGCGCTTCCTCCAACTCGATTGTAACCGTGTCCCCGGTTTCGTTGCGACGTCGCGTGATTATGGCGGGTCGCGGCACCATCGGATCCGCTGCCAGCGCCTGTTTTTCAACCACGGGGTGCATAGAAGTCGAGCAACTGAAGGCGAGTCGCTTGCAGGCGCTGCAACAGAATTTTCGAAACCCGCATGACCAAGTCCCGGCCGAACGCGGGATTCTCCTCGGCTCTCTCCCGCAAGAAGGCGGCGCTGAATGCGATCAACTCGGCGGGCTCAACCGCCCGCGCGCTGAAGTGCCAGGTATAAGGGGGGAAGAGCCAGGACCAGCCAAGCGCATCCCCCGTTTCAAGCGTTTGAATGGTGAGATTACCGACCCCCGGAGCGAAGGTCTCCAGCGCGATGCGCCCACAGTGAATAAGATAAAAGTGCTCAGCCTCCTGGCCTTCGCGAAAAACGATGCTATCCACCCCATAGCGCTCGAAGGTGGCGCATTCGCGGAAGCAGTGCAGAAAGTGCGGGTCCATTCCCTTGAGGAACCGGTGACTAGCGATCATTTCGTCAAGTGCAGCCATATCATTTCTCCTTTGTTTGCTGGTTTAGAATAAAAGGTTCACTCTCACGGATGGCGCGGACCTCTTCGGTGATATCGATCCCGACCGGGCACCAAGTGATGCAACGCCCGCAGCCCACGCAACCCGAGGTGCCGAATTGATCGATCCACGTCGCCAGCTTGTGAGTCATCCACTGGCGGTATCGCGATCTGCCCGACGGGCGCACGCTTCCCGCGCCGCTGAGATAAGAGAAATCCATCGTGAAACAGGAGTCCCATTTGCGCCAGCGTTCGGCGTGCTCCCCCGTGACATCCGTCGTGTCTTCCACCGTTGAACAGAAGCACGTCGGACAGACCAGGGTGCAATTGGCGCAAGTCAGGCAGCGACTGGCGACCTCGTCCCAGCGCGGGTGTTCAAAGTTGCGATAAAGCAGCTCTTTGATATCGCTGGCCTCCATGGCCCGGCCCATTTGCCCGGCGGTCTTCTCCACAACGTTTGCCGCCGCCGATCGCTCCTCGGGAGCCGCCGTGCGGCAAGGAAGCTCGTTCAGAACTTCGGCGCCTCTCTCGCTTCCGACCTCAACGGTGAAGTAATGTCGGTTGGGTTCAATAATCTCGGTCAGCGCCAGGTCAAAGCCGGATTCTGCCTTTGGCCCCGTCTTCATTGAAACACAAAAGCAAGTCCCACCCGCCACCGAGCAATTGAGCGCGACAATGAACGCCTTTTCGCGCCGCGCTTTGTAGGTGGGGTCTGTAAACTGCCCCATGAAAACCCGGTCCTGAATTGCGATCGCATGCAGTTCGCAGGAGCGGACCCCAAAAAAGGCATATTTGGGCGCTTCGTCCAGTTCAGGAGTCACGTCAAAGGTATGGCCCGTGCGCTTTGCACTCCAAAGCCGTGCGATCGGAGGGAAAAGGAATTTCTTCCATGAATGCGGCCCGACAGCATAGCCGAAAAGCGCCTGGTCCTCGCGTTGGCGAAGCCGATATCTGCCTCCATCCTGTTCGTCGGTCCATCCAGCAGGGAGGTCGTCCACCGAGTGGATCTCGTCATAGACAATGGCCTCATCCCGAACCACTGGCCCGACCACGCAATAGCCTCGGGCCCGGAGGGCATCAATAAGCTCTGGAAACTCGGCGCGCTCCAACACAGTGCATTCTCCTACTTGGAAGATCCGCCTACCTGCCGAAACACCCATGGACTCGGGTCTCATCTTATTAGTTCGCACGCCGGTCGTTTTGTGGCCTTCCGAGAGGCTTGCTCCCGAACTGAAACCCGTAATCAGTGCCGCCCAAACGTTTCTTAGAAACGGACCTATGAGCAACTCATACAGCGAGGAACGTGCGCATGACATCTTGCGCCCGCGGCGATCTCTTCTTGAGTCAATATTCGAGCCGAAGTCCGTCGCGATCATTGGTGCAACCGAGAGACCGGGCAGCATCGGCCGGACAATTTTCGAAAACCTGATCGCCGGCTCGTTGCGCGAGGCGGCCTACCCCGTGAACCCGAACCACTCCAGCGTTCTCGGTGTGAAAGCGTTCCCTCGACTTGGAGACCTGCCATCACCGGTCGATCTCGCTGTGATCGTCGCGCCCGCGCTGGCCGTCCCGGGGATCGTGGCGGAGTGCGTCGAGGCAGGCATTCCGGGGGCCATCATCATTTCAGCCGGATTCAAAGAGTGCGGCGCGCGCGGCGTCGAGCTGGAAAGGCAGATCCTTGCCAATGCGGATGGCCGGATCCGGATCATTGGCCCAAACTGTTTGGGAATGATGCTTCCCCACGCGGGCTTCAATGCCACTTTTGCCAGAGCAGCCGCTCGCAAAGGGAGCGTTGGCTTTCTGAGCCAAAGCGGCGCGCTCTGCACGGCAATCCTTGACTGGAGCCTCAGCCAGAACGTCGGGTTCAGCGCTTTTGTGTCCGTCGGCTCCATGCTGGATGTTGGATGGGGCGATCTCATCGACCATCTGGGCAACGATCCGCATACCAAGAGCATCGTGATTTATATGGAATCGATCGGCGACGCCCGCTCCTTTCTCTCCGCGGCACGCGAGGTTGCGCTGACCAAGCCGATCATCGTCATCAAGGTGGGGCGCACGGCGCAGGCAGCCAAGGCGGCCGCTTCGCATACCGGCTCGCTTACCGGAAACGACGAGGTTCTCTCTGCTGCGTTCCGCCGCGCCGGAGTGCTGCGCGTGGAGAGCATCTCCGAATTGTTTGACCTGGCAGAAGTGCTCGGCAAGCAACCGCGACCGCGAGGTCCACGTCTGGCAATCGTCACCAACGCCGGCGGCCCCGGCGCCTTGGCCACGGACCAACTGGTGGCTGCGGGTGGCAGGAACGCTGAGCTTTCACCCCTGACGCACGCAGCGTTGGATGGGTTGCTGCCGGCTTTCTGGAGCCACAACAATCCCGTTGATATCTTGGGCGATGCCAGTGCGAATCGCTATGCAAAATGCGTCGAAACGGTCGTGGCCGACCCGAACAACGACGGCGTGCTCGTCATTCTGACGCCACAGGCGATGACGGAACCAACCCTCACCGCCGAGCGGTTGAAAGCATTTTCCAAGCTTAGGGGAAAGCCCATCCTGGCAAGCTGGATGGGCGGCGCGTCGGTGAAGGCCGGGGAGGCGATTCTCAACGAGGCAAATGTGCCTACCTACGAATTTCCAGATACGGCAGCGCAAGTATTTTGCTCCATGTGGCGTTACACAGACAATCTGCGTGCGCTTTACGAGACCCCCTCGCTGGCGGCGGAGTCTGAAGAAAGCGCGGCAGATCGTGCAGCCGCAACGGACATCATACAAGCAGCACGCCAAGGCGGCCGGACGATCCTCACTGAAATCGAAGCGAAGGAGATTCTCAAAGCTTACGGCATACCGGTCGTTGACACCCGCCTGGCACTCACAGAGGACGAGGCTGTTGCTCTCGCTAACGAAGTGGACCGCCCGGTGGCGCTCAAAGTTTACTCTGAAACGATCACGCACAAGACCGAGGTGGATGGCGTAAAACTGGGGCTTTGCGGCCCTGATGCCGTGCGCCGGGCGTGGAGGGAGATCAAAGCGTCCGTAGCCGCCCGATGCCATCCGGAAGACTTCCTCGGGGTCACGGTCCAGGCCATGATCGAGTTGGCCGGCGGGTACGAGTTGATTCTCGGCAGCAGCACTGACCCGCAATTCGGCCCGGTATTGCTCTTCGGCGCCGGCGGCCAGTTGGTGGAGGTCTTTCACGACCGCGCCATCGGGCTGCCGCCCCTTAATGCAACCCTTGCCCGACGCCTGATGGAGCGCACCCGCATCTATGCTGCCTTGAAAGGAGTGCGCGCTCGCAAGGCAGTCGATCTCGCAGCCCTGGAGCAGCTGCTGGTGCGGTTCAGTCATCTCATTGCCGAGCAGTCCTGGATCGCAGAAAGTGACATCAACCCATTATTTGCCTCGCCCGAGGGATTCCTGGCGCTGGACGCCAGGGTCATCGTCCATCCCCGCACGATGTCAGCCCCTCCGCGACTGGCGATCCGTCCTTACCCGGCGCAATATCTTTCGTCATGGAAGCTGAAAAGCGGCACCCCCGTAACCATTCGTCCAATCCGGCCCGAGGATGAGGGAATGATGGCCAAATTCCACCAAGCCCTCAGCGAACTCAGCGTGAAACACCGCTACTGCGCGATGCTTAACCTCGATGCGCGAACCGCTCACGAACGGCTCACCCGCGTTTGCTTCACTGACTACGATCGCGAGATTGCGCTCGTGGCCGAGCGAAAGGATGCAAAAACAGGCGAGCATGAAATCCTCGGGGTCGGCCAGCTCAGCAAACTCCCCGGAACAAGCGAAGCTGAGTTCGCCCTCGTCGTCAGCGATCAATGGCAGGGCCAACGCCTTGGCACACGGTTGCTGAACCTGATTTTGGAGATTGCGCGCGCCGAAAAATGCCGCCGGGTGCTCGGTCATATTTTGCCCGGCAACATTGTCATGCAACACCTGGCCAGGAAAGTTGGCTTCAATCTATCCCTGACGCCGGACGGCGTCGAATATGAAGCCGAGTTGATCCTGTGACCATGGGCCAGGCATCACCGTCCGCGCCAAAGGGAGTTGAAGTTCAGCATTTTTCACCAGCAAGATTGGTCGGCTTGCCCGAAATGTATGCGCGGATATTTGCCACGGTCGTTCGGTTGATTTGATCGACGGCTTCGACGGTGTTGAACCCGCAATGCGGGGTGAAAATGACGTGTTTGCGTGAGAGGAGCGAACCATTGCGCATAAAAGACTGCAGTTCGCTGATTCGTTCACGAGAGGTTGCTTTCGAACTGGTGGCCGAAGATGCCAGCAGATGCTTTAGAATTTGGTCGCTGATTACTTCTTCAGCCTCGGCGCGCAGGAGACATTCCTGTTCAAGGACGTCGAGCGCCGCCCCACCCACAATTCCAGCGTCAAGGGCCTGGATCAGCGCGCCGGTGTCGATCAAGCCTCCCCGGGCGGTATTCACAATAAGGACGCCGCGACGGCATTTCCCAAACGTGTCCCGATTGAGCATGTGTCTGCTCGCCGGGGTCAGCGGCGCATGAAGGGAGATAATGTGGGAAGTGCGCAGCAGTTTTTCGAAGGGGACATATTGGAACCCAAGCCGCGCGGCCGCTTCGGATTGGGGATGGACATCGTACGCCACCACTTCCATCTCGAAGCCCCTGGCCATCCGGATAACATTCATTCCAATCCGTCCGGCGCCGACGATGCCGAGCGTTTTACCCCGCAACTCCCAACCGCGAATGGCCTCATAAGAGAACCGTTTCTCCAACCTCATTTCGAACGCCTCCCGGAGGCGTCGGGCCATGGCCAGAATAAGGGCCATGGTATGCTCCGCCACCGTGTAATCGCCGTAAGTCGGAACATAGCTGACCAGCACCCCGCGCGCTTTACATTCCTCGAGGCTGATATGGTCATAAGTCGTTGAACGGGTGGCGACGAGATTCACCCGCGGATGGCTTTCAAGAAACGCCGCATCAATCCGAGAAAAAATAAAGCTCGATACGACTTCGCAGTTGCGCTCCACATCTTCCAGCGACGATTCAAACATAACCGTGTGACCCGGAAATGCTCGTTGGAAGAATTTCTGCTCGCCCGGTTCCGCCTCAACAAACGCAATTTTCACGATCCCTCAGACGAATCGAATAGGACCACTCTAAAGCGCCTGCTGGAATCGCGACCCCGCTTTATCACACGGGCGGCTGGCATGTCCTCTTCACCTCTGCAACCAACTGAATCGCGCGAGAGCGCATTACCATTCTCTTCGGCATTCCCACGACCTTGCGAATGATGATCGATCCCCCGGCTTCGCGCAGGCCGATTTTTCCACGCTACGAACCGCGATCTGCGGAGACGAGTCGTGCCCAATGCCCGTATTGCGCGCGTACCAGCAGAAGGGAGTTCCTGTGCGGCAGGGGTACGGCTTGACGGAAGCCGGGCCAAACTGCTTCTCGCTGCGGCCTCCGAGGCGATGCGCAAGGAGGGTAGCGTCGGTTTTTGGCGGATGTGTTGCGGCGCGGATTGGAAATACTCCGGCGGACTTCCGCCACCCGGTTTGCCACCTGCGATTTTTGAGCTGGCTCTTTCCAAAAATTTTGTAAAAGGCGCAAAGAGGGGGATTTCGGGGTCGCAATCCCGCGGCGAGGCCGCG
>SESF01024858.1_pt1 | contig 19526 bp, 22 predicted proteins | sample 3171521 | NCBI WGS metagenome assembly SESF01 (sample SAMN10866945, study PRJNA518727) | freshwater metagenome | biome: subpolar coniferous forest; feature: holomictic lake; material: water; isolation source: holomictic Lake 227, 6 m and 8 m depth | place: Canada: near Kenora, Ontario | collected...
GATTTTATATTAGTACTTATTACTTCTGTAATAGCCCCAGTTGTTCCATTAATCTGCCCAGCAGTCATAATAGAACCAGTAAATAGATTTGATTTTATTGTAGTACTTATGACTTCTGAGATAGCACCTGTTATTCCATTAATTTGATTAGCTGTCATTATTGCACCAGTAAATAAATTTGATTTTATTGTAGTACTAATAACATTTGTGATTGCTCCTGTTGTACCATTAATCTGTCCCGCAGTCATGATACTTCCTGTGAATAGATTTGAGCGAGAAGTAGTACTTGTAATAGTTGTGATTGATCCGGTATTTCCGCTCAAACTCCCAAAAGTCGCGGTATTAGCTTGTAATGTATCTGTGTCTATATTGCTTGCTGATATGTTTGCCGTTGTGATTGAATCAACGTCAAGATTAGTTAAGTTGTATAGTGCTAAATAATCGTTATAACTCATTTTATAATATTTATTATATTATAGAATATAATTATTTAAAATTTATCTCATCAACGATGAAGCATAAGACCTATGAGCTATAGACCCTCCTTGACTCATTCTATATGTTTTTATAGCAGTATTAGCTAGATTTTGTACTAATGGTTTTCCAAGAGTATTATAAGCAACTTTAGCAATACCTTGTAAAGCAGGATCATTATAAACTTCACTAAAAAAACCATCTCCAGTTTGAGGACCTCCATGACACATGCAACCTCTTCCAGACATCTCACCTGTTTCAGCCACACTAACCGCGTCAAGTAGTTCTGGATATTTTTGTTTTAGTCTTCTATACTTTCCAACAGAAATACCAAATCTTTTAGGAGCATCATTAGGATCAATATCAGCCTCAATCATTTTTATCTGTTCTTTTATCTTTTCTAATGATAATTCTTTTAATGATTTAGGGTCGCCTTCACCTTTAATAAGTCTATTAAAAATAGCACCTAGATTTGTGGCCGCATTTCCAAGTACTTTAGAAAATTCAGGTAGCTCTTTAAAAATTTTATCGGCATCTTGGACTATAAAGCTTTTATCACTACTATCCCCTATATTATTAGCATCCAATATATTTACCAAAAAATTTTGACAATTTAAATTTTGAGCATCATAAGTACTAAAATTTTGAGGCCCCATTCTTTTAATTGTATTATCAATTAATTGTTGAAGAGTAATTCCAGATGGAATCTGATTTATTGGTTTACTTTGACTTTTAGCTTCTTTAGGATTTTTTCTGCTAAAATTTACAACTTCATTTTTCTCTAAATTATATTTACCATTTATCCATAAACTAAGGTGAAACATCTCATCATAATATTTTTTACTAATCTTCTCAAATTGACCAAGCGATATTACATTTAAAAATCCCTTAGTAAAAGAACTTAATGGAGTTCTAACAATTTCAATACTAGTTATAGGCTCATTTCCAACTTGCGCAAGTAATTGACGACCAGCAGGAGGAAGTTTGCCAGGATCTCTCATAAAAACTCCATCTCCTTCTTGTTTTCTTTTCATTCCTAACATTTTTTATTATAAAGAATTATTTTTGTAAATTTGCATATTTAAAAAGCGCGAGTGAATCTATACTTTATTGATATAAATTAAATTTCATATACGAAAAGTAATATATGGATTGTTTTATCAATATAGATATACAGCTATATCAACAAATAAAAATTTTTATATATCATTCCTGTACAATATTTACTTTGATAAGTTAATATTCTATATATACAATTAATCCAATTTTATATTTACTTTGATAAAGTTGGTTTTTCTATATTTTCATATTTTTTTTTTAATTTAAATAATTTTCTATATCAATAAATAATATGGACATTAAAGAATCTATTATAGAAAAGCGCCCAAACCTATCTCAATCATCAATTAAGACTTATATGTCAAACATTAACACAACCGCTAGAGAGCTTGAGAAGGAATTAAGCACGACAGATGATATAATCTCAAATCATAAAGAAATACTTGAACATTTTAAGAAATTTACTCCAGTAATTAGAAAAACTAAATTATCAGCCTTTATTGTTGCTCTAGATGAAAAAGAAAAAAATAGCGATGAAGTAAAGAATATTCTAGCTGAAATGCGCGTACAACTTTATAAAGATGCCGATGAAGTTAATAGCGATGAAAACAAACAGAAATTAAGTAAGAGTCAAGAAAAGAACTATATAAGTTGGGACGAGGTCATGAAAACATATGAGCAACTTCGTATTGAAGCAGAGCCTCTATTTAAACTTGATAACTTAACCAGAAAGCAATTTCAAAGACTCCAAGATTTTGTCATTCTTTCATTATACGTTTTAACACCTCCTCGTAGAAGCATGGATTATACTGAATTCAAATTGAGAAACTTTGATAAAGATACAGATAATTATATGATGACTACTGGAAAGAAGAAGGTTCCAACTTTAGTTTTTAATTCTTATAAGAATGCTAACAAAATAGGTCAACAGAAACTCCAGATTTCAAATCAGTTAAGAAATATTATAACCAAATGGTCAGAAAAGAATCCACATGATTATCTTATAGTTGGAAGCAAGGGGACAGACCGGATTACTCAACCAAAGTTAAATTTATACTTGAATAATATTTTTGGAAAGAATATTGGGAGTTCTATGCTTCGTCATATCTATCTGACAGAAAAATATAGTGATGTAGATTTGGAAGAATTACAAGAGACAACTGAGAGTATGGGAAACAGCCTAATTGACCGCACTTTAAAGTATGTCAGAAAGAAGAATAAGGAAGTAAAAGAAGCTGAAAAGGAAGAGAAGAAACAAAAAGGAAAAGGTAAGAAAGTAGAAGAGAAAGTTGAGGAGATTGCGCGTGATTTTGAATCTATTTTAAAAGAGAATAGACCAGAAGATTAAAATTTTTAAACGGATTTCGTGTTTAAAAATTAATTGACTTAGTTTACAAGGATTCCATTATTAGAGAAGGTAGCGACCTTTTGTCCAATAACGCAAGAAATTGCAACAGCAGTAGCCGCTGAAGAAAGGTTATATTGAATAGCATATGTAGAAGCTATACTAGAAACATCATAACCATCAACAAGAGTAGGATCTGCTTCACAAAGAGAACCAGGTTTCATAAAGTTATCTATGTGAATCCATTCAGCAACCGCATACTCTTGATTATTTTGAATAGCACATTTCTCAAGATATTCTCTATTACCATAAAACCAATCTTCTCCTTTAGTGCAGTCAAAACCAGCGTTATACAAAATTGGTAAGTTATTCATAAAACTATTATATGTGTTAATAGTACCTCTAATGTGGGAATTAGCAGCATTCTTAGCAGTTGATCCAACACTAAATAGAGAATTAACAATAGCCAATATTCTTTTACCATAAGCAGATGAAAGATTAACGTTGTATGATTGAAAAGTACTTGAAGCAAGAGATTGTCTTATGATTGTAGGATATGGAATAGGAATAGAAATTCCTTGACTCATAACAGCATCTACAACAGATTTAGCAACCTCAAGATTTTGTTCAGTTGCAAGTTGAAGAGAAACGTTATTTAGAGTTCCAGAGGCTACAGAAGCAGCTGAGGTAGTAGGATTCGTAGCAGATGTAGAATACCAAGCAAAATTATCAATAGCATTAAAATAAAATTGAGCTACGATATTTGCTGGTGAGTAGACCTGTTTGTTTAATGATAAAGCTGTAAATTTAAATGCGCTAAAAGGAATAGATACATTTATATATGTTGCTTCACTATCAGTTCCAGGAATTACATATTTACGTCCCTCATAAGAATTAAAACCAGCAGTAGAAGCTGTGGCAGTTCCTAAGTGAGTTACATTTACAAGTGAATTAGACTTTTGAAGATCTTCACAAGGAAAAGGATCTGAATCAGTTGTAGCAATTCCTAATTTTTGAGAATAAGTAGCTGATTGCCAAGCACTTGATTTAGTCTTAAATTCATCATAACTAGTAGAAGCTGGTACAACGCAAGCAGCAAACTTTTCAAAATTAGAGCAATCAAGAAGAGTATTTCCAGTATTAGAGCAATAGAATACAACTCTAGATAAACATGATAAAAGATTTGCGTCCACCCAGTTAACTGAAACAGTCGCACCTGGATCTGGCAGTACTATTTGAAAATTTAAACGGGACTTTGACATGTTGAAAACAGATGGAGGAATAACGCATTCAACTAAAGTTGTTCCAGAAACAGATAGAGCTATAGCTGTGGCTGGTCCTTGAGGAGAGATTTTTCTAAACGCTAATTGCGAGTGGGTGGATACCTTATTGGTATAAGTGAGTTCTTCTGACATTACTTCCATTTTTATTTAATATAAAAGCTTATTTTAAATATTTTTTTTTTTATTATTATTTTTTTTTTTTGAAAAAGTAATCAATTTTTTACTGGTGTGACATTTATTTTTTTACATTTCATTTTCAAAAAGATTGTATGTAATATTCCATTTTCTTCACATGGGATAAATGGTAATACTTCACTTATTAATAAAGGTAATACTATACCTATAACAGACAAAGCAATAGAATAGTCGCTTGGAAGGCAAATACAAGATATAGGTTCATCGCTAATCGTGTCATTCATTTATAAATATACTTTATATTTTTTAATTGTTTTTCTTATTTCTTCTTCCCCATCCTGAGAATCATCTACCTTACCCATACGATTTATGAAATCTGTATATCCTGTGGCATCACACCAACTTTCTCCATTCATTCTATCATCTACAAATTGAGCCGCATGATATCCGCAGGTTGATGCTTCTTTTGCTTGTCTTTGAAGATGATTCTCTTTATATAAAAACATTCTCTCAGGATTCATTTTCTTGGCTATCTTTTTCATTTCTATAACTAATTCTTTTTCTGGCGTTGAAACTAATGGATCAAAGAATTCTATAGAGGGATAATCATCCCTATTATCCACAAAAATAGCCCTCCAGTGCCCGACCTGAAATCCGTCCTGGCCCGTTCCATCACTTTCACTTGGATTTGTGTTGATAATAGCCGCAAAACTTTTATCTCCACGTTTGACATAATCTTTGAGATATTTAACTTTATCACTTGGAATAACTGGGACTACTCTTCCAACGCGCTTCTTAATTATTTTAGCTATTTCATCGTTGTATAATCCATCATCACCATCATCACCAAGCCCCATTAATGATTTTGTCTTTTCTTGTATAGCTAATTCACGGCGGACTTGTTCAGCTATACTCTCATCCATAGGAGAAGTAGAAACTGGTGCTGCCGGTGCTGCTGTACCTGATGGAGTTGTAGAGCTAAAAGATGGAGTTTCGGCTATTTTCTCTTCAGTTGTCTTAGCAGGAGTTCTTAAAGAAGGCATCAATCCACTTGTATCTCTAGGTTTACGGATTGCTTTCTTAATGTTTCTAATTTGCTCAGCAGCAGGTTTAGCAGGAGGTTTAGGTTCAGCTGGAGGAGCGGGGACTGAAGCTGTAGGTTCTTTTGGAGTTTGAGGAGTAGATTCTTTTGCCGCTTCGACTTGTAATTCATCTAAAGTTTTATTAAATTGTTCTCTAAATGAAGTATCTTTTGAATATTTTTGAAATATTCTTTTTCTTTCATCTTCAGATAAATCTAATTTACTTCCTTTTTCACCAGGTTTAAAAAATACATTAAGAACTCTTTGTAGATAAGATTTATAAGCTGTTTTAGTGCCTGGTTTTAAAGTTTGATTCTCTTCTAAATTAAAATGAGCTTTCATTTGAGATGTATCAATCATCGCTGCTTCAATCAGTTCATTTATCGTTTCCATATCTGTCTCTCCAATTTTCTCACTTTTAGGAGGTGGATTCTTATCAGCTTCTTTTTCTGTTTTTGCTGCCGCTTTTTTTTTATCATCAGATACAATTAATTCTGTCCCTGATTTTAAACTATCTTTCTTTTTACTTAAAGCATCAAAAAAGCTCTCAACATTCTCAGCTAATTGCTCTGCTTTCTTTTGTTTTGTATTTTTAATTATATCTTCTATCTGGGGTATTTTTCGTCCTTCAACTACCAATTTTGAGGGTCCGGCAACCGAAGGTGCTCCTGTAACTACTGGTTTCTCAAACGCATAAGGCTGACGTTTTTTTCTCCGTTTTACTCTACGCTTATTAATCAAATTCTCAAGAGTTTTTAATGATATCTTTACAACATCTTTTTCCGCCATATCTTTAGGAACTTTAACGAATTTCTGTTGGTTATTAATGATGTAGAAATATCGCCCTTTACTATCTTTGTATAATCTTCTTGGTCGTGGCATTTATTATTTAATAATAAAAAAAATATATTATAATTATAAATAAAATGAAGCAAACCCAATTTATACCATTAACATTTGTAGCCTCGCCTGTTACTACCGCTTATATTAGCGTCCCTTTTAAAGTATCAAAAATACATATAAAATCAGCTAATTATGATGCAGGTACTAGTGGATTAGCTAGATATGTTGTCGTTGAAAGTAATATCGGACTAAATGCTCCTTTTGCTATGCTGTCCCAAGATGATACTTATTCTCAATCATCAAGTCAAGATATTGAGATTCTATTAAGAGATCCACAACCCCTTCAAGGATGGTATAATTTCACTTTGAAAACTATGAGTGGATCTATAGCAGCTACTAGTAATTCCGGAGCAGCTACAGATAATATTGGAATGATAGTTGAATTCAACGGACCAGATGAGCTGAATTAAATTTTATAGGCAAAATTGTCTTTAAAATTACTTCACGAATTTATAAAGTTTTACTCCATTAACAACGGCAGTTGCTTGTTTACGTCCATTTTTAGTCGTTCTATATTTTACTTTTGAGTCAGGGACCATAACTGGTTTTTTTTTTGAGATTGAATAAAATTTCATTTATTAATAAAAAAAATTAAAAAAATTGTTATAATTAAAATAAAATATGTCTGACATAACACAAACGCAAAAAAATGCATTATTGAAATTACCCGGATTTAAAGAGATCCAAAAACAATACGCAAAAGAAAATAAACAGGTTGGTGCTGGTAAAAAAAGACGTATGAAAGGACGTGGGTTTTGGGATGACGTCGGAAACTGGTTCTATCAAGCCGGACAGGACATTAACCAATTTCTAAAGGACTCAAAAATAGTGTCAAATGTAGCGGCATATGCTCTACCAATATTAGGAGCTATGGGAGGAGCTCTATTAACCGCAAATCCTCTTGGAGCGACTGCTGGCGGTATAGCTGGAAAATCTACGGCTGATTATATTAGATCTCAGGGTTATGGTCATATGGGTATGAAAGGATGTGGATATGTTAATCAATTATCTCAAGTTGGGACTGGAATAGTCTTCAATAGAACTGGATTAATTGAAAATCAACAAACAACTCGTATGAAGGGAGGTGCTATACGAGGTGGAGATTATCTAGATACGCTTAGTATATTTGCGCCATTAGCAGGAGTAACATTACGTAATCTTGATATTACTCAAAAAAGATTAAAAGGAGGAGCAAATACAGCCGCAGTTCCTACTTCTACTACTTATAACTCAGTCTATTCACAGAGATCTGGGAAAACTAGAATGTAATTTTTAAACGAATAATCGTGTAAAAATTTATATAGGACCATTATAAATTGTACGAGATAGTCCATATGGTTGCATTTCTAATAAAGGCTGATTTTGTGTTTCATTTGAAAAAACACCAGTTCTAGGTATTTCTCCAGTTGTTAGTCCCGCCGCTTGATCTTGAATTTTTTGTTGTTCATCTGCTATCTTAAATAATCTTTCTTCATTTTTAATCATCAAATCATTCTTGTGAATTTCATGTGTATTGCTACGTTTATAAAAGACAAGTGAGAATGACCATGGTACTCCATTTAGATCTATTTCTTGATCAAAACTATCTACTAATGAAAATAACCATGAGTTTGTATTTCCTGGATTATAATTACGTGTATTGAGATCAAAAGTAGTTTGCTGGAAATATGCAAGAGATAACATAGGATAAGAACCATAGTTAAGGATTTCTTCTAGGACATCGTCTTGAGCATTTATACAGACATTTGATTTTATAAAAGCACGTGAGATATACGCCAAATTTATACAATTAGTTGATACTAAAGAATTTGCGGTGAATGCGTAAGTTGTGCTTTCTTCAAATCCTAGCTGACGAAACATAGAATCTGTAAATATAAACGAAGGTTGATTAACACCATTTCCCGTTACAGAAAAGGTATATTTGAAAGTATCTGGTTGAGATGCGCTTGGATATGATACTGAATATGTCCATCCATTTCCGGATGCAGCTGTAAGTTTTGAAGCTAAATTCGTTGCTAAATTAATCTTATTATAACTTCCAGCTGTCATAGTAATTGTATAATTTACTGATAATTCTCGTAAAGTAAAAGTACGATATGATGTTGGTACATTATAGAAAGACCTTGGTATTGATGCTTGTATAAGTGCGACAGAATCAAATTGATTGAAACCTAATTCTTTTGGTGCTGAAATGAATGATGCATTTGATCCGGATATTCTATCTTTTGAATTAAAGGAGAGGACGACGGGGGTTGATAATGATTGGTCGAAAAGTGACATGCTTTATTTAATAATTTAAAAAAATATTTTCTTATATTAAATAAAAATATGGCAAAGAAGATTAATATGGAAAAACCAAGAAACGAAGAAGGAGTTAAGTTGAAGAAGAATGGAGAGCCTGATAAGCGAAGCGAGAATGGGCTTAAACTAGTTAAAGATGGAACATTCCTTCAAAAGAAAGTAACCGAGGCTGTCCAAGAGGCTAAGAAGATGCCGGATATTGATGAAGATGATGAAAGTGATAGTAGTGATGAAGAGACTGAATTTGAGATTACTAATATGGCTGAAAAGAAAGATATTGATAATATTGTTGAAGAAAAAATAACAAAGAAACTTGAATTTATAAGAGATACTGAGGAAAACACAAAGAAATTCCTAGAAGAAGAACGTTTGGCTAGAGAAGAAATACAGGCTGAGAAGGAAAGAATTAAGAAAGAGAAGGAAGAATTGCTAAAGGAGAGAGATGAGTTGAGACGTAGTTTGGAACCTGTAGAACGCGACTTTCAGACTATATTAAACGAGAATAGACAACTTAAGAAACTTAGACATCAAAATGACCATCTTAATAAAGTGTCAAGTATGGTGAGGAAATATATTCAATTATAAAAATATTCTTATATTATAATAAAAATGAAGGAAGAGAAAATAAATAATGTAGCTGTAAAACCTGTAATAGTACATGATAATAATGAAAGTGAAAAAATAAAAGGGTATAAGATACTTCCATTCCCCTTTTATAATATGTTTATCTGTAGTAAGAAAAAGAGTGGTAAAACAAGCTTAATTAATACAATAGTAAAAAAAACTAGCGACAAAAGAACAAATTTTTGGATATTCTGCTCTACACATAAGATAGATGATTCTTGGAAAGCGATAATTAACTTTTTAGAAGAACGTGGAAATAAAGTTAACGCTTTTGATTCCATATTTGATGGTAAAGTAAATTTACTCAATAAGATTTTAGATGAGATGGGAGAACCTGAGGAAATACCTGAAAAGAAAGATAAGAAAGCTCCTATAAATCTAAACGAAGTTAAAAGGAGTTATGATATATTTGGAAAAGAGCAGGATGAGGAAGGAAAACCTAAGAAAGAATATATCCCTAAAAAGAAAGCTCCTAAACATATTTTTATCTTTGATGATTTGTCTCCAGAGTTAAAACATATAGATAGATTGTTAAAGGTACATCGTCATTTTCAGGCGTCTGTAATCATATCATCTCAATATATTCACGATTTAAGCATCAGTAGCAGGCTTCAAATTGATGTTTTCTGTACTTTTCGTGGATTTAGTGAGGAGAAGATGGAAATGGTTCATAAGTCGCTTGATTTGAGTATTCCTTTTGAAACTCTTTGGCAGATATATAAACAAGTCACGGAAGAGCCTTACAACTTCCTTTACATTAATATCCGTTCAGAAGAGCTGAGACGTAATCTCAATACAAAAATATCTTTTGAATGAAATTTAAATAATATGTAATTATAATAAAAGATGGATGAGAATGATTTTTGGCGTCAGGCCGAGGCTGCTATGGCTGCGTTAAATTTAAACGAAGATGAAGATGAAAAAAAACCAAAACAAAAATATAATAAAGAATGGGCGCAAGAATATTATAAACAAAATAAAGATGTTATATCAGCCAGAAGTAGAGCATACTATCAGACACATAAAGAGAAAATGAAAAAAGCTAATTATGAATATATGTTTAAGAAGATTACATGTGAATGTGGTACACAGATGATTTATGGGTCTAGGTATCGACACATGAAATCAAATATTCACTTGAAAAATTTAAAAAAGTTGTTAGAAAATAAAGATGACAGATGCACAGACTCTATTAGCTAGATACCCTGGTTTTGTCCCTGTGATTGTAGTTCCTACTAAAGATATAGAGATTAGCAAGTTGAAATTTCTTTTTCCGATTCATGAAAATTTTGGTTACTGCTTTAGCAATATCCGCAAGTACATTAAACTAGATGCTAAAGAAGCTGTCTTCTATCTTGTTGATGATAAGTTGATAAACCAGAGTCAAAATGTTGGAGATTTCTATAGTCAGTACCGACTAAATAAAGAGCCCAGAAATGCTTTTATTTATGTCTCAGTATTTAAGGAAAATGTGTTTGGAGAAAAACGAGATAGAATTTATAGAAATGTACCCTGGATTAGAGCATTAGCGCCGCCGTTGTGGTTTGATTGATTTTATGACTAAATATAGCCTTCTTTTTCTCTTGCTTCTAAAAGGCACTTTGTCATGGGAAATTTAGTGGAGAAAAAATTGATTTATTTTTTTTAAATTCTGGAAAATTTATACAACAATCAATATGGATACTGAGACTATATGTAAAAGAATAGATAGAGTGATGTCTGCTCTTACTAAGGCAGTTGATAATGGAGATGAAGATCAAGAAACAATTAATAATCATTATCTTCCCAGACTTGGTATGATCTATCAGAGAGTACAATTTCTTGGAGAAATTGATGAACTTGATTTGAAGTTTATTAATGTCTTATCCTTTATGTTTTCATAAAGGGGGCATATTTTTACATCAAACCCCCAAATCCTAATATAAAAAAAAGAAAAGAAAAAATTTTATGAGACATAATGTCTCGTAAAATTAAATTACTTAAATGGAATTGTATCGTGGGATTTTAACCCGCGACCGACCCTCGAACTTACGACCTTTTATATTTCTCTATTAACGCATTTTGATATTTTCTTACTTTATGATAAATATCCACAAGATTATCTTTAGTAAGATTTTGTGATTCTGAAAATTTCTGTACTTTCATATACACTAAAATTACATATTCTAATGCTAAACTTTCCTTAAGAGATATATTCATCAAAATTCTAAGCTCAGTCTTAGATAGAGTTGAAACATATTCTTTAACAGCTTCTAAATCGGTAGAATTCATGGCGTTGTAAAAATTTTTAAGAATTTTATTTTTAAAAATCAATTTTTTTTTTATAGGCATCATTTCAAGGACAAATTATATTCTCTAAGTTGATCCTCCAAACATGTATCAACTATCTTCTTTGTAATCTTTAGTAATTCTTCATTATAATAATCTTGTTCTGCGTCATCCAATAATCTATATAAAAACCTCATTACTCCATCATGATATAATTGTTGAATTTTCTGGTGGATTTCAAAGTAGAGACGCTCAAATTCCTTTGTAGGCTTAGGATAGTATAAAAACTCATCCGGAGTATTTGGTGGTTGTTTTAAAGCTGACATTATACTATTTTTTACAATATAATATTTTAAAATCAATTTTTTTTTTATTATATTAACTCATGTTTAGCCATATTAACTTATTAAACCCCTAAATTATTGTTTGAGTCTTGGTTATTTGTTATTTGTCGGGGGTTTTCCGCCTCTTTTGCCTTAGATTTTACATTTAATATTGTAATTATAAAATCTTAATTTTTTTGAGAATCGACTTTATGGAGACTATATGATAAACCGAGTTGGATTTATGATTTTTTCATAACTATCTGGTTGATAATTTGATATATTTATAAATCCCATCTATTAGCTTCAGGGTCAAACTTAAGCCCTTTAGTCTTAATAATTAGTTGTTTAATTCCAGTCTCTAAGTCCTTTATATTATTAACTAACCATATACCATAATTAGGATCTTCTCTTAAAAGTTGACTATAAGTTTTACCCTTATGTTTTGGAAACAAACATTTGTATCTGCCAATCCAGAATAGATAACATCTCTTACATTTACTTTCTTTTCCTTCTTTTGTTCTTTTATCTAATGGTTCATTCTCACATATATCACATAATTCTTTTGTTATTTTTTTATATAATTTTTCATCTGATTTCTCAACACAATCACATCCTACAGCAACTATAATACCAGTTCTCTTATGTTTAATATAATGTACATTATAAATTTCATGATTACAAATACAAAAATTAATACCATCACATACTTCTCCTTGAGGATAATCAAATGCTATATCCCATTTTCCTTCAAAATAATCGTCTCCTGTGAGTGCTTGAGTTACTCTAATAAACATAGTTGCCATATTTTCTACTCCTGTATTTTTTGTTTCTCTAAAGTATACACCATCACTAGACATTACAATTCCGTATAAATATTTTTCCATAATTGATAATTGAAATTAGGCATTAAAAAAAACAAATCAATTTTTTTTTTGGAATTAGTCTATTATGGATATCTGGTGATGACGGAATAGAAATGTCAGGGACAAAACACTAAAAAAACTTGTCATTAAAAATTTCCCTAGGCTTATAGTTTAAATGACAATATGACAATATATTTTAATTAAATATTAGTATATATAATATCATAAATTCATCTTTGTAATGATTACAACACAACATATAAATAAAAGTTAAAATCCTATAAAGGTTTTTTACAGCAAAAGTCCTTATTTCGTCATTTTTTTTAAACTGAATTACAGGTTAAAAAAGTAGCTGACAGAAAACTCAAATGACCGAATTTTCAATTTTAGGAATTATTGACTTTACACAGAAATATCTAAATTCTTCTTTTCTTTCTTTTGTTAAAATATCTTCAAAAAAGTTAAAATTTCTTTTCTTCTGTCTAGTTTCTCCATTCATATCACACCATTTATCATATACATCATAAAAGATAGGATAAGTCATACATACATCATCTTCTATAGGAATATTATCTACAGCTATATGAGTATTATCAATTAATTCTACTTTCATATCAAAGTCAAATTTTCTATTTCTTATAGAATTTAGAAATAAGTCCATAGAAGAAAGATTTAACTGAACTAATTTAGTTTTGAGCTCTGTATTAGGAAGCTTTTGTATAGATACAAGTCTATCATCATCATCATCCATATTAACAAGATAATGAAAGAATTGATAAGCCATCTCTTCAGTAAAGACTTCTTTATACATTCTAGTCCAGAAGTCATGGTCTCCTACTTTACTTTCATTAATCTTAATAACAACATACCTTCCATCATACTCTTCAATCTTAAGAGACCTTTCATTATTAGTTGTGAATACATAGTTACATATATTATTGACTGAGAAAGGTTCACGTCCTTTATATTCTATATCAAGAGTGGGCTCTGTGCTCATATTTTTTACTTTATCAAATAAAGCATGGAAAGTCTTGCTTGTAGTAGGAAGCTCATCAATAAGTATAAAACTTTTATTGATAAGAAAACTATTAAATCCCCTTGTAAGTTTATCAAAAGAAGTAGTATAAGAATGTGTTCCCCCAAAAACATAAGAATGTAACCAGTTAACAAATGTACCTTTTCCAGCTCTTTGCTTGTTACTTTGAAATACAAGGATTTTTCCAGTCTTCTTTTCTGGATATTTACATATGTGTCTAACCCATGATATTATATACTTAAATATTTCTTCATTATTACTAGAGAGTATTTCAAGTATATAATCAAGAAGAGGTTTAACATAATTTTCATCATATTCAATATCTTTCTTATCAGCTTTAAAAGGGGTCCATATATTAAATTTTCCTTTATGAATAACGTCTTTTCTAGGCTCAGATACAATTTCAGCATAAGTTTGAATTTTGCATTTATCCATTAAGTAACCTACATTAGTGAATACCTCTTCTTCTTCACCAGATTTTTTATTTTTTGATATATAATAAAACTTTAATGTATCTAAGTCTTTTAATCCTATAGGAGTATAAAGGTCAGTTTCAGTATCCTTCTTAATATAAAATCCTTTACCAGCATTAATTCTGTGACAAACTAAAGGAAATCTTTGTTTGAAAAAACTCATTAAATCAAAAATATTGTCAAAAACTTTATTTCTTTCTTTGTAGAAATCATTAAAGTAATATCCATCTTCTTTTATAGGAGGAAGCTCAATATCAGGTATATCATCAATATCAATAGAGATGGAGCTTGCACTTGTAATTGATGTATCATTATCAAAATCTTCTAGAAAATCTTGAATATCTTTGTTCATAGATTTTTCAGCAAGCTTAATTGGAATTTCAAGAATTTCAAATACATATTTTTCTAAATCACTAAGCAAATTCTCAAGTCCATAGTTATCACAATCATCTTTATAAGCAAGAAAGCCATCAAAACAAGGAGCAGATAATCCTATATTTTTTTCAATACAAAAATCAATCATAACAGAAAGGATTTTGTTTTCAATACTTTGAAGAAAATAAGACATACATACACCTTTAGGATTATCAGTAGGTTTTCTTTTACATTTAGCAAATAAATCTTTGTTGAGCTCACAAATTTTATCCTGAATTCTTTTCATTTCTTCATAAAAATCATATAAAGGATGTTGTGATTCAATCTCACGTTTTTGGTCATTAATTAAACTTAAGATAGTTATTTTTACATTTTCAGGTTGAATATTAAGTTGGTCAGCATAATTATTTAAGAAATCATTTCTATTATTACAATACTCTTTGAGATATTTACATTTAATACTATGAATATCACAATACCATACTAAAAAGCTAGGATGGGCATTTACTATGTCAATATCATAATTAAAATCTTTACATAATGTATGTCTTATAATTTTATTCATACCACAGAGACTCCAATTATCACCATAAATACGTCCATCTCTATTTATTGTAGGTTTATAAGTGAATTTATTTTCAATATTTTTAATTCTCTTAGTAAATAAAGTTTTTATCTGCTCTTTGTCTGTAATTTCTTTAAAACCCTTCTTTTTATCCTTAATTTTTCCTATCTTAGGATACACTTTATCAAAATTTTTTATAATAGTTTTTAAATATGAAGAATTGATTTTCTCAAAGAAGGTACGAGCTTCTTGGGCATTATAATTTTTCATTTTCTCATAAGTTAGTTTTGTCATTTCCATTTATATATAATACAATAAAATAAAAACTTTTTAAAAATCATTTTTTATTTTCAAACATCTCCCTTATCATAGAATATGTAAGCTATAAGACAGCTTAGATATTCATAGCAGCGAGCATCATCAAAGGGGGTTACCTATACCAACCCAAATAGACAAAATAGCCGATAATACAGGACATAGTAATACATGTAGCACTTGCAGCGATAATTTTATCACAAGGAATCTTATGATCAATTTCAAAGGAGACATATTTATTTTCAGCTTTGGGCATTTATATTATAAAATTCTTTTTGGAATAATTCCTCTTTTTCGCATCTCACTTAAAACTACAGCAATTTGTTGCTTTTTAGCTGTTTTTAAAGTCAAAGGACGCTTACTAAGACAAATCCTTTTATCATCCATTCTACAAACTTTATATCCATTCTTTATTTTTGTAACGACGTATGGCATCTTTATTTATACATAGATATTTCTTTTATCACCTTTTTTTACTTTTGGAATAACAGGAAATCTAATACCAGATCCTTGAAGATTAAATTTTGTTTGTGGTGTACCATAGAAATTGGCAGGTATCAAATTAGGATTCTTTTTCATTTATTATAACTAAATAAAAAAAATTATGAAATTAGTTTTTTATATTCTTCTTTTTCATCATCAGAGCTTTCAAGATAAATTTCAAAAACACTATCAGAAAATAAATGCTCTGCCTCCCATTCCTTCCTTCTAATCAAATCAGTCTGTATCTTTTTCTTGAGATGCTTGTTGAGCATTTCACATATCTTAATTCCCCTAAGCACAAATCTCGCGGCCGGTGTAGTCCTTCCTTTTATGATTACCATTTATTCTAACAATTTATTTTTTATGAAATTTATGACATACGCATCGTCATTTCCCCACGCCTCATAATCAGCTCCTTCAATCACAATAGTCCTGCACTCAACACTTTGCTCAGGATTCACAGGATATAAAAGGATAATTATTGAAACGCTCTCATTCAGTTTCAGCTGGAAGTCCTTAATTTTAAATCGGTTGTATTCCAAAGCTATGAGCTTATGGATTGGTGTATCTAGAAATATTTCTTGTGACATTTATTATTATATTTTATTTTTTTTATATATTATTTTCTAAAATTTCAACTCTATTTTGTAATTGTATAAGCTCTTTATCAAGACGTTTAATGACCTCATTCTGATACAAAATAATATTAAACCAATTAATAGCCGCAGGTTCTTTAGTTTGAGAATTTAATGATGCTAATTCTTTACTCACATCATATACCTCTTCAGCAATATAACCGATATGTTGCTCACTTGTTTCTTTAAAGTTATATTCAACAGCCCTCAAATTTAGCACATCATCAAAATTTCTATTTAATGTCTTTATGTTATCTTTATATTTTTGACTAGAGGTGATATAATATACCTCATATGTAGCAGGATCATAACCCATATAATTTACAACAGCGGCATCACCTCTTATAGTTCTAATAAAAGTAGCATTTGCTTTGTTACTATTAAGATTAGCACTATTACCAACTCCACTTATAACAATACTATTGTTAAAAGTGGAGGAGGCACCCCATCCAATACAAACAGAAGCTAAGCCTTGATTTGTTCTACCAGCAACATATCCGATAGCGACAGCTCCAGATGCTTGGTTAGTTTCTCCAGCACGAGATCCAATCGCAATTGATAGTGGTTTTTGAAAATATTGTCCAGAATTATTACCAATAGCTAATCCAGATTGCCCATATTGTCCAGCTTGGTATCCTATCGCTAATCCAGATTGTCCAGAAGCTCCAGCATCAGTACCAATAGCAATAGAATCAGAGCCTTGATTAGTAATTGCAGCACCACATCCTATAGCAACAGCCCTAATACCTTGAGTATATTGTCCGGCATATATACCCATAGCAATTGCTCCAGAGCGTTGTCCAACTTCAGCAGTAAAATTTCCAATAGCAATTGCAGCAATTCCTTGTGAAAATCTTGCACATGAATCTCCGATAGCAATTGCCTGATCAAGTTGATTAATTTGTCCAGCTAAACCTCCAATAGCAATTGCTTCAGTTCTTTGAGCATTAGATCCAGCTAGATATCCAATAGCAATACCATATTGTCCTTGATTTGTAGTAGCAGCTTGGTCTCCAATAGCTATAGCGTTAGCACCTTGATTAGTTTGTCCTGCAGTATATCCAATAGCAACTGAATTTTGTCCTTGATTACTTCTAGCAGCATTATATCCAATAGCAATTGAAAATGTTCCTTGACGATATTCTGCAGTATTTTCTCCAATAGCTATACCATCTATACCTTGGCCAGTTCTACCAGCCCATTCTCCAATAGCTATAGCATTTTCTCCTTGATTTGTAATACCAGCTTGTAAACCAATAGCAATACAACCTCTTGCTTGATTTAAAAGACCAGCTGAAGATCCAATAGCAATTGAATCAGCTCCTTGTGTAGTTTGTCCAGCATTATTTCCAATAGCAACTGAGCTAGCTCCTTGAGAATCTCCACCAGCGTTAGGTCCAATAGCAATTGAGCTAGCTCCTTGTGTATTAAATCCGGCATATGATCCTATAGAAACTGAATTTGTTCCTTGTTTTTTTTGTCCAGCTTGAATTCCAATACCAATTGCTCCAGTTGCTTGATTTTGTTCTGCCGCAAAAAATCCAATAGCAATACCATAAAGTCCTTGACGACTATTTCCTGCTGAAGTTCCAACGGCAATAGCGTATTGTGTTTGAGATAATTGTCCAGCACCAGCTCCAATAGAAATACTATAGTTTTCTTGACCTGTTTGTCCAGAAGTAGAGCCAATAGCAATTGCAAATTGTCCTTGTGTACCTTGTCCAGCATTTATACCAATAGCAATAGCACTAGTCCCCTGATTAGTTTGCCCAGCATTTATACCAATAGCAATAGAATTAGTTCCTTGTTGAGTATATCCTGATTGATAACCAATAGCAATTGCTCCAGATAGTTGTCCTTCAAATCCAGCAGCTTGTCCTAACGCAATAGAAGAGACACCTTGATTAACTCTACCTGCTTGATAACCAATAGCAACAGCACTAGTATTTTGTGAAGTAGATCCAGCAGTATTTCCAATAGCAATTGAATAATCTCCTTGTGAAATTTGACCGGCAAATCTTCCCATAGCAATAGAAGTAACACCTTGATTAGTACGACCAGCACTTATTCCTATAGCAATACTTAAATTTCCTTGATTACTATTTCCAGCATTAGCTCCTATAGCAATAGAATTACTTCCTTGATTAGTTTGTCCAGCACCAACTCCAAAAGCAATTGCATTAGTTCCTTGATTAATATTACCAGCATTAGTTCCAATTGATATAGCTCCAGAAGCTTGACTATCATAACCAGCATTTAATCCAATAGATATAGAATTTACTCCTTGTGAAAATCTACTAGCATAGTATCCAATAGCAATACCCTGTGAAGCTTGGTTAGCCTCACCAGCTCCTCTTCCAATAGCAACTGCCGAATTTCCTTGATTACTATTTCCAGCATAAGTTCCTAATCCTATAGCAAAACTTCCTTGATTAGTTTGACCAGCAAAATTTCCAATAGCAACGGATTCTTGTCCTTGTTGAGTTTGACCTGCTTGATTTCCAATAGCAACTGCACTAGCTCCTTGATTAGTTTGACCTGCATTTGTTCCTAAATATACTTTAGTACCAAATAAATTTAATCTTCCAGTTGTAAGTCCAGTACCAATATTAACAATACCAGTTGTTACATTTGTACCAAAATTCATAGTAGTTGATGAAGAAGTTCCGTTGTATGTATCAGAAGTAATTGTAGAAATTGTAGCAGCAGATCCAGTAAAATTAGTTGTGGCGATGTTGGTTGATGATACGTTTGTTATAGCGCCAGTATTAGCATTTATTCTTCCTACATCCATAATGCTTCCAGTAAAATTAACACTTGCTATATTTGTACTTACAACATTAGTAATAGATCCTGTTGTACCATTAATCTGCCCAGCAGTCATAATAGCACCAGTAAATAGATTTGAACTTATATTAGTACTTATAACATTAGTAATAGATCCAGTCGTTCCATTTATCTGTCCAGCTGTTATTATTGCT
>SESF01019070.1_pt1 | contig 19515 bp, 20 predicted proteins | sample 3171521 | NCBI WGS metagenome assembly SESF01 (sample SAMN10866945, study PRJNA518727) | freshwater metagenome | biome: subpolar coniferous forest; feature: holomictic lake; material: water; isolation source: holomictic Lake 227, 6 m and 8 m depth | place: Canada: near Kenora, Ontario | collected...
ACATCGCGATACTGGCGCTTGTCATCGGACAGACCCTCAAGCTGCCGCCCTTCAGGCTTTCCTATCTGGCTACTGGAGCCCTCCTCCATGACACCGGGATGCTTCGCATTCCTGATGACATCGTCAAGAACAGGGGCAAGCTCACGGAGGAAGAGGGGCAGAAGGTCCGAGCACATCCCCTTTTGTCGTACCGCGTCATCACAAAAGAACTCAGATATCCCGATGATGTGGGGTTGATAGGGCTCCAGCATCACGAGCGCTGGGATGGCGAAGGCTATCCCCGCAGGAGCTCGGCCAACGACATCGATGTGCTGGCCCGCATAGTCTCGGTCGCAGACGCCTTCGAAGCCATGGTGAGCACGAAATCGTATCGTCATTCGATGATCGGCTATGCTGCGATGAAGACCATACTTTCAGACAATTCACGACGCTTCGATCCTGACATCCTCAAGGCCTTCATCAAGAGCATGGGCATCTACCCCCTTGGTTCCATTGTCCTCCTGAACAGCGCAGCCATCGCCCGTGTCATCGAAACCCATCCCGAAGCGCCGCTGAGGCCCAAGCTCAGGATCATGGTCGATGAATTCGGCCATCGCTCCGAGGGGGAGTCGGGCGAAATCATCGACCTCCTGACCGAAAAGGCTATCTTTATTGCGCGCGCCCTTGATCCGAGCGAGCTAGCCGCCACGTGATGCATGGCTCCGACCTTCCCCGGGTCGAGCTTGGGCGAAGGGGAGAGGACGCTGCGGCAGCCCTTCTGGAATCCGAGGGCTATCACATCCTTTCAAGGAATTTCCGCATGAAGACCGGCGAGATCGATCTCATTGCAGAAAAAACGGGGATCGTCTGCTTTGTAGAAGTCAAGAACTGGTCTGTTTTTGGCGCCGAGGACCTTTCTCGGGCAATTTCGTCACGGAAACGTCATCGGATCGTCGAAACGTCTAAAATCTTCCTGTCACGGAATCGAGAATATAGTAGCGCGCAGGTCCGCTATGATGTGCTCCTATTGCGGGATGGCACAGTGGTCCGCCGCTTCGAATCGGCTTTCACGGGAGAATCATGACGGGCAGGGCCAGAAGGCGGGCCGCAGGCGGGGCCGCGGACGGTGGTGTCGAGCGCATCGCCGAGTTCAAGGAAAAGCTGCGAGACGAGGCCTACCTGGCCGGCGCCATCCTCAGGATTGCGACCGTCCTATCCGCAAGGCTCGTGGAAGGATATCCCGATGGCAGACGAACGACGCGGTAAGGAGCCCGAGGAGGGCAGACCGCAGGGCGAGCCCAAGGCTTCGCCCGAAAACCGCCAGGGCGGCCGCCGTGGCAAGGATCGCGGGCGTCCGCAGGATGGGCGCGATGGACGGGGCCGACAAGCTTCTCCGCAGCGCCAGCCCGCCTCGAAGGAGTCGCCCCGGGACGGTCGCCAGGAGCGTGGTCAGCCTGGTCGCGGCAGCCAGGGGCAGCAGCGCTCGCGCGGTCTCACGACCGGCCAGATGCCTGCATCCAATGGACAACAGCAGCGACAGCGCCCTGCCGAGCCTCCTTCCTTGGGACAGTCCCCACAGGCTCCCGACAACAGGTCTTCCCAGGATCGCGGCTCCAATCGCCAATCCCAGGAATCCCCGGCAGGAAACCAGGGAAAGGGCGGTCAGCGGAAGCGTCTCGGAAAAGGGCCTCGATCAGGGCAGAATTCCGCGCAACGGGTCATGCAAACGGGGGGCGAGCGCCGCGAGTCCTTCATCGGCCAGGTGCGAGCCGATGCGCCAATCTGCCCGATCTGTGAGAAGCCCGTCCATGATTTGTCGAGTGCCCTCGGCTCGGATCGAGAAACGGGTCTGCCTGCCCACTTTGACTGCGTGTATGAGCGCATCAGCGCCGCCGAGAACCTTGGCCCTGGAGAAAAGGTCGTCTATCTTGGTTCCGGCTCTTTTGCGATCGTGGAGTTCAAGGACGGGAAAGAAGCCGCCTTTGTCGTAAAGCGCCGGATCCAGTGGGAAAAAGAGGGCGAAAAGAAGGAGTGGCGGAAGAGCCTCCATTCGCGGTTTTTGGGGATGTGAGCTTCCGGGCCTCGCTCCATGAGCTTCGCTTCCGGCCGTTTTCCAAAGGTCCCTGCAATATCCGCCGACTCCGAACTCTCATAACTAGAGCTTCAATACCAGGCGGATGGTAGACCAGGAGCACATGAGAATCCAGAAGACGACAAAAGACCAGGGTCCGTAGACCGAAAAGGCGAGACTCTGGCTGTGCAGCCTATCCTTCGACGGATCTCGTTCGACATCGGGAATAAGGTCCCTGTCCAGCGCAAGTGGCCTAAGAACCTCGGAGTCCTTCAGCAGGGCCCTCTGCTTTACGAGCCAGCGATCAATGGTAAGGTGGGCGGCCTGGAGAGGCTTGATGAGTATTGCGGAGCTGAAGATGCCGAGAGCGACAATCAGGTAGGCGTAGACTGCAACCACAGGATATGACGCCGCGTTTTGCAGCAGTGCGAAGGGCACCACTAAAAACGATTGACAGGTAACCAGCATGTTTGAACGCATGGTCAGGAGGTTGAATTCCGTCCTGATCTCTTCCTTGAAATGCTGGAGCTTCTGGAGGTCTGACAGTGTTTCCATGTTGCAAACAATACTTATCATGAAGCCCGAGGTAAAGGGCATTGCCCAGTCCCGCAGCCTTTTTGGCCGGATGGGGTATTCAGGGGCAATGACCTGCGGGAATTGGGCGGCTCGGAACAATCGCTTGCGGAAATAGCGGTGATTGCCCCATCAAGCTTCGCTTTTCCTCTTGCGACTGGGCAGGACCATGGCTATCGTTTTGCGGGCTTGATATGGAGCTCTGCATTTTGCCAGGATAGGTCGAAGGGAGGGGGCGATGAAACTACCGTTTGTTTCGCGGAGTGAACTCAGGGCTCGAGAATGGGACCAGGAGGCCAAGCTCTGGGATCGACCAGAGCTCGACAGCGAAATGCTCAAGAACCTGAACAAGCGAAGCTCCCTGGAAGGTGGTGTTCGGATAGTCGTCCACCTGGGGCTCATCGTGGCGACGGGCTGGCTGACGGTCATCGCGTGGCGGCACAACATCCTGCTCGCTCTGCCTCCCTTTTTGGTCTATGTATGGCTCGTAGGCTTTCTCCATGGCATCGAGCACGAGATGCGGCACAAGATCGTGCTGGGCCGGCGTCTGGACTGGTTGAGCGATGCCATCTATTTCCTGATCCATATCCTCTGGAAGGTGGGGTCCAGGAACCAGCGGGTATCCCACGTGCTCCACCATCGCTATACCATGGTGTTGGGTGTCGATCCTGAGCCGGCCTTTCCTGAAAACCTTAGCACCAGGTGGGTTCAAGGGGAATTGCTGGGCATCCTGGTTGCGGTGCTGACACTGGGGATCATCGACTTCTTCAAGGCGATGTGGGGACTGATCCAGCGTTGGGGTGGGCGCCTGCATCCAATGATCCAGGTCCACTGCAGTGAGCAGGACCTGAAATTCATCCGGCGTGAGTCCTTCGCCGTCCTGGTGATCAATGTCGCGGTTCTGGCCGGGTGCGTGGCCCTGCAGCGCTGGGACCTTATCCTCCTTCTCATGCTCGCGCCGCACATCGGTCTCGCCATAGGCGCCTTCTACCATCGCACCGAGCATATCGGCATGATGTACAATACCAACGATCAACGGCTGTGCACGCGCGGGGTCAAGGTTTCTCCCATCACCAAGTTTTTCTACGGCGGCCTGGACGAGCACGTTGAGCATCACCTCTTTCCCGCTGTTCCTTCCCGCAACCTCACCAAGCTCCGGGAGGCCCTGCCCATCTCCATCCCCGAACGAATGAACGTCATCGCATGCTGGCGGGAGATTTTCGCCATCGCACGACACAAGGATGCACACCCGGACGAGGTGTTCCTGCCGTCGGGCCTATGATTGGCTGCGGACTCGGTGGGATCCGAGCCGGATTATTCAGGACTTTGGCCTCTTGCCCCAGGTGAGGATCACTCCCAGCGCTATGGAAAGAAAGGCCGCCACGACAATCCTGTAGCCGGTGGGCAGGAGGAAGGTGAGGGTGTGGGCGGGGATCCAGAAGAGCGGGAGGGTCCGGCCGATGACGAAGTCAAGGAAGCGCTTCCAGTCCACCGAGGCGAGCGTCTCGCCAAGCCGTGGCCTGGCGCCGGAGCTCAGGCCCTTCTGTCCAAAACGGGCCTCGATCCAGGCGTCGCTGATCCGGTGGGCAGCCATGAAGACGGGACCAAAGGTCAGGTTCATGATCGCGCTCGTCCAGAAGGCGACGAGAAGGATCCTGACCCAACCCTCGCCAAGGGGCAGAAGCCCCTTGGCCCCTGCTGCCATGACTCCAGCGTTGAACAGGGTGAACATCAGCACTACGAGGATTCCAACGATCCCCCAGACCAGGGCCTTGGCCCAGAGTCCGGCCGGCTTCGACCAGGCACCCTTGCCCAGGCGAAGCACCAGGAGCTCTCCCATCGTCGCGAGCAGCGCGAACTTGGCGAAGCCCAGGGGATAGGGGAACCTGGCGCTGAGGTCGAGGACCACGGCAGCGCTGGCAGGCACGGCGAACAGGGCGACGACGGCCGCGATGACCGCAGCCCATACGAAATCTCCGACTCTCACGGTCGGGCCTCCCCGGACGCCAGGCAGGCGAGGGCTATCGAATGCACCTTGGCTGCCGCATCGTCGGCCCGCGAGACCAGTACGATGGGACGAATGTCGCCGAGGATTACCCCGGCCATTCTCGGCGCTGCGTAGCGGATGAGGGCCTTGCCCATGATGTTACCTGCCTCGATGGAGAGCTTCCGGGCTCTCCGCGAAACTCACCATAGAGCTGCTAGATGCTACAAGGAGCTTGTGCTGTATCGCCATAAAAGGTCTTCCCATGCCTGAAAGGTAGTGGAGAAGAGGAGTTTCGAGAAGTATTTCGAGCAATGAAAAAGAAAAAGCCTTCCTTAGTAAATACTTACGGAAAGCTTCTCCTGCCCCTCGGGCTTGAATTTGAGCATATCCAAACAGGTTTTGAGGGTATTTTCCTGCGATATATGGATGATGTTCCCGACTTCCAGGTGCCTGGCTGCGTCATCAGACTCGACGCGACTCTCGCCGCTGCATCTACCACTCCTACGCCTCGACGAGTACGTAGCGATGGAGGAGCGGGTCTCCTTCATATCGCGCACCTACTCAATCCCCCTTGTCGAATTGGCCGTTGAGGAAGTGTGCGAGGACGAGATACCCCGTTATCAAATGCTGTAGGACGAAAAACCCCCGTCGATCGGAAGCACGATCCCCGTAACAAAGTTGGAAGCCGGCGAAACCAGGTAGAGCATGCCGCCAATCAACTCCTCCGGTTTTCCGTAGCGGCCCATCGGCGTATGTTCCATGACCTTTTTCGCCCTGGCAGTAAGTTGACCTGTGGCCTGGTCAATGTGGAGGAACTTGAGCTGCTCGGTCATCAGGAAGCCAGGTGCCAGGGCATTGACCCTCACTCCCGTGCGGGCGAAGTGCACTGCCAGCCATGCCGTAAAATTGGCGACCGCCGCCTTGGCCGCTGAATAGGCGCCAACCTTCGAAAGCGGTGTCAGGGCCCCCATCGAAGCGATGTTGAGTACCGTGCCCGAGCCCTTTTCCACCATCCCTTTGGTGAAAACCTGCGAAGGAAGGAAGGTACCGAGGAAATTCAGGTCAAAGGTTTTGCGCACACCCTCGAATTCGAGGGAGAAAAAATCCCTGGCCCCCGCATTTCGGGGGCTCGCAGGATCCATGAATTCCACTCCGGTACTTCCACTTGGCACATTCCCGCCGGCGCCATTTATGAGGATGTCAGGCGTTCCCCAGGCAGCCGTCAGAGACTCGTAAACCTTTTCAAGGTTAGCCTTGTCCAGGACATCGCAGGCATAAGCGAGGGCTTCTCCGCCGAAAGCCTCCACCGAAGCGGCGACAGCCTCGGCTTTTTGCAGGTCAAGGTCGAGGATTGCCACCTTGGCTCCTGCGTCGCTCAGGGCGCGACTCATCACCGAGCAGAGGTTGCCTCCGCCACCGGTGATGACGGCAATCTTTCCGCTTAGATCGAGCATTGCACTGATTTCGGCCTTCATATGATTTCCTTTCGTATCGCTCGTACGAGTCAAAAGCCTGCGGACCCTTTTGGATTATACCTTGCGTCCTGCAAGACCATAGGCTACCATAGTGCAGCAAAAGTGATATATCTGATATCAGAATCCGGGTCAAGTCTCTGAATTCTGGAGCCGGTCCGTGGAACCTCAAGCTCGTGCGGAAGGGGAGGGATTGATGAACGTAGCAGAACTGTTCAGCCTTGAAGGCAAAATCGCTTTGGTAACAGGAAGCGGCCGTGGCATTGGCAAGGCCCTTGCTGAAGGCTTTGCCGCCGCAGGTGCCCGCGTCTGGGTCAATGCCCGCGATCCGGAAAAGGGGCAGAAGGTGGCGGCTGCCGTTGGAGGCAGATTCATCCAGGGAGACATTTCCTCCTCCACGGACATACAGGCCATGGCGAAAAGGATCGAGGATGAGGAGGGTCGGCTCGATGTCCTGGTCAACAACGCGGCCATAGAGTTCGTCATGCCCTTTGAGAAGACCGACCTCAAACTCTCCGAACAGACCTGGCGGGTCAACGTGCGCGGACCCGAGGAACTCACCCTCGCCCTCCTTCCCCTCCTGAAAAAGGCCAAGGCCGCCTCGATCATCAACATTACGTCCATCCATGATTCCATGCCCTATCCCCACAACCTTGATTACAACATGGCCAAGGCCGCCCTGAACATGTTCACCCGGACCCTCGCCCTCGAACTCGGTCCGATGGGGATCCGCATCAACAACCTTGCGCCGGGCGCCGTCGAGACCGACATCAACAGGGAAGTGATCGACGAAATCGGCAGGGACAAGTTCGGCGAATGGATTCCCCTGGGCAGGGTGGCCAGGGTCGATGAAATGATAGGCCCGGCTCTCTTCCTGGCTTCCTCTGCATCGTCCTATGTAAACGGGTCTACGCTCTATGCCGACGGCGGGTACATGCTCAACCTCGTCCGCTACCGGCCCTGAAGGAGTCCTGCAATGTCTGATTATGTTGATATGGAACGGGACTCACGGTTACGGCGCGACATGCGGGCTGCGGGACTCAAGGCGATTCTCGCCTGGTTTCCGGAAGACCTTGTCCTGACGGGAGGAAGCTGGCCCTGTCTCGGCATGAATCTCTGCCTGTATCCGGCGGAAGGCCAGCCGGTCTATTATCTTTCGACCCCCGAGCCGGACGATGTGGTTCCCGAGGGCTTCCTGGCGCGCAGGTTCCCGATCCAGAGTGGCAACTGGAGCGCCCTCCGCTCGATGCTGGCGGCCGATCTGCAAAGGCTTGGAGTCGCAGGACCGGGGATCGCCCGCGATGGCGGCCAGCATGCTGTCACCAGCTTTCCGGGCGAGACACCAGTCTTCGGTAATGAAGCTATTAGTATGATATTGGATGGAGTCAGGACCTGCGATGCGAATGATTTGTTCACGGAGGCAGGGCTCCGCAAGACCCCGCTTGAAATCGGGCGCATCCGCAGGGCCAATGCGGTGGCAGGGGCTGGACTTGCCGCCTTCTACGCCGGTCTCCGGGCCGGCGCCTCCGAAGCGGAGATCGCCGCTGCGGTCGAGGGGGCCATCCAGTCCCGTTCCGGCAAGGATGGCTGCCGCACGGCAAGGGCATGGGCGATGGTGCAGGGTGGTGAAAATATCCTCAATAGCGGAACCTTCAGCCGCTCTTCAGGCAATGTCCATCGCGATGGCGACCTTGTCCTCCTCGAACTGGGCACCTGCGTCGATGGTTACTGGAGCGACCTGACCAGGACGGGCTGTGTCGGTGCGGCCAATGACAGACAGCGTTTCCTTCTCAAGGCGGTCAAGGGGGCCCAGGCTGCGGCCATCGGGGCAATACGCCCAGGGGTGACCCACGAGGCTGTCGATGCGGTTGCAAGATCGCATCTGGAAGCTCTGGGCCTCGGCGCAGGCTTTACTCACAATTGTGGACATCATGTTGGCTTCCGCTACCACGACCGGGGCCCTGCCCTGCAAAAAGGCAGTGTTTCTCCGCTTTCGGAAGGCATGGTGATCACGGTCGAGCCGGGCTGTTACGGCGCGGATTTCGGTGGCGGCTCCCGCTTCGAGGACAATGTACTGGTAACCGCGAATGGTTCGGAGGTCTTGTCTCCCATGGATATCACATGGCCCGGATGATCCGGGTAGGCTTGGTTACCTTCGATTTTCCGCCCCAGTATCGACGGGCGGATGTGGCGGCAAGGCCCACGGCCATCGACAGCAAACTTGGCGCCGCAATCGGAGCTGCCGGGATCGAGGTCGTGGCTCCCGTCGCAGAACTGGCCGTGCGCGATCCAGGCGCCTCAGGGGGGATCCGCGATCTCCGCGATCTTGCCAACTGTCTTGATGTGCTGCGTTCGCGCAGGGTCCAGTGCCTGGTGATCGAGGTCTTCCACTGGGCACGGCTTTCACTCATCAACCAACTTGTCGGCGACCTCGACCTGCCCGTTGCAGTCTTCGCGGTGGTCGGGGATGGATGGAACGGAGTGCCTTGTACCTCCGCGATTGTCGGGGGGCTCAGGGAAGTTCCACGGAACCGTCCTGCCACCCTTGCGGAAGCCTTCCTCGGCGCCGCGGTCGGGGACCTCCTTCGCTGGATCGCGGGTGCCTCGGCGCTCTCAAGGATGCGTTCGTCGCGCGTAATGCTCTGGGGCGGTGGTTATGGAGCCGAGATGGGATATGCCCGCAGCGATCCAGCGGCACTCGAAGGCCTGTTGCTCGGCGAGGTGATGACCGAGCAGGAAGAGGTGCTGACCAGGAAGGCGGCGGCCGTCATCGACAAGGACCATGGGCGGATTGAGACCTTCCTGGCCTGGCTTGCCGCCAATGGATGCTCCATCCAGCGCGATGGCAGGATGGTTACTGACAATTCCCTCGAATTCCAGGTCGCGCTCTACCTTGCTTCGCGGGACAGGCTTGCCGAGCTTGGTGCGGGCGACCCGGCCGGCCAGACCTCCCTCGTGGCTGCTTCCATCAAGTGCCACTACGAAATGTCCATCGGCTGCAGAGGCTGCACGGCCTGCTTCCTCCCGGCCTTCCTTCCCTTCGGCCAGGATTCTGAAGGACCTCGCGACATACTCCCCCTTGCCTGTGAAGGAGATCTCAATGGCGTAGCTGGCCTCGCGCTGCTCCATCAGCTCGCACCCGATGTGCCACCCCTCTTCGGGGATCTGGTCGCCTATCGAAGTGACCATGTGCTGCTTCGGAACTGCGGCGCCTCGTCGGTCTACTGGGCCGGCCTGTCCATGGACCCTGCCGTCTGCCTCCCCCGGACGAGGCTTGGCCCCAACCTGCACGGCGCCTCCGGCGCCGCCCTGGGCTATGATACGCCAGCCTGTCCTGACGTCACCTTTGTCCGGCTCTTCCGGGAGGCGGGCAGTTTTGCCATGCTTGTCGGCGAGGGCCGTGTGCTTGCCGAAGAAGCTGACTCGCATTATGACGACCCCTGGCCCCATGCCAGGCTGGATCTCGGCGTTGATACCGGGCTTCTTTTCAAGGCCATGCCCTGCAATCATGGTTCAGTGAGCCGAGGGAGGCTGGCGCACGAGATCGAGCTGTTCTGCGCCCAGGCCGGCCTCCCGGTCTTCCGCTGCGACACGGAGACGGGTTTGAGGGAATTAGTACTTTCGCGGGGAAGGAGTGCCCAGGGCCGACTGTAATGCGGACCGACAATCCGGCCTGTACGAAAGCCTGGTCTGGCGAAGACCGCGGCGGCTTCCTTATTCCTTCAATAACCGCAGCAGGGAGCCAGGACTGCGTCTGCGGGACGGTACCTTGCCACTTCTTGCCGGACTGCCGCGCGGTCGAAATCGCCGATATCATCGACAACTTTCACATATCCCAAAGCTTTTCCCGATGCATTCCGGAACGTGAAATCCGCCATGACCTCGGGAAAGCGGGCATCGTGCGCGGCTGAAGATACATCAATGCGGGCCTCATGTCCCGGGAACTCGATGATCGTGCGTTCCTCTGTTAGCCCCGGCCCTGGAACTATCGAGATGGTCGCGGCTTTGCCTCGCTGCAGCACAAGGATAGCGGGATGAAAGCCATCGGCTTCCACGCGAAGCTCGACCCGCTGGATCGGGCCGTCCATCCGGGCGGCAACCATTTCCGAGGTTGGCACCGGTCCAGACGAGCCAAGCGAAATACGCTGCAGGGCCGCAGTCGTCGGCAGGGGCAGGGCAATGTCATCCACAACCAGGATGCTGCTTTTGATCATGCCCATCCAGCAGGAATAGCCGTACTCGCCTGAAAGTTGCGGAGTGAATTCCACGATCGTGTCGCCGCCGAGCAGCCTGGCCGAGATCCCGAGCTCAGGGGCGGCGAACTTCTCGTTGCAGGCGCTCAGCACTTCCTCGCTGGCGTGGATGGCCCAGCGGACGGGAATGCCCCGTTGTACTGCGATAGGGGCATAGGAATTCGCCGAGGTATTCGTGGAAAGGTACTGGCGACCCTTCGAAACAATTGCCACCGTAAAGCCATTTTTAACGGGATTTGGCATGCTGACAGCTCCATTGCCGCAGCCCCCAAAGGTCAGGGCAAGGGCAGCTCCCGCCATTGCCCTGCAGGCAACCTTGTTGAAACATAGCCATCGAGAAACCTCTTGTCCGGAAACCCTCATTGTCTGTTGGTCTCGCTTTGCCCCATTTCCGGCAGAATGCCCGTTCCTGGTTTCGTAAGGCTGGGGCGGCCTTGCTGGCTTTCCTTGGCGGCCAGCCACAGGGCGCTGTCCTGAACCTGGGTTCAGAAAACTGAAGAGCCTGCACCTCATACTACCAAGATCAGGACGGAGACTGCAATGGACAACAATCCCGAGGGGAGCCCCGAATAGCGATGTCTGTCTGGCTCAGAAGCTGGATCAAGCGTCTGTCAGACCAGACGATCCATAGAGATTTTTCTTGACGGATGTGAAAAGAGGTGTACAGTAACCTAAGTTGTCTGGAATCTGAGATATAAGATATCTGATCCCAGATCTTTTGATTACGCTCCTTGACGCAGCACGAAAGCCCAAGCTGCATCTCTGTAGGAAAAGGGGATGGATCCATCCCATCCTGGCAAGAAAACTGAGCACTCAGCGAGGCATCGATGGCGAAGGCAAGTCATTCCGAAGGGGTCGATAAAAGGAAGCAATCAAGGATCGGAGCCATCTTCAAGGGCATCATCGGTTCCCGCGAAAGCGGTATCGCCATTCCCCTGATTCTCCTCGTGGTGGTTGTCAGCATCGTGAACCCGGTGTTCCTCAATATCGACAACCTGCTCAACATCGCCCGGCAGATTTCCTTCACCTTTATCATCGGTATTGCGATGACTTTCGTGTTGCTCGCCGCAGGGCTCGACCTTTCCGTGGGGTCGGTGCTGGCCTTGGGCGGCGTCATGTGCGGCCTTGTGCTGAGGGCCCTCATGGTCAGCCAGCCGCTCTGGCTCGCGATCGGTGCCGGCATCCTGGTCGGTGCTGCGATAGGAGCGCTGGCGGGATTGTTCAACGGCATGGTGATCACTCGCTTCAAGATTCCCTCGTTGATAGTCACGCTTGGCATGATGTACATCGCCCGTGGCATCGTGCAGGTCCTGACACGGGGCAATCCTGTCTATCCGTTCCCTGATGGATTCAACGAGATCGGGCAGGGCTATCTTTTCGCTGTTCCCAATGTCGTGTACGTGGCCCTGGTGCTCGGTCTGCTCGCCCACGTCGTGCTTACACGGACTCCTTTCGGGCGCGCTGTCTTCGCGATCGGCGGCAATATGGAGACCGCGCGCCTGTCGGGTCTCAACGTCAACAGGATACTTACCTGGGTCTACGTGATCTGCGGAGTGGCCTCCGGATTGACCGGAGTGCTGACGGCATCGAGGCTGGCTTCGGCCCTGTCGAACGCGGGTACCGGCATGGAACTCCAGGTCATCGCGGCCTGCATCATCGGCGGTACCTCCATGTTCGGCGGTTCCGGTTCGATACTGGGAACCCTCATCGGGGCTGCCTTCATGTCGATCATCGCAAATGGAATGATCCTCATGAAGATCTCTGTCTACTACCAGAGCATCGTGATCGGGGCGATCATCATCCTTGCCGTGGGAATGGACCAATTCAGGCGAAGACGCGGAGGGATGCTCGGTGGCTGAGACCAGGGAAGTCGCGGAGGACATCGTCCTCCGGATGCAGAACATCACCAAGCGCTTCTTTTCCATCACCGCCCTGGATTCGGTGAGCCTTGACCTGCGGCGCGGGGAGATACATGCATTGGTAGGCGAGAACGGCGCCGGAAAATCGACCCTGATGAAGATCCTCAGCGGGAGCTACGCTTCCGCACTCTACGAAGGTTCGATCGAGGTCAATGGCAGGCAGGTCTCATTCGCGAGCACGCACGACGCGGAGCGGGCCGGCATCGAGATGATCTACCAGGAGATAAGCCTGAACCTGGATCTTTCGGTCGGAGAAAACATCTTTGTCGGCAATCTGCCGCTGACCCGCATCCCCTTGTTTGTTGACTGGAAGGCCATGATGCGACTGGCGGCCGAGGCTCTCGAGCGGGTCGGCCTGGACATAAGACCCGAGGAGACAGTGCGCAGGCTTTCCACGAGCCAGCAGCAATTGCTCTGTATTGCGAAGGCTTTGTACCGCCATCCGCGCATCCTGGTCCTCGATGAGCCCACGTCTGCCCTGACCGAGACCGAAGCCCAGATCCTCATGGAGATCATTTCGAGGCTACGGAGCGAGGGAATTTCCAGCATTTATATCTCGCATAAGCTCGACGAGGTCTTCGGCATCGCCGACCGCGTCACGGTGCTCCGGGACGGCAAGGTCATCTCCACGACATCGCGTGTCGATCTTGTCCCGGACCGCATCATCGAAGACATGGTCGGCCGCAAGATAGAGGCCATGTATCCCAAGGTGAAATTGCCCCTTGGGGAGGAGGTCCTCCGCGTCGAAGGCTTCAGCGTCGCGTCGAGGATACCCGGCAGGAAAATCGTCGATGATGTTTCGTTCAGTATCAGGGCCGGGGAGATCCTCGGCCTCGGCGGCCTGGTGGGCGCGGGACGCAGCGAACTCGTCAACGCGATCTTCGGCTCGACGGGCCGTCTTGCCGGCAAGCTTCTGGTTGATGGAAAGGCCGTCGAAATCAGGAGTCCCGAGGACGCCATCCGCCTTCGGATGGGCCTGCTTACCGAGGACCGGCGGGTTTCAGGTTTTGTGGGTACTATGAACATCAGGGAGAACAGCTCCCTGGCAAGTTTCGAAAGGATCTTCGGGCGCCTGTTCATCCGCAAGGGTACCGAGAAGGAACTGTCGGAGTCCTACTTCAGGCAGCTCAACATCCGCGCACCCGGGATCGAGACAAGCATCCTTTCCCTGTCGGGAGGCAACCAGCAGAAGGTGGTGCTTTCCAAATGGCTGATGACGGGAGTGCGGATACTGTTCCTGGACGAGCCGACCCGAGGCATCGATGTGGGCGCCAAGGTCGAGATCTACTCGATCATGACCGAGCTGGCCCGCAATGGCGTTGCAATTGTGATGATCTCTTCAGAGCTGCCCGAGCTCCTGGCCATGTGCGACCGCTTTGTCATCCTGGCCAAAGGCAGGATGAGCGCGGAGTTCGGCTGCGAGGAGATCAGCGACCGCCTTTTCATGAAGGCGGCCACCGGCATGTACTGCAAGGACTGAGCGATCCGACCCGGACGGAATATGGTTTCGAGCAGGCGCATGGCGCTTGCATAAGTGTGGATCTCGTAGGAGGCATCGGATGAGGAAAGCGATCAAAGTCCTAATGGTCTTGGTCATGCTGAGCGTGGTCGCGGGAGGCGTCTTTGCTCAGAAGAAGCAGCTCAACATCGTGTTTGTCACGCCTCTCGTGGCCCATCCCGTCTGGGATGTCGCGCGCGCCGGATTCGAGGCGGCCGCGAAGGAGCTGGGTTTCAAGGGCCAGTACGTCGGTCCCCAGGGCATAGACCCTGCCGAAATGGTCAACCAGATCGAGCTCGCCATCGCCATGAAGGTGGACGGGATCATCACCATGCCCATTTCCCCTACCGCCATGCGCCCCGTCCTCAAGAAGGCTGCCGCGGCGAAGATTCCCGTGGTGTTCGTCGGCGCCGAGGACCCGGAGAGCACTGCCCTCGCATTCATAGGTACCAACGAAGTTGAACTCGGCAGGCAGGGTGGAAACGCCATCAAGCTCAGTTTTGGCAAGACTCCGATCCGTGCCATCGTAATGCAGAGCACCATGGACGCGTCCTTCGCCATCAAGGCCCGCGACGGCTATCTTGCCGCGCTCAAGGATTACCCGGACTTCAAGATGGTACTGAACGAGTCCTGCAACAGCGACATGCAGATCGCAATGCAGAAATTCGAGGCCGCCTTCAAGGCCTATCCCGAGATCAATCTCGTCATCGGCGTCTGCGGCGAGGCCGGACCCGCTGCTGCCAAGGTCATCAAGGAGAACAAGCTCGAAGGCAAGATCACGGTTGTGGCCATCGACGATGTGGAGGAAACCCTTAGCCTGATCAAAGACGGCTCCATCTGGGGAACTGAAGCGCAGAATTTCTACAAGATGGGCAACCTCGGTTCGCGGATCCTGGTCGATTATATCACCAAGAGCAAGAAACCCGCGTCCTTCAAGAACGATTCGGGAAGCATCTTCGTGACTATGAGCAACTTCAACACCTATCGGGATGCCCTGTACAAGTAAGCAAGACTTGATTCATCTGGACTTGACCCGCGCTCGAGGCCGCTCCTTGGGCGGCGAGCGCGGGTTTTCGGAAATCTGAAATATCTGCAAGATAGTCAATCATGGATGGGAGGAAGCCAGTGTCGGTGATCGCAGGTTTGCTGGATGAATTCGGTCGCTTGTGCGACTCTGCCGAAAATACCAGAAGACTCGCGCTTTGGGAAAATCCCCAGGCTGGGATTCGGGGCGAGACCCAATGGCATGGGGTTCCCCGTTTAGAAGTCAGCCCGGGCCGGCCTGCGCCTGTTACTGCCGAGTGTCTCGAGAGGATGTGGGTCGCGGTGCTGGGCATGGACATTAGCCGCTTTTATACGGACCCTGTCTATTTTCTCGAGTATTTCCTCCGCTTCAAGATCCTGAAATTCCGGCGATTCGCCGATGATACGCCCCTTACGCGTCAGATCCCTGTCTGTTTTGGAGTTACCCACGAGGCAGGAATACTGGGACAGAAGATCCACTTCCTGGCCGGCGAGGAACCCCAGTTTGGTCGGGATCCGGTTTTTGGTCCCACGGATGAGCTTCCCGCGAAGATCGATTTTTCAAGGAACGAATACCTGAATACGATCGCGATTCCCTACTACGCGAAGGTCAGGGAGCTGGTTGGCGATGAGTACCAGGTACTATTTCCGCAGTGGTACCGTGCGCCCCAGGGTGTCGGCCTCTATGTACGCGGTTTCGAGAATTTCTCGATGGACCTCTACGACGATCCCGATTTCGCCCACCGCACGCTTCGCTACGTGACGGATGCAGCGAAAGACTATGCCAAATGGCTTTCCGACTATACGGAAACCCCGATTGGCCCCTGCGACCTTTTCAACGACGATGTCTACCTGATGGGTCCCGAAACCTACAGGGATTTCTTTTTTTCCTATGAACAGGAACTCAGCGACTTCCATGGCGGCGTGGCCTACTGGCATTCCTGCGGCGACGTGACAAAGCATGTCGGCGAGATCCATAAACTCAGCACTATTTCCTTGTTCGATTTCGGGGTCACCATGGAATCCAAGGAAGAGGGAATAAAAGGCCTGAACCGCCCCCAGACCCTGGAGCTGCGCGTTTTCGCCAAGCCCCATATCCAGGAAGCCGACGAAGCCTCCCAAAAAGCCTACGTGCGTTCGATCGTCGAGGCATGCGCCCGGCACGGAGTCGAAAAATACGTCATAAGGACGAGCGGCATGTCCACCCTCCTCGGAGGCGAGAAGGATATCGAAAAACTGGAACGCTGGGTCCATCTGGCCCGGGAAGCCCAAGCTGAAGCGTCATGATCGATACCAGCAGTCTGGTGGACCGAGTCTATGAATACCTCCTGACCCAGATCATCACCGGGGATATAAAGTACGGCGATGTCATCAATATCAAGCTGATAGCTTCAGTGCTGAAGATCAGCACCATGCCGGTCCGGGAAGCGTTAAAGCGTCTTGAGTTCGAGCGGATCGTGAGCATCAAACCGAGGAGTTCCTGCCGGCTCCTCAAACCCTCCCGCAAGATGATCCGGGAGGTCTACGAACTCCGTGAGGTTATTGAGCTCCACGCGGCAACCACGGGCAAGGGCAGGGAAGATCCTGTGCGCCTCAGGCGCCTCGATACCATCGTCGAGCACATGCGAAAGCTTGACGAGGTAACGGATGTCGGGGCCAAGGAAAAAAGGGCAATAGCCCTCGATCGCGAATTCCACTCAGAACTCTGCGCTCTCGCCGACAACGTGTTCATGAGCAATATCTACAGGCAGCTCAGCCTCCATGTCAACATGACCCTGATCCATGAGAGAACCTATGACAGACTCCAAAGCCAGTGGGCCGATAGCCATGCCGAGATCGTCCGAGCCATAGAACTCGAGCCCGCGAAGGTGGCGGAGGTGCTCCGGCATCATTTCAACAATGTCCTGGCACTCCTTCCAATGGATGAGGGAAATCCTGACGAAGATCCGGAAGATTGATCGAGCAAAGGGGCACACGATGAAAGCAGCCTTCCTTCGCCGCGCCGGCGACTTGTATCTCGAGGAGGTGGCCAAGCCTGCGTGCGTGGCCGGATCCATACTGGTACAGGTCAAGGAGATAGGCGTCTGTGGAAGCGATCTTCACTACTATAACGATGGCAGGATAGGCGATCACATTGTAACGGCGCCCCACATACTTGGGCACGAAGCTTCCGGCATCGTAGAAGAGATCGGGATGGACGACAGTGGTTTCACGGTGGGCGATCGTGTGTCGATCGAGCCGGGCATACCATGCATGTCTTGCGAATCCTGTCGCGAAGGCCGCTACAATCTCTGCGTGGATGTCCGCTTTTCGGGTGCTCCACCTTACCATGGCATGTTCCGCGAGTACGTGCTGCACGATCACAGGTTTCTTCACAAGCTGCCTGAGTCTGTCAGCTTTACCCAGGGCGCCCTTGTAGAGCCTCTTGCCGTAGCCCACAACGCGATGCGCAAGGCCGCCCTGAGAGCCGGCGACACGGTGATGATCACCGGTGCGGGACCAATCGGGTTATCGTGCGTAGAGATGGCGAGGGTAGCCGGAGCTGCGCGAATTCTGGTTTCCGAAAAAAGTGCGCATCGCCGCCGGGCGGCCCTGGAATTGGGTGCCGATTTCGTGCTGGACCCCGATGAGGGCCAACTCCTTTCAGCCATCAGGGACTATACGGGAGGCAGGATGGCGGATTGCGCCATCGAGGCTTCGGGCAGCGAGTCTGCCATGGGAGACGCCCTGCACTCGGTACGAAAAGGCGGAAGGGTGGTCTTCGTGGGGATGGGCAAGGAAGAACAAACCATTCCCCACGCCGAGATCCTCCGAAAGGAGCTTGTCGTCCAGGGTATCTATCGCTATGCCAATGATTTCAGGCCTGTTATAGAACTGCTCAGTGTGGGGCGGCTGAAAGGCTTGCCCTGGGTCTCCCACCGCATGCCGCTTGCGGACATCGTAAGGGCCATGGAACTGGCCAACGACACTGCGGCGGAACCACTCAAGGTAGTCGTTTATACATAAGGAGATTACCATGTCTGACAGCAAGTTCAGGAGCCGCCTTCACGAGATGACCCAGACCGGCCCAACGGTCCTGTGGAACGATTCCAGCGCGCTCCAGGAATTGGCGACTTCGATCGAGATGAACGGGACGGTCGGGGCGACCTGCAACCCGGTAATTGTGCTGTCGGTCCTCAAGAAGGAGTGGCCAGCCTGGAAGGAGAGGATCCCCCAACTTGTCCGCGAGATGCCGATGGCGAATGAAGAAGAGCTGGCCTGGGTCATTGTGGAGGAAATGTCACGGAAGGCCGCGGCACTGCTGCTGCCGACCTTCGAAAGGGAAAAAGGCAGGAACGGACGCTTGTCCATCCAGACCAATCCCAAGTACTACCGTAACCCCAAGGCCATGCTTGAGCAGGCCGAGCATTTTTCGAAGCTCGCTCCCAACATGATAGTGAAGATCCCCGCAACGGCTGCCGGCATCCAGGCCATGGAAGAGGCGACCTACCGTGGCGTCAGCGTCAACGCCACCGTGAGCTTTGCCCTGCCCCAGGCTATCATGGTGGCAGAGGCTATCGAGCGCGGCCTGAAGCGCCGCGAGGCCGAACATAAGGACATAGCTACAATGGGTCCCGTCTGCACCCTGATGGTGGGCCGCCTCGACGACTCGTTGAAGGTCACTGCGGAAAAGGAAGACATCATTTCAAACCCAGGGATCTGCGATTGGGCAGGCGTCGCAGTCATGAAGAAGGCCTACCGCATCTACAGGGAACGCGGCTATCGGCTGCGTCTCCTGTCTGCGGCTTTCAGAAACCATCTGCATTGGAGCGAATTCATCGGCGGCGACGTGGTGATCTCTCCTCCCTTCGAGTGGCAGCAGCGTTTCAACGCCTCCGATGTGAGGGTGGAGAACCGGATGGACAGGCCCGTTGCGCCGGAAATCGTGGCCGAACTGGAGCTCAAGTTTGCAGATTTCCGCCGGGCCTACGACGAGAAGGGCATGACTCCCGCAGAATTCGATGGTTTTGCGCCGACCCGGCGGACCCTGCGGCAATTCTGCAAGGCGACTGACGACCTTGTGGCCCAGGTGAGGGACATCCTCCTGGTCAATCCGGATAATTGACTGCGGCACCAGCATTCTTTGCATGGAGAAGGCCTTGTCGGAACTCGAAATAAGCGTGACGGAAAGCATGGATTCCACTACGGTCTCGATGCCGGATCCCCTGTGCGAGCCTCGCCAGTGGAAGAGATACAGGAAATGAACCGACGTAGCATGGTCCTGCACCCTGCTATCACGCTGTATTGAATCCGCTTCGCGGGCAAAGTGTCGTTACTTGACCGCAAGTACCGACATATTGGAATCCAGGTCTTTTGATGGTAGCTCTGGACATTCGCAGGCCCTTTGAGACCTCGCCCATACAGCAAACCCGGAACCTAGAGTCTGCTGGGTGGAGCCGAGCCGAGCTTTCCCGGCTGACGAGCCGGGGCCTGATCAAGCGGCTCAGGCGGGGTGTCTATTGCCTTCCTGACTATCGCCAGAACGAGGATGGTGATCTTCTCATCGTAGCGAAGCGTAATCCTCTGGCACTCATGTGCCTGCTTACCGCCCTGCGACTCCATCATCTCACGACTCAAATGGTTTCCGAGATCTGGCTTGGCTTGCCAAGCAAGGCTCGCGTGCCTCGACTTGAGTATCCAGCATTGCGGGTGATCCGCTTCAGTCCCGCATCGCTCGCCTGGGGGGTCGAGACGAGACTG
>SESF01006476.1_pt1 | contig 19495 bp, 15 predicted proteins | sample 3171521 | NCBI WGS metagenome assembly SESF01 (sample SAMN10866945, study PRJNA518727) | freshwater metagenome | biome: subpolar coniferous forest; feature: holomictic lake; material: water; isolation source: holomictic Lake 227, 6 m and 8 m depth | place: Canada: near Kenora, Ontario | collected...
GAACAGACCCTATGATATAAAGGAAATTATCAATATTCTGGTGGATAAAGATTCCTTCTTTGAAGTTCACGAAAAATTTGCTCAGAATATAGTGGTTGGTTTTGCACGTCTGGATGGTAAATCGATTGGAATTGTTGCTAATCAACCTAAAGTTATGGCCGGAACCCTGGATATCAATGCCAGTGTGAAAGGTGCACGTTTCGTTCGTTTTTGCGATGCATTTAATATTCCCTTGTTGATTTTGGAAGATGTTCCGGGTTTCTTGCCTGGAATTGAACAGGAACACGCCGGAATTATCCGTAATGGGGCAAAATTATTGTACGCCTTCTGCGAAGCCACAGTACCAAAAATCACCATAATAACACGCAAAGCCTACGGTGGAGCCTATATCGTGATGAGCAGTAAAAATACCGGTGGTGATTTCAACTTTGCCTGGCCAACAGCCGAAATTGCGGTTATGGGACCCGGTGGTGCTATCAAAATTGTGAACAAACACGAACTAGCCAAAGCTGAAAACCGTGAAGAAATGGAAAAAGAACTGATTGAAAAATACAAAAATGAGGTTGCCAATCCATATAAAGCAGAAGAATTTGGACTGATTGACGAGGTAATTACACCTTCGGATACGCGCCAGATTCTGATTACTTCGTTTGAGATTTTGTCGAACAAACAATATTTTAAACCGGCAAGGAAGCACGGAAGTATACCACTCTAAATGATATTAGCTACGCTGTTATTATGTTGCGCTGTTATTTGGCTTCGCTGTTATTTGGTTTCGCCGATATTCGCTTCGCAAAATAACACGAACACAGTGAGTAAATATCACGAAGTGATAACACAAACGAAGTTTGTAAATATCACGGAGTAATATTGCCTAAGGCAAATAATACGAACGAAGTTTGTAAATATCACGAATAAAATGAGTAAAATATCGCCGAAGGCTAATATCACGAACGAAGTGAGTAAATATCACGAAGTAAAAACGCCGAAGGCTAATAACTATATTAAATGAAGAAACGACTTTTAATTGCCAATCGGAGCGAAATAGCCATTAGGATTATTCGCGCAGCTCATAAACTGGGTATGTTGGCTGTAGTTTTTCAGAGTGACAAAGAGCCGGATGCTCTATACCTGAATTACGCCGATGAAATTATTCCGGCACGCGATTCAGGAAATGAAAAACCCATTTTTCTGGATGCTGATTTGATCGTAAAACTGGCACTCGAACACAATATTGACCTTGTTCACCCGGGTTATGGCTTCTTGTCTGAAAACCCTGATTTTGCACAACTTTGCGTTGATAACGGAATCAACTTTATCGGTCCTTCACCGCAGTTAATTCGCGATATGGGTTTGAAAACGGTGGCTAAAAGTATGGCAATTACCTGCGGTTTACCCTTGGTTCCCGGAAGTGATGGTGCAATAAATGATGCTGACGAAGCAAAAGCATTTGCTGATAAAATTGGCTATCCCGTTATTCTGAAAGCGTCTGCCGGTGGTGGTGGTCGCGGTATGCGTATTGTGGAGAAAGCCGACACTATGGAACGTAACTTTAAATCGGCTTCAGATGAAGCGTTGGCTGCTTTTAGCAACGGTGATATGTTTATCGAAAAATACCTTCAAAACCCAAAACATTTGGAATTCCAGATAATGGGTGATAAACATGGAAATGTGGTACATTTGGGTGAGCGCGAATGCTCGTTACAACGCAAACACCAGAAAATCGTTGAAGAAGCTCCATCTGCAAGTGTAACGCCCAAAATGCGTAAGGAAATGGGTGAAATGGCTGTTCGGTTTGCCAAAGCGATTGGTTACTATTCAGCCGGAACGATAGAGTATATTATGGATGAGGACGGTTCATATTATTTCATGGAAATGAATACCCGTATTCAAGTGGAACATCCTGTTACTGAAATGGTTACCGGAGTTGATTTGGTTGACTGGCAGATTCGGGTTGCATTAGGCGAAGTGATGACCTTGAAACAGGAAGATATAAAAATCAACGGTTGGGCAATTGAATGTCGTGTAAACTGTGAAGACCCACAAAACCGATTCAGTCCGCAAACCGGATTTATTGATAAAATTCATTTTCCAAAAAAAGACTTTATTCGTATTGAAACGGGAGTTCATAGCGGCTCAGTAGTGACACCCTATTTCGACTCAATGATTGCCAAAATCATTGTAAAAGGCGATAACCGAGCTGATGTGATTGAAAAAACACTGGCTGCATTGTACGATTTCAGTATGATTGGACTTAAAACAACCGTGCCATTTTGCCGTACTGTGTTGCTACATCCTGATTTTGTAGATGCCAGTTATACAACCCGCTGGGTAGATTCTGTTTTTACTCCTGAAATGCTCGAAAATGAGGAGGAAGAAATGATTGGAGCATTGGCTGCTACGATTATGTATGCTTCTGAATATCTGCAACTTTCGTCGGATTTACCTACTTATAAAAACGATTCGTTAAGCGTTTGGGTGCTGAATAAAAGGCTGAATTACTAGAAGTTATTAGGCTTCACCGATATTAACCCTTCGGGTGATATTTGCTCACTTCGTTCACGATATAAATGGTTGTTTTGCACAATGTCTTTTTATGTTGGTTCGAATTGAAAATTGAAAATTAAAAAATTGTAAATTAATAAAATGGGAACTTCATATATTTATAAACGCGATGCTTCGCGATTGTTTATTGCATTACGCGAAAACGGTAAACGTTTCAAAATTTATATTCCGAAAGAATCACAACCGGTTATTGACGGCATTGAGCAGGATATTGACTTCGTGGAACAGGAAGATTTTCACTATGCATTCGACTGGAATGGCAAGCGTTTTCACTGTGAACTAGTGTCGCGCGACCAGAACAAAGCGGTAGTAAAAGTGAATGGTGTGGAATACAAATTCAGTTTAGAATCACTTTTCTCCTACATTCGTCGCGGTATGATTAATTCAGACTCCAATAAGCTGAATGAGAATAATATAGTGGCACCCATGCCGGGAAAGATTGTGGATATTTTCCTTGCTGAAGGTGATTTGGTTAACGAAGGTGAACCAATTCTGAGTTTAGAAGCCATGAAAATGCAGAACGAAATCTCTGCTAACTGTAACGGTATCATTCGCAAAATTCGTGTTCAATCGGGGCAGTCGGTAATGAAAGACGAATTACTCGTTGAAATAAGTTCGATAGACGAATAAAAAGCCTGCAATATATCCCGAATGGGAACTATATAATCGATTTTTCCTGCAATTGACGTAAATACGTAGTTGCAGGATTTTTTGTTTAAAATTTATACAAATAAATATCACAGTTTTTCACATGGCTTTTGTATCTTTGTGAATCTAATTGCAACCATACTCTTCAAATGAAGAAAGCAAGCTATATTTATCTTCTTTTTGGTCTGATATTTCAGTTTTCGGTATTTGCTGCGAAAAACTTCCGTTTTGCGTTATTTACCGACATACATATATCCATATTACAACCACAAAATTCTGAAGATCTTCAATTTGCAGTAAACGAAGTGAATAGCAATGACAAAATTCAGTTTGTGCTTGTTACTGGCGATGATACCGATTTGGGCGATACTGCTTCGATGAAAATTGCGAAGAAAATACTCGATGGACTCAAAATCCCATACCATATTACTTCCGGAAATCATGATACTGCACAGGGAAAAAACGGTTCTGCCAATTTTATTCAATTTTTCGGGATGGATAAATTCTCCTTTTCAGCCAATGGCTTTCAATTTATAGGTTTTCCTACCGGTCCCCTTAAACCAAATCAGAAAGGACATATTGCAACTGAAGATTTCGAATTTGTAAAAGCAGAACTGATCAAATTAAAGCCTAATGAATCTGTGTTTTTAATTACACATTATCCATTGCTTGAAGGCGATTTGGATAATCGAATGGAAATGATCCATTTAATTAAAAAATACGATGTGAAAGCGGTTCTAAATGGTCATTATCATCGTAATGCTGTGTTAAATTACGAAGGTACCCCCGGCATTGTAAACCGGTCCACCCAACGTGAAAAACAACCATACGGAGGATATACACTTTATAATCTGAGCGATTCGCTTTATGTTTCGGAAAAAATAATAGGACAACCTGAACGTGAATGGCTGGTTATACCCCTGAAATGATGTGATGATGTGACAATGTGATAATGTGATAATGTGACAATGTGATAATGTGATAATGTGCTGATTTGATAATTTGCTGATGTGATCGCTCGGTTCTGCCACTCGGCTATGCCAAGAATGTATTGATTGTAAGGATTTAAACATATAGTAAATAACCTAATAGTAAATGATTTATGAACGATAATTTTTTTGATATTTCCAAAGAAGAGGAAATTGCAGAAACCAAACGTTTTTTTGCACGTGTATATGGCTGGATGTCTCTGGCTTTGATTATTACCGGTCTGGTGGCTTTCAGAACAGCAAGTTCGCCCGAAATTCTGAATTTCATTTTTGGACAGCGATTTGTGTTTTATGGCTTACTGATTTTGGAACTCGTATTGGTGGGTGTATTGGTTGGAGCTATTCAGAAAATGACACCCATGACAGCCACCATTGTATTTGTGCTGTACTCCATGCTCAACGGTCTCACGCTGTCTTGTATCTTTTTTGCTTTTACCACCGGCTCTATTGCATCGGTTTTCTTCATAACTGCCGGAACATTTGCAGTAATGAGTTTGTATGGTTTTGTGACAAAATCTGATCTTACCAAGTTAGGTAATATCCTCGTTATGGCGTTAGTAGGACTTGTTATTGCTACATTGGTCAATCTTTTTATCGGAAGCGAAATACTGTATTTGATTTCTTCCTATGTTGGTGTGCTGATTTTTGTCGGACTGATAGCCTATGATACCCAAAAGCTTAAAAAACTAAATATTATTGGCAACGAAGGAACTGACGAAGATAAAAAAGAGGCTATTATAGGTGCTCTGACTTTATATCTCGATTTTATAAACCTCTTCTTGTTTATGTTGCGGATTTTTGGCAGAAGAAGATAATTTTCAATGATTAATGAAAAGTGATTAATTCATTCTAAAATTCTTACAACTTACTGTTTACCACTAATTTTATGAAACTAATAAATATTGTAAAAATTATTGGAGCTTCGCTACAGAGTAAAGTTCCTGATTCAGAAATAAACTGGCTACTGACTGACAGTCGCTCGTTGTCTTTTCCGACAGAGAGTTTGTTTTTTGCAATCAAAACATCACGAAATAACGGGCATAACTACATTGTCGGGCTTTACGAGCAAAACCTGCGTTATTTTGTGGTAAGTGAAATGCATCCAGAGTTTGAAAAACTGACAGATGCTGTATTTCTGCAGGTGAGTGATACACTTGTAGCCTTGCAAAAACTGGCTTCTGTGCAACGTTCAGCCTATAATGTGCCGGTAATTGCTATCACGGGCAGCAACGGTAAGACGGTAGTGAAAGAGTGGCTTTACCAGCTTCTGCATACCGACTACAGTATCACCCGTTCGCCTCGCAGCTACAATTCACAAATTGGTGTGCCGCTTTCGGTGTGGGCAATGAATGAACATACACAACTTGGGATATTCGAGGCCGGTATTTCGCAAATGCACGAAATGGAGCTTCTCGAACCGATTATCAGACCCACTATCGGCATATTTACTAACCTGGGCGAAGCACATCAGGAAAATTTTAATGGACTGAAACAAAAGTGCGAAGAGAAACTGAAACTATTTGTAAATGCTCAAGTTCTTATTTATTATGCTGATAATAAACTGGTTGAAATATCCATTGCACAATCCGGTTTCAAAGGAAAACTCTTTTCGTGGGGAAAATCGGACAAAGCGACTATTCAGATTCTGAAAACAGAAAAAGCTAATTCAAACAACTCTGTTTCATTCAAGTATTCGGGTGTAACCTCAACGGTTGTTATTCCTTTTACTGATGATGCTTCGATTGAAAATGCTCTGCACTGCCTTGCACTTATGCTTCATTTGGGTATTTCAGTGGAAGAAATAACTCATCGGCTTACCCTGTTGGAAGCGGTGGCAATGCGTATGGAAGTGAAAGAAGGGGTGCGCGACTGCCTGATTATCAACGATAGTTATAATTCAGACCTCAATTCGCTGAGCATTGCACTGGATTTTCTGAATCAGCAAGCAACAGCTAAAAACCTGTCGAAAACGCTTATACTTTCTGATATTTTGCAAACGGGACTTTTGCCTGAAGAACTTTATAAAACTGTCGCCGAGTTGGTTGCCAACAAAAACCTGCAGCAAATAATTGGCATTGGTTCTGAAATATCTTCTAATGCCGATAAATTTTCGATTGAGAAGAAGGCATTCTTTGACGATACAGACGATTTTCTGAAATCGTCGTTTATACGTGAATTCAGGAATGAAATAATCTTGTTAAAAGGTTCACGCACATTTCATTTCGAAGATATTTCCGAAAAACTGGAACTGATAGCTCACGAAACCATTCTGGAAGTGAACCTGAATGCCTTGGTGGATAATCTGAATTATTTCCGCTCCAAACTTCGCTCTGAAACCAAAATGATGTGTATGGTGAAAGCTTTTGCCTACGGAAGCGGTTCGGTGGAAGTGGCACGCACCTTGCAACATCACCGCTGCGATTATCTGGCAGTAGCGGTAGCCGATGAAGGAGCTGAATTACGTCGCGAAGGAATTCGTATTCCTATTGTGGTAATGAATCCTGAGAAAGGTAGTTTCGGAATGATATTCGATAACAACCTGGAACCTGAAATCTATAGTTTCCGCTTGCTCGATGCATTTATTTCAGCGGCTGAAAAATTGGGTGTAACCGATTATCCTATTCATATTAAGATAGATAGCGGAATGCACCGATTGGGTTTTGAACCACAGGACATTGAGCAGTTGCTCACCCGACTGAGAACTCAGAGTCAGGTGAAAGTACGATCGGTATTTTCGCACCTTTCAGGCTCTGATGAAGCCAAATTCGATGCCTTTACCAAACAACAAATCAATACATTTGCCAATTGTGCTGATCTGTTCTCTGCTACTTTCTCACATCATATCATGCGTCATATTCTGAATTCCGCCGGTATAGAGCGTTTCCCGGAATATCAATTTGATATGGTACGTCTCGGAATCGGTCATTACGGCATCAGTTCGTTGCCGGAAGCCAATTTAAAACAGGTTTGTGCGCTGAAAACCATTATTTTACAGATAAAAACCGTAAAAGCCGGCGAAACGGTGGGCTATAGTCGCAAAGGGATTGTTAACACCGACAAACGCATTGCCGTGCTTCCAATTGGTTATGCCGACGGATTCGACCGCAAACTGGGCAATGGAGTGGGAGAGGTGCTAATTAACGGTCAGCGTGCCAAAGTTATTGGAAATGTATGTATGGATTTGATAATGATAGATGTAACCAATATCGAAGCCAATGAGGGCGATCAGGTGGAAATCTTTGGCGACTATCTTACTATTTCCGAAGTGGCCGGCTGGTTGAAAACCATACCATACGAAGTACTAACAAGTGTTTCACGGCGGGTGAAGAGAGTTTATTTTCAGGAGTAATTACTTATTGACAGGGTGACTCAAAGTCACCCCGTCAATTGAAACAAGTCACAATCAAGTTCTATGGTTCTCGCTCAAATTCAACATCTTACTAATTCCAGAATACTTCTCAAAAGTGCTGCTAAACTTGCCGGACAACTTGGGAAGACATTTGCTGTATTGACTGTAGCTGAGTTGGAAGCAGAACTCAAAATGTTGTTGAATGAATGCAAAATAGCCTATTGTCAGATTTTTATAAAGGATAGTTCAAAATCATTGGTGGAGGTTTGTGAGGCCGAGGAAGCTTCATTTTTGTTTATTCAGTTGCCTAATGGACAATCCAATAACATACGAAGGTTGCTGAATGATTGCCGTGAGTTGCGCATTCCGTATTTGTTTTACAAAGATTCGTTCAACGCATTGGATTTGACGAAAGTGATTCTTCCTATCGGTTTTCTGGAAGAAGAACTGGAGAAAGCCCAATTTGCAGCTGCTTTCGGGCGGTTTTGCGGTTCAGAAGTGAAAATGCTGCTGGCCAACGATTATGGTTCGAAAGCAGCTGCGAATGCAGATAAAATGAAAGAGTTGTTTGATAAGTTTGATTTCAAGTACACGCTGGATAAAGGGACCAAAGACAGTTTCAAGGTGGAAGCGGAATCGATACAAGTGGCTAAAAATGAACAGGCCGGCATTATTATCGCATCAGCTTCACGTGATTATGGGCTGGATGACATTCTTTTCGGACCAAAGGAATATCATGTAGTAAAAAAATCGCCTGTCCCGGTTTTGCTTGTAAATCCACGTGGTGATTTATATGCGCTGTGTGATTGATAATTTCAGAAAAATATCTATTTTTACTTCCTGAATTCAGTATCGGAATTTGTGTTAACAATCAATTCCTTCCATGAAACAAAAATCAACCATAAAATCATTGATTTACAGGGCATTGTTTGTTCCTCTTGTGGCTCTGTTCTCTATATTTCTCATTGGTTTTTTGGGATATATTCTGATAGAAGGGTTTAGCCCGCTAAAATCATTGTATTTTCTGGTCATTACTTTTGCTACCATTGGTTTTGGCGATGTTGTGCCATTGACTGATGCCGGAAAAGTGTTTACAATTTGTATCGTAATTGCAGGATTCACTGTGGGTTTATACGCTATTGGAAAAATATCGGCTTTCTTTGTCGAAGGTGAATTGTCTAAATTATTAAAACTACGAAAAATGAACAAAACATTAGAGTCTATGAAAGACCATTACATCGTTTGTGGTTATGGAAAAACAGGTAAACATGTACTGGATGAACTATTGAAAAAAGGACTGGAAGTGGTAATGATTGAGAGTAATGCGGATAGAAACGAAAAACTCCGTGAGCTTTACGATCAGAAATTCATCCATTTGGATGCTGATGCTACCGATGATGCCGTGTTGCTTCATGCAGGAATTAAACGTGCTAAATTTTTGATTGCAGTTCTCTCAACAGATGCTGAAAACCTTTTTGTTACACTCAGTGCCAAGGATTTGAATAAAGATATCAAAGTGATTACCCGTGTAGCCGAAGGAAATTCGCCCGATAAATTTAAAAAAGCCGGAGCTGATTTTATTGTTTCACCTATTGAAATTGCTACCGACCGGATTGTTTCAATTGCCACCACCAGCACCGATTTCTTTAGTTTTGTGGATTTTGCAGGTGGTAAGGAAGAGTTGAAAGATTACAAGTTCGGTTTGGTTGAAATCAAGGCAGGCAGCGACCTCATTAATAAGACTTATCGCGATGCCAATATCCCACAGCGAACCAACCTTGTAGTTATTGGCTATTATTCCTCTGAAAACGAATTACAGGTTAATCCGACGGCTGAAAATATCATTCGGCTCGATGACAGGCTTTTAGTGTTTGGAAATGATAGTCAGATTGAGAATTTGAAGAAGATAGCAAAACATAGCAAGTAATAAGCATTAATGAGCCAAAAAAAAAAGGAAGAACCAAACGGTTTTTCCTTTTTACTTATATCAAACAATTCAGTTACTTTACATAGAATCGTGTGGTGCCACTCCATGTTTTTCCGGCACTAATTCCCTGTAATCCGGTGATTTCGCGTGGAAGATTCAGATTTGGAGCATTTATAGCCCATGTCTGAGGTTCGGGACAAACCCAGTCCACTTCTCCACCATTGTTCCAAAGCGTCCAGTGTTTAAACTCTTTATCCACTTCGTAGTAAACACTTATATTATTCTTAGTGTCAGTCAGAATCGCTCCGTGATAAGGCTTGCCAATCACGGTGATTGCTTCGTCGGTCAATGCTATTTCAATGGGCTTTCCGCTAACGGTCATTCCTTCAGTTCTCAACAACGATTCTTCTGCAGATAAATCGAGCAGCTTTTCGGTTGGTAAGCTTCTGTCCGATAATTCCCAACGTTTTCCGACCGATAGACGTAATTTATAATCAGATTTTTCGGTGTTTGCTGAAAATGGCAATCGAATAGGCGTGTGGAAACCAACACCTAATGGCATAGGTTCTGTGCCGGCATTTGAAATGGAGACTATGTGAGTCAATTCATTGTCAGTAAGAATAATACGTATTTTGCAAACAAAATCATGCGGAAAATTGGCAAAAATGGCATTATTTATTCTGTTCGAAAAAAAGCTTAGCTCAACTTCCACTGCATCTGCCGAAAAACGGGTACGGCTAACTGTGAAAGCCTGCGATTTAATGATTCCATGATGATAGTTATTTTGAGCAGGAATGGTTATCGGAAACTCATAATTTTTACCGGCAAAACTGTATTTTCCGTCTTCAATCCGGTTTGGTGGAAAGAGAAGCGGGACACCAAATATTTGCGGACGACTCAGAAATGTTTCCATTTCCTCCGAAGTGGGGGTACGTAAAATATCAAGTTTTTTCTCTTTGTTGTAAAGTTTTACAAGATTTGCACCAACCGATTGAACAATAATTGCCTCATATACATTTGTTTCCAACAAAACAGCATCAACTCCCTGCCACAAAATCTTTTCAATATTCATATTGCTTATTTTTCGAATATTAGCTCACCAAAGAATTCAGGGCGGTGAAAATCGGGTGATTCTGTATTAATAGGGTTCCAGCTTAGAAAGTGCATGGAGTCAGTACCATCAGCACATTTATAAAAATTTCCCAATAACTTTTTAGGTAAGTTGTTGGAATCTATTCCGATTAATTTGAACGGAATTTCAACTGTCAGTTCCCATTCAAACATGCCTTCCATTTCGTTGAATGCACGTCGACCCATGGATGGAAAACGTTTGATGGTTTGCATTTCCTCGGGTTTGAAAAATACAAGTTCTTCACTTCGACTCTTACGGCTAGATGCCGAGCAAGTTCCAATGCAATTAAACTCAAAGTTTGTATATTTTTCGGATCCTATAGGTTTGCAAAAGAATTCAACGCAACTATCCTCGTGTACCGGTTCCTGATCGTTGGAATAAATAGCCCGAAGCATGCTTCCGTGAACCGAATATTTGATAAATATGCTTTTATCAGACCGTCCGATAGTAAAATAAGTAATTGGTTTATACGGGTATTCCTTTGGCCAGTTGAGAATTTCTACAGTTTCGCGCTGACCAGATTCATCAAGAAAGTTTCCGGCCGATTCAATATCGACACTGTCTAATTCCACAATATGTTTAATAATCAGGCTTTTCATACGAAATATAAATTAATTGAAATGAACTGCAATATTAACTAATATTTTTGATAGAAATGGGTTTTAAAAATTATAAATAGGTTAAATAACAAAATTGGAGATTAAAACAAAATGTTTAACCTCCAATTTAGTTGTTTTTTAATCCGGCTCTTCGTTTATTCTTCTTATTTTTATGTCAATACAACTTTTTTAGCCTGATCGAAGTGTAGAATAATATCATCCAAAACTTCTTTAACCGTAGTGATTTTAGTAGCAAGATAAGCATTACTACCTGCAAAGGCATAGCCTTTATCCATATTTCCTTTGTAGGCATTAAATAAAGTAAGAATAATACAATAAGGAACCACTTTATAGTCACAAGTATGCAAACAGTTGTAAGGACATGATTTAGGGCGTGTAAGTCCTAATTTTACTTTTTCCAGAAACTCTCCTTTGAGGGCTCTTCCTGGCATTCCTACAGGACTTTGAATAATCTCAACTTCGTTTTGAGTGGCATCGATGTATGATTTTTTGAATTTAATATCAGCATCACATTCCTTTGTGGTTACAAAACGACTGGCAATCTGAACACCTTTAGCACCCAATTCCATCATTTTATACATATCCTCACCGGTATAAATTCCACCAGCTGCTATAACCGGAATTTCCTGATTATATTTTTCTTCAAAAACAGCAACTTCACTAACAACTTCAGGAATTAATTTTTCGATGCTGAAATTTTCATCTTCAATTTGAGTTGGTTTAAAACCAAGATGCCCACCGGCTTTAGGACCTTCAACCACTACCAAATCAGGCAGATAATCGTAAAGTGTTTTCCATTTTTCACAGATAATTTTAGCGGCTCTTGCCGACGAAACGATAGGAACCAGTTTGGTAGTACAACCTTCGGTACGATACTTAGGCAAATCCATGGGTAAACCTGCACCTGCAAAAATAACATCGGCTTTTTCAGCAATGGCAGTCTTAACCATATCACTGAAATTGGTTAATGCCATCATGATGTTTACTCCGATAATTCCATTCGATTTTTCTTTTGCTTTTCTAATCTCTTCTCTTAATCCAATAATACAGGCTTCCATGTAATCTTTGGCTGTATGTTTATAGATAAGACCAAGGCCCGCACACGAAATAACGCCTATTCCTCCTTCATTTGCAACTGCTGACGCTAATCCGTTCAACGAAATTCCAACTCCCATTCCACCTTGGATGATGGGTAAACGAGCTGTTAAATTTCCAATTTTTAAACTATTCATATTGCACATTTTAATGTTTATTGTGCAAAGGTACGCATTATAAACCGAACAACCCGAGTGAAGGAGCTAAGTGTAATTAATTTAACCAATAAATTTAGTATTTAAAAGAAATATGTATATTTATTTGATAAATACTCAGTTAAATTCATGCTAAAATGTTTTTCAAACTAAAATATGTTTATTCAATCCTAAAAAATATATATCTTTGAAAGCCAGAAAAAATGAATTAGAATGAATTTTACAGCAATAGATTTTGAAACAGCACATGCTGAATTTCCATGTGAAATTGGATTAACCAGAGTTGAAAATGGAAAAATGAAGGATACAAAATCCTGGTTAATCAAACCCGCATGCTTTCCATATATGAATTACTGGAATCAGAAGGTACACGGAATTTCGTCGGCCGATGTTGCCCATGCTGCTACTTTTGAAGAACTGTGGATTGAACTGAAGCCCTGGTTTGAAGATAATTACCTGGTGGCACACAATGCTGCTTTCGATATGCGGGTATTGCGTGCAGCATTAAATTATTATGATTTGGCGATTCCTTTTGCCGAGTATTTTTGTAGCCTCAGTTTGTCACGTAAAATATGGAAACATTTACCAAGTCATTCACTTGGTGTTGTGAGTCAATATCATGATATTCAGTTTAATCACCACAGGGCAGGAGATGACTCGAAAGCCTGTGCTATTATTACTCTGAAGGCTTTTGAAGAATTAAAAGTTATTTCGGTTGAAGATGGTATTCATAGATCTGGAATTAACTTGAAGAAATTATAATTAATCTGGTAAATAAATACTATGGAATTAGGGTTCTAAAACAATAGCTATTTTTTATATTTGCTTAAAATATGAATAAAGTGCAATAATAAATTGCAAAATTTTATATACTCAATGTTCAATTAAGCAATTATTTCAAAAGTAACTTATAGCTATTTGAGCAACCATTCTCGGTTTTGAATTTTATAAAATAAACTCCTTTCGGTTGACTTTTAACATCCAGCTTGATCTGAGATTCTGATCTTTCAGAATTTAGTGATTTAACGATATCCCCTTGAATATCACAAATCGAAAGTTTTACTTTTTCGGTAATTCCAGATTTGTCAATACTGATAATTCCTTTGTCGACAGTGATTTTTGCCTTTAGGTTGTTGTCTGTAGCTATTGTGTTAATATCAGTCAGACTAGTTGGGAAAATATCAGAATATGTATTATAACCGCCCATATGATCATCGTTTATAATACTGTTAATTACCAATACATGTCCGTAGGCCGGAATGCTTGTGTATGGTACGGTAGTTGAATTATTTGTTATTGTTAATGCTGTTAGAGTAGATTCGTCCCAGCTTTTAATTAGTCGTACTTGCTGATAAGGGCAACTCATGGTGCTGCTATTGAGGGCAACTGAACTACCCGTTACATTATGAATCATTCTGATTTTCCGCCCGGATGATTCCTGAAATTCAAAACCTTCCAGTCCGGTTACCAGAGTCACGCGGGTTGCATTGGTGCTGTATGTTCGATCTTTGTTTGTTACTTCAAAAAACGCATAACGCCGGGTATTGGCCGGATAATTATAAGCCACATCATTGCCGCTCTTCAGGTCGTGTAGATTGATCATTACCGACAAATTGTCAAGGGTATCGTTCATTACTCCGTGATACAGGGTATCAACTAAGCCTGCATAGTTTTTAGCCAGAATTTTCATTCTCAAATCACCGTATTCAAAAGTATTGTCATCAATTTTATTCAGTATTTTGCGTGTGCCCGACGCATTTCTTCGGCCAGAAACCAATTGAATACGTTGTGCCAACCCATACATAGAACTTGCCACTGAATTCTCAATTTCACACATGCCGATTACGCGGTCAGGAGTTACAACCCATTGCTGCTGAGCGCTCCAACCTACTTCAACAAATCTCGTTTTGCTTACTCCGTATCGGGTTGATAATCCGAATATGTTTTTAGTTCGGGTAATGGCGTCTTTACGGTCTTTGCCAGTCAGGAATGCCCATTTTGCACCGCGCTGCCAATCGGTTTCTTCGCCGGAAGCATATTTTACTTCGGGAGCTGTGCCCTGAAGTGCTGCATTGAGCGGATAAGTACTTGCACTGGCGGAGGCATTGAGTGTGAAAGCCCCCACAATGGTACTTACACCATCCATATTCAGGTATCGCGTTTCAGTTAATTCAGGAGAAGGCACACTCGGGTCGCGCAGGGTGGCAATTACACCCCAGTTAGCGTATCTGCCACGCGGTCCCATACAGTTTTTATCGTAAAGTATATAATTATCGGGCAATGTGGCAGCACTCAGTCCCGACCTGTAGAGAAAAACCAGATACAGGTTCTGACTTCCCTGTCCGATTGTATAATTGTATGGGTCGCCACTCAGGTAAGCTTTGCCAAGGGCTTCAGGTTTCAGGGTAGTTCGGTTATAGTACGGTTTCCAGGCGGGTGATGTGCTCCATTCCTTAAAACCCTCACCCATAGGGATCTGCATCAAAGGAATGTAGTTTTTGGTTCCGCACAGAAAATCTTTGACAATCTGCGAACGGGTGACGATATAATACCACAAAAACGGTCGCATGGAAGCTTCACCGTGATAGGATGGCGATTCATTTTGGTAACCTACATAATGTGTTGCGCCATCAGGCAGTAAGGTCAGTGTCATCACGTTTTCGATCACATATTTAGCTTTGGCTGCAGATGCCGCATCATTGAGTGCCAGCGAACCGTAATATGCACCCATGGCTAGTTTTACATCGCCGTTGAGCCAGATGGAACCCACAATATGATTGGTATAAAGGTCTGCTTTAGCAGCAAAAATAGCATCAATGTTTTTGCGGATTCCCGATTCCCAACTTGCCTGACTTGATACCGGAATTACGCTTGGTTTATATTGTTTAAGCATTAGAAAGGCTAAGGTTGACTGCGAACAAAAAGCCCAGTCGTTGAGTGGATAAGTTCCGTTATCCCAGCCCCCAAGTTCGGTCTCTAGAAGAAAAAGCAGGCGGTCTAAAACAGCCTGTTGATTTTTATAGGGACTTGAAGGATGCAGATATGCATAGGCAGCCGTAATAGTTTCCTCGGCTTCGCCAATAGCTGATGAAAAGGATTTATCAGACTTTACGCCATTAAAAGCGGTGGGCAGATGAGGATTGGTTGCCGGTTCAGGAATGTCGGGCAACAGATTCAGAGTTTGTGATTGAATTCCAAAAACAAAAACAAAAACACAAATAACAGATAAAAGGATAATTCGGAGCATACATTTTTATTGTGTTACAAACATAAGTAAATGTTTAATATCCTGCAAAATAACAAAGATATTATTTGAATGAATGTGATTTTGGTTTCAAAGACTGTGAGAAATGTTACATTGCTTGTTTTGTTCTATTGAATACTAACTGACAAATGTTTTTCCACACTAAAGTATCAATTTTACTGTATTTTGAAACAATTTTGTTGTTTGAAGGTGTCAGTTTATTATTTAATTTGCATAGTGGTTTTTGTGCGAACTATTAAGCTAAAACCATTTCTTTAGAACTTAACAAAATCAATCATATAATGAAAAAAATTATCTTTCTCTGTCTGCTTTTCAGTTTGCAACTACAGGCAAAGAATGCCAATGTAGCCGCCATTCAGGATCCGCTGGATGTGATTGAACTGATTGGTGATAAACTTATCCGCGAAACTCCCTTCAGTTACAAGCTCGAACTAAGTAATTGTGAGAAAGAATTCAATAAAATGTACTTCGTCAATTTCGGAAGAACGCTCTCCACCGAAAAGCCAGCCGTGGCATATGCTTATACCCTGCTCGAAACTCCAAAAGATATGTCGATGGATATTGATCTGGAGCACAACGATGCCTGCAAAATATGGCTCAACAATACACTGATTTATGAGAAAAAAGCTATCCGCAACATCAGCCTGAAATACGATGAACGCAGCCTTGAAATGTCATTCAAAGCAACGCTGAATTTAAAGAAAGGCGTTAATACATTGCTCGTGAAATCGGAAACCACAGGTGGAAAAGACTGGTGTTTTCTGATCCAACCGCCTGCTACCAAAGGAGCTGTACTATGTGAAAAGCAGGATTATCCAAAGTTTGTACTCGAAAAAATCGAAAATGTAGACCCGAAAATTGCCACCCTTACCAACTGGCTGGTTATCGGTCCTTTCGAAAAAGATATTGATAAAATAAATGCTCCCGAAACTGCCATTCAGTTTGGGAGAATGTATGCCGGACTGTATGGTCAACCCGTTACCTGGACAATTCCCAAAGTGGAAATTGTGGGCAATGTGATTGACCCGAAACCCTGGGGAACCAACTATCAGTGGAATTATCACAACGGTGGTGTGGCTTGGGCCATGCAGCAATTGTCAGAAACTTCGGGCGATTTGAAATACAGTCAGTGGGCAACTAATTTTTGCGATTATCACCTCAATGGAAAATCCTTTGTTCAGTATCAGGTTCAGACGCTGAACGAAGTGGAGTCGGCCAATCATTATTTTATCAAAGTTCCATTGCTCGATTTTACGCTTGCTCCTGCTCTGCCCTTTATTTACCGCCTGAGAAAAGAACAGAATTTCCCACTGTCAGGCGAATACACTAAATTTGTGGAGGAGATGATAAAATATGCCCGCGAAGAACAGTTGCGTTATCCGGGCAGCAATATTTACACCCGTACCACTCCGAAAAAATACACAACCTGGGTAGATGATATGTTTATGGGCATTCCTTTTCTGGTTCAGGCCTCGCAATATGCCAAATCAAAGGAAGATAAGGAATTTTTTATTAACGATGCAGCATTGATGGTGTTGAATTTCAATAAATTTGTGTGGGACAAAGAAGCAAATCTTTATATGCACGCCAGTTATTCGGAGGAAAAAAACCTGAAGTTACCCCACTGGTCGCGCGCCAACGGTTGGGGAATATGGGCTACAACAGAAGTAATGATGAATCTCGACCCGAAAAATCAGTATTATAAACCAATTCTGGAACATTACCGCCGGCATGTGGAAAGTCTGATTAAATACCAGACTACCGACGGAGCGTGGCGAAATGTCCTCGACCGGACTGATTCGCAGGAAGAAATCTCCGGAACGGCCATTTTCACCATGGCAATTGCCCGCGGAATAACCTACGGATGGCTTGATTCGCTTAAATATCAACCTATTGCGATGAAAGGCTGGGATTATATCAAATCGAATATTGAACCGAATGGTAAAGTTCATAATATCTGTGTGGGAACGATGTGTTCAGAGGATGTAAATTATTATGTTAACCGTCCGTTCTATGATGATGATACACATGGACTTTTTGCGGTGCTTTTTGCCGGAATTGATGTTCATAAAATGCTGAACAGGAATTATACCACTCAGCAAATCATCAAGAAATAAAATCAGAGCTTTCGGCCTCTAATGTGTTTTAAAAATACCCTGAATCTGTTTTATATGAGAAAAATATACTTCTTATTTCTGCTTCAAATCACATTTCTGGCAAATGCCGGAGCATACAACAACCCGATTAATCCCGGATTTTTGCCCGATCCATCCATCTGCAGGGTTGGTGGGGACTATTACATGGTTAACAGTACCTTTGAGTATTTTCCCGGTGTTCCGGTCTTTCACAGCAAAGACCTGCTAAACTGGGTTCAGATCGGGAATGTGCTTACCCGCGAATCACAACTGCCACTCCGAAACACCCTGCCTTCCGACGGGATTTACGCACCCACACTGCGTTATCACGACGGAATTTTTTATATGGTTGTCACGCTGGTGAATTCAGGTCGGGAGAAAAAGAATTTTTATGTAACTGCCAGCAATCCTGCCGGACCCTGGTCGGATCCAATAGTGGTCGATCAGAGCGGAATTGATCCCTCGCTTTTTTGGGATGAAGATGGAAAATGCTATTTTATCAGCAACCGTGGACTGACTTTCAATATGGAACGTGCCATTTATCAGTCGGAAATTGATATAAAAACCGGCAAACGCCTGACTGAACCTAAAATTTTGTGGCGTGGTTCGGGTGGAAGTTACGTGGAAGGTCCGCATACCTACAAAAAGGATGGATATTATTACCTGTTGACTGCCGAAGGTGGCACGCAGTATGGTCACATGGTTTGTATTTCGCGCAGCAAAAATATATGGGGACCTTATGAATCCTGTCCGCAAAATCCCATTTTATCCAACCGATACGCTTACGAAAAACTCTATGGAACAGGTCATGCCGATTTGATTCAGGCACATGACGGATCATGGTGGATGGTGCATTTGGCATTCCGAACACCTCAGGTACTTGGGCGCGAAACCTGTCTGGCACCGGTAAAATGGAATGAACAGGGATGGCCGGTGGTGAACGTAAACGGTACAAATTCACTTGTAAATAATGCCGAAACATTACCTGAACGGCCTTTTAATCCTCAACCTGTGCGTACCGATTTTGCCAACGGAAGCACCGGCTTCGAATGGATTTATCTGCGCAATCCGGAATCTGAAAATTATTCTTACAACCTTAGGAAAGGCACACTGGCACTTACTGGAAGTAAATTCAGTATTTTTGATATTGCCTCACCAAGCTTTTTGGGACGTCGGCAGGCACATTTTAATTTCAATGTCACAACACTGATTGATTTCAACCCGAAAAAGGAAAATGAAGAAGCTGGATTGTTGATTGAAATGACCAATAAATTCAATTACCGTTTTGTAATCAGTAAAAACGGAAACAATCGTAAACTGAAAGTTCTCTATTCGCTGGATGATTTGAAAGGTTGTGCAGGCGAATCTGACTTAAAACCCGGAACGGTAACGCTCAGGATTACAGGCGATAAAAAGAATTACAGCTTTCAGGTGGCACAGGGAACAAGTGCCTTTCGTACTGTTGGAAAGCTCAATGTTCAGTTCCTGAGTGCCGAAGTTACCGGTGGTTACAATGGGGTGGTGCTTGGCATCTATGCTTCGGGCAATGGCGAAAAGTCAAGCGCACCGGCTTTCTACAGCTGGTTTGATTATGAACCTTTAAATAATTAAAATA
>SESF01002788.1_pt1 | contig 19444 bp, 23 predicted proteins | sample 3171521 | NCBI WGS metagenome assembly SESF01 (sample SAMN10866945, study PRJNA518727) | freshwater metagenome | biome: subpolar coniferous forest; feature: holomictic lake; material: water; isolation source: holomictic Lake 227, 6 m and 8 m depth | place: Canada: near Kenora, Ontario | collected...
CATTCCTGCCGGAACCGGACCAACGCAAGTCATGTTTGAGAATACTGCAGAGGTTAAAGGTAATTTACCTGAACCTGATGCGTCATTATCTGACTCGAAGGTTTCTGAAGTTGAAGCTCCTGATGCTGCGTTCCAGGACATATCATAATAAGACGAATCTCTGAAAGAAATACCAAATTGAACTGCTCCACGATATCCGAAGTCTGTATCGAAATCATCATCAGTTCCTTTAAATGCAATGATGTGTTTGCAATTTACTGTTCCACCAAACCACTCGTAAGAATCATCACCTGAGAATGACACCTGAACGTTATTGACGGTTGTGTTTCTTCCAACCGAACAAAATGTTAGACCGTTGATTTCTTTGTTTGGTTCAAATGCCAATCCACCGAATTCAATTCTTAAATTATTAATTGAACCGCTATTGTCATCATCGTTAATTCCACCGTGCTTTGCAAGCATGTTATCAAATGACACGTTGTTGAAACCTTCCATTTGAATATCAGGTCCCTGATTGTTAACAGCTTTACCACACAATACCAATCCGCCCCAATCTCCTCTGTCACGAGAACCAATTGGTTTTGCTGAAGTCATAACAACTGGGTTAGATACTGTTCCCTCGATTTGAATGTAACCACCTCTTTCAATAATGATCGTTGCATATTGTCTTGGGGATGATTGTGAGTTTGCCTGTCCACGGATAACTGTACCTGCAGGGATAATCAATTTACCACCATTTCTAACCACAACTAAACTACGTAGCAAATAAACCTTTGCTGGGTCTAATGTTAGTGTTGCAGTGATGTTAACTTCACCCAAAGGACTGCTTAAAGTGTTTGTGTCACTTACAGTTCCATAAGGTGCATTTTTAGGATTCCATTGGGTCCATGTCTTTGTCCAATCTTTGACTGAACTCGACTCAAGAGCCCCGATGTAGTTTACCTTCTCAAAAAATTGAGCTTCCGAGGAAGAGACGAAGCCGAGTGAGGCAACGAGAATTAGAATTAGTTTTTTCATAGTTTTTTTTTATTTTATTTACTGTTTATATAGTCTTTGTGGACACCTAAAATTTCCAGCTAAAGGGTGGTTTAGACGATCATTAACAATAAAATAACACTGGATTGACGTAAAAGCATAAATTTAAGAATAATGCAGCCAATATCCAGCGTCTTTGAGGTAATACTCCCGGTTGTTTCGATTCAGCCAGTTGAACCAGATAAGCTTAACCATCCTCCAGTATCCAAACTTTCTAAATCTCCTGTCGTCCTGTGTAATCAAATCGGTGATCAGCAGAAATTTATTGGGGCTAACCTTCTTGCTCAGCAGCCAGTCCTCGGTGTGCTTGACCTCTTCGTCGTAGCCTCCAAGCTCGTCAAATTTCTCCTTCTTGACGAGGGTGAATGCCCCTATCGCAAACGGTTCTCTTCTGCTCAGCCATCTGGTGGAAATTCTGTTTAGGAAGAACAGGAGAGAAGCTCTGATGTTGGTGTCTCCCCGATGGACCGGGGTCGTCGACAGCATATCATAGTCTCCCTTCTTCATCTGCTCTAGACAGTCGAGCAAACTAAATTTATGGGTAAAAGTAACATCTGCATCTACAAACAGAATGTACTTTGTCTTTGATAAAAAAGCCCCTTGATTTCTCCCTCTTGCCGGAAGTCCTCCTGGAGCGATCTCCAATTTCAGTCCAAGCTGATAGGCGGCATTTCTTGCCTCTTCAACTGTTCGATCCGTGGATTTTGCATCCGCTAAAATGATTTTGGTGGCTCCTACTCCTTGAAGACTAATCTCTTCTAGAAGTCGTCCAATGTACTCCTCTTCATTTCTACAGGGGATGACGATGGTTAATTCTTTCTCCATGGTTATAAACTGAAATTGTGTTGTATTCGGGGTTGTAAATTGTCTTGGTCCTATTTTCAACATAGTCCCCAGTGTTGACGTATCTCACCCCGTCGATCTTTTTGTCTGCTGGGTTGTGGAGGTGACCACAGACCACAGTGTGACAATTTCTTTTCTTTGCCTGTCTCACCATCTCGTTCTCGAAGTTTACCAAGAAGGAGACTGCAGCCTTCACGTTGTCCTTTAGGTATTTAGATAGAGAGGTTTTTACCCCCGATCTCTTCAGAAGTCGATCCAGGACAATAGCAAGATCATATCCAATTGATCCGAGCTTGCCCAGCCATGCCATCTTGACTATGCCGTCATACCTGTCTCCGTGACAGAACCAAATGCCATTCTCGACGAATTCGTCGCAGATTTTAATGTTGCCAATTTCCAGAGGAATAAATTTTCTCAGGAACTCGTCGTGATTGCCTGCTATCCAGATGATCTCCTTGTCCTTGGAAATCTTTAAAAATCTTCTGATAACTTTGACTTGATCGTAGGTGAAGGACTTGTATCTCTTGAAGAGCCATCCGTCGATAATGTCTCCGACCAGAATGTATCGGTCTGCTTTCTCCTCCTTGAGGAGTGCTAGAATCTCCTCGGGATTGCATCCCTTAGAGCCTATGTGGAGATCTGATAGAACTAGAGTTCTCATTTCTACTTTATATATTGTGGGGTGGCTTTTAGACCACCCCTAAAGTAGAAGATTAACAATAAGATAACACTAAAACTAAATTAAGACCAAAACCCGTAGATGCTATTGCCAGTTTTAAATCTAACGTAGAGGACTCCGTCCTCCTCTTTTTCCTCTAAAATCTCGGTTACCCTAGTGGTCATCCACCAGTCTCGATTCGAATAAGATCTTGCGGTAACTGATCCAACCAGCATGGAGCATCCAACCACTGGTCTGTTAGAAACCACCTTATCGAAGGTTCTGTCTTCCTTCCACTGGATTGCTTCGGCTCTTGCTCCAGATTCCCCTTCCCCGTCTGATTCTCTAATTAATCTAGCCATTTCTTTTAATGTAAAATTCACGATTTGGGTCTTGTGCTCCTTCATCAGAGAACCACTCGCATTCTAGTGACTGTAAAACCCAGAAAGCATTCTGATGATCTTCGCATTCACAGATGATTTTGTCCTGTGAGACATCTCCACTATCTGGATCTATGTCCTTAAATCTTACTTCAAACATTATTTTATAATTTTAAATTTCATTGTTCTGATGATGCTGTCCGCCATTTTCCTGTGTCCCGATGCAGCCATGTGACAGAGAAAGTCCCCGCAGTCTGTTCTAGAAATGTAGTGGGTCTTGACAACTGTTGCTCCTCTGATGGAGTCGACGAGCAGCTGTTGGAACCTAGCATACCTCTGAGGGTAACCTCGGTAGACATCTCTGCCTCTGATGTCGATGCAGGTTATTGGATCAAATCCCGTGACCACTATTGGTTTAACATGAGCCTTGTTGCAGAGATTCACTATCGTCTGAATGTTCTTAACCGACTTCATAGGGGATCTGTTCCCAGCCATATCGTTTGCTCCTCCGTAGATAAAGCAGTAGTCGAAGTAGTTGGTTATCTTCTGTCTCGCCTCTCCAACCATCCATTGTGTCTGTTTTCCTCCGACCGCAGAGTTAAGGTAGGTCATGCCCGTCCTTCTGCAGAGTCTGTCCTGCCATCCGTTTGAGTATGCAGTGTGGGAATCCCCGATGAATAGAACCTTTTTCCCCTTAACGCTGACGACCGTGTCGGCGGGTTTAACAATAATAATGGTGTCTGATTTTGGAATTCTGACTACCCGATCCGTTTTATCTCTGCTGGAGGACAATGAAGCTCCCAACAGACCGATCGAAAAGATCAGAATTGGTGCCATCTTAATAACTTTGTCTTTCATTCGTATGAATATACGGACTGAAAGGACTATTTGTTTCGAATTTTTACAACTTTTACAGACAGATCGCCTGTTCCTTTGATGATCCGGTGCCATTCACCAGCAGGGATAAAGGTTGTTTTTGTGATCTTTTCTGGAAGTTGATTGTCCAGCTGAAACATCCAGTCGGTCGGATACAGAGGATGAACCACTCTATCTTCTTCGTCCCAGTGCCACTTTAGCTCTTCTTCCAGGGTGTCCTCAGAAAATGTTCTGATGTAGACGTTGTCTCCGAGATTCTCCTCGGCGTATGGAACACCTTCTGTTACCATGTTCTGCCGGAAACTAGACCCAACGCTTTGTGGTATCTGCCAACGTTACAAGCCCAGTAGTTTGCCATCCATCTTGGACCTGGATCGTGGCATCTGTGTCTAGCCTGGAAGGACTTAGCTCTTGCTGGATCGTAGTTCTTCACTCTAGCTCCCTTAAGACCAAACGTAACTTTAACAACATTTCCCTTATCGTTCTTAACGTAGACTGCAAACTTCTTAGGACCAGACGGGGTTCTGAACGGTTTGCCAAGCTTCACCTTTCTGCCTCTATATTCTGCTTCTAGCAGGTATTTCCAAGCAACGTCGTAGAGAATATCTTCCTCTAGATCAAACCAAGAATCACCATCAAACTCGTCTCCTTCAAAGAATGGAACATCTAGATAAACTTCTTTTCCCTCATATATTCCGGTCTTACCAGCATCGGTTGAAATTATAAATGCATCTTCTTCGCTTAGATTTAGCAGACCCTGCTCGTGTAGGGATCTAGTCTCGTTAACCAGTCCTATCCAAGATTCAGATCCAATGCGGTAGATGCTTTCGAGCAGACCCAGATCGTTCTCCAGGTGATACTGAAGACTTTCGCTAAAATCTTGATCTGGAGAGTACTCGAATCCCTCGAAGGTTTTTAAATTTTTCATGTCATATATATCTAGTCCAAATTGACAGTTTTCCTTCGATATATAAGGTGGGAAATCCCAAAATAAAAAAAATCACAACACACAATGACATTAAAAGTAGGTTCTAAAGGTGAAGAGGTAAAGGCTCTTCAAGAAAAACTCGGTCTCGCAGCAGACGGAGACTTCGGTCCAGGCACAGAGACAAAACTAAAGGCATGGCAGACCGCAAATGGCCTAACAGCAGACGGAATTGCAGGTCCATCGACTCTAGCAAAATTAGGAATTTCCGAATCAGCAGCTCCGGCAGCAGCCATTCCAGCTTCGGCTTTCAAACTAGACAAGCTAAAGGGACACATCCCAGATGCAGTTATTGCTCAAATCCCTGCAACCGCAGCTAAGTTCGGCATCACCAACGTGCTTAGACTTGCGCATTTCCTCTCTCAAGCGGGACACGAATCGGGAGGGTTTAAAGCAGTTAACGAAAATTTAAACTACTCTGCAGATGGTCTGAAGAAGATCTTCCCTAAGTACTTCCCGGGAAACATCAGCGAGTCTTATGCAAGAAATCCAGAAAAAATTGCGAATAAAGTTTATTCTTCTAGAATGGGTAACGGGGACGAAGCCTCCGGAGATGGATGGAAATATCGCGGATCTGGATTCATCCAGCTTACTGGCAAGGCAAATTTTTCTGCTTTTGATAAAACAGTAGAGGACGATATTTTAGCTAATCCTAGTTTGGTTGCTACTAAATACCCTTTGGCTTCTGCAGCTTTCTTCTTCCAGTCTAACGGTCTTTGGGCTATCTGCGATAAAGGAGCAGACGATGCTACTGTAACAGCAGTGACTAAGAGAGTCAACGGCGGAACCATCGGGCTCCCTGACCGACTAAAACACTTCAAAGAGTACTATTCTCTTTTAGCATAATCAGAATCATGAATTTTAAAAAAGCCTGGATTTTCTCCAGGCTTTTTCTTTGTTCCTGATATATACTGAGACTTTTTAAAAAATACCTTAGTGATTGATTTTGATCCGTTTACTTTCATTCCTGCTGATAGCCCCTCTATTTGGACAGATCCAAGTGGACAAGGCTGGGGACGGATGGGATCAAAAAATAGATTCTGCCATCTCTCTAATTAGAGGGACAGACTCAGCCAAATATTCTCTCTTGGAAAGCAACTGTTCTAAAGTTTCTTTCTGGGTCAGCGACTTCTCTTCCAATGAGATTACCCCAGAAGAAAAGGGAATCATCTACATTTCAACTAAAGAAATAGGTCTAAACTCCATCAACAATCTTGCAGCAGTTCTGGTCCACGAGAGCCTCCATCTCTATCTGTCCAGAAAGGGTGCAAACTTTCCGGTGGAGAAAGAAGAAAATTATTGTTATAAGTATGAATTAGAATTTATCAGAAAACTTCCAAACCCAGAACCCTGGCTCGTCCAGCACACACAAGAACAAATTAAAAACACCCAAAAATAAAAAACACAAAACACACATGAAAAAATTAGTTGCACTTCTAGTCGCAGTCACAGGGCTCCTGGGACTGTCTGCTCAGAGTTCATCGACCTCGCCTGGAACTGGGCACTGGGTCGTCATTGACTCCGGGTACCAAGTGGGAACAACCACCACCGGTAGCACGGTTGCTCCACTTCACTTCTACAACACCTCCACATCGGAGAAAATCACCGGTATGCAGTTCAGAGTTTTCTACGACAAAACGGCTTTCACCGCTGTCGTTCCGTCTCTAAAAATTTCAGCAACAGATCAGTACCTTCAGTACACGGACAACAACACGTCTGGGCATTTGACGGTGACTCTGGTCTACACTGGAACCAGCTCAACGTTTAACTATTCCAACGGAGCAACGTTCGATCTAACATTCACTCACGCTTCTTCTTCCACCTGGAACACCCTGGACAGCATCAAGACGATGAAGATCTCAGGGGTTGGTTCGTTCAGCAACTCTGCTGCTACGAACTTTGCAAACGACACCACTCTGGTGGTTTACTCCTATGGTGGACGTTTCAACCAGAAGGTTCTGAGATTTGCTGGAAAGTTCATCAACACGACAGGATCCAACGCCAAGAACCTTTGGGTTAGTTTAGAGAAGAAGCCAAAGACAGGTTCTACCTGGTCTCAAGTTGCTTCAGACAAGACTAACACCAACGGACACGTTGTATTTAAAAAGTTTCTAGACACAACCTACTGGGATGTAAGAATGGTGGTTAAGGGGGATACAATGACGCCTGGATCCGTCTACTCTACAGCAGATGCACAGAAGATCAACCAGGTAATGCTAGCTTCGTACACCCCAACTGGATTTGACTTCTACACGATGGACGTTAATGGAACAGATGGAAACATCTCGATTGCAGACGTTTACTCGGTCTACGGAAGACTTGCAGGAAGATTCACCAAGTGGCAAAACTCGGTTAAAGACGTTCTGTTCTTTACAACTTCAGAGTATGGACTCATCAACGGATCATCTTCCAATAAGACGGCTTCTATTACAGGGATTACAAACTTCACCTACTACGTCAACGGTAAGGACTCTATCACCTACTACGTTGCTGTTAAAGGGGATGCCAACAACACAGGATTTAAAATGGCTCGTTTGACCCCTATCAAGATTATCAACCCAGCTAATGCTAAGAAGTACATCATCGATGAGACGGTTCACTACGACGACGTCATCAATGAGATCGAAGTTAACATGCCTAGCGTTAAGGTTGACGAGGGAAATCTAGTTAACATTCCGGTTAAAGTTCTTACTGGAGGACAATCTCTAGGGGCTCTTCAGCTAGATCTTAAGTATGATACAGCTCTGCTAGAATTCAAAACTATTCAGAACTCAGAGAAGATGTTCAAGTGGACAACCTACATGAACCCTTCTAACGGAGTAATTTCTTGGGGTGGTGCAGACCTAACCAACACAAACATGCTGACAGATGGAGAACAGGCTTTTACTATCCAGTTCGTGGCTAAGAAACCACAGGACCAGTGGGGAAATGCAGCTCTTTGGACTGGAGCTAAATACGTTGGAGATGCTTCTTCTAACGACATGAACATCAGACCAACCAACGGGGTAGTTGAGGTGAGAAGAGTAGTTAAATCTCCAGTCTCTCTTGACGAACTAAATAAAGTTATTGTTTTCCCAAATCCAACCGACGGAGTAGTTCAATTTGAATTTAAGATCAAGGAAGAAGGTCCGGTTAAAGTGGACGTTAGAGATCTAGTTGGTAGAGAGGTTTCTAAAATTATAGAACAGAAGATGCCTTCTGGAACTTATAGATACGTTACAGATCTATCCCAGTTAGAGAATGGATTTTACCTTCTAACAATCACATCACAGTCACAACAAAACCAAGCAAAAATAATCGTAAGCAAATGAACACAAAACAAAAAATTGAAAAAGCACTTGGTCTAGGACCAGCAGAATTCACCAAAGTAGACGACAAGAACAGATTCTACTTTATGCTTCAACAGATGCAATCAAACAGATGGAGGATCACAGCAATCGTATTAGGATTATTCACATTAATTATCCTGGGTATAAATGCGGGTGTTTTCTTTGGTAAAACCATCGGTGAAGATTGGAAAGAAATGTTACTTATCCTTTTAGGTGCCTTTGTTGGTAACCTAAATAAAGTCGTTGACTATTGGTTCAACTCAGAAGACAGGGATAAGATGTTAATTTCTCAAGTAGATGCAGAAAATGATACACCAGAAGAAATTGCTGCAAAGAAAGCTGGGCAATTAAATTCTTAATAATTTTTTAAATTCTAAAAACCCCGGGAAACTGGGGTTTTTTTGTGAATATATAATGGACACAAAATAATTAAAATACACTATGTCAGAAGAAAAAGAAACATCAGAAGGCGGAATGTCCGCAGTCAAAAAAGCAATCCTTGGAGCTATCACAACTGCAGTAACTGCAGGAGGAGCATGGTTTGTTACCCACCTTGGAGGGGAAGAACCAAAAGAAGAGGCCAAGACAGAACAGGCAGCTCCAGCAGCAGCTCCTATCATCAATCTTAATTTGGAGAACAACAACACCAACCAGCAGAAGCAATCAGCAGGTGGAACAACTACAATCATCAAAGAAAGGACTGTAGAGAAAGCACCAGCAGAGACTAAGCCTGCAGCTAAACCTGAACCTAAAGAAGAAGATCCATGGTAAGAAAGTGGTTTAACGTTTTCGTAGCTCTAGCAGTCGTGACCCTGTCCGGCTGTGGATCTATGAAGACCACGACAGAGAAGGACGAGGTTGAGGTGAAATCTATTTCTTCGGTGTCCAACTACACCGATTCTATCAAGTATGCAATTCAGGTTGTCAACGTTGACCTTACTAAAGTTCTTCAAATGTATCCTGCACTTCAGGAGAAAAATGTAGGACTAGGATTTGCAGAATCTGTTCTAGACTATCTTGACGAAACAGGAAGATTCGTCTTCACTGAAGAAAAGTCTGAAATTAAAGAAAGAATGGTAACTCAATTCAAAGCTTCTAAAAAAGGAGTATTTGAAGAGCCAATCGACGGTAAAGGAAAAATCAAAGCTGCAAGATACTTTGTTTACGCTACCGTAGCAGATTTTGCAGTCGACGAAGATGAAACTGTTGAAGGAGCTAAATCAAAGGTTGTTGTTACTACTTTTATTAGACTTCAGGTTAGATTCGTTGACGCACAAACAGGACAGATCTACATAGGTTCTGGTGAAGGTGAATCCACTAAGACTGGTGAGTCCTTCCTTAAATCACTTGATATGAAATTTTCTCAGAGCACAGTTGGTAAAGCAACTAGAAAGTCTCTAGAAACTGCTTGCACAAAAGTAGTTGAAAATCTCATCAAATCGGGTGTCTTTAAAAACTAAAATATTATTTCTTTTTATCTTCATAGGACTGTCCCTCAAGGGACAGTCTTTTATGTATAATTATGTAGATCCCTGCACCAAAGAGATTAAGACTCTCTATGCGGACATGTCTACTCCTATTATGATCTCTTATTATGGGCAAACTAAGGCCTTTACATACGAACAGCTCCAAGACGGAACTTTTGATTCCTGGATGGCTCAGACCTACAACACCTACAAAGGGGTTAATCCGTGTCAAGGTCTAATTACTACAACCACAACAACAACTTCGACCAACTTAGTTTCCAATACTGTTAGTTTGGTAATGAATTTAAATACTATTACTAATCTAGATTTCTCAAGTCTTGGGAAAGGAGTAGGAACCGATGTTGCAGGAAGTACGTCTAGTGGTTCTGGAAGTGTCAAGACTAATAAGGAAAAGAAAGGAGACCAAAAGGCGGGACAGACCGATGGACAGACTGGACAAACCACAGATCAAGGGGGACAGCCAGGGGACAATACGGGATCTACTGGTTCCCAGGGATCTGGCTCTTCCGGATCTGGTTCTTCCGGCTCTGGTTCTTCTGGATCCGGAGACAATTCAGGATCTGGATCTTCTAGCAGTTCTGGAAGTAGCAACGGTGGATCTGGGAGTGGATCAGGAAGTGGATCGGGAACTCCAGAAGACCAAAAGAAGCCCGATGCAGAAAAGATAGAGGAGGTAAAACAGGACGATCAAAAAAACTCGGCAGGACAAACTACTAAGGCAGCAAGTAAAGCCAAGACAGAAACACAGAAGCCTGCAATTCTTGTCACTGGAGACATTGTGGGAATCCAGAGTGCAAGTTCTTCTGCTCAAGATGCAAGGGCAACTTCCTCTTTCACCAGAGTTAAGGGTGATGGAACTGCTTCTCTTGGAGGATCCATAGACTACACATTTAATGCTAAGATTGGAAACATTTCTCTAGTTAAGTCCTGGATCGGCACAAATAAAGCGGGCAACAAACACATCAATGTCCTATCAGACGGGGTCAGCTTAATGCCAGGAACCATTTCTAACACTTTACTCTTTGTTAGAGTAAATTCGTTGAAGAACTTCACAGCCCTCTATGGTGGTGCAGCGACATACGGCAAGATGTATAACGAAGAACTAATTTCAACTATAGCAGTTGGTGGTTTTATGTACAAGGGAAAATTGACCAAGAAGATCAACGGAACTTTTATTGCAGCAGCAATCTATTCTCCTTATTCTAAATACTACACAGAGTCATTCTTAGAAGCTAAACCGATCATCATTCCATTTATGAATCTAACCTATCAGATGACCAAGACTTTTGGATTTGGTCTGACAGCAGGTGGAACATATGTAGCAGGACAGAACGTTTTAAACTATCAGGTTCTTTTGGGAGCCAAAATGATTTTATGAGATATCTGATTTTTATATTCTTATTTTTAGTCGGAGAAGTTTACTCTCAGTCCCCCTTGTGTGCAAGTAGACCTACAAGCTTCTGTTGCGAGTATGTTTCTGGAGTAACTATAAATGGCAGAACATATAAGGGAAGTACCGGTTTTTCTAATACTTCAGGAGGTAGTCCTGCTGGCTATTATGACTATGCATATACTGCAGATACTGTCCCTAGAATCAAAGCTGGACAAAACATCTCTATTTCATATACCGGAGTTACAAATGGTAATTATATGGAATACTTTAAACTTTGGATTGACTTTAATGGTAATGGGGTTCTAACGGATGCAGGAGAATTGGTTCATAGTTCAAATTACCAATGGACAGGAACAAAAACTGTTACTGCTACTTTTACCGTCCCCACCTCTGTTTATAACGGACAAGTTTATATGAGATTTGTAATGCAATATTCAGGATCTCCGGTCATTTGTGGAACTTATTCGTACGGGAATACTTTTGATTTCCAGACGAGGATTGTTGGAGCCACAGATCCATTTAGCTACACAGGAAATATTTATAATTCTGAAGGAATCGGGATCCAAAATGTCCCAGTAGATCTATATAGTAAGTTAAAGACTGATGTCACATATGCTTCTTTAAATAGCACCACGACGGATGCAAATGGAAAATTCTCTCTGAGCTCTACAAGAGATGCCTCCATTTATGATTTTCAACTTAGAATAGGATCGATAACAATCTCATCTCCTTCCGTCACGGATGCCCAAGCATTTAACCAAAAGGTTCTTTCCCAATCTTTTAACTCCAGGGACTACTATAGAATGGATGGTAACGGGGATAATAACCTATCGATCACGGACGTTTATACAGTTTATATGAGAATTTTAGGAGCCGGATGGAGAGGGGGAACACCGTCTTACAGGATATTTACCCCAACTGAATGGACTACGATTTCTTCGTCTGTTTCCAATTTAAAAACTACATACCCGGGATCCCAGTCCGTCACGATAACAGGTCTAACAAATAAGGGAAATTCTAATTTCTATTTAGTTCGAACCGGGTATAGAAATTAAAATATATAGAATAATGAAAAAATTAATTTCCCTTTTAATCCCAATTATTGTGCTTCCACTTGGTCTAGAAGCACAGAGCGACACGATCAAATCAACTTATGTCTTTAATTTAACTGGTGTCGTTAACACCGTAAACGGATCCAATAGAACTATCATCACCTCAAATGCATCCAACACAGTCAGATGGAAGAACTTCGAGTCCGGAACAAACACAGACTACCAACTGATCAGCGATAACGGAAAGAATGCAGTTAACGACTTTACAATCAGGATTCAGCCCAGAGTAATCCAGCCGAAATCTTCGATCTTCTCGTTTGCCCAACTTTCTTCTCTGGAGTCTAAAAAGATAACACATAGATTTGAAGGTGGAGTGGGGGGAGGAAAAAACCTATTCAAGACTAAATATTTAGAGAGCACAATCTCTTATGGAGTTTTATATTTCGACAATGCATATCAGGACTTGACAATGAGGAAGGGATTTAGACACTCCCCTAGATTTCAAATCTTCGGAAAAGCAGATCAATATAAGGTGGCATATTCTTACGAGATCTACTATCAGCCTTCCACTAGAGACTTATCCGACTATATCCTAAGAAGCAAAGCTTCTGTTGGGTTTGACCTGAACAAAAAGGTCACAATTAATATGTCTTATGTTACCTGGTACGAAACCTACTTCATCACAGGATCGATGAACGACATCAAAACTTTCTCCTTCGGCACTAGCTACAAGATAGATTAAAAATAAAAAACACACACATGCTAAACCTCCTAATCCCAATGATGCTTGCCATTCAGCCAGCAGACACAACAAAAATTTACATCGGCAGCGTTTCAAACTCAACCAAAATTGAAAAGATCGACGGAAGAGATCTCACCTTTGGTGTCAAAGAAGAGGTTGAGGAAATCCTAAATAACCAGGGCTACTTTATCACAGATTCTGCTGGATCTGCAGTTCAGGTTTCCATTACTAAATTGGAATCCCCTCAGCAAATTCTAAACATCGTTGGACTCAAATGGCTCAGAAAAGACTATATAGTCGAAACTGAAATTTGTATGGGGTCTGGATGTTTTACTGGATCCAGTATGAGAAGAACATTTATCTTTGCCGCTCTCCTAGACGTTCAAAATAACGAGGTCCCTCTCAATCGAAAATCATTCTCTAAGGCTCTTCAGTCTTCCCTAAAAGACGCAGCAACATTCAAGCATAAAAAAAGCCCGAATTAATCGGGCTTTTTATTTAGTTCAATTATGATTAGTGACTAATAACAATTTTTTGGGTAAGATTACCTGTTTTGAATGTGTAAATACCATTCGTCAAATTACTTACGTTTAATTGAGTACAGTTTGATATTGAGCCTGACATTACAACTTTACCGCTTGCATCATAAAGAACATATGCACAAATTGGATTTTTAGTTGGTGTTGTTAAGCAAACCAATACTCGGTCATTTGATGGGTTGGGGGAGACAGCAATCGAATTTTTACCAATAGAAGGAATTCCTGTATTATTGCAAGTTTCAATTGTGATTCTTCTAAACATAAATGTGTCTTGACCAGTACATGAGTTATACCATTGAGGAATGACTAAATAATGACCTTCAGTTGGAAACTTATATTTTAGAATACGAGCCCTGTTCTCCGGTCCTTGTATTACAACTAGATCGCTATCGTTAAAATCATAGTTAGCAAATAGTTCGTAATCACTCATCGTATCCCATTGTCCTTGAGTGAGAGAATCCAACATTGGACCGTGGTAAACATAGTGCCAATACTGCCAACAAGTATCGTTTTTAACGGTTGTACCTAATGACATCTCAGCGGTTATGCTATCATTGCAGGTATTGGTTGTGCTTGATAACTTATAACTATATTTACACTGATTAAAATAGGCAATATTAACTTCTCTAACTAATGATGTATCACATTTTTTACATCTATCCCAAATCTTTAAATAAACATTATATTTACCCTTTCCATTAAAAGTAATATCAGTTATTCCATTTTTACTGGTCATTGTATCGATTTGACCTGTTTTAATAGTGTAAACTATATACACATAGCCAATACAGGTGTCATCCAAATTAACACCATCTAGGTAAAAACGGTAGTTATTTCTGTTGTTTTGTTGTGTAAGAGTAACTTTACTCCAATCACATTTTGCGTTTGCTGATGCTAGGGAGACCAAGAGCATTAACAGCGATAATAGTTTTTTCATTTGTTTTTTGATTAGTGTTGGACTACGATTCTCTGGGTTAAACTTCCCATTCTGAATGTGTATATCCCACTCTTCCAAGAACTTGTATTTACTTGAACGCAACTTGATATAAGACCATCTTTAACAATCTGACCGCTTCCATTATAAATAAAATACGGTACAAGAGGTTGTTTCATTGGATAAGTTAAACAAACTAAAACCCTATCGTCCGCTGGGTTTGGTGTGACCTTGATAACATCTCTACTTAGAGTTTTTAATCCTGCAATTGTTGAATCACAGCCGATATGAATTTCTTTATAAATAAACGTATCGCAACTCCCACATTTATTGTGGAATGATGCTTTGAATGTATACCAACCAGTATCTAAAGTACGTCTAAACACTCTATCGTGAGCTAAAGTATCTAATTTGTGTGTTGATTGATTGTATGCCCACAATGAATATCCTGTAATACAGGTATCTTTTGAACCCAATTCAAATGTTACGGTACCACATCTATTAGAATAACCCAACCCAATTTTAGACCAATCACATTTTTTAGTTGTCGTTGGCTTACAACTCACAGTTAAATATCTATAAAAAGAGGTATCACATCTACCGCATTTGTTAATAGCTGACACATAAACCTTATACTTACCCGTATCGGCAAATGTTTTAGTAAATGTTCTTGTTTTAAATGTGTCAATCCATCTTCCGGTTTTGTAATTATAAATATAAGTTGTGTAACTTATGCAGGTATCAATTGAACCTAATTCAAATTTATAAACGTTACACGAATTACCGTATCCAAACCCAAGCTTAGACCAATCACATTTAGGTTTTGGTTTACAGGTAACATGAATGTAATCATAGAATAATGTATCACCACCACAACATTTGTTTTTAATAGAAACTTTAACAAAATAATAACCAGTATCACTAAATGTATAGTTAAATACTCTGTTATCTCCCGAGTATAAAGGTGTTGTAGAACCCTTTTTAACAATTAGAATTGAATGTTTATAACAAGTATCTACCGTTCCTGTCACCTCAAATTTATAAGCGTTACATGTGTTAGATTTGCCCAAGCTTACTCTGGACCAGTCGCATTTTGCATTTGCTGATGCTAAGGAGACCAAGAGCATTAACAGCGATAATATTTTTTTCATTTTGTTTTTTTGTTATTTTTTCGAAGATAAGCAGTATCTAAATCCAACAACTGCAAATCCACCATTATCGTTGAACAATCCTCCACACTTAAAGTGAGTTGATATTCTGCTCATAACCTGGAGATTGATTCCAAAAGTCATTCCAATAGAAGGCTTAACTCCATTGTCAATTAAAATGCTGGTGTAAGTCGATGTTGATGGATCATATTTGGATACAACCTCATAGATACGAGCAGCTCCGATACCAAACCCAAGATCTGTGCTAAATAGGTTTGAAGATCTTTTTCCTAATCTCACAAAAGTTCCCAAATAGTAGTTATTAGATGCAGGCACGTCGATGTTGTTCGGGGCATAATAGTAATAGGAGCTGTAGGAAGGGCTTGTATAGATCATAGGATTTAACCCTTTGGTTATTGTCCAGTCCCCTCTTCTAGAGAAAGATTGGGCGGAATCCAGGATATTGATCTCCCCGAGATACTTCCCGCTGTTGGAGACGGCTGCTCCAATCTCGATTTTTTGTCCGTAGACGGCTAGACTCATCAGTCCCACCATCATCAATAGTGTTAGTTTTTTCATTCTTTTTTTCTTTATTTTTAATTAAATATACGGTCTGAGTTTTATTTCGTAAGGATATATCTAGTAACGAAGATTCCCTGTCCGTCGTCTTTTCCTGCGTTGCTCTCAACTCCGCCAAGCACAAAGGAGATTTTCCATCCCTCTCCAAGGAGAGAAACAAGTTTTGCCGTAACGATAGCGTCGTTGCTGGCGATGTTCTGGAAGTTGATTCCCACACCTGAATATAAATTCAGAAGCTTAATTTCGTTGAATTTTTCAATTCTCATTTCATCCCTTGCTGTGTTTATGTTGGATAAAAAAGTTGAACTGACTGTGTCGACAGACTCGACGATTCTAGATCGTCCTAGTCCCATGGGAACGATAGACTCAACTACGGTTAGAATTTTAACTTGGGTCTGAGCCCAAGAGGAAGTGAAGAAGCCAAAGGCGGCTAGAAGTAGAAGTAGTTTTTTCATAGGTTTATTTTATATTATTTTCTCAATTTATATATTACTGGAGCAGTAAAAGCATACCCGACTTATAATACAAGTTAACTTCGGTCCCAACTATGTGTCTATAAGAGATTAAATATGTGTAGTATCCCTCTTGGCAGAACTTGCCCATATATGTTCCATCCCAAGATTGTCCTGTCGTAGTTCTAAAGACCTGCTGTCCCCATCTGTTGTAGATTTCGACTTTATCTATGACAATGTCGGTGCCGGAGAAGGTAAACAGATCGTTCCTTCCGTCAGGATTAACCGGAGTAAAAGCATCGGGAACAAAGAGTTCAGATGTGCATCCCTTGAATGTTATGTTTGAGGTCTGAGAGGTTGATCCACAGAAGTTCTTGGCAGTGACGGTATAAACTCCGGTTTTAGAAACCTGGATGGAATCCGTCTTATCTCCGGTGCTCCAAGAGATTGTGTACAGACCCTTAGGAATTCCCAGCTTTATTTTGAGACCATTGCAGAGGGTAGAATCAAAGAGACTTGGAATAGATGGGGAATTCATCACGTCGAACCAGATAGAATCCCTGTATTTGCAGTATCCGTTGCTGATCTCCGCCCAGTAGGTTCCTCCTGTGGTGATGTTTCTAGAGGTCGAGTTTGATAGGTCGTCCCAAGTTGCAACCCCAATGTTTGGAACGATTAGAACTTTATTGGCTCCGTCGCACAGTGTATCGTCCCTGCCCAAACTAAACTTAGGGACATCCTCAACGTTAACGTAGGTGGACGCGGTATCCCAACATCCAGTCATAACATTATTGTAGTAGATTCTGGAAAACAAGAAAACTTTATGAACCCCTGGGGTTGAATAGGAGAACTCCGACTTTGGGGTAGTCACAGAATCTGAAGTGGTAAAGTACCAAACTTGGGTCAGTGCTGCCTTGGGCATGTTCCCAAATGTTGTTGTGTTATCAAACTTAAACAAGTTGTTGGTAATACACTGGGTTGGAGGGGTTAGGAGAGTGAGGGAAGCTACTGGAGATGGGATGACGGTAACTACTTTAGTGGGGGACACCGAGGTGCATCCATTGGACGGGTTGATCGTCACGAAGGCAGAGAAGTTTCCAAACTTTGTGTAGTGGTGAGTTATGTTCGAAAAATTGGTCGAGTTTGAAGCATCACCAAACCAGAGGGTATAGTTAGTTGCAAATGTCGACGTTGAATTATTTGTGAATGTAAAACTATTTGTTTTTTCACAGCTGTCTAGTTTGGTAATCGAGAAATCATATTTAACACTTCCCGTGGTAAAACTATCCACCAAATAAGAAGAGGTCAGATAGTTGGTTGGGGTAGGAAATCCATTAAACGAATAGTAGTTTACATAGTACTTGGTGTTTTCTTTTAGTCCAGTAATTGTGAAGCAGTTGGCATTTAGTGCTGCTAGAGCAACAATATAGTTATTGTTTCCCAGACTTTGATTTGACCCAAAATTATTTGTGAATGGCGTGTAAACGCTTCCGTCGGAAGGCTGGGAAAGGGGATTAGTTGCCTCTCTCATTACATACAGATAACCCTGAGCTCCTCCGGAGGCATTTTGACAACAAATCCTAGCGGTCGTGCAAGTTATATTTGTGATCGACGAGTTCTTCGGCGGATTTGAAGGCTCGGTAGCTCCAAAGAGGACTGAGGAGAAGAAAAGAGAAAGAACCAGAACTAAATTTTTCATGACTATTTTTGGAATCCCTGTTTGATCCAGGACTTTATTTTTTCGATCTCTGCATCACTCATCATTACATATTCGGATGTGTACGGAGGCATGGCTGCAAAGACGTTTCCCCCTTGAGGTGACAATTGGGGAAAGAATGTCTCCTTCACAACTGCATCTTTAACTGAGTCAAAAGAATCTAGACTCAATTTTGCTGCATATGTTTTTTGGTTGTGACAATTCTCACATCCGTGCTCGATAAGCATTGGCTTAATGTCCGCAGCATAGGAGATGTCTTTCTTAGGTAGAGGAAGGGGTTCATCTTTGCAGAAAGATAGAAGAAGGCAAATTGAAATTAATGCGGCGGTGAAGTGAATTTTTTTCATAGGTATATTATAGTCAAATTTCTGTTGATTGTTCTATCTTAGAAGTGTGAATGTTCCATTGTATTCAAATTGCTTATCCTCTAGAGAAGTGACAATGATCCGGTAAATGTAAACTCCCTGTGGTGCAGGTTTATTTAGATAATTACCATCCCAGCCTTTATTAAGATCGTTTGTCTCATACATCTTTTCACCCCAACGATTATAGACACCCATATAAAATGTTTTGTGGTTTATTACTTTGGGAATGAACGTATTGTTTTCGTTTGGTCCAGCATTGTCAGGAGTGAAAGCATCTGGGATAAACACAATAATATCAGGACCGATTACTACCCTACTAGTTGTTGAGTCTTTACATCCTTTATTTGTGGTAACAACTAACTTAATCCAATAAGTTCCTGTGTCTTTTCCAAATACGATGTTTGAGTTCTTAAGTGTATCACTGCCAATCTTAAATGATTTACCCCAAGTCCAATTGTATTTCATGTTAGTGACAAAAGGATTCTGACTAACACTTGATGTATTAATTGTTTTGAACTTCGGCAACGCAACTGTGGTTTTGTATAGTGGGTCGGTTGTGAATATCGAACTTGGGTTTGGATAAACTTCAAATGTTTTAGTAATAACCGTTGCACATATCTTATCAGGGAAGAATGTGTTATTAACCGCTGTTAATGATGTTCTATAATAACCAAAGTTATTAAAAGTTTTTGACCAACTAAGATTATCTCTTAGTAAGAATGTATCATTTACAGACCATGAATAATCAATTGGTTTGATTCCACGTTTTTCAATCGGTGTAAATGTTGAAAAATGTGGTTGACATCCATTTGTTGTAATGAAGTCAGGTTCAGGATAAGGTGTGATTAAAACCTTGATACTGTCAATTACTCTAGCACAAAGTGGAGCGTTCCAAGATTTGAATTTAACCGTAAAGTATCCTCTTGCGGT
>SESF01033179.1_pt1 | contig 19436 bp, 19 predicted proteins | sample 3171521 | NCBI WGS metagenome assembly SESF01 (sample SAMN10866945, study PRJNA518727) | freshwater metagenome | biome: subpolar coniferous forest; feature: holomictic lake; material: water; isolation source: holomictic Lake 227, 6 m and 8 m depth | place: Canada: near Kenora, Ontario | collected...
ATCCCCGACACGGCATGATGGAAGGTGACCAGCACCAGCGCGATCAGCAGCGCCGCCGTGCAGGGAGAGGCCAGCCACATCTTGACCGTGACGTAGTCGGCACCGGCCAGGCGGACCATCGAAAAGATGAACCACAAGGTCAGCGGCACCAGCGCGATCGAGGTCAGCCTCTGAGCCCACCAGTGCTCGGTCCCGGTGTGAGAGGCACCGAGGCCGCGGGCGCGGGCGAGATCGGTGACCAGGGAAGTCCCGTGTTTTGCCATGGGTAAGACCTCACTTCACGTAGAGCAGGGAACAGCCGACGGCCCAGGTCAGCCCGGTCGCCGCCACCGCGAAGACCGCCACCACCCAGCCGGCACGCACCGACCCCTCATTGCTCAGAAACAGGCCGACGTCGTAGCAGAGGTGACGCAGCCCGGTGCCGAAATGGTAGAACAGGCTGAAGGTCCAGCCCAGCAGCGCCAGCTTGCCGATGTGGGTCCCGAGCAGCCATTGGACGCGCGCGAAGGCGTCGGGTCCCATCGCCGCCGCGATCAGCCACCAGCTCATCAGGATGAGGCCAATGGTCAGGGCGAAACCGGTGATCCGGTGAAGACCGGACATGATCATGCCCGGATGCATCTTATAAATCGATAGGTGAGGAGAGAGCGGCCGACTGCTGCTGTATGCCATGGGGTTGTCCTCGATTTTCTGCCGCCGACGCGGCCAGCGTGAGGTCCGGCAAAACCGGGGGGAGGCGGTGCCGGAGAGGAAACTCGTCGAACGGGGCTGGCTTAGCGCGCTGAACGCGCCAAGTCAACGGCTGCGGCCGCGACTCAGGGTCCACCCCAGCGATTGTGGGGTTTTGCCTTGGGCAGCCGCAGGGAGGCGGCCGCCCGGCGGCTGCCGGCGCCGTTTGACGCCGCTCCGGGCCGTGGGGACCGGCGGGCCGGCGCGACTCAGGAATATCCAGGACCACGGCAAACGGCTAGACTGCTCTTGGCCGGCCGGCGGCCGGCCTGGCTGATTACTTAGGGAGACTTCCGATGGCGGTGGCGACTCCGGTATGTGATTTCGGCTGGCGGGCCGTCGATTTTAGCCTGCCCGGCACCGACGGCCGAACCTGGACCCTGGCCGAGGTTGCCGGCAGCCGCGGCACGCTGGTGATGTTCCTCTGCAACCATTGCCCTTACGTCAAGGCGGTGATCGGGCCGCTGGTCGAGGAGGTGGCGGCGCTGAAGGCGCTGGGCGTCGGTGCGGTCGCGATCATGAGCAACGACGCCGGGAGCTATCCCGAAGACAGCTTCGAAAACATGACCCTCTTCGCCGCCGCCCACGGCTTTGGCTTCCCCTATCTTTACGACCAGAGTCAGGCGGTGGCCCGGGCCTATGACGCGGTCTGCACCCCCGACTTCTTCGGGTTCGATGCCGGGCTGGGCTTGCAGTACCGGGGCCGGTTCGACGCCAGCGGCCGGCAGGCAACGCCGGGGGCAAGGCGCGAGCTGGTGGTGGCGATGACCGAAATCGCGATCACCGGCCAGGGTCCGGCCAGCCAGACGCCCAGCATGGGCTGCTCGATCAAGTGGCGGAGCTGAGCCGTTACCGGTGCGGCCGGTGAAGGCCATCCTTGACCCGACGCCACCCGGTCTGGTATCCGGCATGGTCGCAGGGCTGGGCAGGCCGGCTCGCGTCGAGCGGCAGCGGACGGATCATGGCCGATATCTTTCAGGAAGTTGAGGAAGACCTTCGCCGCGACCGTTACGAACGGCTCGCCAAGAAGTATGGCGGCTACGTCATTGCGCTGCTGGTGGCGATCGTCGCCGCGACGGCGAGCTACGTGTTGTGGAAAAACTGGCATCAGGCCCGGCAGCAGGCGGCGACCCTGCAACTGGCGGAAGCGGTGGACGCCGCCGGTCCGACCGGCACGCTGGCCGCCGGCATTCCCGCCCTCGAGGCCCTGGCGGGCAAGGCTCCGGCCGGTGCCGCCGGGCTGGCCCGCCTGTTCGAGGCCGGAGTCAAGGCGCGCAGCGGCGACAGCGCCGGCGCGGTCGCGCTTTACGACGCCCTGGCCGTCGACGGCTCGCTGCCGGTGCTCTATCGGGATCTGGCCGCGCTGCTCTCGGTGCAGCAGCAGGTGGGAGCCGGCGACGCCGGGGCGCTGTCGGCGCGGCTGGCCGCGCTGAGCGCCGAGACCAGCCCCTGGCGCTTTTCCGCCCGCGAACTCGACGGTCTGCTGGCCACCCGCGCCGGTGACAAGACCCGGGCGAAAACCCTCTTCCAACAACTCGCGGACGACAAGGACGCTCCCGCCGGGTTACGGGCCAGAGCCGCCGAACTCGTCGCCTTTTTCGACAAGGCGTCATGATGCATCAGCAGCGTGTTTTCCGGCGCCCCGTCCCTGCCGTGCCGGCGGTCGCCCTGGCCGCCCTGCTGCTCTCCGGCTGCAGCAGCTGGTGGAGCGGCGACGACAGCAAAAACAAGCTGCCGGGCGAGCGCATCGCGGTGCTTCAGACCGAAAGCCGGGCGGCGCCCGACCCGTCGCTGGCAGCAACTCCGGTGCTGCTGCCCCCCGCGATCACTAATACCGAGTGGCCCCAGGCCGGCGGCTTCCCCGACCACGCCATGGGAAATCTCGGTCTGCCCGCCCATCTGGACCAAGCCTGGAGGAGCAGCATCGGTGCCGGCTCGGGCCGGCTGCGGCTGGTCAGCGCGCCGGTGATCGCCGGCGGTCGCATCTTCGCACTCGACTCGCGCTCCCGGGTCACCGCCCTGACCGAGTCCGACGGCCGCGAGCAGTGGCAGACGGATCTCAAGCCCGAGGAGACCCGCGGCAGCACCTTTGGCGGCGGCGTCGCGTTCGCCGAAGGGCTGCTCTATGCCGCCACCGGCTATGCAGAGGTCGTCGCGCTCAATCCCGCCGACGGGGTGATCGTCTGGCGCAAGCACATTCCGGCGCCGGCCCGGGGCGCGCCAACCGTGGTCAAGGGCCGGGTGGTGGCGCTGACCATCGACAATCAGACGCTGGCGCTCAACGCCCGCACCGGCGATACCGAATGGACCCACACCGGCATTCTCGAAACCGCCGGGCTGATCGGCTCGGTCAGCGCGGCCGCCGACGCCACCGCGGTCGTCGCGCCCTACTCCTCGGGCGAGGTCACGGCGCTGCGGGTCGAAAACGGCCGGCCGCTCTGGCAGGACAATCTGGCCTCGATCCGGCGCGGCGGCTCGCTCTCGGGGCTGGCTGATATCCGCGGCCTGCCGGTGATTGATCGCGGACTGGTGCTGGCGGTCAGTCACAGCGGCCGCAGCGTCGGCATCGACGAGCGCACCGGCGCCCGCATCTGGGAAGCCGAGGTCGGCGGCGTCAACACGCCCTGGCCGGCGGGCGAGTTCATCTTCATGATCACCACCGACAACGAGCTGGTCGCCCTTCAGCGCGGCACCGGGCACATCCGCTGGGCCCGTGTGCTCGACCGCTACGAGGATGCCGAGGACAAGAGTTCGACGCCGGTGGTCTGGGCCGGGCCGGTGCTGGCGGGCGGCCAGCTGTGGCTGGTTGGCTCCAACGAACAGCTGGTGGCGGTGTCGCCGGCGGGCGGTGAAACCGTGGCCACCCTCGAGCTGCCCGGCCGCAGCTACCTTGCCCCGGTGGTGGCCAACGGCACGCTTTATGTCCTGACCGACGACGGCGACCTCGTCGCCTACCGCTGACGCCGATCGTCGGCGGCTGGCTCCGCCCGGCGGCGGGCGGAGCCCGAACCCCATGGCCATTTTTTCAGGCGGACACCCGGACCTTGCCCTTTACCGTCGCCATCGTCGGCCGCCCCAATGTGGGCAAATCCACCCTCTTTAACCGGCTGGTCGGCAAACGGCTGGCCCTGGTCGACGACACCCCCGGAGTCACCCGCGACTGGCGGGCCGCCGACGCCCGGGTCGGCGGTCTCGACTTCGTCGTCGTCGACACCGCCGGCCTCGAGGAGGCGTTCGACGGCAGCCTCGAAGCGCGCATGCGCCGCCAGACCGAGCGGGCGATCGAGCGCGCCGATGTCGTGCTGCTGGTGATCGATGCGCGCGCCGGCCTGACCCCGCTCGACCGCCACTTCGCCCAATGGCTGCGCAAGGCGGGCACGCCGGTGGTGGTGGTGGCCAACAAATGCGAGGGCCGCGCCGGCACGCCGGGCCAGCTCGAGGCGTTCGAGCTTGGATTGGGCGATCCGGTGGCGCTCTCGGCCGAACATGGCGAGGGTCTTGCGGATCTGGTCGAGGCCCTGCTGCCCTTCGCGCCGCCCGATCCCGGGCCGCAGCCCGAGAGCGTGGCCAGCGCCGGGACCGCGCCCGCCGCCGGCGCCACGACCGACGGCGCGGGCGGTGACGCCGAGGACGCCGAGGATGAGGAAACCCCCGAGGAGCTGGCCCGGCCGCTCAACCTCGCGATCGTCGGCCGACCCAATGTCGGCAAATCGACCCTGCTCAACAGCCTGATCAACGAGGAACGGGTGCTGACCGGCCCCGAGGCCGGCATGACCCGCGACGCCATCACCGTCGAGTGGCGCTGGCGCGACCGGATGGTCAAGCTGGTCGATACCGCCGGCCTGCGGCGCCGGGCCCGGATCGACGACAAGCTGGAAAAGCTGGCGGTCGCCGACACCCTGCGGGTAATCCGCCTCGCCGAGGTCGTGATTCTGGTGATCGAGGCCGCGGCCGGTCTCGACCGCCAGGACCTGACCATCGCCCGCATGGTGCTCGACGAGGGCCGGGCGCTCGTGCTGGCGCTCAACAAGTGGGACGCGGTCAGCGACCGCGGCGGCGCCCTGGCCCAGCTGCGCGACCGGCTGGAATGCTCGCTGCCCCAGGCGCGCGGCATCGCCACCGTCACCGTCTCGGCGCTCAATCATCAGGGGCTGGAAACCCTGCTCGACACCGTGCTGCGGGTCCATGGCCTGTGGAACCGCCGTATCGGCACCGCCAAGCTCAATGGCTGGCTGCAGGAGGCGATGGCCCGCCATCCGCCGCCGCTGGTCGACGGCCGCCGGCTCAAGCTGCGCTACGCCACCCAGATCAAGGCCCGGCCGCCCACCGTCGCGCTCTGGGTCAGCCGCCCGGCCGAGCTGCCCGAATCCTATGCCCGCTATCTGATCCAGAGCCTGCGCGACACCTTCGCCATGCCCGGGGTGCCGATCCGGCTGCTGCTGCGCAAGGGCAACAATCCCTACGCCAACACCTGACCCAAGGGCGCCGGCCCGGGTAAGCCCCAGAATTCGCTTAACATTCGCCGTGGCTCCGGCGCATAGTGCGCGGCTGAGCCGGAACGGGGGCAAGCCGCGTTCCGCTGCCCCTCTTGCCGCGCCCCTTCCCAACCGTCATGACCACGACCAATCTGACCTCCGCCTCGATCGACCAAATCGAAATCAGCCGCGACAAGGTCAGCCAGGCCGAACTCGACCGCATCCTTGAATCCCACGAGGCCTTTCTCAAGCACCGGGCGGGCGGCACCCGGGCCAGCCTCAAGCTGCGCGATCTCTCGTTCCTCGATTTCAGCGGCCGCGACCTCTCGGACGCCGACCTCTCGGGCGCCAAGCTGTTCGGCGCCCGGCTGACCGGGACCAGACTGCTCAGTGCCAATCTTTTCGCCGCCGACCTGCGCTCGGCCAACCTGGAGCGGGCCGAGCTGCGCAAGGCCGATCTCCGGGGCGCCTGCCTGCGCGGCGCCTGCATGAACGACGCCGTGTTCATCGACGCCGACCTGCGCGGTGGCGTGATGATGAAGCCGGGCAAGGGCGGCGGCCTGGAACAGCTGACCTTCATGGAGGGAGTCACCGAGTTGGGCTCGGCCAGCGCCCAGCGCGCCGACATGAGCCGGGCCAAGATGAGCAACGCCTTCATCCTTCAGACCGACCTCACCGACGCCGTGCTCTGCAACGTCCGCTTCATCCGGGCCAATCTCAGCAATTCCAACCTGACCGGCGCGACCCTGGAGGGTGCCGACCTCACCGAGGCCAATCTCAGCGGCGCCATTCTCCACGGCACCGTGATGTCGAAGGCCTGCCTGATGCACACCAACCTGCGCGACGCCGATCTGATCGGCGCGATTCTCGATTCGGTCGATCTCTCGATGGCCGACCTGACCAACGTCCAGCTGGCCAAGCGGCTGGAACTGCTCGATACCTCTCTGCGCGAGTGTCTGGCGGCCCATGGCGCCTGGATCGACAGCACCGGTCACGAGGGCCGGCGCGCCGACCTGTCCCGGCACGATCTCAACGGCCACGACTTTTCCGGTCTCAATCTCTCGGCGGCCAATCTCGGCTATACCATTTTCAAGGGTGCCACTCTGACCAAGGCCGGTCTGGTGATGGCGGACCTCTCGTTCGCCGATCTGCGCGATGCCGACCTCAGCTATGCCGATCTCCGGGGCGCCAACCTGACCCGGGCCACCCTCAGCGGCGCCAGACTGATCGGCGCCCGGCTTGGACCGGTCGAGATTTCCGGCTCGACCACGGTCTCTCACTGGACCGCCAACCTCGAGAGCGCACGGCTGGCCCGCTGCGCGCTCGGCGGCGCCGATCTCCGACTCGCGCGCATGACCCGCGCCGACCTCACCCACAGCGATCTCCGTGAAACCGATCTGCGCAAGGCCGTGCTCAACGAAGCCAACCTGACCTACGCGGATCTGCGCGGCGCCAAGCTTGACGGCGCCGAGTTGCGCGGCGTTATCGGCTACGAGAGCGGCAAGAGCGCCTGACCCGGGGCCGGCAGCGACCGTGATGGGAATTGTTAACCTCTTGTTTGGTGATCGGCCCTAAGATAGCGTTCATGGAGTCGTTCGGAGTCCGTCATGCCGGTCAGCCGTCCCTATAAGCGCGCCTTCGAGCTGCTGACTCAGGCCGGACTGCGGCCGACCCGGCAGCGGGTCGGGCTGTCCCGGCTGCTGTTCGAGAGCGGCCACCGCCACGTCACCGCCGAACAGCTCCACGCCGAGGCGATGGCCGGCGGGCTGCGGGTGTCGCTGGCCACCGTATATAACGCCCTGCACCAGATGACCGATGCCGGCATGCTGCGCGAGGTTCTGGTCGAGGCCGGCCGCTCCTATTTCGACACCAATACCAGCGTCCATCACCATTTCTTCCACGAGGAGTCCGGCTGGCTGCTCGATGTTCCGGGCTCGGCCAGACTGCTGGAAGCCCTGCCGCTGCCGCCCTCCGGAACCCGGGTGAAGCAGGTGGACGTGGTGATCCGGCTGGTGGGAAAGCCGGACTAAGCGCCGGGGCCTGGGAAATAAAGACCCAATATTGTTTGACGGATGCCGGGGTTTTGCGGTCGTCGGGCCAAGACTTGACTCCGGGTTATCGCCGGTGCGATATAATCTGCCATGGGCCGAGCGTGGGCCAGACTTTGTCCAGCCGGGAGGGAGCAGCCGATGGCGCTGAAGGGCACCAGGACCGAAGCCAACCTCAAGGCCGCGTTCGCCGGCGAGAGCCAGGCCAACCGGCGCTATCTTTACTTCGCCCAGAAGGCCGACATCGAAGGCTATAACGATGTCGCCGCGGTGTTCCGCTCGACGGCGGAGGGCGAGACCGGCCATGCCCACGGCCACCTCGAATATCTCGAGGAGGTCGGCGACCCCGCCACCGGCGAGCCGATCGGTCCGACCGCATTCAATCTCAAGGCCGCGATTGCCGGCGAGACCCACGAATACACCGATATGTATCCCGGCATGGCCCGCACCGCCCGCGACGAAGGCTTCGACGAAATCGCCGACTGGTTCGAGACCCTGGCCAAGGCCGAGAAATCCCACGCCGGCCGCTTCCAAAAGGCGCTCGACAGCCTGTGATCGGGCGCGCCGGCCCCGGCGCAGACCCTCGTTCCGGAGACCCTGTCGATGCGTGAAGGCAGCCTCGAGGCCCCGACCCGCCATCCGGTGGACTGGCAAAGCCCCGACTATTACGATGAGGCCAAGCTGGAGACCGAGCTTCGGCGGGTGTTCGGGCACTGTCACGACTGCCGGCGCTGTTTCAGGCTTTGCGCCAGCTTTCCGCGACTGTTCGACCTGATCGACGCCACCCCGGGCGGGACCCTCGACGCGGTGCCGGCGGCGGCGCTGAAATCGGTGGTCGATGCCTGCACTCTTTGCGATCTGTGCGCCCTGGCCAAGTGTCCCTATCTGCCGCCCCACCCCTTCGACATCGACGTTCCTCATCTGATGCTGCGCTACCGGGCGGTGATGTTTCGCCAGGGGCGGGTGCCGCCCGCCGCCCGCGCGCTGTCGCGAACCGACCGCAACGGCCGGCTCGCCGGGTTGGCCGCCCCCCTGGCCAACTGGGCCACCGACCGCCGCAACGAGCTGACCCGGCCCGGCCTGGAGCGGCTGGCCAGGATTCACCGCGACGCCGCCGTGCCCAGCTTCCACGGCCGCACCTTCATGATGCGGGCGCAGGCCCAGCCGGTTTATGCCGAAGTCGGCGCCCCCGGCTATGGTCGCAAGGCCGCGCTCTATGCCACCTGCTTCACCAACTACAACAATCCCGAGATCGGCATGGCCGCGCGCGCCGTGCTGGCGCGCAACGGCGTCGACGTCCGCGAAGCCTACCCCGGTTGCTGCGCCATGCCCCACCTCGAACAGGGCGATCTCGAAGCCGTGGCCGCCAGCGCCGGGCGGGTCGCCCGCGGCCTCGAGCCGCTGATCGACGAGGGCTACGCCATCGTCGCCCTGGTGCCGAGCTGCGCCCTGATGCTGAAAAACGAGTGGCCGCTGCTGGTGCCCCGGAGTTCGCCGGACTTTCCCCGGATCGAAAAACTGGCCGCCGCCACCTTCGACATCAGCGAGTATCTGGTCGAAATCGCGCGGACGGTCGGGCTGGCTCCGGGGCTGGCAGCGCTGCCCGGCGGCGTCACCCTCCACATCGCCTGCCACGCCCGCGCCCAGGCGATCGGCCGCAAGAGTGCCGATCTGCTGCGCGAGATTCCAGGCCTGGAGCTGACCGTAATCGAGCGCTGCTCGGGCCATGGCGGCTCCTGGGGCCTGCACAAGGACAATTTCGAGCTGGCCCTGGAGATCGGCGCCCCTGTCGCCCGCGAGGTGGCCCGAAGCGCCCACAGTGTCGTCGCCTCCGAGTGCCCGCTCGCCGGCCGGCATATCCTTCAGGGCCTGGAGCGGATCGAGGGGACCTCGGTTCCGTCCGAGTCGCTGCACCCGGTTCAGGTGCTGGCCCTGGCCTATGGCCTTGCCTGAGGGAGGATCGCCCGTGAGCCGCCGCCCGCGCGCGATCACCCGCGCCGACCTGCTGCCGCCGGAGCGCTACGCCGCCGAACGGGGGGAGCGCAAGCGGGCGCTGGTCGAGCACAAGCGGCTGCGCCGGCTGGCGGTCGGGCCGGTCGCGACGGTGTTTTTCGAGTCCTACGACACGGTGTGGATGCAGATTCACGAGATGCTGCACATCGAGCGCGGCGGCGAGGCCCAGATCGAGGGCGAGCTTGGCGCCTATGCCCGACTGGTGCCCGACGGCCGCACCCTGGTGCTGACCCTGATGATCGAGATCGATGACCCGGAGCGGCGGGCGCGCATCCTCTCGGGGCTGGGCGGCATCGAGCACTGCCTCAGCCTTCAAATCGATAGCGAAACGATCATTGGCATTCCGGAGCCTGACCTCGCGCGGACCAGCGCCGCCGGCAAGGCCTCAGCGGTCCACTTCCTCCATCTGCCGGTCACGCCCGCCCAGGCCCGGGCTCTGCGCAGCCCGGGTACCCGCGCGGTTCTCGGCATCGGCCATGCCAATTACGGCCACCTCGCGGTGCTGCCCGAGGCGACCCGCGCCGCTCTGGCCGAAGACCTTGACTAGCCCCCCGCTCCGCCCGCCCGCCAGGACCGCCCCGGGTCTGGCGCCAACGGGGCCGCGGCGGCTGGCGCTGCTGCTTCTGCCGTTTCTGGTGCTTCTGGTGCTTCTGGTGCTGCCAGCCGCCCCGGCCGGCGCTGCCGCCGCCAGCGCGCCGCAGACCCTTCAGCCGGCCGGCTCCGGTGTGGTGCGGGAGGTGATCACCGGCGACACGCTGGTGCTGACCGATGGCCGCATCGTGCGGCTGGCCGGCATTCAGGCGCCCAAGGTCAACGCCGGCCGCAGCCGGCCCTTCAAGTGGCCGCTGGCCGATGAAGCGCGGGCAGCCCTCGAGGCGCTGGCGCTCGGCCGCGGCGTCGGCCTCCACCTTGGCACCCTTCACCAGGACCGCCACGACCGGGTGCCGGCGCAGCTGGTGCGCGACGACGGGCTGTGGCTGCAGGGCGAGCTTCTGGCCCGGGGCTGGGCCCGGGTCTATGCCGGCGCCGACCTCGCAACCCTCGGCGACCAGCTTTACGCCCGCGAAGCCTCCGCCCGCGCCGCCCGGCTGGGCATCTGGGGCCTGCCCTTCTATGCCGTGCGCGCGCCCGAGGGCCTCGGGCGCGACAGCGACAGCTTTCAGCTCGTCGAGGGCCGGGTGCTGGCGGCAACCCTGGCCAGGGGCCAGCTTTATCTCAATTTCGGCCCCGACTGGCGCACCGATTTCACCATCCGGGTGCCGCGGCGGGCGGTGCGAGCCTTCCGCCAGCTTCATGGCGAGCCCGCCCTGTTGCAGGGCCGGCTGATCCGGGTCCGCGGCTGGGTCTATCGGCACAACGGCCCCGAAATCGAACTGATCCACCCCGAACAGCTGGAGCGGCTGGAACCGGCCCCGGCCGCCCCGGCGCCGCGCGAGCCCTCACAGCCGCCGAGCCACGACCAGGGCGGCATCGAAGCGCCGGACACACCGCACAACGCGGCGGTCATTTGTCAAATCGGCGCACATTGCTGACCATCAGGGTATAAAGCTGGGTCACCAGCTCGTTGGGGCGCAGCCGGCCGAACGGCATGTTTTCATGAACATAGGGCAGCAGCCCCTCGGGCGGCTTGACCGGCACGATTTCGTATCCGGCTTTCTGAACCGCCTGGAGCACGGCGGCGGCCTGCTTGCTGTAATTCTCGTTGAACATCGAGGTATCGGCCTTCTTGATGGCCAAGGCGATGACGTCCCGGATGTCGGCCATTGATCCCCCCTTCCCAGCCGCGGCGGCGCCCCTGCTGTGCCATGGCCGGGCATTTCCGTCAAACCCCCTAGTGGCTTCGGCGGAGTTGCATCGGCGCCGTGATCGTATTACCTCAGAGACCGCTTTTGTTTTTTCAAGGACGGGCACAGTCATGGGATACAAAGTTGCGGTGATCGGCGCCACGGGCAATGTCGGGCGGGAAATGCTCGCCACCCTCGCCGCCCGCGAATTCCCGGCGTCCGAGGTTGTGGCGCTGGCGTCGTCGCGCTCGGTGGGCAAGGAAGTTTCGTACGGCGAAAAGCAGGTGCTCAAGGTCCGCGACCTCGACACTTACGACTTCCGCGGCACCGACATCGCGCTCTCTTCGCCCGGGGCCAAGGTCTCGGCGAAGTACTCACCGATTGCCGCCGCCGCCGGTTGTGTCGTCATCGACAACACCTCCTATTTCCGGATGGACCCCGACGTGCCGCTGGTGGTGCCCGAGGTCAATCCGGGAGCGATCGCCGGCTACACCAAGCGCAACATCATCGCCAACCCCAACTGCTCGACCATTCAGATGGTGGTGGCACTGAAGCCGCTGCATGATCTTGCCACGATCCGGCGGGTGGTGGTTGCGACCTACCAGTCGGTTTCGGGGGCCGGCCGCGACGGCATGGATGAGCTGTTCAACCAGACCCGGGCGATCTACGTCAACGACCCGATCCAGCGCACCAAGTTCACCAAGCAGATCGCCTTCAACGTCATTCCCCACATCGACGTCTTCCTCGACGACGGCGCGACCAAGGAGGAATGGAAGCTGGTGGTCGAAACCAAGAAGATTCTCGACCCCAGGATCCGGGTGATCGCAACCGCGGTGCGGGTGCCGGTCTTTATCGGCCACGCCGAGGCGGTTCATCTTGAATTCGAGAAGCCGATCACCGCCGACGAGGCCCGCGAGGCCCTGCGCCGGGCGCCCGGGATCACCGTGATCGATCACCGGGCCGACGAGGGCTATGTCACCCCGGTCGAGGTCGCCGGCGACGACCCGGTGTTCGTCTCGCGCATCCGCGAGGACAGCACGGTCGAGAACGGCATCGCGCTCTGGGTCGTCGCCGACAACCTGCGCAAGGGTGCCGCGCTCAACGCCGTGCAGATCGCCGAAGTGCTGGTGCGGAAATATCTCAAAAAGTAAAGCTGGGGATCCGACCGGATGGATATGAGAACTGCCGCCGTCGCTGCGGCTCTGCTGGTGTCGGTTCCGGCCGCGGCCGAGGGGGTTCATGGGCTGTCGCTCTATGGCCCGCCCAAATACCCCGCCGGATTCAAGCAGTTCGAGTATGTCTCCCCTGATGCTCCCAGGGGCGGTGAGATCCGGCTCACCGCCCTTGGCGGCTTCGACAGCCTCAACCCGTTTATCCTGCGCGGCGAGCCGGCGGCGGGGGCGGGCATGGTCTTCCAGTCGCTGACCGAAGGCAGTAATGACGAGCCCTTCAGCGAATACGGCGCGCTGGCCGAAACCATCGAACTGGCGCCCGACCGCAGCTGGGTCGCCTTCACCCTGCGCAAGGAGGCCCGCTTCAGCGACAACGTGCCGGTGACCGCCGAGGACGTGATCTGGAGCTTCGAGACCCTGCGCGATCAGGGCCTGCCGCATTACCGGCTCTATTACGCCAACGTTTCGAAAGTGGAACGGATTGGCGAGCGCGGCGTCAAGTTTTCTTTCAGTGGTCCGGTCAACCGCGAGCTGCCGCTGATCATCGGCCAGCTTCAGGTGCTGCCCAAGCACTGGTTCAACGACAAACGGCCGTTCAACAGCACGACCCTGGAGGCGATTCCCGGCAGCGGCCCCTACCGGGTCGACAGTGTCCAGGCCGGACGGACCATCTCCTATCGCCGGCTCGACACCTGGTGGGCCCGGGATCTGCCGGTCAATCGCGGCCGCTTCAATTTCGACGTCATCCGCTTCGACTATTTCCGCGACGCCGATGTCGCCTTCGAAGCCTTCAAGGCCGGGGCCGCCGACATCCGGGTCGAAAACAGCTCCAAGAACTGGGCCACCGGCTATGACGTGCCGCCGGTCAAGGACGGCCGGATCGTGCGCGAGGAGATCAAGCACCAGGACCCCCAGGGGATGCAGGGCTTCGTCTTCAACACCCGCCGGCCGCTGTTCGCCGACCGCACGGTGCGCGAAGCCTTGGCGTGGCTGTTCGATTTCGAGTGGACCCAGGCCAACATCATGTATGGGCAATACACCCGGACCAAGAGCTATTTCGCCAACTCGGAGCTGGCGGCCAGCGGCCCGCCGACCGCCGCCGAGTTGAAAATCCTGGAGCCCTACCGGGGCCGCGAGCCGGCCGAACTCTTCACCCAGGCCTTCGAGCCGCCGAAGAGCGACGGCAGCGGCACCATCCGCGCCGGCCAGCGCATGGCCTTCGAGCTGTTTCACAAGGCCGGCTGGGACCTCAAGAACGGCAAGCTGGTCAACGCCAGAACCGGCCAGCCCTTCACCTTCGAGATCCTGCTTGACAACCCGATCTTCGAGCGCGTCGTCCAGCCCTACATCCGCAACCTCGGCCGCGCCGGCATCACCGCCGGCATCCGGATGGTCGACTCGGCGCAATACCAGAACCGGATGAATAGTTTCGATTTCGATATGGTTATCGGGAGCTACGGGGAGTCGTTGTCACCAGGCAACGAACAGCGGAATTACTGGACCTCAGCTGCGGCCGGTCAGGAGGGCAGCCACAATTTCGCCGGAGTCAAAGACCCGGTGGTCGATGCCCTGGTCGATCAGCTGATCGCCGCCCCCGACCGCGAAACCCTGATCAACACCACCCGCGCCCTCGACCGGGTGCTGCTGTGGGGCTGGTATGTGATTCCCCAGTGGCATACCGATCATCACCGGGTCGCCTACTGGAACCGCTTCGGCCATCCGTCGACCCCGGCCAAATACGGCCTGCCCTACCAGGCGACGTGGTGGGTCGACAGCGCCAAAGACGCCGCCCTCCACCGGTAACGGCACATGGCCGCCTATATCCTGCGCCGCCTGCTGCTGATCATACCGACTCTGTTCGGGATCATGGTGGTCAACTTCGCGATCGTCCAGCTGGCGCCGGGCGGCCCGATCGAGCAGATCATCGCCCGCCTCCAGGGCACCGCGGTCGATGCCACCGCCCGCATCGGCGGCGGCACCGGCGATCTTCAGACCCAGGCGCCTCAGCCCGGCCAGATCACCGCCGACAGCACGACCAGCCGCTATCGCGGCGCCCGCGGCCTCGACCCCGAATTCATCCGGCAGCTGGAAAAGGAGTTCGGCTTCGACAAGCCGCTGCCCGAGCGCTTCGTGTTGATGATGGGCCATTATCTGGTCTTCGATTTCGGCAAGAGCTATTTCCGCGACCAGCGGGTGGTGGATCTGGTGTTGCAGAAGCTGCCGGTCTCGGTTTCGCTCGGCCTTTGGACCACGCTGCTGATCTATCTGGTCTCGATTCCGCTCGGCATCCGCAAGGCGATCCAGGACGGCTCGCGCTTCGACGTCTGGACCAGCGCCGTGGTCATCGTCGGCTACGCCATTCCCGGCTTCCTCTTCGCCGTGCTGCTGATCGTGGTCTTCGCCGGCGGCAGCTATCTCTCGTGGTTTCCCCTGCGCGGGCTGGTCTCCGACGATTTCGCGCAGCTGCCCTGGTATCGCCAACTGCTCGATTATTTCTGGCACCTGACGCTGCCGGTGACCGCGCTGCTGGTCGGGGGCTTCGCCAGCCTGACCATGCTGACCAAAAATTCGTTCCTGGAAGAAATCAACAAGCAATACGTCACCACTGCCCGGGCCAAGGGCCTGACCGAACGCCGGGTGCTTTACGGCCACGTCTTTCGCAATGCCATGCTGATCGTGATCGCCGGCTTTCCCGCTGCCTTCGTCCATTTGCTCTTCACCTCCAACCTGCTGATCGAGGTTATCTTTTCTCTCGACGGGTTGGGTCTTCAGGGCTACGAGGCGGCGATCACCCGTGACTATCCTCTGATGTTCGGGACCCTTTATTTCTTCACCCTGCTCGGCCTGGTCATGAATCTGGTCGGTGACCTGATGTATGTCGCGGTCGACCCGCGGATCGATTTCGAGGGCCGGAGCTGATGGCCGAAGACCGCTTCCTCTATTGGCGGATCACGCCGCTGACCCGGCGCCGCCTCGTCAACTTCCGGGCCAACCGCCGGGGCTGGTGGTCCTTGTGGCTGTTCCTCGGGCTGTTTGGCTTCAGCCTCTTTGCCGAGGTCATCGCCAACGACAAGCCACTGCTGATCCGCTTCGACGGCGGCTGGTATCTGCCGGTCCTGACCGGCTATCCCGAAACCACCTGGGGCGGCGAGTTCGCCACCGAGACCGACTACCGCGACCCCTTCGTGCGCACGCTGATCGAGGCCCGGGGCTGGATGGTCTGGCCGCTGATCCCCTACTCCTACCAGACGATCAATTATGACCTGCCGGTGCCGGCCCCGGCCCCGCCTTCGGCCGCCAACTGGCTCGGCACCGACGATCAGGGTCGCGATGTCGCGGCGCGGCTGATCTACAGCTTCCGCATCTCGGTGCTGTTCGGCCTGACCCTGACCCTGTTCTCCTCGGTGATCGGGGTTGCCGCCGGAGCGGTACAGGGCTTCTTCGGCGGGCTGGTCGACCTCTGGTTCCAGCGCTTCATCGAAATCTGGTCGGGGATGCCAACCCTTTACCTGCTGATCATCCTCTCCAGCGTGGTGACGCCGAATTTCTGGTGGCTGCTCAGCCTGCTGCTGCTGTTCAGCTGGATGTCGCTGGTGCCGGTGGTGCGGGCCGAGTTTCTCCGCGCCCGCAATTTCGACTATGTCCGGGCCGCCCGGGCGCTCGGCGCCGGCGACCTCACGATCATGGTCAGGCACATGCTGCCCAACGCCATGGTCGCGACCCTGACCTTCCTGCCCTTCATTCTCAACGGTTCGATCACCACCCTGACCGCCCTCGACTTCCTCGGCTTCGGCCTGCCGCCGGGTTCGCCGTCGCTGGGCGAACTGCTGTCTCAGGGCAAGAACAACCTTCAGGCGCCCTGGCTGGGGCTGACCGCCTTCATCGTGCTGGCCACCATGCTCAGTCTGCTGATCTTCATCGGCGAGGCGGTACGCGACGCCTTCGACCCGCGCAAACGCTGACGTGAGCGTGAGCTATTTGCCGAGGGCGTCGAGGCCGGCGCGCAGGGCCGGACTGAGCGTCCGGGGCTCGGCCCCGTCCTCGGAGAGGCCGGGCGCGGGCGGCGGATCGCGGTCGGCGGCATCCTTGAAATAGGCGGTCAGCAGGCCGACGATCTTGTCCGCCAGCGGCTCGTCCCCGAGTCGCAGGGCCGCCCGCGCGGCCAGTTCGGCCCTGGTCACCCGCTCGCGGGTGCAGTACTCATCAAACGCGGCCCAGACGGCGTCATCCAGGCCGATTGCGTGGCACTGGCCATCAACCAGGACGGTACGCGGGGAAGCGGGAGAGGGATCGGCGGCGGCATCGGTCATCCGGAAACCCCTGTTGGGGCGTGATCAGCGGCGTGATTATGCACACGCCTGTATGGCGCGATCAATATCCGATCCGCCCGGCCGGGGAACAACAACGCCACGACAGTGGTTTCGCGGCCGCCCGGCGCCCGGCCGGCGCCCGGTGAGCAGTGAAATGTCATTCTTGCGGGTCTGATCCCAGCCGCGGTCGGGACAAGCTACAGAGCGGTGATTCCTTGTTTTTTTCGCGACCGCGTCATGCTACCACGGCTGCGATGACGGCTCTTTTATTTGAGGATGGCGGCAATGACGGAGTTTCCCAAGAAAACCCTCTCTGACTGGACGACCCTGGCCGCAAAGGATGTCGGCAAGGGCGGTACCGTGGACCAGTTGCTCTGGCTGACCCCGGAGGGGCTGACCGTCAAGCCGCTTTACACCGCTGCCGATCTCGAGGGCCTGGAACTCGACACCCTGCCCGGTTTTCCGCCCTACACCCGCGGCCCGCGTGCCACCATGTATGCGCACCGGCCCTGGACGATCCGCCAATATGCCGGCTTCTCCACCGCCGAGGCCTCCAATGCCTTCTACCGTAAGAATCTCGCCGCCGGCCAGATGGGCCTGTCGGTGGCCTTCGACCTGGCGACCCACCGCGGCTATGACAGCGATCATCCGCGCGTGGTCGGCGACGTCGGCAAAGCCGGGGTGGCGATCGACTCGGTCGAGGACATGAAGACCCTGTTCGACGGCATTCCGCTCGACAAGATGTCGGTTTCGATGACCATGAACGGCGCCGTGCTGCCGATCCTGGCCGGCTACATCGTGGCCGCCGAGGAACAGGGCGTGGCGAGGGAGAAGCTGGCCGGCACGATTCAGAACGACATTCTGAAGGAGTTCATGGTCCGCAACACCTACATCTATCCGCCCACGCCCTCGATGCGGATCGTCGCCGATATCATCGAATACACATCCCGCCACATGCCGAAGTTCAACTCGATCTCGATTTCCGGCTATCACATGCAGGAAGCCGGGGCGACCGCGGTCCAGGAACTGGCCTTCACCATCGCCGACGGCCTGGAATATGTCCGTGCCGCGCTTTCCAAGGGGCTCAAGGTCGACGAGTTCGCACCCCGGCTGTCCTTCTTCTTCTCGATCGGCATGAATTTTTTCATGGAGATCGCCAAGCTGCGCGCCGCCCGCCTGCTCTGGTCGCGACACATGAAGCGGCTTTTTGAGCCCAAGGACGCGCGCTCGCTGGCGCTGCGCACCCATTGTCAGACCTCGGGCGTCTCGCTGACCGAGCAGGACCCCTACAACAACGTCATCCGCACCACCATCGAGGCGATGGCGGCGGTCCTGGGCGGCACCCAGTCGCTGCATACCAATGCCTTCGACGAAGCGCTCGGCCTGCCCACCGACTTTTCCGCCCGCATCGCCCGCAACACCCAGTTGATCATCGCCGAGGAATCCGGCATTCCCAAAGTGGTCGACCCGCTCGGCGGCTCCTATTACGTCGAGGCGCTGACCGCGAGCCTGGTCGCCGCCGCCGACGCCCTGATCGCCAAGGTCGAGGACATGGGCGGCATGACCAAGGCCGTCGAGTCGGGGCTGCCCAAGCTCCTGATCGAAGAGGCCGCGGCCCGCCGCCAGGCCGCGATCGACCGCGCCGAGGAGGTGGTGGTCGGCGTCAACAAATACAAGGTGTCGAAGGCCGACGCCTCGGCGGTCGACGTGCTCGACATCGACAACAGCGCCGTGCGCGAGGGTCAGGTCGCCCGGCTGAAAAGCATCCGCGCCAGCCGCGACGAGGCGGCGACCCGGGCGACGTTGGCCGCCCTCACCGCCGGGGCCGCCGATGGTTCGGGCAATCTCCTGGATCTGGCGGTGCAGGCGACTCGAGCCCGGGCCACCGTGGGTGAAATCTCCGACGCCCTCGAAACCGTCTACGGCCGCCACAATGCCGTGACCAAAACGGTGTCGGGAGTCTACGGGGCCGCCTATGCCGCCGATGACGGCTTCAAGGCAATTCAGGCCGAGGTCGCCGCCTTCGCCGAAGCCGAGGGCCGGCGGCCCCGGCTGCTGGTGGTCAAGATGGGCCAGGACGGCCATGATCGTGGCGCCAAGGTCATCGCCACCAGCTTCGCCGATATCGGTTTCGACGTCGATGTCGGACCGCTGTTCCAGACCCCGGCCGAGGCGGCCCGGCAGGCGATCGAGAACGATGTCCATGTTATCGGCGCCTCATCCCAGGCCGCCGGCCACAAGACCCTGATGCCCCAGCTGATTGACGAGCTGAGAGCCCAGGGCGCGGGTGACATCCTGGTCGTCGCCGGCGGCGTGATTCCGCCGCAGGATTACGACCATCTCTACAAGGCGGGCGTCGCCGCCATCTTCGGCCCCGGCACCAACATCCCGGTCGCGGCCAAGGCAGTGCTGGAGCTGTTGAAGAAGAAGTGATCGGGTAAAGCGGCGGGAGGGGGGCGGCGCTCCCCTCGCGTCGGTCGTGACAATTTTTTTAGCTGGAGCGCCATTTATAAAAGTTTTTCGAGTCGCGCAAAAACTTTGTGGGCTTAAATGCTCTTTTGTCGCCCTTTAAAACGCCGTTTGAAGATCATCCCGGAAGCCGCCACGCCCGACCGCCTTGGTACCGGGGAGCGCTACATCGGCCAGAGGGGGCCTGCGAGAACGCTTTGGACTGCGTGTCCCGGTACCGCCCGTGGTTTCCATTATCGGACCGGGAATGAGGAAGAGCGTCCGCGAAAACGGCCAGATGGTCGGGCGTTACGGCACCTCCTACGATCCCGGCCCCACCCCCGGCGACGACCTGAAATTCGCCCTCAAGTGAGAACCGGCCGACCTCTGCCTGCTAAACGCCTGTTTCAAGGAAATCGACCCGCAGGAGATCGTTGGCCTTGTGGAACGGGAACCC
>SESF01029549.1_pt1 | contig 19386 bp, 8 predicted proteins | sample 3171521 | NCBI WGS metagenome assembly SESF01 (sample SAMN10866945, study PRJNA518727) | freshwater metagenome | biome: subpolar coniferous forest; feature: holomictic lake; material: water; isolation source: holomictic Lake 227, 6 m and 8 m depth | place: Canada: near Kenora, Ontario | collected...
AAACGCCATTAAGTGCGCATCACCGCAGCCGTTCCCTCCGGCTGCGAAGCCACTCCGAACACGAAATCTAACGTTAACGAAACTCAACTTCGGTAGCGAAGCATCGTGCACGAAACTACACCACGCGGCGCATACGACATATTCGTTGGCGAAGTAACAACGCCAACGTTGCATGAAACGACTACGAAGTAACGATCGGAGATCGAAACACTACAACGAAATCGAGGTTGAATTTGCACCTACGAACCAGGTGAACTTGTTTCGAAAAGATCATCGTCTGCGAACCAAATTCCGCAATCGACTGTGTATTCTTCGGCCATGCCAAACATGACTATCTACTGGCAGATAGAAATGCCTATTCGTTATCGATGAATCAACGGCAACGAAAGAGATTTATCGCAGACGACATTTCGTTCTGTAGCAAATGTCAATCTCAAAAGTCATGTAAAAGAAGGTCTTCAATTGGTTACGAGGAATTAATTGTTTTTCAAAGACACCGGACGCACCCACTTCAAGATTTATCCACATTTTCAGGTCAAGTGAAGGTCCCAACGCTGCAATGCCCATCCTCCCTGCCAGTCTATGCCAGCAATGATCCACCACGCGTTGGGACTTCCGATCATGCAGACCGACAGGCGCATAGGGTGAGCCTCATTGACTGCAATTGCATACAGCTGTAAGCATCAGCACGAGTTCTCCATCAAAATCAGGACATGCGCAAACCCAGCACCTTGATCTCGAAAGCCGTAGAGCATTACATCCAGACCGGTGACCACGACCCAAACCACCGAGACTGGCCTGGCCAAAATTTCCTCGAGGTCGCGATCAACGCCAACAGCACATTGCGCGAGGCGCTGATTGCTGCGATGCTAAAGAAGGCGTCCGAAAAGCCGCAACGGCCAACCCCAGATTTCGGCGATCTGGCTGCCCTCACCCGTGACAAAGTTGCCCCCATGGTGAATGGTCTATTCCCGCTGAAGGAGCAACCTGCGATTATGGCCATTCTGGATCGATCAGTCGTTTTCTTGACGCCCGAGAGCATCGAGACCACTTTGCGTTCATCGTCCTGGTTGAGCACTACGTGGTCGCTTGCCAATATGTACTTGATGAGTCGCGGCATCGAGCCCTTGTCACCACAGGCACCTTCCATCGTCGGACTTAGCGAGGAGACCACCTGCTACCTCAGCCTCGACTATCTTGAAAACCAGGAGCAGTACCCGTTTGCCGACTACCTGGTTCATGAAGCCGCCCACGTCTTTCACAATTGCAGGCGATGCACCGTCGGCTTGCCGGAGACGCGAAGTCGCCATGCGCTGCTCAACATCCACTACGCCAAGCGCGAAACCTTTGCCTACGCCTGCGAAGCCTATAGCCGCATCCTGTTGGCGGCCGATTCGCCGAAGGGCCGTCGAGAAGCGCTCTTGGAACACTCCCAGCAGTCCTTGCCAGTTGGAGCGGGCGTCGATCAACAGGAGTACCTGGCTATTCTGGCGCAAGCGGTGGATGCCAGGAATGGGTGGAAACGCATTTTGCAGGCCTGTGCTGCGACTTGATTAAGAATCCCTTATGGCCCATCTTTGTCCCACCCTCCCCCCACGCGCAGCCCTGAACTCCGGCGAATACGCTGAGCTTGAACTGCTGCAAACACTGGAGCGTGGCTTGTCCGATGCCTACACGCTGTTTCATAGCGTTGACTGGTCACGGGGCACCGGTACGCAAGAGCAGCATGGCGAAATCGACATCGTGGTGGTCAATCAGGCGGGCGATGTGCTGCTGATGGAAGTCAAGGCCGGCGACGTTGACTTTCAGCCCGGTGGCATCTTCAAAACCTATGGGGGGCATGCCAAAGACATCACCGCGCAAATCGGCCTGCAATACGGCGCCCTGCGCTCCAGACTGCAAGATGCTGGACTGTCAGTGCATTTGAGCCACTTGCTCGTGTTGCCCCATCTGAAAGTACAGACCGAGACCGTGCAGTGGCCACGCGAACGAATCGTTGACAGCGACGACATCGGCAATATCGTCTCGCGCATCACGGAGCAACTTGGGCCAGGCCTCAAAAATGGCGACTGCCAGGAGCGTGTGCTGGCGTTCTTTCAGAATCGCTTTCGCGTAGTGCCTGACGTATCGGCCCTGGCAGGCCGCATCCAACAATCCGCCACACGCATGTCAGCCGGGCTTGCAACCTGGGTGCCACGCATTGCGGCCCCCTCTGGTGTGCTTCGAGTCATTGGTACTGCGGGCTCTGGCAAAACCCAGCTTGCGCTGCGCCTGTTGCGCGATGCCGATGCCGATGGCCAAAAAGCCGCTTACATCTGCTTCAACCGTGCCTTGGCTGACCACATATCGCGGGTGGCGCCAGTGCGCACACCCGCCGAAACATTTCATGAATACGCACTGCGTGTGGTGCGCCGCGCCGGAGAGGTTGTCGATTTCAGCTTGACGACGGCGTTCGACAGCATTGCGACCCAGTGCATCGAGGCACTCGCCCAAAGTGACCCGGACCTGGACTTGATCGTTCTCGATGAAATGCAAGACATGCAACCCCAATGGGTGCAGGCCATGTTGTCGCGCTTGAGAGCCAACGGCAAAGCCGTGCTGCTGGAAGACCCCGAGCAGCAACTGTACAAGGACCGGGAGGCCTTTGACATTCCGGACGCGGTGACCATCACATCACATGAAAATTTCAGGACACCTCGGGCGCTGGTCAAGCTGATCAACCTGTTGCGCCTGACCACGGTAGAAGTAGAAGCACTCTCCCCGCACGAGGGCGAGATGCCGGATCCCATCGTGTACGACTCAATCGACCGAATTGCGCCCTGCACCATCAAAGCCGTCGAGCGCTGCCTGCAACGCGGGTTCAACCTGGACGAAGTGGCGATCGTCAGCCTGCGCGGACGGGAGCGCTCGGTGCTGCAAGGCATGGACAAACTCGGGCACTGGACGCTTAGCCGCTTTACCGGCCAGTTTGATGCAGCAGGCAGCACACCGATCTGGACTACGGGTGAGCTACTGATCGAATCTGTTCGCCGCTTCAAAGGGCAGGCCGCAGCGGCTGTAGTGCTGACTGAATGCGATTTGGCTCAACTGGACCCGATTAACCGGCGGCTGCTATTTGTGGGGCTGACGCGGGCAAGGGTGCATTTGGAGTGGGTTGTGTCTTCACAGACTGCGACGATATTGGAAAAGTCGTTGCGAACCTAAATGCATTGTTCCTAGTCTTCCCACAACCCAACTCGCCACCCTATATCTTTAAAAGTACCGCTTCTTGTTTTGCGCGCGTCAATGCCACGTAAATCAGCTTTCGTTCACTGCCAGTCTCTTTAGGGTCGCCAAGGTAGTGGGTCGGGGCAATGACGACCACTCGATCAAACTCCAGCCCCTTGGCACGGTGCATGGTTGCAAAGTGGATGCAGGCTGCGTCACTTGCAATGTTTTGATTTGCGTCAATCACAGACGTCTTGAACCCGGCATTCACAAACTGTTTCGCGAGAGCCTCGCGCATAGTCTTGCTACTTGCAATGACACAGGTGCTTCCGATATGTCCTTCGACATCCTTGGATTGCCAGCCTTTAACGCTTTCAATGGCAAGCTTGACCGCATTCTCAATACCATCAACATCCATGACCACCGGCGCTGGTCCGTGCGACAGTGATTTATATCGATACGTCTCGTCATGGCCGTCATCAAGATCGTCTACCTCGCAGCCTTCCAAAAGCGCAACCGCCAAGCGACGGATTTCATCCGTGGTCCGGTAATTTAGGTACAGCTTGCGCGAACGACCGCGAATATCTATCCCGCACTTGCTCATAGCCGCACGGTTGCGCGTGTAAATCCGTTGATGGCCATCGCCAACAAAGAAAAGATCATTTGCCTCGCGGTGGATCATCGCCCTGAGCAACTTTAGAGCCTGTGGTCCAAGGTCTTGAGTCTCATCGATAACGATCCCGCTGTACGGGAGCAGCTTGCCGCTTGCATCCTCCTGCTCCAGCAGGCTGGTGATTTCCCGGTATGCATCGTCCACTTCTTTCAGCTTTCGCGATGTCAGTTGCCCGCGGTACTCTTCAAACACCGGCCAAATTGCATCGCGTTTGGCTCGACTCAGGATGACGCCTCTACCGGTGCGTCTGACGGTGCGGTATTCATCTCGTGTCGTCACACCCTGTGCCAGTACCACCTGTTCCAGTTCTTGCTCGTAAAAGCCAGGAGGAAGATCAACCGATGAATCTTTGGTCGCCATGGCCGCTTGCCACGCTTGCAAGGCACCGTCTTTGCTTCGGTCATAAACAATTTTGTGCTCCAGCTTGCGAGAACGCATGTACCCGTGAACCCACGCGTCCAAGTTGCGGACCTCAATCTTCGCCATCGTTTTGGGCGAGCATAGGGTCTTCAAGTTGTCTTCAATGTCAGTCGCGAGGTTTTTGGTGAAGGTGGTGAAGAGCACCTTTTTCCCATCCGGTGTACGGTTTTCTGCCAACCATTTGGCCCGGTGCATGGCCAGCACGGTCTTGCCAGTACCTGCACCACCCAGTACGCGAACCGGACCACTGCGGTTACCGCTGGCCAATTTGTGCTGAGTTGGATGCAGGAATATGCGCCATTGAGCCAGAGGTGCATTCATGATCGCCAACATGGCTTCATCGTCATCAACCACTACGAAACGGGACTGCGATTCAGGTGTGGCCAGTGCGGCAGCAAAGTCATCGGTATTGATCGACCGATCTACTCGAGTCTCGCGAGAGCTCAGAACCTGGGCAACAGTATCGCCCGCAGCAATCAGGAATAAGCCTTCGTACGCTTCAACCGGCAGACTGGTCTGAAAGCTGTCTAGCTCTACCTCTGACTGAATCGCCCGAATTCTTGCTAACCAATCTTGGGGTACACCTAGGCTCATGAGCTCGTGATCAGACATCTCTGCGTAGATCAGCGATTGCGGTACTGAATTTCCTGCATTCCCGGTAGTCGACCCCACTTCCACCAAGGCGGCACCAGGTTCGGCCTTAACCTGGTCGACGGTCAAGACCTCTTCGACCACCACAATCTGCATGGCACCAGTCACAGGGTTGATTGCCAACTTGCGACGCTCTGCCCATTTGTACGCGGCATCATGGTGGTCGACGTACAAAAGAACGTAAACGTCCCCACTCTCGGGCTTAAAAACTATGCCCCGCCAATCCTGGTCAATGCGCACCGACTTCAGATTCGGATCACGCGCAGCATGAATCTTTTCGTAGTTGATGCCAGGGCTTTTGGGATCTGTTTGAAAAATCACCGCCCACTTCAATACTTTGGAATGAATGTTAGTTGGCAGCTTGGCCAGCTGAAACAGAAAGTCCTGCGAGAGGGCTACTTTGGGTTTAAGGCTCATACCGACTCTCCCTCATTTAATTTTTTCGAATTGGCAATGCCAAGGGCATCACATACTGCATCTATCCATAGCGCACCATCAACGGTAGCACTGTCCTCATCGAGCACTAGCGTCTGCCACCCGCCGCTTTTCCAAACAACCGCAAGGTCACTTTGGTCAAAAGTGAGTAGTACCAGATGCGATGCAGCCCAAGCCATTTCCGCCTCGGCCACCACCATTCCACGGTCATCGGCAAGCTCATGGCCAATCACTGGGGGTGTAGCGCCCAAGTTGGCCAGTGTCTTCAAACCTGGGCGCAGTAGCTCGACGGTCATATCCAGCGCCGCCGTCCATTCCTGCGACAACGCAAGCTGGTCAATTGAACCTGCTGGCGTTACCGTCGCTGGCTTAAGGTTTACCAGAGATTCAAGATCGCCCGCCTGGATGCCACTGGCCGTTGTCATCACCATGCCCGGTAACGTCTGCATGGTATTAAACAACTGCAACCAACGACGCCAGCTGAGTTGTGGTTTTTGCTCGGATTGATCCACAAGATCATCAAGCACCAGCGCACCGGGCGAGGTGACGCCTTCCAATTTCCCATCCGCGCACGCCATTGGCCACCACGACAAAACCACAGGCGAGGCATCACTGCGCGACAGGCTGGGCATATGAGTATTGCCTGGACTTTGAAGCCACGTCGGGAACTTCGCCATGCTGGTTGCCATTTCGGCTTTGACAGCCAATAAATCTGCTGCAGTAGACGGAACCATCAGAAATCCCAACCACAGCGCATTGCGCTGCAATTGCGACACCGCCATATCAGGCACCTGCCCGGTACCGGGTGGTATCGCGAGAACACTTAACAGCTGAAACACTGCCTGGTACGCAAATGCCCCCTGCGCTGCCCGTGGAAGGCTTGGTGGCGCAGTGGAACCGTCATGTCGATTACACGCAACCAAGGGTGAATCCAGATCCGTACCGGCAGCACTAGACAGCGCCATCTTCACATCCTCATGCGTGACAGACCAAACCCAATAGGTTCCACTGGCCACCAACGCACTACGTTTGGCGGCGTCTTTACGCAATGAATGCTGGTGGTAAGTCCACCCATCACAGAAAACGGCAATCGGTTTTCGAGAAGACCCCGCTTGCCAAGGCCAAATGACGAAATCAGGTTTACTGGCAACCGCCACGCCGTCCGACGCTCCAATGTTGCGTTGGGGCTCGATCCGGTAACGCTGGCCTGCAAGCTCCATCACATAGCCGGACTTGCCGTTGACGATGTCCTGCACCAGCTTCACAGGAGGAAGGCCTAGGGTCCCGCCCATACGACGCAGGCTTTCGATAAAGCGGCTCTCCAGCACAGAATCAAAATTCGGGTTGATGAAGATGTCGGAAATTGTGGCGACTTTTTCCAGCTGGTCCAGGGACGCGACCAATTCAGTCAACACTTCCTTGCCGCGATCGCGGGACACCAAGTTCATATTGCGACCCAGGCGGTATTGGTACACGCAGCGGTAACAGCCATCCTTTTCTGGATCCTCGTTGCATGAGCACTTGTTGATGGACTCCAGCGCCATGCGCAGTACGTCCGCCAGCGTGCCTGCGTCCTGCGCGAGCAGCTGGTGCAAGTAACCCGTTCCGCCCGGCACCGAGTCATACAACATCACAAAATGTCGACGCGGACCGCCATCCTTGCCGGGTTCATCCTGCGTGACCAGGCGCAAGTGGTCTACCTTGCCCCCAAATCGCCTTTTCAAGCCCAATTGCAGCGCCGCCATAAATGACTGCACCACTTCTTCATCCACCCCGGACTTGGTATAGGGCACCAATATTCGAAGTGCTTCTGAGGTGAATTCGCGATAGAGATACAGGCACTCCAGCAAATTCGCAGGGTCTTCGCTGCCGTGCTTCGCGCAATCAAAGCTGTGGTGCTGCCCCACCGGTTCGAATCTGTTTTTGGGTGGCTTTTGGACTTTGCCGCAGTGCTTGCAGAGTTTGAACCCTGGCCGGGACGCTTCCTTGTCAGCCACCTTGAACGACTCACCCGGTTTGACCAACTCCCCAAAATTCACGTCCCTGAAGGTAACCCGCGATACGAACTCAAAACCAAATGGCAAGCCCGTCTTGATCTGCCAGGCCTCCCGTATGTCCTTGGGTTCAAAATCAGCCATCAGCTGGCGGATATAAAATTTTGGTTCGCGGTCATCGACACTGTCGTCAATACGAACTTTGGTGTCGTCGCTGTTGGCAATGGCCTGTCGGAACCGCAGCAAGGTTCTTTTTTGCGCTGCGTCAGACCACATGGCATCGCCACAATGCGGGCATGCTGCATGGGTGTCGGCCTCCACCTCCAGGTTTTGCATATGGTGGCAAGAGGGACAAAACCGCCAGCTCTCGGTCTTGGCCAGATTCATATTGATCTGGTCTATTTCCACCCGGCGCTGATTAGCATAAAACCGGTTTTCTGGCGCAAATTCAGATAGCGCCGAGTTCGCAGGGCGTTCGTATTTGATGGCGGGTAGGGCAACATAAGCGCCCTGCCCCTGCTCGTCAGCTCCGCGCTTGCGCCACAGCACGGATTTCAGCTCAATCCCGGCCTCCGGGAATGCGTAGTTCGGTATCAAACCCGCATCGGTCAGCGTGTTCAGAAGATCTCGCTTGTTGATCTCGGCAATTAACTCCAGCATCTTGTCGCGCTCGCGCAGCAGGGCATCAATCTCGGCAATGGTCGCCTCATCCTGGGGCCGCAGGGCGGCTGCGGTCTTTGCGATGTCGATTTGCTCCTTGCGTTTTTTATAGGTTTTGCGTTCTTCCACCAGCTCCTGCAGGTACTTCAGCAAACGTGAGCGCAGGCCATCCGTGTCGCCCTGGCCCTGCATAAAGTCTTGCAAGCGCTGGCGCACGGTTGCATTGACATCGGTGCCCAATAGATGCACAAATGCAGCAAACAGCTTGGGTTCATTGGACAGCACATGGTCACAAAAGTTGTACGGAAAGCGCGTTTGGTTCGCCTGCTCCACTGCATCCAATGCGGTTGATGTTTTTTCTGGAAACGCAGTTGCGGTGCTGATCCCGCTCACCCAGTCATCCATGCAAAAGGCAAACAACTGGCGACGTAACACTTCAGCTGCTTGCAGGAATACGCCGGGCGGAGCTACCTCGCCAGAGAGCATCTCCTGCGTTTCCTCAAAAAAATACAGGTCGTGCGGGCTGCTGCCATCAGCCAAGGTCGTCGTCATCGCGTTGCCATCGCGCCGTCCGGCGCGGCCCGTGCGCTGCAAATAGCTGGCCTGGTTGGGCGGTACAGAGCACAACAGCACCGATGACAGGTCTCCAATGTCCACACCCATTTCCAACGTCGGTGTAGCTGACAGCAGGTTTTCATACCAGTCACGGGGCTGCTTGGATTTGAAACGTATCTCAAGCGCCTCGCGCTCCGCACGCTCCAGTAACCCGGTGTGCTCAGCGGCAATCACCCTGCGCAAGTCACCCTGGCTGAATCGGTCAGACAACCACCCACCAGTCGGCAATACGTCTTCGTAAGTCTCTTCGGTTGCGTCAATGCAAGGCATGCCCTGCAAAGCTCGTGCGGCGCTGGCAGGCACAGTCAATCTTCTTTTGCCCTGCGGCGTGGCAAGGTAAGCCGTGTTCACATCAAACTCCAACGCCTGCGGGTTGATGCCTAAAGTATCGCCTTGATGGTCTTTGGTGCGAATCAAAATGCCTGCATCTTCAAGAACCGCTGCGGCGCAATGAAACAAATCTGCAGCCATCCCCGGAGCAAGCAGCATTTGCCGCCCCAGACAAGCCGAAGCCCATCGGTCAAACCAACTGTTTCGCTGAGTATTGGTCAGCTTGTCAAAGTCGCGCTGCTGGCCCAATGTCAAAAATACCGGCCTTGGTGTGCGCTCACCCATCGAAGGCATCCACTCCCCACGACCGCCAGATCGAATCAATCCATACACATTCCCGTCGGCGGCGTAAGCAGCCAGTTCCGAGTGCATCACCGCACCTCGTCTGCGCAGGTGGGTCAGCAATCCCCATAGCCACTGAACCAATACTCCGCTCTCAAGCCCTTTTGCCCCGAACTGTTCATGCAATTTGGGAAGCAAGGTTTCTGCGACAACCACCAATCGATCAATTGGCACAGACAAGGTAGCCTTGCCAATGCGCTCCAAGTTACGCCCGCGATGGCTCAGGTACGTAAACTCGCTAACCGCCTGCCAAAGCAGTCGCTTACGCACCTTGCCCGGCAAACGACTTGCCGTTGGCAAAATTCCCTTTTTGAGTAGATCCTCTGCCCAATCCCGCTGCCAGGTCATGTTTGGGCCGATGAACTCTGCCAGCAGCTTTTCAGGTGGCATATTCAAGACTGAACCAGGGGTGTCAAACAGGGCTTCTGCCTGCGTCAACAAGTCCGCCCAGCTCAGGCCAGGACTTGCCAGCTCATCAATCACCTTGGCTAGAGCGGTCCGCACATTGTTGAGGTACGTCCGCGCTCCAAAGAAGCCCGCCCTGTGGGCAGCATCCTGCACCGAGTCAGAGAACGCAATCAGCTTCTTGTCATCATTGAACGGGCTGGCCCAGCTGTGCTCCACCACCTGCGAGCCCAACGTAGCATTGCGGGCACCCAACAACAATAGCCGGTCACGGTTGCCGCAGGCCGGGCAGGTGTTGTCATGTCGTGTGTGCTGAACCTGCCCAATGGAGAAGCTGCGTTGGGCGATGACTTTGTACACCGCCAACAGGTCCTCCTGGCCACAGGCCTGGCAGGCACCGGGGGCATGCTGCAAATTCCCGCAAGCTGTGCAGGCATGCTGAACCACACCTTCCACCTGGGGGCGCTTCACGCTTTGCACCGCGTAAAGTCGCGTTGCTTCTGGTCGGCCAGCAAACCAGCAGTTGTAAATCTCATCCAGTTTGGTAGACAGCCGGTTACTGCCCTGCACCATGCGCGACAGCCAGCCCGTGGTATGGCATTCGCTGCACTGAATCATCGGCAAGTAAACGCCGTCCGGATTGGCCGCCACGTCGGCCGAGCTGCGCAGCCGAACGTCCTCTGCATCCACCGCAAGCTTGGCGACCATCCGGCGCAGTTCCCTGATCCATAGCTGCACACGCAGGCTAACCAATGGCATCGTCTTGCCATTGGAATTTGAAATGACGGCCCACGCCACCAGCACCAACAGGGCATCCAGCACTTCCCGCACTTGGGGGTGGGCCGCCACTGGCAGATTTTTCTGCAACCGCTCCGTCAGATCGCCGTAGTGGACTACGCCACCCTTCAACTGCTTGAGCAAATTCACAAACAATATGTGGCGCTTGAGGTAGTCACTCAGCTGAATTCGCCAAGCCACATCCTTCGCATTAGAGGGTGCTGGCTCATCCGGGAAAAACAGGCCGAACCATCCGGCAACTGCATCCTCTGGGTTTTTGAAGCGTGCGGAATCCAGCACTGCAGCCAAGTCAGAGCGGTTTTGGAACATGAAGTCCACCATCGCGTCCTCAAGGAACACACCCACAGATTGACGGTTTTCAGTAATGACAGACTCAGGCCCAAAGGGCGCGCCAAATATCTGGCGTGCGTAATCCCGCAAAGCAGCCGTATCGGAGGATCCGCCCAAAGTAGCCGAGGTGCCAGCGCAGACCAAATGCCCGGCAGGTGTTTTCAGGCGATGGCGCAACCGGCGCAGCAGCAGCGCCAGGTCAGTTCCCTGCGCTCCATCAAACGTATGCAACTCATCAACAACCAGGTAGCGCAGCGTAGTGGGCGTGTTGCGCTCCCACAGCTTGCGGTCCTTGGGGCGAAGCAGCAGGTAGTCCAACATTTTGTAGTTGGTCAACAAAATGTCGGGCGGATTCTTGCGCAGCGTGTCGCGGTCCGTAATCACGCTGGTGGGGGTCATCACCATGCCCTGGCCGGGATCGGCCACCGACCCACCCACAAAGAGTCCTACCCTCAAGCCAGCGAAGGCTGACGTTGCCGCAATAAGCTGCGCAAACCTGCGCGCCTGGTCGGTCGCCAGCGCATTCATGGGGTAAATCACCAGCGCCTTGATGCCCGCCTCACCGGCTTTGCGGGCGCGCGCACAGTGGTCCAAAACTGGGTACAAGAAGCATTCAGTCTTACCGCTACCGGTGCCTGTCGCCACCAGGGTGTGGTCCGCCAAGTGCTGGTTGGACAAACGCTGCCACGCCAGCTCCTGGTGGCTGTGGCCAGGGAACTCAGTTTCAAAGCCGTTGAAGAATTTTCGACCCGCACCGCCCGGCGTGAAGGGCAAGCCCACCTGCAAATAGGGGCCTTTGAGCCAACCAGATTGATCCTCCACAAACCGGCGCATCAGCCCGTGCATGAAGTCGTCAGATGGCTCAAAGCCGGTGATCAGGAATTGCTGCAAGCCTTGCTGGATGTCGCGGGCTAAAAGGGATGGAAGCATTGTGTCAATGATCTCATTTGCCGCGGCTGCGGTTGTTGTAAGCAGAAAGGTCTAAACAGGCATTGCGCAACGTCTCGACGTCTTTGCCTTGAGCATCCAAGTGTTTCATCAAGTCAGCTTGGTCCGGCATTCCAAGGACAAGTCGATAAAGCGCTCTCTCTCTGGTTAGAGTTTCATAACGCTCTTGCTGTTCGCCACCCGGAACCGTTAAGAAGTACTTTTTGCAGTCACCACCTTCAACTACCCACCACGGTGACAGCCCTGATTCGTCCCGTAGTTGGTCGTCTGCAAGCGCCGCGAGCTGAATCCAGGGGCTACGGCCATCGCACTGCGCCAATTGCACTTTCAACAGCTTGGCAATCGCACGCCGCACTGAAAGGCTGCCAAATCGCGTAATCCTGCCTTCACGCTGCTCCAACGCAACGGGGCTCGTCGCCAGATCCCAATGCGCCAACGAGTTGCACCAAGGATGCAAATCCAGCCCTTCTTGACCAATTGACGTCGTAACCAATACGTTTGGCCAGAACGGACTGTTGAACGCCTTCCTAACCTCATCGGGACGAAGCGGACCGGCCTCTTCGCCAATGATTCCGGTTATGCCTGGGTTGCCCTGATTTGCACCACTTTTGCGGGCCTCCGTCAAAGGCACGGCAACATGGCAACGCACAGTGAACGGCCCGGATGATTCTTCGGCTAACTCACCAGATTGCCCACCTTCGTGAAACGCGACACTTACGTCACGCAACCTTAAGCTCATCTCAACGTCGCCTAGCCGTTCAGCCCACCCACCAGCGCCGTCCATCGACAAGAACCAAAAATGCTCGTCGAGAACAGACTCCAAGTTTCCTTCCAGGATCGCCTTGCGAATTGCGTCCGGGTAATTGCCTCCATCGCGCTCAAGTAGTACTGAAACGAACCAAGCTTTGTCGAGATAGGTTCGCAAACCACGCCAGACAAGGCTAATGATTTTCACTAGATTTTGCGACTCCATCGCTTCAGGCCAATGGCGCGACAAGGCACGAAGCAGCACGACAGCCGGAGACTCTAGCGCAAGTGCCACTAACGCGGGAAGGTCTGTGTCCTTCGAGATTTTTGTGATACCCCCCGATTGAGCAGCAACCATCTCCCATTTTTCAAGCATCTGGCCCAAGCGCCCTACAGTTTCACCATCCTCTGAGTTAGGCACAACTGCCCGCCATGCCGAAGCCGACTCCATCCAAAACCCAGCTTTCGCCTCCAGCGCCACCAACAGTTCCCAAGGCTTCATTCGAGGAAGATTCGCATCGGCCACGACACGCACACCGATCTGCTCAAGCCGACCGCGGAGCTGGGATTCCACAGCCTGCTTCATCCCCACAAGACTTCCCAAAGATGAGTTTAATGGTTCAAGTTCCGCCAACAAGCGGCTTGGGTGGAACAACTCTAGGAGGTTTGGACGATCGGGAGAGGACGCAAGCCACCGCCTCTTGGAGGCAGCCTCGTATTCAATCCGGTTTCGCTTGCCGGGCTTCGAAAGCAGCCGACTTTCAGTCGTGTAGCTGATCAGACCAGACAAGGCGGTGGGCACTGCCTTGAACCTGCTGAACACCAACAGCTTGCCGTCAATAACACTTTGATCCACAGAATTTTTCCACCCACCTCGAAGAGGCCACCAGGGAAGCGATGGCGCTGCCCATGGCAGCGCCATCCGCTTGTCTGACATCTTGGACATCAGCGCACGTAGCCGCGGATGCGGCCATGGCGCGGCCAATCGATGCACATCCCGATCTGCCTTTGAGAATGTGGCGCGGTCGGGCATCTTGGCCTTGTTCCGCCACGCTTGATAGCGGCTTCCCAATGTTTGCATGGGAAGTGGCACCGACTGCCACAACGGCACGATCCAGTCGCGGCTAGAGGCATCAAAGCAGTCGTTCATATCGCAGAACTGCCCAAAATCGCTTGGCAATAGATCTGCATCAATCAAACAGGACGCATCACCAGTTTGAACATTCGTTCCAATAGCGCTTGGGCGTTCGGTTCTTGACATGAGCGGCAACAAAACGCTCATCAAGTCAGTCCTGATCGCCTGTGCGCGGTCCGAATCCAAAACACCTTTGTGGATTTCCTCACTGAGCTGCAAAAATAGTTCTTGCGCTCGATTTGCCGCCCGCGGACTAGCAAGAAACGACACCAGATCAAAAAAATCATCTGACTGGTCCGCCGTAACACCACGTGGGCCATCGTGCCTAATCCTTTTCCGATACGGCGTGTAAGGAGTTGCCGACAGCAACAGCAGCGCTGGACCACTGCCGTCGCAACGCCCGCTGCCTCTGATCGCATCCAACACTCTTGCTGCAGCGCGGCTACGTATTAGTTCCGGCATCTGAGATTCACTTTGATCGTCCTGTTCCGCACCATTCATCAAGTCGCGAAAGCGCTGAAATTCATCAAAAATTACTAAACCCGCATTGATGGTTTTCAGGCCAGCGATGGTCAACGCTGTCCGACTTATGCCGATCAAGTCTTGAACTCGCTTTTCATCCAACATCTGCATCAATACGGGTGGAAGATGTTGTCCAACCTGCAAGCCAAGAAGGCTCCGAAGTGCATCCCGAAAGCTATTGCGAAAATCCACGCCACCCAGTTCACCGGCCTGATCCTGTCTTTTATAGACATGCACCAATTCTCGAAATCGATCTGCCCCTACATTGAGTTGAAAGGCACGGTACAAGCGCTTACTCGGAGACGGTAGTATCCGGTGCAACAATACGAGGGCAAGAGCCCGCTCTTCTTTGCGACCACCTCGGGTTTGCCCCTTGCGTGTTGGTATCGCGGTGTCTGGCGTCAGCATGTAAATGTGCACACTAGGATGACTGGGTCGATTTTTGGCGGGAAGTGCAGCAAGCAGACTAGGCCGATCCACATGCGCAATCGCGTTGTCTCTTTCTTTTTTGGAGATGAACGAAAGCAACCGTTCAGTGTTCTGCTTGGCAATGGCCTGATTGGAACAAACGTAAAGAACACTCAATGGTTCGTTACCAATCGACTTCTTCTTTTCCATCAACTTTTGAATGATTCCGCAAGCCACGATAGTCTTTCCTAGACCTACCTCGTCGGCCACCAAGAACCTCCTTGCGCCCTTCTTTTTCGTCAAGGTCCGCATTGCCGCATTGATCGTTGCCTGCTGAAATGGCTTTGCCTTGATGCTCATAACTGGTCCTTAGGCAGGCCTTTGCGAAGCGCCGTCCATGAACGTGAGAAACGCTGCAGATGTGTTTCCACATCTTGATCGGACTTGCTTCCTGTCGAAGTTGATGCTTTGGACCTGCGCATCCATATCTGTAGGATGCGATCCACCTCATTCAACTTTGCCCTATCCTTTAACCACATGCGAAGTGCTTGGTCAATGCTCGGAAGTCCAAGATTCACTACGGGTCCATGCCTCGGCTTCGTTGACTTAAAAGATGGAGCATCCCAAAGACCACCTTCATCGCCGTTTGAGTACCCGCTCAGTACCTCGTGTATCCACGACATCATCTGCCTAGGTCCTAGGTAATCGCTCAGTACAGCCTCATCGCGTGCATCGTCCAACGGTGGGTTCCACGGCACAACCTGCACCCACTCCATAGCATCACCGTTGAGTAACAAACGGATCCTGAGACAGTCCGATTTGGCAATCGAATTGGCTCCACCTTCAACCTCAAAGCGCGACTGATTGCGCGGCCACACGTCAGGTTCACCGATCAGGGGGCTGCATGCCAAAGAAATGTCGTCCGCATCTGGGTGTGGGTTACCCGCGCACTTGACAATAAGTGTGTTGCCTTTACCCCGTGTTTGCACCGCGCCTACCAACCGAGCCGAAACCTGCACCCGAGCCTGCGCAAGCCTTTCTTTTGCAGATACTTCCTCCTCGACGGCCGCCATTGCATCAATTGAAACGGGCTCGGCTAGACAGACAAAAGCTTCAATCCCCCCTAACAACAACCGACCGGCCTCACTAACAGAACTTTGAATAATCACTTTGGCATAACACTCTGCATTTCTCGTCCAGGCACGTTCGCTGAGATTCGGGCTGCCTAGCCATAAAGTTCCGCCTTTTCCGTGCTCCGCAAACAGTATCTTGGCATGTAAGCCCAATTGATCAGCCACTATCTGTTCGTCGTCGTCTACACCTTCGCGCGTCACATCTTTACCAAGAATGATTTCATGGTCCGGACTTGGCAACACGAGTAGCTCCTTAAATTTCCCCAGCTTGCTTTTGACTTGCCTGGCCAATTTTTCCATCGCAATCCTGGTGGAAATCAGTTGACTCTGTGTGTTGGAGTCACCCCAAGCAGCCACTTTTTCCACAGCCCTGCCATCCAGAAAAGGGGACACCGCCAAGACCCGGCGCACCGACTCAGCTGGCATGGGCAAGGCGCGGCCTGGAGTATCTGGAAGCAGAAGCCGAATTTCAGATATGACCAATCCTGCGGGCACTTGCCACTGCGCTTTACGCAAGGGCTTTGAAAGAGAAGCCCAATGCTTGAGCTCCATTGGGAACATTCCCGCAAGATCTTCGGCAATCTGACCAATACCTTCAATTGCTTGAGTTGCCGTTTTTTGACCCCGGATTACGTCGTCTCCTGCTCTGATCACGAGGCCAATGTCCCAAGATAGGTCCATGGTGAGGTTTCGGCTACCCAGCATAAAAACCCACCGCTCGCTCTTTTCAGCAGCAGCCACCGGAACATGGCGAACAATTGCAAATTTGGCGTGCCAGGACTGTCCAAGGTGTAGTCCCTTGGAACCTTCATCCCAAGGCACCTGAAGAATGAAACGGTCTAGCAAAGACACGATGGTCGACGGCTTGCGAGGCATCGAAAGTCTTCCGCTTTGCAGAACAAAATGCACCCTTCCACGTAGACTTGTAAGCGCCCGAGTCAGGCCAACCTTGGTCCCCGCGCCAGATTCATCATTCTCCCCAGCCATTGCCAGCAATGCCGCGGCAATTACCGGTGTCTGGGCTGAATAGGTCGAAAGCACTGCGTAGTCAGTCTTCCAGCCTGGCGGTGGACGAAGATGGTCTAGCTGCGAGAGATGCGAAAGATGTGAGGGCTGCGATTCTTGCTTCATGGCGCTCTCAAATCTGCCAGCAGTCGGCAAACCTTGTCCCAACGAAAGTGCAAAGGCACAGCCAATGGATGCTCTTTAGCGCTCCATTCTGCCCTGCGATGCTTACCGGAAAGTTTGGGCGAAAGCCTTGCCCTATCTCCCTTACGATGGTTTTCCGCGTGAAAATAGGTGTCCCGCAAACCTGAAATCTGCACACTACCGGAGCGCAACCAGTTCTGCGTCTCTTGCAACACTCCATGCAAATAGTCCGGCATGGCTGGCACCAACGCCTTGAGCGCAACGATGTCCAGCGCTCTGGCGTCTTCGCCGTACTGCCCTACAAGTACCTTCAAATGGTTGTCGTGTATTTTGGTGCGGCCACCACCATCAACCGCCTTGGCTTCCTCAACCAACGCTGCATAGACCCCGCGTCCAATTCCTGCCAGTGCAGCTACATGTTTTGCAACGATTAATGCACCTTTGTCCTCGATGTCCGCAATCTTGCTTATGGCCTTGCTCCATGGCACATTGACGTTGCTTTCGGGTAGCCCCTCCTCCGCTATTCTGGCCATCAAACTCATTGACCCGTCAAGTGCAGACCCCCTATGCACTCCGATCAACTGTCGCCGCAAAAACTTGCGCTCATCAACCGTCAGTTGAAAGTCCATGACCTCACCATGTGTCAAAAACTCAGCGGGTGGTGACGGCAATTTAACGAAGGGGGATAGATCGTCCTCCTGCTCCGCCTCCCCATCATCAAGCCGGCTTCGACCCAATCCGTATTTATTTGTGGCGGCGATCCGCTTGAGAACCTCACTACGTGAACTGCTCACACCATCGACCCGAGGCTGAAGGATCCGCCAACGTGCTAGAGCCGACCAATAGATCATTGACGGTGGCTGCACGGGTGCATTGGGCAAAATTGACCCGCCAATGACGCCGTCACTCTTGTCTGGACCCTGATTGAGTTGCTTGGCCAAATCGATCTCGAGTTTGAGTAGTAGTGCACGGTTACCTTCGGCATGCTCCAACAACCAGGGCACAAAAAGTGCGTAGCGAAGTCGTGTGTGCTGAACAGAGGTACCTGGGAAGAACCGATCAGAAAGAGCCTGATGCAAGGCCAAGAAACCGACTTCATCGCGCACGCCAAGCTCCCCGGAATTCAGCGCAGCCTCGGCCTTGGCCACGTCATCCCGCGAATACATAATCCAACCGATCATGGATGTAGCCCCTCGCCAAGCAACGGCGCCCGTTGATGAAGTTGGGCCAGCGGTTCAGCCAAATGCTCACTTAACGTAAGCGTGAGTGTCCTAAGCTGCGTTGTGCTGATGTCAATCTGAAGGACGGGAACAAACGGCTCAGCCCCTCCAAATATTTGATGCTTCCTCCCAGCAATGGGCACCACTGCCAGCCCCGAGGTTTGATGGTCGCTGGACCAAAACCTCAGCTCATTTGCCAACTTAGGTAAGTCTGCTTCAACAACTTTGAATCTTGGCAGCACATCTGAACCCGTGCTATTTACCCAAGGAGACTGAACAAAGGTGAACCCTTCAATTTGGCCGCTATGACTTTTCCATGTGGTGTAGCCTGTTGTCTTAAACGCGCCTCGTTGCTGCGGAAGCGGATGACTAAGGGCATTGCGCAGGCATTGCAAGACTTCACGATAAGTCAGATCCCGATCAGACGGCCATTGGTGAGTTATGCAGGTGGGATTCAAACCAAACAAGGCGGGATCTTCGGCAATTGTCCTTCCCGATATCGCTGTAAGCCCGGTACGGTCGTGTTTGCCTTTTGATTTGATGAGTTCGACGCAGTTGGTCAGCAGCGTCTGCAACAAGCAAATTGTCAAGGTGGCCTCGTAACTGTCATGGGGCGCTGTACGGGCCATGCCAACCTCGTAATGCAAGAGCACCTGACCAACACGACGAGCAAAGTCGGCCTGAATTTGTCCATCTGGGGTTTCGATGTATTCCATGGCCTATCTACTTGCCCCACTCTTGTTCCGCCAAGACTCAAGAATGAACAACGCAACAGTGTGCGCGCCATGAACCGCCAAGCGGGCGTGTCTGGGTTCAAGCTTGTATGACTTCTTGCCCGCACCATGGGCAGAACTTGCATGCGTTCTGAGAGCACCAATGCCGTCAACCACTGAAATCATTCCGCTCATTACCTGTTGCAGGTCTTGATCTTCCAACACGCCTGGGTCAAAACCCAAGTGCTTTCGGACCACCATCCAGACTGGCTTCAGATCCTGTTTGGCAGGCATTTCCAGACCTTCTTCCGCAATGTACACCTTGCAAATCGACTCAAGGATGTTGCTGGCAGCGGAAACCGCTTCGCGCGGGCTGGATTCAACATTGGTAAGTGCACGGATGAATTCCTGGTCAATAGACACCGTGTCGCGCTCCCGAATGAATTCCTCCAAGGTTCGCGAGGGGGTTCCCAGTGAACCAACAACCTTGCCGCCCTTAACGTACTGCAGCTGACAGTCACCAAGCGATTTGACAATCCGTGCTCGGTCTT
>SESF01027062.1_pt1 | contig 19379 bp, 14 predicted proteins | sample 3171521 | NCBI WGS metagenome assembly SESF01 (sample SAMN10866945, study PRJNA518727) | freshwater metagenome | biome: subpolar coniferous forest; feature: holomictic lake; material: water; isolation source: holomictic Lake 227, 6 m and 8 m depth | place: Canada: near Kenora, Ontario | collected...
CATGTCGTCATAGCCGCGCCCGCCGAAATGTTCCCGCCGGGCCTTGTGCAGAATATCGGGGCGGGGCCAGGGCACCCGGTCGAACACGATCAGATGGAGCGAGCGGCCGGGGACATCGACTCCGTCCCTGACCGCGTCGGTCCCGAGCAAACACGCTTGTTCTTCAGCCCGGAAAATGTCGATCAGGGTGGCAATGTCGAGCCCGTCGACATGCTGGGCGTAAAGCCGCAAACCGGCGGCGTCGAGCGGGTCGGCAATCCGGGCATGAACCGCGCGCAGCCGGGAAATCGCGGTAAATAATCCGAGCGCGCCGCCCCGCGCCGCCAGGAACAGTTCGCGATACGCGGCGGCGACTTGAACCAGATCGTCCTTGCGCACATCGGTCACCACCAGCACCTTGGTATGCCTGGGGTAATCGAAGGGCGAAGGCACGGTAACCCGCAAAGCCGGCCGTTCCAGATGCACCGCGCCGGTGCGCAACTCGGCCGCTTGCCAATCGCGCTCCGGATTGCCGCTGCCGTCGGTCAAGGTGGCCGAGGTGATGGCGATACCGTGGGCGGGCTCGACCACGGTATCGATAAACGGCAAAGTCGGGTCGATATGATGGCGGAACATGCCGACATCGACTTCGCGCCCGTCCAGCCGTTCCAGCCCGAACCAGTCGACCAGGCCCTTCGGAATCCCGGCCCCGAGCGATTGCAGCATCAAAATCCAGGGCCGAACGGTTTGATCGGTTCGGCGGGCCAAGCCGCGCGCCAGACTATCGAGACGGCGCCGTTGCTCGGAATCGAGATCGGCGGCTTCGTCATCCAGCATCGCGGTCAGTGCCGCGGACAAAGCGGTCAAGGGCTTGACCATCGCGGTCAGCGCGACCCACAGCGCGCGCGCAGCCTCAAGCACGCTCTCGTCGGGCGGCAAAGTTTCCGTTTCCAGGCTATAGGGCGAGTCGCGATCGCCGGAGCGGGCCAACACCTGACGGCGCACCATTTGTAAAAAGCGTTCGGTCGGGCCGGTCGGGTTGTCGCCGGCCAGGCGCATGCGCCAGCCATCGGCCGGCAAGGCCCGGGTCGCCTGCAACACGTCCTCGAGCACGGCCGCGGCAGGGTCTTCGCTCGAGAGCAATCCTTCCAGCCGGCGCTTCAGGCCGCGCGCGCGCCCGCCGGTGCCGGTGCGGCCGTCGGTATCGCCCAACAGCCAGCGCCGCAACTCGCGGGTTTCCATTCCGGTTAGATGCGCCGAAAATGCGCTGTCGGCCGCGTCGAAAACATGGTGGCCTTCGTCAAAGACATAGCGGGTCGGCAGACGGCCCTCGTCACCGGCGCCCTGCACCGCCTGAATCATCACCAGCGCATGATTGGCGATCACGATGTCGGCGCGGCGTGCCCGGCGGACGCTTTTTTCGATGAAACAGCGGTTGAAATGCTCGCAGCCGGAAAAGATGCACTCGCCGCGTCGATCGGCCAGCCCCAGAGTTGCCGCGCGGCCGAGCACATCGACCAGCCAGCCGGGAAAATCGGAACCCTGAAGATCGCCGTCCCGGGTCGCCGCCACCCAGCGCGCCAGAATGCCGAGCGCGATCCGATAGCGCGGGTCAAGCGCGCTCGAGCGCACCGCCTCTTCGAAATTCAGCAAACACAGGTAATTTTCGCGGCCCTTGCGCAGCACCACCTTGCGCGCCTTGGTGGTTGGCTCGGGGTACAAACGATCCAGCTCGCTATCGATCTGGTGTTGAAGATTGCGGGTATAAGTCGAAATCCAGACCGTTCCGTTATTCTTCTCGGCCCAAAGGCTGGCGGGGGCCAGATAGCCGAGCGTCTTGCCGACCCCGGTGCCCGCTTCGGCCAACACGACTGCGGGCGCGCATTCCTCTGCGCGCGGGGTGAATGCCATTGCCAGTGCATCGGCATAATCCGATTGCTGGGGCCGGGCTTCGGCGCCTTTTGAGCGTGTTTCGCTCCGGCCCGGGCGGCGCACCAGTTCGGCCAGACGGGCTCTGGCTTCACCCGGCTCGACCGCATGTTGACCGGGGGGCGGGGCGGGGGCCTCGATCGACCATTCCGGCAATCGACGGTACACTTGCAAGCCGCCATCGACGCTTTTTTTAGCCGGGCCGCCCGGTGCGCCCAGTGCGGCCAGCACCGCAGGGGCCCAGCGCCAGCCGACCGCGCCCAGGGTCCAGGCAAGCGCAAGCGGGTCCGAGCGGTCCTCGTCGCTCGGGCGACTCAATCGGGCCAACCGAGCCAGCAATACCTCGGTTGCGCGAAAGAGAGAAAGGGCTGAGTCTTCCAGACCTTCGGGAACCGGCAGCTCGAGCGCCTCGGCCAATCCGCGCGGGGTCGGCAGGCAAAACCGGGCCGGATGAACGAAGGCAAACAGCTCAAGAATGTCGCAGGTCTCGAGTCGATCGGGTGGCAGTCTCAGCCGGCGACAGAGCGCGGGGGCGTGACAGACCAGAATCGGCAGACCGAGCAGGCGCTTTCCGGCAGCGTCCAGCTCAAGCGTTTCCACGTCGCCGTCGGCGCCGACCAGGGCCAGTCGGCGCGGTCCCGCCGCCACCGCAGGGATGTCGGGAATCAGCAGACGGGACGGGGTAGGCTCCATGGGCAAATCCCGGTGTGAGTATCCGGTTAGATCATTAGCGTGTTGCCGAGCGCAAGGCTCTTTGCGGTTAATAATTTCGAACGGAGTACCGAAGCGCGGTTAATGCTAAAATGACGGCGAGATTGGAGTAGACTAAGCGGGTGGTCCCGAAGCGGCGAGCCGCTTACAACGAGCATCTTACGACGAGCATTTTAGACCATGGCGCTAACCGAGCAAATTCCAGAACGGCCGGAAGGCGGCGGTCCCGGACAGGGCGTCGGGGCGGATTTGATCGAGACTGCCCGCGGCATGCTGAAACGCGGCGATATCGCGCTGTCGATGGGCATCGTCGTGATCATCGTGGCGTTGATCCTGCCGATGCCGACCTGGATGCTCGACATATCGCTGTCGATCTCGGTCACCTGCGCGGTGATGATCTTGATGGTCGTGCTCTTCATGCAAAAGCCGACCGAATTCAGTTCCTATCCGACGGTTTTGTTGATCACGACCTTGTTGCGATTATCGCTGAACCTGGCCTCGACCCGCCTGATTCTGGCTCATGGTCACGAGGGCACCGATGCGGCCGGTCACGTCATCGAAGCTTTCGCGAATTTCGTGATGAGCGGCGATTTCGTAATCGGCATCATCGTGTTCGGCATCATCACGCTGGTTAATTTCAAGGTGGTGTTGGCCGGCTCCGGCCGAATTGCCGAAGTCGCGGCGCGGTTCACTCTCGATGCCATGCCCGGCAAGCAGATGGCGATCGACGCCGACCTGTCCTCGGGGTTGATCGACGAACAGACCGCCAAGGCCCGGCGTAAGGAACTGGAAGACGAATCAGCCTTTTACGGCTCGATGGACGGTGCCTCGAAATTCGTCAAGGGAGACGCGGTCGCCGGTCTCGCCATCATTTTCATTAATGTGATCGGCGGCATTATTATCGGGTCGTTGCGCCACGATATGCCGTTTCTTGCGGCTGCCGATACCTTCGTTAAACTGTCGATCGGGGACGGTTTGGTCTCTCAGGTGCCGGCACTGATCATCTCGATCTCGGCCGGTTTGCTGGTAACCAAGGCCGGCGTCACCGGGGCGACCGACAAGGTTTTGGCCAAGCAGATCGGCGGCTTTCCCGCCGCGTTCGGCCTCACCGCCACCTTGCTGTTCGCCATGGCCATGCTGCCCGGCATGCCGCCCTTGCCGTTCATCGTGCTGGGCGCCGGCGCGGCCTATGCCGCCTGGTATCTCCCGCGCAAACGCAAGGAGGAAGAAGCGCAAAAGGTCGCAACCGAAACCGAAGCCGTCGAGGCCGCCCCGGTCGCCGACGAGCCGATTGCAACCGCACTGGCAATCGACATGATCCGGCTTGAACTCGGCTACGGATTGTTGATGCTGATCAACCAGCCGGCGCCCGGCAGTCATCGTTTGACCGACCAGATCCGCGGATTGCGTCGCCAGATCGCCAATGAAATCGGCTTTATCATGCCGGCGGTGCGGATTCAGGACAATTTGCAGCTTGCGCCCAACTCCTATGTCGTGCGGGTCAAGGAAATCGAGGCCGGGCGCGGTGATATTCGACCGAATATGCTGCTGGTGATGGATCCGCGTGGTGACGCCATGAGCCTGCCCGGCGAACAAACCGTCGAGCCGACCTTCGGTCTGCCGGCGATTTGGGTCGAGCCGGCCTATCGCGAAGAGGCCTTGTTCCGCGGCTATACCGTGGTTGATCCGTCAACGGTGGTGACGACGCACCTGACCGAAGTCATCAAGGACAATATGTCGGAGTTGCTGTCCTACACCGAAACCCAGAAACTGCTTGACGAAATGGACAAGGAACACCAGAAGCTGGTGGCCGATGTCATTCCTTCGCAAATTACACTGGGCGGGCTTCAGCGCGTGTTGCAAAATTTGTTGGGGGAACGTATTTCGGTTCGCGACATGCCGGCGATTTTGGAAGGCATTTCGGAAGCCTGCGGTCAGACCCGCAACATCACGCAGATTACCGAGCATGTCCGCACCCGGTTGGCTCGGCAGATCTCAGACGCCAACACCAACGAGATGGGTTTTATCCCGTTGATTACATTGTCGCCGGAATGGGAACAGGCCTTTGCCGAATCGCTGGTTGGCGATGGTGACGACCGACAGCTTGCCATGGCCCCCTCTCAGCTGCAACAATTCATCACCACGGTGCGCCAGACCTTCGAGCGGCACGCCATGATGGGTGAAGCGCCGGTGCTGTTGACCAGTCCCGGCATTCGCCCCTTTGTTCGCTCGATTATCGAACGCTTCCGTCCGACCACGACCGTCATGTCTCAGAACGAGATTCACCCTAAAGCCAAAATCAAAACCCACGGTCAAATATAAAAAATGGCCAGATTTGAGCAATGATGCACCGCTTGCTATCCGACACCACCGTGCTTAGGAAGGACGGCCCGACGTGCGGCTGAAATCCTTCCATGCCCGGACGGTGGCCGAGGCGATGCGTCAGGTCCGGGCGGCATTGGGCGAAGACGCCATCATCGTGGCGACTCGGGAAGAGGAAGGCGGCGGCGTTCGTCTCACCGCAGCGATCGAGGAAGATGATTCGCCGGCGCCCGGTACCGATCAAGGCCGGCGTTCCGGCCGACCGGCGGCGCGGATCGAGGAACAGCCCGATGTCGGTCAGATCGTGACCGACACACTCTTTCGTCATGGTACTCCGGCGGCGATCTCGGAAAAGCTGTTGGACGCGATCGACGGGCGGGATATCGAAGATCCGGTGCTGGCGCTGGGCGCGGCGCTTGATTCCGTGTTCGGCTTTCAGCCCTTGATCGATGGCCGGGGCGAACGGCCGCTGATGCTGGTCGGGCCGCCCGGTTCGGGCAAGACGCTGGTGACCGCAAAGCTGGCGGCGCGCGCGGTGTTCGGCAAACGCTCGGTCGGCATTATCACCACCGACACGGTGCGGGCGGGCGGGGTCGAGCAACTGGCCGCTTTCACTCGGTTGATGCGGATTCGGTTGCTGACGGTAGAGGACGAAACCGCGCTGGCCGATGCGCTGGAGGTCAATCATGATGCCGATCAGGTCGTGATCGACACCGCCGGCCGCAATCCGTTCGACGCCGGCGACATGGACGAGTTGCGCCGTATGCTGGCGCGCTCTCCGGTCGAGCCCGTGCTTGTGGTGCCGGGCGGCATCGATGCCGTTGAAGCGGCTGAGATGGGCGCAGTCTTTCGCGCGGTCGGGGTACGGCGGGTGCTGGTCACCCGGCTTGATCTGACTCGGCGCTTCGGCAGCATTCTGGCTGCGGTCTATGAGTCGCGACTCAATTTTTGTGATGTCAGTGTTACTCCCAAGGTTGCCGACGGGCTGACCCCGTTGAACCCGGTTACTCTGGCCCGGTTGATGATGCCGGAGCAGGTGACTTCAGCCGGGGTCGGTCGTCGAACCGGAACCCATTCATGAGCGCGTGTCGAAAGCCGAGTGAACTGAGATGACCGATCAGGCATATTCCCCGCCTCCCTCGAACGTGAAGCCGATGCGCGGCCATAATGTCGTGGCGGTGGCCAGCGGCAAGGGCGGGGTGGGCAAGACTTGGTTCTCCATTACCCTCAGTCACGCGCTGGCGCGGCTGGGCCGGAAGACCTTGTTGTTCGACGGCGATCTCGGGCTCGCCAACGTCGATATTCAACTCGGCCTTACGCCCGAGCATGATTTGGGGCAGGTCATCACCGGCGCCATGACCATGGCGCGTGTGGCCGAGCGTTATGACGAGGGCGGCTTCGATATCATCGCCGGCCGGTCCGGCTCCGGCAGTCTCGCCACCTTGGCCAGTCAGCAATTGACCGGTCTGCGGAACGAGCTGTTCGACATGGCGCGCAGCTATGATTGCGTGGTGATGGACATGGGCGCCGGAATCGATCGCGTGGTCCGGCAGTTGGCCGGGCCGGCGGGAACCACTCTGGTGGTGACGACCGACGAGCCGACTTCGATCACCGATGCCTATGCTTATATCAAGGTTACCCGCGCCGCCAACCCGGCCGCCGATATCCGGGTCATGGTCAATCTGGCGCAGAATTCCAAGGAAGGCGAGCGGACCTACGGCACCATTCTGAAAGCCTGCCAAAACTTTCTGAAGTTTCAGCCGCCGCTGGCCGGCATTGTTCGGCGCGATATCAAAGTGCGCGAGGCGATTCGCCATCAAATGCCGCTGTTGATCCGCTCGCCGTCCTGCGATGCCGCCAGGGATGTCGAAGCGGTCGCCAAGGGGCTGGTGACCAGCGGCGCCTTGTAGAGGGTCTGGAAACGTGAGGGTAAATCGGTTATAAAGGGGGACCGGGACAGCGCTGGTTACGCCGCCCCGGCTCCCTTTAGGGCTTCGTGATCGTCAGGTGGAAAGATACCCACCAAAGTTTCACGTGAAGCACTAAAAGGAACGACGATGTTTTATCCATCGTACACTCCTTCAGTGATCGCCGGCCGGACCCCATCCGGCCGGTACACTGTTTCTACGATGAAGCGGGGTGCTTCTCCAAGCGGAGTTCGAGCCCATGGCCGCCATCGAGGCTCCGCCGCCACCGCCGGTTCCCCTCGGCTCTTCTTCCGGTAATGCGCCCGCCCCGGCCTCGGTCGGGGAAGTCTCGCTTGAGCAATTGCCCGAGCGCTTGAGCCGGGTTGATCGCCCGGTTCAGGTCTCGGGCACCGTGGTCGGTCAAACCGCCGATGGCGCCTATCGGGTGCGGACCGGAGCCGGTGAGGTGGTGGTGCGTTCGGCCGTGGCGTTGTCGCCCGATAGTCCGGTTACTCTTCAGATCAGTCCCGGACGTCCGCCGACTGCGGCCGTCGCCTTTGCCATACCCGCTCAGACGGTAAATGTGACCTTGCCGCAATTACCGTTACCCGGCTTTGCCGGGGCTGGACAACCGGTGGTCGCGACCGTGCTCGGTGCCTTGGCTCGAGCATCTTTGGCCGGAGGGGAGGCGGGAGCACCGGCTTTATCCCCAGGCACCGTGATTCCGGCCAGGGTGCTGGTGCCGGAGGGACGCGGTACTCGTCCGGGGTCCGGAGCGGGGGAAGCCGTAAGTCTGGACGGGCCCGGGCTCAGGCCCGGTTCAACGGTTGCGGTTCGCATTCTGGGAACCGATCCGTCGGGGGAAGCGCCGCCGCAAAGCGAAACCCGATCGGTCATACCGGCCGAGCCCCGGGACAAAGCCATGATCGGGCAGCGCCCCGTCCCGACCTCGAGTTCGCTCGGCGGCTTGACCGGCACTATTACCGGGGCGGGCGCCGACGGTCGGCCATTGTTGGCGACCCGGATCGGGACTTTGGCGCTGGCGACACCCGCCACGTTGCCGCCGGGACTGAAACTGAGTGTCGAGCTGGTGGATCCGCGCACACTCTTTACCGAACATCCTGCGGGCAATGCCCCTGGGCTAACTGCGCCCGGGCTGCCCGCGCTGGGAGAGGCTCTTACGGCCTTCGGTGGACCTGAAAGCGCGCTGGCCCGCTCCCTGTTAGGCTCGATCGTGCCGCAGCCAAATCGCAAGCTGGCGGCGGCGTTGACTTTTTTTCTGGAAAAGGCGCGGCGCGGCGATGCAAGCGGTTGGCTCGGGGAGGAAGCGGGCGCGGCGCTTGATCAAGCCGGGCGGCACGACCTGCTGGACAAGCTGGACGAGGATTTTCGTGGCTTGGCGCAGCGTGCCGAAGCGCAGCCGGGGGCCGAGTGGCATCCCTTCACCATTCCGTTGTTCGACGGCACCGGTTTTCAGCGCTTGGAACTGTTCGTACATGCGGTTCACGACGAGGATGAATCGGATACGTCCCGTCGTGGTGGCGAGCAGGGCAAACGCTTTATTCTGGATTTGGATTTAAGCCGGCTCGGCCCGCTTCAGCTTGACGGGCTGGTGCGCACCGGGCGCTTTGATTTGATTTTGCGCAGCCGGGATGCGCTGCCCGATCCCTTGCGCCATGATTTGCTGTCCGTCTTTGCCGATACGCTGGAAGCGGCGGGCTATAGCGGGGGGCTCAGTTTTCAGGCCGGGCCGCGGGCCCGGGTAAAACCGACCAACAATGCGGTCCGACGCGGCGGAACGGTAGTGACGGCTTGACATTAGCCCCTCACCCGGGGTGGTGTTGCGCTCTGTTGTAATACCGGCGGCGACTGCCGCCGCGCGCCGCGTGGCGCGAAGGCAAGCCCGCATCGCGGGCGCCCGCCGTCTGAGGGGGCTTGTGGTGTGTTAACAGAGCAAGCCATTGGTATAAAAGGATTTTATCAAACCATGCATCCCTATCGTAGCCATACCTGCGGCGCTTTGCGCCTTGAAGACGCTGGCCGGATCGTTCGCTTGTCGGGCTGGATTCACCGCAAGCGCGATCACGGCAATTTGCTCTTTATCGATTTGCGCGACCATTACGGCCTGACCCAAATCGTCGCCGATATCTCGCAGCCGGCCTTTAAAACGCTGGAGGGGCTGCGCCTGGAGTCGGTGATCATCGTCACCGGCAAGGTGGTGGCGCGCTCCGATGACACCGTCAATGACAAGCTGCCGACCGGCCGGATCGAGGTTCAGGCCGACGAAGTCACGGTTGAAAGTGTGGCCGAGCAGCTGCCGCTTCAGGTCAATAGCGACACCGACGCCGGGGAGGAAGCGCGGCTGCGCTATCGTTTCCTCGATTTGCGGCGCGAGAAGATGCACCGCAATATTCTGCTGCGCAGCGGGGTGATTGCGTCTTTGCGGCGGCGCATGATCGAGGGCGGTTTCGTCGAGTTCCAGACCCCGATCCTGACCGCCTCCAGTCCCGAAGGCGCGCGCGACTTCCTGGTGCCGTCGCGCAATCATCCCGGCACCTTCTATGCGCTGCCCCAGGCGCCGCAGCAATTCAAGCAATTGCTGATGATGGCCGGCTTCGACCGCTATTTCCAGATTGCGCCCTGCTTCCGCGACGAGGACAGCCGCGCCGACCGCTCTCCGGGCGAGTTCTATCAGCTCGATTTCGAGATGGCGTTCGTGACCCAGGACGATGTGTTCGCCGCGATCGAGCCGGTATTGCATGGCGTGTTCGAGGAATTCGGCGGCTTCCGGCGTGAGACCAAGCCGGCGATCACGCCGCCGCCGTTCCCGCGCATCGCTTTTGCCGACTCGATGCTGAAATACGGCAGCGACAAGCCGGACTTGCGCAATCCGCTGGTCATTTGCGACGTGACCGAGGTGTTCAAGCGTCCGGATGTCGAGTTCCGCGCCTTTCGCGGCGTAATCGACAAGGGCGGGGTGGTGCGTGCGATCCGGGCGCCCAAGGTCTCCGACCGGCCGCGCAGCTTCTTCGACAAGCTGAATGATTGGGCGAAGGGGCTGGGCGCGCCGGGGCTCGGCTATATCCTGTTCGAAGCGGCCGGTGGCAAGGGGCCGATCGCCAAATTCGTGCCGGCCGAGGCGCAACAGGCTCTGCGTGCTGCGGCCGGGCTGGAGGATGGCGATGCCGTGTTCTTCGTCTGCGATCAGGTCGCGGCGGCCAATAAGCTGGCCGGGCAGGCGCGGATGAAGATCGGCGAGGACATGGGCGTTTGTGAAAAGAACGCCTTCCGCTTCTGCTGGATCACCGACTTCCCGATGTTCGAGTTGAACGAGGAAACCGGCCGGGTCGATTTCAGCCACAATCCGTTCTCGATGCCGCAGGGCGGCTTGAAGGCGCTGGAAACGCAAGACCCGCTGACGATCAACGCCTATCAGTACGATATCGTCTGCAACGGGATCGAGCTGTCTTCGGGCGCCATCCGCAATCATTTGCCCGAGGTGATGTACAAGGCGTTCGCCATCGCCGGCTATGAGCCCGAAGTGCTGGAACAGAAATTCGGCGGCATGCTGTCGGCGTTCAAGCTGGGCGCGCCGCCGCATGGCGGCTCGGCTCCCGGTATCGACCGCATCGTGATGCTGCTGGCCGACGAGCCGAATATCCGCGAGATCATCGCCTTCCCGCTCAATCAGCAAGCCCAAGACCTGATGATGCAGGCGCCCTCTCCGACCACGCCGGAGCGGCTGAAGGAACTGCACATCAAGCTCGACCTGCCCAAACCGAAGAAAGTCGGCGCCTAAAGTTTCACATCCGCCCCGACCGCGTCGGCAATGGTTTTGAAGCCGTCGCGGTTGAGGAATTCGGGCAGGCGGCGCTTGATCTCATAGACTAGGCGCGGCCCCTGATAGACCAGCGCGGTGTAAAGCTGGACCAGCGAGGCGCCGGCGCGGATTTTGGCATAGGCGTCTTCCGGGCTGGCGATGCCGCCGACTCCGATCAACGGCAGTTTGCCGCCGGTATGACGGTAAATTGCCGCCAAAGCGGCGGTGGAAAGCTTGAACAAAGGCCGACCGCTGAGCCCGCCGGTCTCGGCGGCAATCGGTACCCCGTCCAGGCCGGGACGGGTGATTGTGGTGTTGGACACGATCAGGCCGTCGATGCCGGTTTCCAAACTGACCTCGGCCACCGCGATCAAATCCTCGTCTGTCAAATCGGGCGCGATTTTCAGTAAAACCGGGGTCGGTCGCTTCTCGCAGATATCGGCGCGGGCCGCCAGCACCCGGCTGAGCAACTCGGTCAGCGGGGCGCGGTCCTGAAGCGCGCGCAGGCCCGGCGTGTTGGGCGAGGACACATTGATCACCAGATAGTCGCAGATCGGGGCAAAGGTATAAACTCCGGCGACGTAATCGCTGATCGCGTCGGAGCTGTCCTTGTTGCGGCCGATATTGGCGCCGATAACGCCCGCCGGCTTACAGCGGCGCTTGCGATAGGCGGTCAGGCGGCGGGCAACGGCTTCGTGACCTTCGCTGTTGAAGCCGTAACGGTTAATCATGGCTTGCTGCTCGGGCAGGCGGAAGCAGCGCGGCTGCGGATTACCGGGTTGGGGCCGCGGGGTTACCGTGCCGACCTCGACAAAGCCGAAGCCTTGGCCCAGCAACGGCGCCATCACTTGCCCGTTCTTGTCGAAACCGGCGGCCATACCGACCGGATTGGGAAAGTCGAGCCCCCAGAGCCGTTGACGCAGCACCGGGTCGGAGGGACAGAGTGACCATGGCGCAAGCCCGGTTTCCAACAGGCGGAGGGTTGTATTATGGGCGCGTTCCGGGTCAAGCAGACGCAGCAGCGGACCGGTAATGGAAAACAGGTCGATCACGAAAACTCTCCCCCGACTCGGATGCATCGCAATATGCAACCCCTGCCCGGTATTCTATTGCAAAGCGCACCGAAATCGGAGGAAAAGAAGCGAAAGTGGCCGTTCCCGCTGCGGCATGGTCCTTGCTTTTACGGGTTACAGCAACCCGAGGGAGCCACCATGGTCATCAACGACAACAGCCCAAAAAAACAGAGCAAAGAGCTTTCATTTGCACTGGATATGGTCGAGGAATTCGCCCGGACCGGTATTATCGCGGTTTCCGTCGAACCGACCCCGGCCATGCTGGAGGCCGGCGCTCAAGCGGGCGAAATTTCCGAGGCGGCGGCGCGCAAGGTCTACCTGGCGATGCTCAGCGCTTTTTGACCGACCGCCAATTTCTTTTCATCCGAGCGCTTATAGACATAGATACCCAAAACGCCCAGCCCGACTGACCAGATGGTGCCCAGGGAGGCCATTGCGTTGACCACGCCGCCCGCTTGCGCCGGGGCGGTGACGATGATCCAGGCCAAGCTCCACATCTGAGCCAACCAACTGAACGCCATGATATAGCCGAAGGTCGGGCGCATGCGCCGAACATACGGGTCGTCGGACCCGACCTCCGCGCGCATGGTTTGGTTGATTTCGCGCAGGCCGGTCTGAAACTCGGCCGAGTCGAGTTCGGCCATTTTCTCGACGTGACGGTTGGCTTCGGCAACCGACTGCGCGGGTATGTTGCCGTTGGAAACCGCCGACTCAACGGCTTTAAGGGCGGTTGCGGCACCGGAGGCGATCGGATTATCGATCATGCCGAGCGCCGAGCCGACAACACGCACCAGCAACGGCAATCCGAGTTGCGCAAGTAAAGTGGGAATCATGGTCTACTCCTGGTTCGTGTAAAAGAGAAAATTGCCGATTTCGGCACAGGGCAAACGGTTGCGTGCCTTGGTCGGAAAGCTCATCCGGTGGTGGTACCAAGTGGCGCCGCCGGTCCGGTCCGGCAGCAGACCGGACAGTGCGCGCCGGGCAATCCGCAGACAGGTGTCGAACACCGGCTCGCCCGGCTGAACCGCCAACATGCGGGGATGATCGGGATTGACCGGGCTCCAACACGGGAATTGTTCGGTCGCACTTCGGACCTCGAGTACGGACCCGCCGGGGCCGAAGCGGTTGATGATCACCGCGGCAATCGCTTCCACGGTGCGGACCGGCTCGCTGCGTCCCTCGCCCCACAAGGTTCGGGCCAGAACGTCGACGGTGAGATCGCGCGGACCGCCGCCCGCTGGCGCGAACACGACCGACGGGGGCGGGCAGGCCGGCAGAGCCGGGATTAAGGCGGGGGCGGGCATCAGCGCCCCCCTTCGGAAAGAAGACCGCAGCTGAACTCCAGCTTGGCTTCGATCCGCAGCAGATAATCGGTCAGGCGCTGCTCGACCGTCTTCAGGGTGTCGATGCCGACATAGGACTTCGCGACCTCGACCTTGTAATTGGCCAGCATCTCGCGCACTTGGATTTGCGCGTTTTCAGCCCGTTGGCGCACCGCTTCCAACGCCTGTTCGGCGTCGCGCCGATGTCGGCTGATCAGCCAGAACAGCCCGCTGATGACGGGCAGTTCGACCGCCGTGATCCACCAGACCACGTCGAGAGTTTCACGCATGTTCTTCTCCGGGTTCGAGGCAAAAAAAATCCCCCGTCCGTTCGGGCGGGGGAATCCGGATTTCCGGATCGGGCCGCGACGGCGGCCCCGCGTGCACATGCGCGCGAAGCCAGCGTGGCGTATGAACGCCGCTTGGCCGAAGTTCTTCGGGCAAGTGCAAAAACTTAAGAGAGCGAGGCGACGAACGAACCGCCGCGCCAGCCGGGCGAGCGGGGAGGCCGGGACAAAGTCCCAAGCCGCACCGGTTCGGCTTTCAGACAACCGGCAACGGCATCAAGCCCGTCATCGCGGCCCTTGAAGCGGCCATCGGGGCGCCAGTCGCGCATTTCCCGAATGAAAGGCGTGTCCCAAACGCTGCGGTGGGCGTGCAAGGCGCCGGCGGCGAGCACGGTGTCGAAGGCTTCGACGATGCGCTGGTGCTTCGGCTGGCGCGAGGCGATTTCGACCACGGCGCAAGCGACCCCGGACAGCGCCAATTCCCGCCGCAGCAAGCCGGGCAGAAAGCGGCCGAGGCCGTTGATTTCCAGCGTCACCGCGGGCAGGAACAGGTCGCGGGCAAAATTGGCGACCAGTCGGCATTGCCGGGTGGCATGGTCGGTATCGATCGACTCCACCGCCGATTCCGGCGCGTTGAGATAGCGCACGCGGTGCAGATAATAGGCACCGCTCTCGTCGGTAAACACGGCGGCGATCACGCTGGCATCACCACCTTCGGCCCGGGCGCCGTAGGCCGGATCCCACCAGCAACTGGCCGAGACGAAGCGCTTGCCGTTCAGGCTGAGCACCGGCCGGCATGCGGCCTCGCGATACTCCAACTCGCCGTCATAGGGGCGGAGCAGGTCGGGATCGAGTCGGCCCTCACTGATGCTGACCGGAACCAGCAACATCTGACTTTGAAACTTGTTACCGCCGGTGTGGCGGCGAACCCGGGCGATGGCGTCGAGTGAAAAGCGTTCGGGCCAGACCGAATTACCCTCGGCGTCCAGGATCGGCACGACTTTTCGTCGGAAGCCGTCGAGAAAGGGCGCGCTCTCGCCGATTTCACGCCGAGCCTCCTCGGCATAGATGGTGTAATAAGTGTGCGGGGTGCCGACATAAAGCGTGGTGCCGCCCGGCACCAACACATAGTCGATTTCAGCCAGCAACTCGCGCAGATTGGCGCGTTTCGGGGCGCTGTCGCAGGTGTTGGGCACTTCGACATCGTCACAGACCACGATATCGGCGCGGCTGCCGGTGATGTTGGAATCGATGCCGCGCGCCAGCATCGACGGGTCGCGCAGCTCGGCACTGCGCTTCACGGTAAATTGTTCCGAGGCCCATTGATCCGGCCGCGAGGGTTTAAGCCCGACCGTATCGGGATGACGCTCAATCAAGCGCTTGACGTTGCGGACCATCTTGCGGGCCAGGGCGAGATCGGCGGCCAGCACCAGCAAGCGCAGGTTGGGATTGCATGACAGCAGCCAAGCCGCGAACAAGCCGACCAGGGTCGACTTGCCGCAGCCACGAAAGGCCATCAGCAAAAGCCGATTGTCGCCCGCTTCGCGGCGCTCGGCCAGCCAGCCGGTGATGTCTTCGTGGACCTCGGGCATGGGCAAGCCTTGCTCCGCGGTCCATTTACGCACGAATTCGGGAAAACCGACCGGGGTGGGGTCGGCCACTGCCTTTCGGTCGGGCACGATAAATCTCCGATCGGGTTTAAGGATTGCGCGCGAGAATTTGCCAGGCCGAGCCGTTCGACATCGCGGTGACCGAATGGCCTTTTTCGGTGAGCGGAATCGACTCGCCATCCGGGCCGGTGACCCGGGTCGCGGTCACCGACACGCTGTTGCCGCTGGTATCGGATTTCTTGACGCTGACGGTACGGCCGACCGCGTTCGTCGCCGCCGGGTCGGGCAGGCGGACTTCGACCGCACCGCTCCAAGCACTGACCATGTACAGGTCTTGGCTCAGGTCGGGTTGAAACAGCCCCGCGCCTTCATGGTAATTGGCGTTGCCGGGCAAGCGGTTGGCGCCGGTAATCCACCAATTCGCGCCGTTGGAAACGACGGTAATGAAATCATAGCGATTGCCGAGCACCACCGCATGACCGTCGGGACCGACGCCGCCGCTTGCCTCGGTGACGGTGACCGGCCAAGCCGAGCCGTCAGTCTTCTTGATGGTGACGGCAAAGCCGTTGGCGTCCCCGGCCGCGGGCAGTCTCGCTTCGACCGCGCCGTTAAAGGCACTGACCAGCCACACCGAGTGGCTGAGATCGATCGCGACTGTACCGGCGGCCGGGGCATCGTAAAAGGTGGTGTCGTAGCGGAGCGCCTCGACGGTCAGCTCGGTGATCCGGGTCGGCATCAAGCGGTTCTTGGTCGGATAACCGGCATTAACGGCGGTGTAATGCCCGCCGGAAAGGTCGTAAATCGCCGGTCCCGCCGCGGCCGAGAACAGATTGATGATCGAGGTTTCAATCGAGCCGGCGTCGATTTGAACATTCGGCACCGCGCCGAGCGACTCACAATAGAGATTGACCAGCAAATTCTTGTCGGTGCGGGCGCCGAGCCGGAAACAAGCCAACGCATTCGGGTGAACATTGGCCTCGCAATCGACGAAGGCGTTGTTGTAGCGCCCGGCTTCGACATAAAAGCCGCTGCCCGACAGGGTCTCGCCCAGCGAATAGACCCGGACCGACAGGAATTTATTGGCGTTGGGCGTGTCGCCGACCCCGCTGACGGTCAACCAGACGCCATGAGTTGCCGGCTTGGCCACCAGCACCCGCACGATATTGTTCCAATAGCAGGGCCAGTCGGTGCGGGCGCCGCCGTCGAGCACCACGCCATAGCTCGGTTGCCACAAGGTCAAATCTTCGAGCGTGTTCTGGACGCAGGGTCCGGTCAGGCCGCACAGCTTGATGCCCGCTCGCCCGTTCTCGAGTCGGAGCCCCCGCACGGTGGCGTAACTGTCGGGTAACAGGATCAGGTCGAAACCGTTGCCGGCACCGACGAGGATCGATGACTGCCCGGTGCCGAACAGGGTTTGTCCGAATTTGACCGTGAGCGTGCCGCTGATCCGATAGCTGCCGGCCGGGATGAAGACCGCTTGATGTGCGGTCAAGGCCGCCTGGATCGCCAAAGTGTCATCGGTGACGCCGTCCCCGACCGCGCCGAAATCCTTGACCGAAACCAGATCGCCGAGCTTATCGCTGATCGGGCGGGCCGCGGCGCCGGTGCCGCTCGGGGTATAAGTCGAAAGCGCTTGCGCATCGACCGGCGCGGTGACTCCGGGATTGCCGTTGCTGTCGAACGAAAGCAACCGGTTGGCGCGCAGGGCGCGCCCGGGCAACTCAGCCGAAGCCGGCAGATCGGTGTCGGCATAATGCAGCATGTTCGCTTGATCGGCCGCGACCTGTTGCAGACAGGCGGTCAGGGTGTCCAACTCGGTATTGAGCGCAAGCGCCGAGAGCGGCCCGCTTTCCTGAAAATCGGTCACCCGCTCGATCGGCACCCGCCGGCTGAGCGTGACCGCGACACCCGGGCCGGGGGCGGTGGTAAACGTAACGGAGCCTCCGATCGACGCACCGCTGCCCGAGACGGTAAAGCCGGTCAGCTGCAAGGCGGCGTTCAAAAAAACTTCAAGGTCTTCGGAAGCAAAAATCGGGAATGAATAAGCAAAGACGGTTTGATGGCCGTCCGCAACATACCGGACGCGCGGAATCCCTCGCGCCATCTTGAGGTGTTCGGTCATGGTGAAATCCCTCAGCTAAAACTGTTCAGCCATTGCAGGCGCTGGCGCTCGGCTAGCTGCGAGCGTTCAAGCAAATTCTGCTTGGTGGCATCCTCGGCTTGCTGACTGAGCGCCTGAAGCCGCAATCGGTTGGCTTGGTCAGCGGCTTGGCGCTGTTGATCGGAATTGCTGATCTGGCCCAAGCGGATCGCCGCAGCCGAGCCGTCATTCGGGTCGATACCCTGACCGGCGAGCGAAACCGTGGTCTTGGCGGTGGCCTGACTGAGAGCCAGCCGTCGTTGCCGCTCGGCCTCATTGGCATCGAGTTGCGCCTGATCCATCCGGTTTTGTATGCCGGTGTTGGTGATTAAAGCGTCGGCGGCTTGGCGTTCATCCAGCTGTTGCATTTGCAATTGCTGCTCGGATGCCATCACTTCGGCGGCTTTTTGCCGTCGTTCCGCCTCTGCTTGAGCCTTTTCAGCCTCGGCTTGAGCCTTTTCCGCCGCACGTTCGGCGGCCTGTTGCTGTTGAAGCTGGAGCTTGGCCGCGGCGTTGTCGGCCTGTTGGTTCAGGCGGTCCTGCGTATTAAAGTAGCCATTGACCGCGCTGAACACCGGCAAGGCGGTCGAGACAATGGGGGCGATCGCGGCCATTACTCACATCCCTTCAGTTCAGTTGAAACCGACAACAAGGTGAACGCCAGCGGCGTATCCTGCTCGATCCGCCACACCGGCTTGGTCAGATCGCGAATCCAGCCGAGCGTGCGCAGGCAGCGGTCACCGGTCATCGGAATCGGCGGGGTATCGGGCAGCGGCGCCGGGCCGAAGCGGTGCATCGGCAGATCGAACAGGCCGTGGCCGAGATCAACCCGCATTGCCGCGGTGTCCTTCAGCCGGAAACAGGCCCGCACCAACCGGACCGGGGTTCCGACCTCCAGGTTAAGCCCGATCACATTGGGCGGCAGCGGCTCGATCGCGTGGGTGTAAGGCAGTCCGGCCGAGACGGTGCAAGCGGCAGGGTCAAGATGAATATGCCCGGCACTCACGGTTGCGGCCGGGCGGACCACCCCGTCGGCCACCACCGTGACCGAGCGGCCTTCCAGATGATCAAGGCCGCCCCAGCTTGAAACCGGCGAGGATACGGTGCCGCTCAGCGCGGCATCGAGGTTAAGAGTGTCGTCAAAGCGTTCGATGGTCCAGGCGGCGCCGCGCCTGACCAGAATATAGACTTCGTCTCCGACCACAGCGACCGATTGGACCGGGCCGTCGGTTTCAATGCCGGTCCAGGCGCTGACGCTTTCGGCGCGATAGACGGTCAATACCGCAAGCGAGCCGTCCTCCATCACGACGAACAGCAGCCGCCGGCGGGCGTCATAATCCTGATCGATCGGGGTTTTGATCAGGTGCCGGGCAAGCAGGGTTAAATCATTGGCTAGATAGGCCTGCTCGGTGATGGTGAACAGGAATTCGCGAATTTCCCGGCCATTGCGCGAGGCGAACAGGGTCGCGCCGTCAACATCGCGCGGCGCCACCGTACGGTCGACCGGGGAACCGACCCGGGTTTGACGATAAAGCTGAATATTGGCCGGGGTCAGCGGCACGCCATCGACCATCCACTCGGCGCCCGAGGTAAAGACTTGCAGATGGCGGCCGGAAAACACCGCGCGAATGGCGTTGACCTGATCCGACATGATGCCGAACTCGATACCCTCGTCATCAAGGCCGGTGCCGAGATCGAAATTCCACAAATCGGCGGAGCAGGACAACCACAGCCGGTTCGGTAAATCGCGTGAGCCGCCGATCACCAATCGATGCTGGTGAAAACAGGCGGAAACCGGCCAGCCGCGCACCGCCGAAAAGGATTGTTCGTCCCAATTGGCGGTTGCCGTGGTGCCCGACAGCGTTTCCTGACAGGTCGCGGTGACTTGCGTGGTCGAGTTCACCGCACTGACCAGAATCTGCTTGCCGCCGATCCGGAAACGCAGGCCGGCATGACCTTGAACGAACACTGCGGCCGAGGCTGTTACCGTGATTTGGCCGGCGGTACCGCTCGGGGTCAGGGTCACTGCGCTGTCCGCGAAGCGATAATAGGGTTGGCGTAACAAGCAACCCTCTGTCAGAAAGCTCCAGCCGGTCAGGGTCCAACTGGTCGAGCCGGTGCGGGTCAGCTTGCGCGGTGACACGTCGGGATGACAGATCAGCAGGGTGTCGGCACTTTGGGTCCAGTTGATCGCCCCGAGCTGGTCCGCAGTCCAGGGCGCCGCAACCGACGTAATGCGGACGTCGTTTTCATAAACATCGATCCATGCCTATCGGCTT